>Ga0134126_10001243_pt1 | contig 32431 bp, 28 predicted proteins | sample KB31752_FD_96881 | JGI IMG/M metagenome (GOLD analysis project Ga0134126, IMG submission 96881) | Terrestrial soil microbial communities with excess Nitrogen fertilizer from Kellogg Biological Station, Michigan, USA - KB3-175-2 | ecosystem: Environmental > Terrestrial > Soil > Unclassified ...
GCGGCTGACACCATGAGTGCGATCCTGAAAGAAGATCCGTCGGAGCTTTCGGAAACTGCGCGTAATGTACCTCCCGGACTCGAACGGATCGTGCGTCACTGCCTGGAGAAGAATCCCGGACAGCGGTTTCAGTCCGCTCGTGATCTGGCTTTCGATCTCGAAGTGCTGACCGAGGTTTCGGTCACGCCGAAGTCAGGCTCATTGCCGACAGTTGTGCGTGAGGAGATTCGTGCCGACTCGCGCCGCAAGACTTTGCAAATTGCTGGCGCTGTCGTGCTGGCGGCGGCGCTGGTTGGCGTTGGCTGGTGGTTGGGTCACAGCAAGCCTCCCGGACCCCCGGCCGAATATCAGCAAATCACGTTCCGTACCGGGCAAATTATCAACGCCCGTTTCGCGCCCGACGGTACCATCGTTTACAACGCTGTCTGGGAGAACAACAAGAATCAGATTTACCTTGCCCGTACCGACGACAACGGTTCTCGGCCATTGGGGATCAGCGATGCTGATCTGCTTGCCATTTCGAAAAACGGCGAGCTTGCCATCCGGCTGAACACCATCAATATGGGCGGATACGCTCGAATTGGCACGCTAGCCCGCCTGCCGCTTAGCGGAGGCACGCCGCGCGAAGTACTGGAGAGCGTCGGCGACGTCGATTGGTCGGCCGATGGCGAGAAGATGGCTGCGACGGTATTCGTTCCTGAGACCCGCCACTGGCGCCTGGAGTACCCAATCGGCAAAGTCTTGTTCGACAGCATTAACTGGATCAGCACGCCCAAGATTTCATCCGATGGAAAATGGGTAGCGATTGTGGACCATGAAAATCCTAATGGGGACGATCAGGGCTCTGTCGCGGTCATCGGAATGGACGGTCACGAACGAAAGCTGTCATCCGGCTGGACGTCCGTCGAAGGCATTCTGTGGTCACCTTCTGGCGATGAAGTGTGGTTTTCCGCCTCAAATTCAGGCGCGTCTGACAACCTGCGCGGGGCAACCCTTGATGGCAGGGTGCGCACGATTGCGAACGTCCCCGGTGGAATGTGGACCGAAGATATTCGGGATGGCGTTGTGCTGGTGGTTTCTCAGCAGCAGCGGATTAGCATCTCAGGCGTCCCGCCAGGATCGAAGGAGGAGCGCGAGCTTGGTTGGCTTGGGTGGTCAACCGATATGAGTATCAGCAACGATGGCAAGAAGGTCCTTTTCACTGAGGAAGCCGACGGTGGCGGTCCTAATTACACCGTCTTTTTGCGTGATACGGATGGTTCCCCTCCAGTGCGCATCAGCGACGGGCAGGGTCTCGCGATTTCGCCGGATGACAAGTGGGTTTTGACTCAGCCATCTCGCGGCGGTCCTTTGAGCCTTGTGCCTACGGGCGCGGGCGAGGCGCGGCAGTTGACTCACGACTCGATCACCTACACCGGGGCTCAGTTCATGCCTGACGGGAGGCACCTGCTCGCAGCCGGAATCGAACCTGGACATGGAGGCCGCGATTATCTGATTGACACGAGCACCGGATCATCCAAGCCCCTCACACCGGAAGGCACAACGGGCACATTGATTTCGCCGGACGGGAAAAAAGTAATTATGCGCGGACCGGACGGCAGAGTCGGAATCTGGTCGCTCGACGGCAACACGTTGCAGTTGGTTCCGGGCCTACCGCCAAAGTTCAATGTTACGGGCTGGACGCCAGACGGCTCCTCAATCTACGCGGTAACGAGCCAGCTCGGCCAAAAAAGTGTGAAGCTTTTAAAGGTCAATACGACGACGGGCAAAACCGAATTCTGGAAGGAATTTGGCTCCGGACTGTCGGGCGGAATCAGCGGCGTGGCGCCGCCGCACTTCTCTTCTGATGGCAGCGCTTATGCATACGTTTACGTCAGGACATTGTCGCAGGCGTACGTGGCTAAAGGTTTAAAATGATCGCCACATTCGCCGATCCATTTAGCCTCTGGAGATTTTCATGTCGCGCAATGTTACCCGCAGATCATTCGTCCAGATTACCTCTGCTGCGGCGGTTCTAGTTGGCGCAAAATCAGCTTTACCGATCTGGGGTGAACAACCCACCAACTCCGCCAACAGCGCCCCGCTGGCAACTTTCCCGTACGGCAGCACCCGTCTACTCGACGGGCCCATGAAGCGCCAGTTCGACGATCATCATTCGCTCTTTCTGCATCTCGACGATGACCGCCTATTGAAAGTTTTTCGTCAGAAGGCCGGTCTGCCCGCTCCGGGCGAGGACATGGGCGGGTGGTATGACCTGGAAGGCTTCGACCTCGCAAAAAATGATTTTCACGGCTTTGTTCCAGGCCACAGCTTCGGGCAATACGTTTCTGGCTTGGCGCGGGCGTACGCTGCAACTGGCTCGGAACCGACACGGGAAAAAGTCAGCCGCCTGGTGAAGGGCTACGCCGAAACTCTAGACGAAAAAGCGTCTTTTCTTGCCGGCTATCGTTTGCCCGCGTACACCTACGACAAGCTTTCCTGCGGCTTAATTGACGCCCATGAGTTTGCCCATGATCCCATGGCGATGACGGTCCATGAAAAGCTCACCCGTGGTGCAATGACGCATCTGCCTCCGAAAGCTTTGTCGCGCGCTGAGCAGCGGGCACTGCCACACAGTGATGAGTCATTCGCCTGGGACGAAAGCTACACTCTGCCGGAAAATCTATTTCTCGCGTATGAGCGAAGCGGCAAGGATTTTTATCGCGACCTCGCGGTTCGCTACCTTGAGGACGACTCATATTTCGGGCCATTATCCGAAGGCAGAAATGTTCTCCCCGGCGAACACGCTTACAGTCATATGAATGCGTTCAGCTCGGCCATGCAGGCATATCTGGTGATGGGAAGCCAGAAACATCTGCTGGCAGCAAAGAATGGCTTCGATATGGTTTCCGCGCAGGGCTTCGCCACCGGAGGCTGGGGGCCGAACGAGGCTTTCGTCGAACCGGATAAGGGGCTGCTTGGCGAGAGCCTCGGCAAAACTCATGCCAGTTTTGAAACTCCCTGCGGCGCTTACGCGCACTTTAAAATCACGCGCTATCTTCTGCGCGTCACAAAAAATGCCCGATACGGCGACAGCATGGAAAGGGTCCTTTACAACACGATTCTTGGGGCCAAGCAGATTCAGCCTGAGGGCTGGTCCTTCTATTACTCCGATTACGGAACGACAGGGAGGAAGGGCTATCACCGCGATAAGTGGCCATGCTGTTCGGGCACGCTGCCACAGGTGGCTGCCGATTATCACGTAAGCGTGTATCTTCGCGCGGATGATGGCATATACGTAAATCTGTACGTGCCTTCAACGCTTAGCTACGAATTCGGTAGCTCACGTTTCCAGCTGCAGCAGTCGACAGCTTATCCTTACAACGATCAGGTCGAAATCCGTGTCTCCGCCAGTCGGCCACAGGAACACACAATTTATTTACGCATTCCGGACTGGATTGCGCGTGAACCCATCATTTCGCTCAATGGTCAGCGTGTGGAAGTGCAGGCTCGCCGCGGCGAGTTTGTGGCTGTGAAACGCGAGTGGAAGAATGGCGACAGGATTCGGCTCGAACTGCCAATGTCGTTGCGCCTCGAAGCGGTAGATCCGCAACATCCAAATCTGGTAGCGCTTATGCGCGGCCCGCTAGTCCTGTTCGCCTTGGCTGATACGCAGCCTGATTTCAAACGGACAGACTTGCTCCAGGCCCAGGCGGCGAACAATCCCAAAGGAGACTGGCTGGTAACGTCAGCGCAGGGCACCACCGTCATCATGCGTCCGTTTATGAGCATTGACGATGAGAGCTACAGTACGTATGTACGGGCTTCCTGAGCGGGGAATTGTTAGTGCCCAGCGGTTTGAGTGCTGCTGTTCGTTTGCGGGCGTGTGATCTGGCCTGAGTCCACGGTTTCGCCCGAACGGGCGATAGTTTGAAAGTACAGAGTATCGCCCGCAATCTCTACCAGCATGAAAGTGCGATCACGGTCGAAGCTCTTGGCCATCTCCGCCGAGCGGTGAAAGTCGTTCCGCTCCAGCTTGCCTGAGTTCCCCAGAATGAAGTAGTAGATTCCACCCTCGGGCTTGATCCGTTCGTAGGCATGCTCGTGTCCAGAAAAGACTACGTCCACCCCATAGTCCTTGAGAAGCGGACCGAGCTGATTGCGCAGGTCGAGGTCCGCGCCGTGCATCTTCCCATCGTTATAAAGAGGATGATGCATGTAGCAGATTTTCCAGCGCGCGCTTGATGACCTCAGGTTCTGTTCCACCCACGCCAGCTGCCGCGTGTCCATGTAAGCGCTGTCGAGAGCGAAAAAATGAACGTCGCCCTTCTTGAAAGAGTAATAACGCTGGCCGCCCATGTTGAAGGGCTTATAAAGGCGCTCAATGTCTGGATCGTCGTGATTTCCGAGAGAAGCATAGAACTTTACCCCCGCATCCAGTAGGGGCTTGTATGGGATCTCAAATTTCTGCGCCAAGTCACGTGGCTGGTGTCCGCCATAGATGTTGTCGCCCAGCATGATTACAAAATCGAAGCCGACCGCTTTGCGGTAGATCTCCATTTCTTTCGCTACTTCGTACTGCTGCTGATTTCCGGTGCCACTGTCGCCAATCACCGCAAAGCGCACCGACTTGTCCTGCAGGGGCAGCTTAATGTCCGGGCCCGCTGGTTTTTGCGCCACGGCGGCGTGGGACATGGCCATGGTCAAGAGCAGGCTGAAAAGAGATTTTCCGGGCGTGATCATTGATTTTTTACGTCGGCAGAGCGTGGGGAATGTAGTCGACCACAATATTCGCATCAGTATCGCGAAGCACCAGCTCACTTCCCAACAGCCGATACTCCAGTCCCTTGGGCAGCTCAGGCAGGTTCAGCAACAGACTCGCAGGCGTCGACTGCAGCGGCACGTTTCCGGGATAGCTCTGGTTGATTTGCAATTGAATGTTTACCGGCTCGGAGCGCCGCAAGCTGGCACGGATGTCACGGCCGTGTGGCCCATTGAACGTTTTTGCTATTTGCCTCCGCACGTAAGCTGCGATCCGCGGAGTAAAGATTTGGCCCTGTTTCACTCCGGCTCGCGCCACCCGGATCTTATTTGCCAGCTCGCTTTGCGCCGCTGCAATAACACCGGAGGAATTGCTCTGCTTGGGCGCATCTCCAGCGACTTTCCGACGCAAATCGAGGTACGCCTTAGCTCGGGCCTGCAGGTCCAGCGAGGTTTGAGCATCAGAGGGGCCATTCGCGGTCGCACTCTGGGCAATGACCGTCACCGTCGTGCAACACAGAACCAAGGCCCACATTGCCACTCGTCGAGTCTCTCTCATAAAGAGCGTCATCACCCTGCTTCAGCCACCGCTTTGACGGTTTGCTTGGCGGCATCCTCAGCGGTTTCCTCCACCACGTTCTTAACAATTTCCCGGACAGTTTCATGGACCTTCTTGCTGAGATCCACGTCAGCGGCAGCCAGCGCCTTTGCCATTTTCTTTGCGACGGGCGCAAGACGGCTTTTCTTTGCCATGGATTTTGCAATTTGTTTCGCCATCTTTTTAGGCTTCGTTTGTGCTCCGCGCTCTTGTTCCTCAATCTGCTCTGCGGCCGACGAACTCCAGTCCTCTTCAAAGGTGCGCACCAGTTGCTTGACGACACTGGCGTCGCGAAGTATCAGACCGATCTCCCGCCGAGCATCGAGCTCCAGCTGACGCAAGCTCTGGCTGCCAATGAAGGCGCTGGAATGATCGCGAATAATTGTGCGAGTGTGCAGCCTCATGCGCTTCAGTTCGCATGCGCCCAGACGCTTGCCGCTCACGGACCCGATCACGCGCACTTCGACGCCTGCCTTTTTGCGTTCATCCAGCAGCCGCAGCATGACCCGATCGCTGATCTTAGGGTCATAGATCATCAGCTACTTTTTCGCACCTTTAATAAAGCGCGCGAGTTCTTTCCGTGCATTCACCGGGCTGATGAGAAACTTGTTGTAACCAGCGGTGTACGACTGCCGCTTGGTGTCGGCCTCGAACAACTTGACGGCTTCGGCCACCAGCTTCTGGTTCCGCGTGATGATTCCGAATCCCCGGCTGCGATCAATGTCCAGATGGGTGAAATTGAACGAAAGAACATAGAGTTCCTTACGATCTACTACCAGCATCTTGCCGTGATATCGGACCAGATCTCCCGCAGTGCGCGCCACCGTAATCCCGCTTTCCAGAAAGCGCATTTCCAACTTGCGGAGGACCTCCTCGCCGCCACGGTTGGTGAAGGCAATCAGTGCGTGCACAAACAATCCGCGCTCTACCGCATCGATCAGGGCGCGCTCGATCTCCGGCCGGTCGAAGCGGAAGATCATGATCTCCACGCTCTTCTTGGCTTTTCGGATTCCCTTGACTAACCGCTCAACTCCGTCTCCGGGCTGAATGAGAAGTTTCACTCGTGTGCACGCCTCCGCAGCCTTAGATGCAGAGTTGCGGCTTCGCGCCTTCGAGTGCTGAGTACCCGAAATTGTGTATTTAGTTGCCTCCGTACAACCTCAACTCTGAATCCGGCAACTTTGGATTCTACTTTTGCTGGTCGCTCTAGGAGATTCAATGCGAATTTGGACCGGTGGTTTGCTCGTCATCCTGCTGATGGCTCATGTTGCTCAAGCGCAAGATGTCTCTCAAAGGCGCCAGGCGGACGCAGTTCTCTGGACTGATCCAGGTGACATTCACGCCCGCAATCTGTATTGGGGCGTCGGCGGCGAGAATCATCAGCCAGAATTACCCGTCGAATTCGTCAAGGAAGACAAAGGCGGCACCAACCCGAAGTTCGACGTTCGCGATAGCGCTGACCACAAATGGAAAGCCAAACTGGGTCTTGAAGCGAAGCCGGAGACAGCCGCGTCGCGATTGATGTGGGCCGTCGGTTACGCCGCTAACGAAAACTACCTATTTCATGAGTTGCAGGTAAAAAATATGCCCTCCAGTCTCCACCGAGGCGGGCAGCTCGTCAACGGCGAGAAAGTCTCAGACGTAAGGCTGCAGCGCCCCCCGCACGACTACAAGAAAAAAGGGGACTGGAACTGGCGTCACAATCCTTTCTACGGCACGCGCGAGTTCAACGGCTTGCGCATCATGATGGGACTGATCGCCAACTGGGACCTGAAGGATGACAATAACGCGATTCTTGAGAACGAAAAAAATTTCTCGCCAAAGCTTTATGAAGTGACCGACGTGGGCACGGCTTTCGGTACGGTGGGAAAGAGTTATACCAATAAACTCTCAAAAAAGAATCTTCCGGCTTACCAGCATGCCCGGCTCATCGCGCACGTTCACTCGGACTACATTGATCTGAATTTCCCCAAACGCCCCCCGATCGCGACGCTCTTTGAATTTCAATGGATATTTTTCTGTCATCAGGTGCATATGGGTTGGGTAGGCAAGCACATTCCGCGATCGGACGCGAAATGGATAGGATCGCTGCTGGCGCAGCTATCTCCCGATCAGATCCATGATGCCTTCCGCGCTGCTGGGTACTCGCCGGACGAGATTGAGGTTTATAGTCAGGCCGTCTTGTCGCGCATCAGAGAATTAAATGATCTATGAGGTTTCCAACGCGCCGACTTCCTGAAACTGAAGATTGTGCAGTTCGGCGTACACGCCGTTCAGGTCCATCAATTTATCGTGGTTGCCGCGCTCGACAATTTGTCCGTCTTTGACCACGAAAATGACATCGGCCTTTTGAATGGTGGATAGGCGATGCGCGATCACCACTACCGTCTTGCCTTCCATCAAGCGGTCAAGCGCCTCAAAAACTAGCTTTTCGGAGGCGGAGTCGAGCCCGGACGTCGGCTCATCCAGGATCAGAATCGGTGTATTGCGAATCACTGCACGAGCAATGGCAATCCGCTGGCGCTGCCCGCCGGAGAGCGTCATCCCCCGCTCGCCAATCATGGTGTCGTAAGCGTCGGGCATCTTGTCTATGAACTCGCTGGCATTGGCGAGTTCGGCAGCTTTTATGATTTCGTTGCGCGTGCAGTTTGGTTTTCCATAGGCAATGTTTTGCCACAATGGAGCGTGAAACAGCACCGTTTCCTGCAAAACAAAGCTCATCTGGTTGCGCAAAGATCGCTGCTGATATTGCTTTATGTCGGTTCCGTCAATTTTTATGACTCCACTGCTTGGATCGTAAAATCGCGGGATCAAGCTGATGATGCTGGTCTTGCCGGCGCCTGTTGGGCCGACCAGCGCCGAGACCTGTCCAGCTTTGATTTCAAAGCTGACGTCATTCAAGATTGGCGCTTCATCGTTGTAAGAAAAAGATACATTCTCAAACGTGATATCTCCGTGAAGTTTCGGCGCCCGCCGCGCTCTCGGAGCATCTTTCACATCAACAGTCGTTTGCAAAATCTCCTGAATGCGCTCATACCCGACCGCAGCCTTCGAATATGTGTCGGTCATCTTGGAAATTTCCTGCATCGGCTTATACATCTTTCCGAGGTACAGAATGAAGACCACCAAACCTCCAGCAGATAACGCCCCCGTCAACACCAGCTTGGTGCCGAACCATAAAACCAGTCCGGTCCCCACTGAGACCACGATCCCCACCAATGGCGTCAACTTGGCCTTCAGGCTCCGGGCACGCAACGCTACATCCACCGCCTCCAGACTCTCCTGCTCAAGACGGCGAACCTCGTAGTCTTCGCGGGCAAAGGCTTTGACCACCCGGATGGACGAAAGGACCTCTTCCACCACCGAGGTAATCTCGCCTTCCTTTTTGCGCACCTCCCGTGAAGCCTTCTTGATGCGCCGGGTGTAGCTGTAAACCATCACAAACAAAACGGGCACAACCGATAACGCAATCAACGTGAATTGCCAATTCAAATAGAACATCACAGCGATCATTCCTACCAGCGTCATCACATTTATAAGCACCCCGAGCAGTCCGTTCATGATGAAGCTCTGTATTGCTTCAATATCGTCCGTAACGCGGCTGATCAGGTCCCCGGTGCGTTTCTGATCGTGAAATGCCAGTGACAACCTCTGAATGTGCGCATAAATGCTCAGCCTCAGGTCATAGCTCACCCACTGGCCGACGCTGGTGGTCAAATATTTTTCTCCATAGGTGCAGATGGCGTCGAATACCGCAATGGCCAGCACGGCTGCGCAAGCGAACTTCAACAGCGCCAATTTGTCGGACCCGAGAAATGTATGGACAATGCGCATGGCCCAGGCGCTGCTCGGGCGCGAGCGCAAGACATCATCCAGTACGATCTTCAGCGGCCAGGGCTGGAGGAGGTTTGCAATACTCTCTCCCGCGATTGCCAGAAAGCCCAGTGCCAGCGCGCCGGCGTGAGGACGCAGCAAACTCCGAATGCTTAACCGCCGCTGGATGGGACGGGCCGGGGCCGTTTCTTTCTTATCGGTCAATCGGTTCTCCTGAATCATGGGATGGATGGCAGGGCGGCTGCATGAGTTGCCAGAGCTGGTATATGCGGCGTTGCTGCCTTCCAATTGAACCTGTCATCTCCTATAATCTCCGGCTACCCAGAATTAACTTCGGGGAACCTGTGCGCGACGCTGAAGCCTCTTACGCAAGCTCGGAATATCGCATCGCCATCATTACCGCGGAAACTTCAGCATTTCCTGATATGCAGCATTTTCTGGCGCCGCGCTTCACCGCGTCCCTTGCGCAAAATGAAAAACAAATCCAGACGGCGATCGATGACCCCGGAATTCGTGCCGTTCTGCTCGATCTCGACAGCGTGGGCGAGGATTCATCCGACGCGTTGCGTCTGCTTGGCGAGATCCGCCAGGTCCGGGATGATCTGGTGCTGGTCGCCATTACCCGATCCAACAGCCGCAGCCTGCCTTTGAAATCAAGCGAGTTGGGTGCCGACGAGTTCTTTCTTGCCCCACTTGATTTTCAGGAATTGCAGATCGTGCTGGCCCGGGCCATTGAAAAGCGCGGCTTGCAACTTGAAGGCCGCCGGATTGTCGAGCAAGCGGAAAGCAAAAGCGCATTCTGCGGTCTGATCGGCGGCAGTGATGCCATGCAGCGGGTTTATCAGGCGGTACGAGCGGTTGCAGACAGCAACACTACGGTTGTGGTCCGGGGCGAGAGCGGAACCGGAAAGGAACTCATTGCCGGAGCCATCGTGCAGACCGGCATCCGGCGCAACAAGCCCTATATTTGCCTGAATTGCTCCGCCATTCCCGAGAGTTTGATTGAATCTGAACTGTTCGGCCACGAACGCGGTGCATTCACTGGTGCCGATACAGCGAAGCCGGGATTGATCGAATCCGCGCATGGCGGCACTCTCTTCATGGATGAGATCACCACACTTGACCACAGTTTGCAGAGTAAGCTGCTGCGGGTGCTTCAGGAACACGTGGTGCAGCGCATCGGCGGGCGGACCGCCAAAAAAATTGACTTCCGCCTGATCGCCGCGAGCAACGACGATTTGGAAGAACTGGTCAAGCAAGGCCGTTTCCGCGAGGACCTCTATTACCGCATAAACGTTGTTCCTATCTTCGTGCCTCCGCTGCGCGACCGCGAAGGTGATGTAGCCATACTCGTCGATCATTTCCTCCGGGTTTATTGCACCGCGAATAACAAGCCACTCAAGCAACTGCAACCGGACGCTCTCGAGATTATGGAGGAGTACGCCTGGCCTGGGAACGTTCGCGAACTGGAGAATGTCGTGCAGCGGTTGGTTCTGATGAATGATTCGCCGGTCATAAAGGCCGAACATCTGCCGCAGCAACTGCTTTACTCGAGCGCCTCCAGTCAGGAGGCAATTCTGATCCCCGAGGAGGGCGTGGATTTTGACGCCGAGATGGAGCGCATCGAAGTTGCTTACGTGACCGCGGCGCTAAACCGTACCAAGGGAAAAAAATCGGCTGCGGCCGCTCTGCTGCACGTTGATCCCCAGCGGATGAAGTATCTTTGCCGCAAACACAAGCTTGGCATGGATAGTTAAAAACTGACTACGGCTGGTTAATTATTAACCGTACGGAATTCGGCGTGATCGGCTGACAAGCCACTCCCGACGTAAGTACATGAATCGCGGGTACTTATGGCCGCGCCGTGGCCGCTTTATTTTGGCCCTTTGCCTGCACTACGACAAGGCGTCTGGTCGAGAAAAATCACAAGGAGCCGGCAATGGAAAAGAAATCTCTCATCAGCAATCGCAGCAGCAAGAAAGTCACCGTGAGCAAGCCGGGGGCCACCAAGGTATCCGCGACCAAGCTTGCCAAGCAAATGAGTATGGCGCCGTTGCATCGTGTAACCGCCCGCCCGCGGCTGGTCAAGCCAACCGCTGTCGTTGGCACAAGGCCGCGTCTCGCAAAGCCCCTACAAGGTTAGATACTTGGCGAAGCGGCTGTACGGACCGGAGCTTTGCGACGCCTTAAGGAATGCCGTTGGGGCATGAAAGAGAAAGTTTCAGGCTGGGCCAAGAACCCAGCCTGTTATTTTGCCGGTGTGTTCTACCAAACTTTGCGCCCCACGAAATCTCTGATTGATCGATAGCTCAACCCTGCCAGGCTGCGTCTTGCAGCAAGCAGCTTTGCGGATCCCGTCATGCCCGGCAAAAGCCCGCCGTCGTTCTTCACGAGTACCGTTCCCACGTAGAACCTTGGTGGATTGATCCCCTGTAATTGGTCCTTCGTGATCAGGCCGCCTCCCATCGGAGCGGAGGCTGGCGCGAGTTGAGAAAGCAAGCCGGAGATCGGCGCCATGCGGCCATCAATCAGCAATCGGACCTTTGCTCCGCGGTGGACTTCGTGCATTGCGAACTCGGGAATATAAACCAGGGCCTTCAGATCGGCCGTGTCAGACACTTCGAAGAGAACGTCACCCTCATCCAGCGATCTGCCAACCAAGTCTGAAACGTGTGGGCTGACAACCACTCCTGAAATCGGGCTCACGACCCTTAACTCCGAAAGTTGATCTTCAATCACGCGACTCTCAGTCGCGCGCTGCTGCCGCTCCTGCTCTGCGGTCCCGAAGTCGGTGTAGCGCAGCGCTGCCTGTGTCGCCCGGGCCGTTGCCTGCCGCAACTCCTGACCCGCTTGCGCTGCTTGCAACTCGATGTCCAGATTTCGTAACCGCGCCAGTTCCATTCCTGCCTCGACCTTTTGTCCTTCCCGTACCGACACGCTGGCCACGGTTGCGGGGACTGTAGCGTGCAGGGTCACGGACTCCAAAGGAGCCAGGATGAATTGGCCTTGGTTGAAGTCCGGCCAAATGGGAATGAAGAGAACCAGTGCGGCAACCGTTCCAAGAACAACGATTCGCACCGGCGTGAACCAGGCCCAGACGCGCTCTTTCTTATCCAGATAAAGCATCTTCATAAAATTCACCAGAAGTTTCACTCGTGACCTGAATACCCACAGCCCAATTGCCAGAGAAGGAATAAATGCCCACTCTGGATTGAACGATCGCAAAATGTGATACGTAATCACCATCAAAAACGAGAGCAGACTATAACTGTAAAGTCCCGAAAGAATCCCGTAGATCACGAAGAACAACCGTTTACGCCGCGGAACATACGGCACTTCGGCCGGAAGCCGAAAAATGTTTTTCCGCGCCCAGCCGGAGAGATACGCCGTGCTGGTTTCCTTCAGCGAAGGTTCATGGACAAACTCGGAAAAAATGAGGTAGCCATCGAGCTTGATCAGGGGATTCAGATTTAGAATCGAAACGCCAATTCCGGTGACCATCATTATTTTGTAGGCCCAGTCGTGCGCCGGCATGCCGGTTGCAGTGCCCCACCAGACCACGGTTGCCAGAAAGCAAACCACCAGATCGAGCCAGATCCCCGCAATTGACGTTGCAATGCGCGCCCACTTGCCTCCAACCACCCAGACCTGGGTCGCATCGCAGAAAAAACTAGGCGCGAAATACATCAGGGAGAACCCCATCTTCTCGATGGTGGCGCCGAAGTGCTTGCCCACCAATCCGTGCGCGGTTTCGTGAATTGCCGCCATTGCGCCGAACAGAAACCAGAACTCCAGCAGGTCTGTCCCCGATTTTTGGGTGAAGTTGTAAAACGCAAAACTGTCGTTCCAGACCTCGCCGAAACGGTCCCACCACATCCATCCCATCAAAACGAACATCGCGATGCTCGTCCACACGAACCACGGCGTAAACAGGAATCGCAATCGCGGATAAAGCCAGCTGATGTAATCGTCGGCGTTATCCCATGTCTTAATAATGATGTCGGAAAAGTCGAGGCCGTGTGATTTCTTGCGCTTGCTTCTGGAACTCCGCAATTCCTGCTGCAATGTGATGTTGCGTTCGATCGATGTTTTGTATAGCAGCTGGGTATCAGTCTGGAGGAAGCTGGCGAGTTCCTGAACGTCATCTTCGGAAACGGTGGTGCCGGTGTTTGCCTGGAACTGCGTTGCAATTTCCGAAAAAGACCGCTTGCCGTCGAACAGTTGCACCAGCTTCCATTGAATGGGGGCAAAGCGGAACACCAGGTCTGTGCCCGGCATTTTCACAAGGACGACCTGCTGTCCTTGTTCGATGTGCTCTTTGGAAATGACGTGCGGGTCGAGTCTGGGAGGTGTGCGCCGGACTACTTGCTCCGGCATCTCCGGCAGCGCGACGTCTAAGGCGCGGACAATATTCATGGCGCGGCAGGGAAGTGAACATCGGCGCGCATACCAGGACGCAGGCCTGACGTATCGCCATTCAATTCGCCCAGGATTTCAATGGTGTCGCTCGATGGATCAACCACGGGGCTGACCTGAATGACCCTGGCGCGGTATTTTTTCGCGGAGTCGCCGGCTTCAGCCGAGGTGACGACCAACGCGGCGCCGGGCTTGATGCGCCCCATGAACTTTTCCGGTAAAGTTACCCGCACACGTAAGGGTGCAACCGCTGTAACCCAGAACAAACGGTCGTTTTTGACCACGGATTGCCCGACCCGGATGTACCGGCGCGCGACCACGCCGCTGAACGGAGCTGTGATCTGCGTTTTCTCCAGTTCAAGCTCAAGTGAGCGCTCGGTTTGTTTGGCGTTGACCAACAACTCGGAAACGCGCTTCACATCCCACTGATCAGACTCGGCCTTAAATTTCGCATGTTCCAGCTGTTCCTTCGGAATGATCTGCGCCTCCCACATCTTCTCTGCGCGCGCGTAATCGACATCGAGGACCTTGGCCTCTGCTTCCCAGTTCCTTAAATCATCCTCTGTACTGCGTGTCTTGGCACGTGCGGCTTCGAGCTCTGCGGATATCTGACGGTCATCGAGCGCGGCAAGAAGCTGTCCCTTCTTTACCAGCGTTCCGGGCTCGGCCAGCACTTTTGCAATGACCCCGTCACGTTGAGCCGCCACATCTACCTGGTCCTCAACAACAATCGGTCCGGACGCCAGAAATTCGGATTCCTTTGCGGAAGCGGTTACACCGGAAACAGGCTGTGACACGGGGGCAGCTTCAGCCGCAGAAACCGTAGCCGGAGGCGCGGCCGTGGAACTACTGCACGCAACACAAATTGCCATGCAGACCAGCAACAGTACTGTCTTGACCCTGCAAATCATGGAAGCCACTCCTCAATCGTTACCATCCGAACCAATTCCACAACTTGGTCCACATCCACATTCCGATGCGACGGAAAAAGACTACTCCCGCCGACCGCCATCCTGTGGTGATCTTTCCGCGGCCCTGCATGCCGGCGCGCAGCATCCCATCGGGGTTCTCGATGCGCACTCGGGCATAAAACACCGGCTCGGCATTCTGCAAAATGCCTTGCGGACTTACCACCGCCACCTCGCCTTGAAACGTCCGCTCCGGAAATCCTTCAAGCTTGAGTCTGGCCTTTTCCCCGGTGCGCATTAGGCCGATGTCGCCCTCATCAACCGCAACATCCACCAGTGCCTGCGAATTGTCCACGACGTCGGCGAAACTCTCGCCGTCTTTCAGTTTGTGGCCCGTGAAGTTTTCGATTTGCGGTGTCGCCACCACGCCGTTGATTGGCGAACGAATGATGGTCTTGTCCAGCCGCTCCTGCGCGCGCGCGACCTCTGATTTCCAAAAATCAGCCTGCGCGCGTTGAATACCAGCTTCGGTGCCATCATTATTCGCCAGCGCGCGATCCATCTGTGCCCGCGCGGTTTCATATTTCGCCTGTGCCGATGCCAAGGCCGACCGGTACGGCCAGTCTTCGAGTTTGGCGACGATCCCGCCTTTTGCTACACGGTCACCCTCGCGGACATCCACCTCCTTGATTACGCCCTCGAATTCGGCCCCAATATGTGCCATGTGCGCAGGGGCGACCACGGCGGTCCCATCCACTCGCAGGGGTAAGGGAAAAGCAAGAAGGAACAAAACCGCCGCTGCGGCCCCAGCTACGAGCGCTGCCCGGCGATGCTTTTCGAGCGCCATGAACCGCTTTTTTCTCTCAACCAGCGGCTGCAACACGCCGATGAACGGCACTTCTTTGTATAACGACGCGTTGCGCAGCGCCACGGTGGCCTGACTGGCGAGCACCTTTATCATCTCCAGGTGCGCTTCCGACAGGAAATCCGGATCGCTGCTCTCAAAGCCGAGAATGCCTACTCGGCCTTCCTCATCGATCAGGGGAACAATCTGGCAGGCCCGCATTCCGGTCTCGCTGAAGTACTGGCGAAACTTGGCGCGCGTCTCTTCGCGGTCGGAGTCAATTTCTTCTCCCCGCTGCGTCACTAAGAGCGGTTCTTTCAGAACCACCCCCCAGCGGAGGATGTCGCGCAGCCCCCGATATTGTGGGTCGTCAATATTGAGTTGAGTAACACCGGAGACTGCCTTCAGATCAATGCCGCCGCGTTCATCCAGTGCAATGCCCGCCCGCTCATACGCAATCACCGACGAAGGCCCGTTCACAATGGCTTGCAGTACTCGATCCAGATCCAGCGTGGAAGTAATTTCACCGCTGGTTTTCACCAGCGCTTCCAGAATCTCCACCTTGCGTTCGGCCATGAGCAAGCTGGCATTGTGGAGTGCGCCGACGGCGGTTTCGGTGAGAGTCGTCAGTGCAAAAAGTTCGTCTTCATCAAATGCCGCGCCGTCCAGCCGGTTCGCAGCTTCAACCACTCCCACCAGTGCGCCCTTGTCGATGAGCGGCGCTACCATCAGTGAAAAAATTGCCCCTTCTTCCACTCCTTCGTTTCGCCGGACCAGTCGTTCGTCGTCCGGCGATTCAATCAGCACCGCCTCGCCGTCGTCGGAAACATCGCCCGCGACGCCCTCGCCGGGTTTCTGCGTCATGCCTTCAGCGACTGTCGGATCGACTCCCGATTGCTGCATCAGTTCCAGTGATTCATCGCCTTGCAATAGCCACACGTTCACTGCCTGACATTCCAGAACTTCGCGGAATTTGGAAGCAATGATCGGCAAAAGCTGATCCAGTTCCAGGGTAGATCCAAACACTTTTTCCAGATCGTAAAGTTGGGTGATTCGGGTGATCGATGCGAGTGTGCTGTTGCGTTCCTGCTCGTAGCCGGCGGCGTTTGCCAGCGCTCCTGCGGTGACCTCAGCCATTGGCTGCAGCGCCGAGAGATTACCTTCAGTCAACTCGCCTTCAAAACTTACGATCTCGATCGCACCAAAAAGCTCAGCCTGGTTTCTCAGCGGCAGATATGCGAGTGATGTGAGCGTTCGGCGCGTGTGCAGGTGTGCGTAATGTTCGCGTGCCAGTTCCTTGCCTGAGAAGACCAGGGCGTCGCCTTTTTCGGCGAGGATGCCGAGTGTCCCGTCGCCTGTCGAAGCCGATGCATCCGGAATGGACACGTCGCCAACCGTGGATTGCGGGACCCAGACTTGTCCGTCATCTGAATTGGCAAGCAAATAAATGGTAACCGCGCTTCCGGGAAGGAAGTCAGCGACGGCTTGGGCCGCAATACGGGCCCGCGGGAAGACCTCCCGTTGCTCGAATAATTGGGCCGAAAAGGCGGAAATATCTACCGCCACTGCCGAACCCTGGGTTGCCATGGCATTGGCCCCGAAGTGACTATCAATACTGCAAACTCAGAAGCCTGGCGCATCCCTCTTGCAAATTCAAAGGGCTTCTTCTAAGTTGAGTGACTCTAGCAAACAGGCATTCGACTGTCAACGCATTGCTAGCCGCCGCATTTGGCGAATAGGGGGCCGGGTGGATATCGACGTTCGCAGTCAAGGGCAGGTTAAGGTTGTTAAACTCCGCGGCCGGCTGAATCTCGGCGAACCGGTTGACCGCCTGCGCGCCACCATCGAGGACCTGCTGGGTAGCGGGGAAAATCGTTTAGTCTTCGATCTAGGTGAACTCCAAACGGTGGACTCCAGCGGTATCGGACTCTTTAGCCGTTTCCTGACCTCGACCAAGCAGGGCGGGGGATCGCTTAAGCTCGTCAATCCTTCTAAATTTGTGGTCCAGACGTTGAAGCTCGTGGGCCTGCTGAACTTGTTCGAGGTCTTCACGGACACCGACGCTGCCGTTGCTTCGTTCGGCGTTTCATAGGGAAACTTACGGGTGTAGACTGGCGGTTGACGCCAGGAAATCAAGATGTTTAGCAGTGCCACAGCTTCCAGAAGGGGTTCTTTGCGCCAGGCAAAATCCGACGCTGGCGCGATTAGTTACACCTACCTGGAAACATCGATTGGGATCCTCCTTCTCACCTCAAGCCACTCCGGATTGCAATCAATTTTATTTTCTAAGAACGGGCGTCCGGCAGCTCCCGACTCTGAATGGCGGGAAGATGCATCTCCGCTTCAGGAGACCATCCGCCAATTGCGCGCCTACTTCGCTGGAGAGCTCGACAGCTTTGACCTGGCCTTGGCCCCGCAAGGCACGGTCTTTCAGCAGAGGGTCTGGGGCGAGCTTTGCCGAATTCCTTACGGCGAGACCATCTCCTATGGCGAACTGGCAAAGCGCATCGGAAATCCAAATGCCAGCCGGGCGGTCGGTCTGGCCAATGGATCGAATCCCATTCCCATCGTCATCCCCTGCCACCGCGTGATTGGGTCGAATGGCAAACTGACAGGATACGGCGGTGGCTTGCCGATCAAAGAAAAGCTACTCGCGCTGGAGCGTTGCCAGTTACGTCTGCTGTAGAGGCTATATTCCGCTAAACCGCCCACTTCAGTTACCATATTTCAGGGCAGCTGCCCGCATCCAAATCTCTATGGTTCAGAATCTGCTTTTTATTGGCTCGTTGCTTTTGAGTTCTCTTGCGCTGGCGCAGGATCCCTCTGTTCTTCGTCCGCCCAAGGGCGCTACGACTGCCATCGTTGTTTTCGAGGATTTGCAGTGTCCGAAGTGCCGGGTGGATTCGCCTCTGGAAGAGCAGGCGGCCAAGGCACACAAGATTCCCCTGGTTCGACACGACTTTCCCTTACCCATGCACAACTGGTCATATAAGGCCGCGATCATGGCACGCTATTTCGACAGCCGCTCCAAAGAACTGGGAGACCAATTTCGGGACTACATTTTCCAGCACCAGCCGGAAATTCTTCCCGACAATCTTCAGACGTTCGCTCAGAAATTCGCCGCCGACCACAAGGTTGATCTGCCTTTTGTGATTGATCCGCAGGGTAAGTTTGCCGCCCAGGTCAACGCCGACAAAGACCTCGGCAATCAGTTGAAAATCGGACACACTCCGACGATTTACATCGTGAGCAGCCGCAATCCATCGCGTCCGTTTGTCGAAGTAACCGACACCAGCCAGTTATTCCAGATGATCGAAGCCATGCAGACCGAGTAGAACGTTTTCGGGCGCTGCCATTTGCTGTCTTTACGAAAATGGGATTAACGCTGTCCGTCCCTGGCTTCCATCCAGCTTTGAAGGATGAGTACCGCCGCCATACGGTCCACTGCCTCGCCGCGCTTCTTTATAGACAGATCTGCATCCCGCAGAATGCGATTTGCCTGGCTCGAAGTCAGCCGTTCATCCCACAGATGTACCGGTAGCTTGAATTTCTTGCGCAGCTCTTCAGCAAAAAGCTGCATTTTCTCGGACTGAGTTCCCTCAGCTCCACTGAGGCGCAAAGGGTATCCGACGACAATCTCTGAAACCGAGTATTCCCGAAGCACGCTGGCCAGTCGCTCGAAGTCGCCTCGTTTGTTCGTCCGCCGGAGAGTGGGGAGTCCCTGGGCAGTTATCCCCAATGGATCAGAAACAGCCATACCGATAGTCCTCGAACCAACATCTAAGCCCAAGACTCTGGATCGGAGATTATTAATTCCGTCGCTGGAGACCATTTTCGGATTATATGGCCCATTCAGTCACCAACATCGGCGAGAAACGTCCCCCGGAACTGCAGTCCACCGCTCCTAACCTGCCGCCTCCCGAGGTGGCTGTTGATCGCCCCCGCCCTCGTCGCAAAGACTGGGCCTTGACAGCCATGGGACTGGGCACGATTTTTGCCATGTGTTACTTCGCCGAGCAGCTTCTGGTAACGATTCTCGTCTCGATCTTGCTGGCCTTCGTTCTTGCGCCCATTGTCACAGCCTTAGCCAAGCTGAAAGTGCCGCAATGGGTAGCTGCGCTCTTTGCCGTCTTTCTTTTGATCACCGTGATTGGCGGCATTAGCTATTTGGGGCTGAACAAAGCAACCGATTTTCTGCACGAACTTCCGAAATACTCACAAAGGCTGCACGCCAAAGTCGCCGATGTTCTCCACCGGACTCAAAGCCTGGAGGCAATAGGTCAATTCGAAGAGAAAGGCGAAATCAAAGTTCATGAAACTACGAATTGGACAGACCTATTGACCCGCGGTTTCGGCTCAGTGAGTGAGGGGCTTCTTACCGCGTCCTTTGTACCAGTCCTGGTTTTTTTCATGCTCACATGGCAGGAGCATGCTCGTAACGCCACGGTTGGACTCTTTCCCCTGGAGCGGCGTCGAGAGGCTTACACCACCTTGGGCATGATTTCGGCCATGGTTCGGAATTTTATTCTCGGCAATCTGATGATCGCGCTCCTTATCGGGGGCATCAGCGTGCTCGTTTTTGCTCTGCTGGGCATCCCGTTTTCGTATTTCGCGGGACTGCTAAGCGGGATTCTCAGCCTGGTGCCTTATTTCGGCGCTGTCCTGGCGGTCTTGCCCCCGCTTTTCCTCGGGCTTGGGAAGCTCAGTCTCGCTGGAGTAGGCTGGATTTTCCTGGCCGTATTTACTCTGCACCTGACGGCAATGAACATTCTTTATCCCAAATTGCTGGGCAGTCGCTTGCGCCTGAATCCGTTGGCTGTCACCATCGCACTGCTTTTCTGGGCTTGGCTGTGGGGAGCAGTTGGATTGGTGCTGGCGGTTCCGATTACCGCTGCCATGAAGATTGTTTTTGACAACATAGCAACGTTGAAACCATTCGGGGTGTGGCTGGGAGAAGAAGGGCCCATGGACAACGGCGCCCATGCAAATGGGAACCGCTAAGCTTCCAATTCGCCGGCTTCAGGAAATCTCAGGTTGGTCTTTGCCAAGGTCTCATTCAGCAGAATTTCGATCTGCGCCTCTTCACAATTACGCGCCAGCGCGAGTTCGCTAACTAACAAATAGCGCGCTCGCTCCAGCATCTTCTTTTCGCGGAATGACAGGCTCTTCGATTCCTTAAGAACAAGGAGGTTCTTTAATACTGCGGCAACTTCCAGCAGGGAACCGGTGCGCATCCGGTCAGAGTTCTCTTTGAAACGGTCTTTCCAGTCAGCGGCGCTCTCGCCTCCGCCATCCGAAAGGAAATCAAGAATCTTCTTAATCTCGCCGTTGCGGACGACTCGGCGCAGGCCGACTGCTCCCACGCTGTGAAACGGGACTGTAACTTTAAGATTGCTGGATTTTATGTTTAGCAGGTAATAACGCTCGGCTTGGGCGCCAAGCGTGCGGCTTCCGATTTGCTCAATGACTCCCACTCCATGATTCGGATAAACCACCCGGTCACCAATGTGGAAATCGCCGTTTCCGTTGCTGCTCATACTGGGAACAGCCCACCGCCGCGAGACAACACACCTAATACTACCTGATCGGGCAGCGTTTGCACAATTTCCCCGCGAGCCGACTTTGTATTTTCAAGCACTTATGCGGTGCTGGGACATATTTCCAATCCAGAGTCGGAATTCACGAGCTTATTCGTTTCCTTCGCCCCAATTCTTTAGTGACAGCCAAGCCTCTCCCGTCATTCGGTTTATAATTCGACCCAGCATGACCGAGCAGATTCGAAGAAAGTTACAAGACGAAATCAACGCCCTCGAGCACGAACTGGTCCATGAATTGCCAAAAGAGATCAAGAAAGCCGCTGCTCTCGGTGATCTCAGCGAAAACGCCGAATATCATATGGCCAAGCAGCGCCAGGAGTTCGTTAAAGCGCGGGTGCGCCAGCTAGGCAAACGGTTAGCTGACCTCTCCATGGTCAACATGAACAACATCCCCAAGGACCGTGTTGGCCTGGGCTCGACCGTGAAGGTTTACGACAGCACCAAAGAGGAGGAAGTTGAATATAACCTCGTCACCAGTGAGGAGTCGGATGTCGCGGCGGGAAAGATTTCAACTACTTCGCCCATCGGCCGTTCTCTCCTGAATAAGAAAGTTGGCGACACAGCTGTAGTGGTGACTCCGAATGGAAAGCGTGAACTCGAGATTCTGACCTTGAGCACCATTCACGACGTGGCTGCAGCCGAGTGACCGTGGGCTGGAGGCAAAGGTATTTCGCGGTGCACTTTCGGGATCGGATCGAATCAAGATGCCCATGACGTGGACCAGCGCATTTGGGCGCGCCTGCGCGGTTTTACTTCGAACCATCGTTCGCTGGCTCGCCTTGACCCGCATCAACCCCAACGTTCTCACTTTCATGGGGCTGGTGGTAAACGCCTGGGCTGCATTCTTCTTCGGTTACGCCAACTCCGACAACCAGCGACGAATGTTCGTCTATGCCGGCCTCATCATCATCGGCTCGGGTTTCTTTGACTTGGTGGACGGTGAAGTCGCGCGCGCGCAAAACCGGGTAACCCGTTTCGGCGCGTTTTTCGACTCGGTCGTGGACCGCTACAGCGATGCTTCCCAGTTTTTCGGCTTGCTGGTGTTTTACGCTCGTGCCGGCCGCTTTTTCTACATCGTTCTGACTGCTTACGTGATCGTCAGCGCCATCATGGTCAGCTACAGCCGCGCTCGTGCCGAATCTCTGATTGGATCTTGTCGTGTCGGTTTCATGGAACGTCCGGAGCGGCTCGTTTTGGTAATCATCGGCGCGCTCTTCAACCGCATGGCCCCGGTTCTCTGGGCAATTGCAGTTCTCTCCACCATCACCGTGATTCACAGAATCCAATACACATGGGCCAGAACCAATGGGCCAGAGGCGTTAAAGTCAGGTGATGTGGCCGCCTGATTTAAATCAACAAGCGCAAGTCATTCCAAGATCTTCGAGTGAGAGTGGCTCCCAACCACCTTTCTGGGTTTCTGTTTGACCGTCTTCTTCCGCTCACGCTAAAATAGCTGAGTTTGCCTGTACTTGCGGCCGTCTTCTATTCTGGCGTCGTAGGAAAACGCTGGAAACCACGATAACCTGCGGCCGTCCGCAATCGTTGCCGAAAGCACCGCGCGGGAAACAGCAAGCGCAAAGAATCAAGTTCAGAAGTCATTAAGGTTACGGAAAGTCCTGCGGCTTGGCGGGTCAGAAACCTGCTCACACTAATGTGCGATCCGCGGACAACGGAGAGAAAACTATGTACGCGGTGATCCGCGCTGGTGGCAAACAATATCGGGTGGCGCCCGGTGACGTACTCCGCCTGGAAACACAGACGGGGGACAAGAACGGCAAAGTTGAATTTGGTGACGTTTTGGCGGTCTCGGCCAACGCCGGAGAGATCGTGCGCCCTCAGTCGGGCGCTCTGGTGACCGGCGAAGTACTCGGCGATGATCGCGCCAAAAAAATCATCGTTTTTCACTACAAGCGCAAAAAACAATACAAGAAGCTCGCGGGGCACCGCCAGCCATTCAGTTCCGTGCGCATAACAGAGATCGCATTCGACGGCCAGAAGTTCACCGCGCCCGAACGTCCAAAGAAAGAACCGAAGCCGAAGAAGGCTGCGCCGGTTTCTGAACAGACGCCGAAGGCCGAGGCGAAAGCGGCCAAGCCAGCCGCGAAAAAGAAAGCCGCGCCAAAAAAGACTGCGGCCAAAAAGAGTCCGGGAAAAAAGAAGTAACCAGGACCGCGCGCTCGCTAAGGGCTAGAAGCTAACAGCTAGGAGCTGAATCTATGGCACATAAAAAAGGATTAGGCAGTTCACGTAACGGGCGGGATTCCAATGCGCAGCGTCTTGGATTCAAGGCATTCGGCGGACAGATCGTCCCGGGAGGAACCATCATCGTTCGCCAGCGGGGTACGCGTGTCAAGCCTGGCCTTAATGTCGGACGCGGCAAGGACGATACTTTGTTCGCCAAGATCAGCGGAAAGATTGTCTTCAAGGATCGCGGCTCGATGGGCAAGTTCGTTGTGATCGAACCACTCGAAGCGAAATAGATTTTCTATCCTCGACTTTTCGTAGGCTCGGAGCGATGCGGATCGTGGGTTGAGATCGAGGAACCTGCGGCCGCTCCCACAGCAACAAAACAGGTTTAGCGCTCACCCGTTCTGGACACATCCGTCCATTCTCAGTACACTTCCGCGACAACGTGAGATTGTCTGCCAGTACGCGCAAAAGCCTTGCCATCAGTGCGGTGGCTTTTCTTCTGTTTAGCCTTGCTGCGGAACTCTGGCTCTCAATACAGCATGAAACCCAAACCTGGGACGAAGCCTGCCACATCTTCGCTGGCTACAGTTACTGGACGCGAGGCGACTTCGCGGTCAATCCCGAGCACCCACCGTTTGTAAAACTGCTCGCTGCTCTGCCACTGCTTTCGATGACACTGAAAGCTCCACCACGCGAAAGGATCTTTTCCAAAGAAGAGGATTTCATCGGCGCCAAACAATTCGTGTATTCGAACGATGCGGAAAAAATACTGTTCCGTACGCGCATTACAGCTGCGCTGCTGACGTTGGCGCTGGCCGTTTTGGTTTTTCTGGCAGCACGGGAAATGTTTGGCTTCTTACCTGCAATCCTGGCGCTCACTGTTTTCGCATTTGAGCCCAACATCCTGGCCCACGGCGCTCTCGTCACCACCGATATGGGGCTTAGCTGTTTCCTGTTTGCAACGGTGTATGCGTTTTATCGTTATCTGACAAAGCCGTCCGTCGCCAGGCTTTCGCTCGTCGGATTGGCGGCAGGCCTTTCGCTCGCGGCCAAGCATTCGGGAATCCTGATTTTTCCCATCCTGATCGCGCTTGCTATTTATGAGCTGTCGCGCATGCCACGGTCAACCGCATCTTCGAGAGCTCGCCGGCCAGTTAACATGGCTCGCCTGGCGGGGGCACTTGTCGCTGTCGTTCTGATTGCTGTTTTCATCTTATGGGCGTCGTATGGTTTTCACTTTCACCCCAGGCTAGGAGTTGACGCCGAAGCTCGCGTGGTCGATTACTCGGCGCGTTTGAATTCACAGTTGCAGAAAGCTTTGATCACCGACTTCGTCCGCTGGCGTTTGCTTCCTGAGTCATACCTGTATGGGCTTGCCGACGTTGGCATCACCGCCGGATTCAGTCATACCTATCTATTTGGCAAGGTCTATCCACATGGGCAATGGTTCTATTTTCCCGCGGCGTTCCTTATAAAAAGCACCATTACGCTCATAATGTTTTTGCTGATGTTGCCTTTTGCGATCGTCCTGCGCGGAGCAAAACACAGGCGTGAGCTCTGGTTCATGACGATGCCGCCTGCGATCTATTTCGCGGTCGCGATTTCGTCCGGCATGAACATTGGCGTGCGTCACATTTTGCCGATCTATCCCTTTCTCATGGTTCTAGCCGGGTGGGCGGCAGCCCAGTTTGCTTTTCATCGCCGTCGCTGGGAGTGGATCGTCGGGCTCGTCTTGGCGTGTGGTGTCGTTTCATCTCTGCGCGCGTTTCCCACTTACATCCCTTATGCGAACGAGTTGTGGGGTGGTCCCTCGAATACTTACAAATATCTGAGCGACTCCAATGTAGATTGGGGCCAGCAGCTGAAGTCGGTGAAGACCTATCTCGATCGACGACATATAAAGAACTGCTGGTTCGCCTACTTCGCCGGAGTTGTTGCTGACCCGCAGTACTACGGAATTCCTTGCAAACCGCTTACGACCATTGCTACCGTGTGGTTGCAGCCTTCAATCGAGGTGCCCGCTAGTATTGACGGTCCGGTGTTGATCAGCGCAGGCGTCCTTTCCGGGTACGAATTTGGCCCAGGTCCATTGAATCCCTACGATCAGTTTCAGCGCCTCTCGCCAACGGCTGTTATCGAGCATGGCGTCTTTGTCTTTGACGGACACTTCGAGATCCCTCTGGCCTCTGCCCTGAACCATGTGACTCACACGCGGTTGCTCGAGCAAAGTGGACATCTGGATGAGGCGCTCTCAGAAGCGCAGATTGCAGTTGCCCTCGCTCCGGATTCGGTGCAGACACAGGCCGCACTGGGCGGACTGCTCGTGAAGAGTAATCACCCGAACGAAGCTCGTCAGGCGTTCGAGCAGGCGCTCACGCAAGCCACGACCGTGCATCCTGAAATGCAGAGCGGTTGGGTTCCAGGCCTGCGCAATGCGCTGAAGTAGGATTTCAGTGTTGTGCCGTCACCGGCTTTCTTGCGGTTCGGGACGTCTTAAATAGTATTTTTCCACCTTCTTCATCCACCACAATGTGGTCGCCATGGAGCACTTCACCATCCAGTATCTTTAGTGCTAGAGGATCCTGAATTAACTTCTGGATCGCTCGCTTGAGCGGGCGCGCTCCGAAGTTGGGATCGAAACCTTCGGTAAAGATCAGTTCCTTGGCAGCATCGGTGAGTTCGATCGATATCTTCCGTTCCGCGAGCAAGCGGCGTAAATCCTCGAGTCGTAACTCAATGATTTTTGCCAACTGTTCTCTTCCGAGCGGTGTGAACACAATGATGTCGTCCACACGGTTCAGAAACTCCGGCTTGAAGTGCCCGTGCAGAGCGGTCATCACAAGCTCAGTGGCGCGGGCAAAGTCATCGGTTGAGCGCATGTTCTCAGCCTGCAGATAGGTTGAGCCAATATTGGAAGTCATGATGATGATCGTATTTTTAAAATCGACCACCCGGCCTTGTCCATCGGTCAGGCGCCCATCATCCATGATCTGCAGCAAGACGTTGAAGACGTCCTGATGTGCCTTTTCAATTTCGTCGAAGAGAACAACCGAATATGGACGCCGCCGGACTTGCTCCGTCAGTTGCCCACCTTCCTCGTAGCCGACGTATCCAGGAGGTGCACCGATCAATCGTGAAACCGCATGCCGCTCCATGTACTCGGACATATCAATTCGCACCAGCGCGTGCTCGTCATCAAACAGAAATTCAGCTAACGCGCGGGCCAGCTCGGTTTTACCGACGCCGGTTGGTCCGAGAAAAATGAACGACCCTATCGGCCGCTTGGGATCGCTCAGGCCGGCGCGCGATCGCCGAATCGCATTAGAAACACGTTCGAGTGCAACATCCTGCCCGACCACCCGCTGACGGAGCCGGTCTTCCATGGTGACCAGTTTCTTGACTTCGCCTTCCAGCATCTTCGAAACCGGAATGCCCGTCCATTTGGAAACGATCTTGGCAACATCTTCTTCGTCCACTTCCTCTTTCAGCATTCGCTGCCCGCTGGAACTCTCCAGTTGCGCGCTAACCTTGGCCAGGTCCTCTTCGGCTTGGCGAATCAGGCTGTAGCGTATTTCCGCCACCCGCTGCAGGTCTCCCTTCCTTTCCGCAGCCTGCTCCTCGATCTTCAGTTGCTCAATCCGTTCCTTCAGCTGCCGCTGCTGGGAGATAAGGTCCTTCTCCTGCTTCCACCGCGCCTTGAGCGCATTGGATTTTTCACGAATCCCTGCCAGTTCTTTGTCGATCGCTGCCAGCCGCTCTTTTGAATTCTGGTCCTCTTCCTTTTTCAGCGCCTGCTTTTCGATTTCGAGTTGGGTCGCCCGTCGCTCCAACTGGTCGATGTCCGTGGGCATTGAATCGATCTGTATGCGCAAAGATGCTGCCGCTTCGTCGATGAGATCGATCGCTTTATCCGGCAAGAATCGGTCGGAGATATAGCGGTGCGACAGCGTTGCGGCGGCCACGATCGCCGAGTCTTTGATCCGCACACCATGATGCACTTCGTAACGTTCTTTCAGGCCGCGCAGAATGGCAATCGTATCTTCGACATTGGGTTCGCCTACGAAAACAATCTGGAACCGCCGTTCTAATGCCGCATCTTTCTCAATATATTTTCGATATTCAGCTAGAGTGGTCGCGCCGATCGCCCGCAGTTCGCCGCGGGCCAGCGCCGGTTTCAGCATGTTGGAAGCGTCGATTGCGCCTTCCGCCGCTCCGGCGCCCACTAGCGTATGCAACTCATCGATGAACAGAACAATCTTCCCCTGCGAGTCTTCAATTTCTTTTAAAACAGCTTTGAGCCGGTCTTCAAACTCACCACGATACTTCGCGCCGGCCAGCATCGAGCCGAGATCGAGCGCTACCACACGCTTGTTCTTAAGAATCTCGGGAACGTCACCGGAAATAATTCGCTGTGCCAGGCCTTCGACGATGGCGGTTTTACCCACGCCAGGCTCGCCAATCAGTACCGGATTATTCTTCGTCCGGCGCGAGAGCACCTGCACTACTCGCCGGATCTCTTCATCGCGCCCGATTACCGGATCGAGCTTGCCGCGCCGCGCCAGTTCGGTCAGATCTTTTGCGTAACGCTCCAACGCCTGGTACTTTGCTTCGGGATTCTGGTCGGTAATTCGCTGTGAGCCTCGAACGGCTGTTAACGCCTTCAGGATGGCGTCATGGGTCGCGCCATGGCGCAGCAGAATCTCCTGCGCGGGATCGCGCTTCAGCTCTGTCGTTGCGAGCAGCAGGTGCTCGGTCGAGACATACTCATCTTTGAAATTGTCAGCCTCTTTGAAGGCGCGATCAAAAAGTTGGTTCGAAGCCTGAGAGAGCGCCGCCTGCGTAGACGCGCCAGACACTTTGGGCAGGCGCTGAATAGCCTGGTAGATTTCAGTCAAAACCGCCTGCGGGCCGATTCCAATCTTTTCGAGGATAGGCGGAACGATGCCTTCGCGGTCCTCGATTAATGCCGCCAGCATGTGCAGCGGCATCAGTTCAGGATTACCGTGCTCGGACGCGAGTTCGTTCGCGCGTTGCACTGCTTCCTGCGCCTTTACGGTGAATTTATCCCAACGAATTGCCACGGAACTATCCTTCCTTCCTCACCCCGTCATTTACGTTTTATTAGGCACTGTCCCTTTTAGAGCTTCGGTTTAAGAGCTCTAGCCGGCGACAAAGTAAGAGGCGGGCAAGATCGCCCGCCTCAACTTAAGTTTCCAAAGGTGCATGTGTAACCGTTTAAGCCAACTTAAGCTGCGCGGCTCGTGCTTTTTACTTCTTTGCCTTCCAGCGACTTGCCGCTTGTGCTGCCGACGTTCACCTTAATCTGTTTCGGCTTTGCCTCGGCTTTCTTAGCCAGCTGGATCTTTAATATTCCCTTGTCATAGTTGGCTTGGATGCTTTCCGCATCAACCGTGGTGGGCAAGGTAAACGAGCGGGTGAAGCTGCCATATTGCCGCTCAACCCGGCGGAAGTTCTCTTCTTTTTCTTCTTTTTCGAACTTGCGCTCTCCATGCACGGTCAATGTCTGGTTTTCCACCCGGACATCAATGTCCTTTTCGTCGATTCCCGGCACTTCAATCTTCAAAATAATGTTGTGCTCATCTTCGTAAACGTCAACCGGTGGCGCGAAACTGGAAGTGGTCAGCGCCTCGTCCCTGCCGTCTCCGTAGTTGTCGCGGAACAAGCGGTTCATCCGATCCTGCAATGTGCTGAATTCTCGAAAAGGATCCCAGCGAGTAAGAACAGTCATAACAATCCTCCTTGAGCGAAATCTCTAAATGTTGATGTTTTAAGAGCTTGGTTGCGGTATAGCAACATGCTTATCACAAACCAAGCATAAAATATGAGTGTGTTATTGTCAAGTAACATATTTGCTTATATTGCTTCAACTTACATGCAATATAAGACACTTCAAGTAACTGGTTTCAGGGACTCCCAGCAGGTTCGGATGATCTTTCGCTTGGCCACGGTTTTCCAGGATCCGAATAATTCTGTGCGAATCGACGGCCGCCGCCGCCACGGTGTCCAGCAATTCCGCGTTGCCCACGTGATAGGAACAGGAGCAGGAAACCAAAATTCCGTCCGGCTTCAGCATCTTTAACGCCCGCAGATTCAGTTCCTTGTAGCCACGCAGAGCGGTGGGCAGATCACGCTTGGATTTGGCAAACGCCGGCGGGTCGAGGACGATTGCGTCGTATTTTTGCCCGGCGTCTGAGTAGTCCCGCAGCAAATCAAAGGCGTTGGCTTCAATCCATTCGATCTCGCGCCGATTGAGCGCTGCATTCTGCTCGGCCGCTTCAAGCGCCGGACGCGAGCTGTCCACGCCGGTGACCTTACCGCAGTTTCGCGCCAGGTGAAGCGCAAAGCCACCCTGATAACAGAAAACGTCGAGCGCCTCGCCTCGGGCATATTGGGCCGCCGCCGCGTAATTTTCCCGCTGATCGAGAAAGGCACCTGTTTTCTGTCCGCCGAGAGCGTTGTATAAGAATCGCACTCCGTTCATCTGAAATTCCGTAGTGGTTTGGTCGTTGAACTCAGGAGGCTGGGGGAACGGCTCTCCAGACTGGGGGAAACCTTCAGCTTTCCGCGCGAACAGAATTCCACTGTCTTTGTCTGTCAACTGTTCCAGCTTCCTCACCCTGGCGTCCACCCGCTCGAAAATCACCCTGGGCTGAAACGTCTCCCGTAACTCCGAGACCACAATCCGCCGCATCGCTTCGGAATCCATCGCTTGCGTGAGCACCTGCAGAGAAAGCATGTCGTTGTAGCGATCCACGATCAAGCCGGGCAGAAAATCGCCTTCACTGAAAACGACTCGATACGCATTCGTGTCGTGCACAAAGCGTTGGCGATAAGCAACCGCTGCCCGAATCCGCTCGCGCACAAGTTGCTCGATGTCGCCGACGGGCTTTGGCGAGATCATTCGCAGGGCGATTTCCGAAGACGAACTGTAGAGGGCGGTGCCTAGAATTCGTGTGCGTGTGGAGTTCCGTGGAGGCTGTGGGGGTCGAGCGTTCTTGTCCGAGAAGTGTGTAGGGCGAGCGCTCTCCTCTTGCACCGTAACCAGTGCCCCAGGAGAAACATCTTTCGCCTCGACGATGTCGGATCGATAGACCCAAACATGACCCGCCCGAAGCCGCTCCGCCCCGCGATGCGAGATGGTAAGTTTAGGGGCATTTGGGACAAGCTTTTGTGACTGTGCATTCAAAGCTTTTGACCATCGGCAGATTGGCCTGACAACAGGAATGTCTTGGGGAACTTGCCCTCACCACACAGCTTGAATGTGCCAAAGTCTTTATACCAAGGTCCCGAAGGGACCTCAGGACTCGATTCCACCCAGAGTCGCAATTGGTTCAAGCCTTCAACGCTGATTTTGCGGTCGCGCATTCGTTCAGTCAAATGCCCGCGTATAGAAGCCGGAATCTTGGGCCAGCGTTCAAGCTTCGGCATTACTCACCGAAAACGAAGCGTCCCATTTCATCTCCTAAACGGCTGATCTCCTCCGGCTCCTGGGCCATTCTGAAGCGCTGAGCAAGCTCAAAAAATTGCTTCTCTTTTTCCTTTGCAGCGGAAATTCCTTCTTCAATCAGTTCCAGCAGCACTCGGTTTTCGCTGAGTCGTCGTCGCTGAGCAATTCGATCCACCTGTTTGGCAACTTCGAGCGGGAGGCTGATGCTTCGACGAACCTTTTTGTATGTCGCCATTGGAAGCATTGTACACCAGAATGGTGCATACGTCCGAAAGTGGAGAGGAAATCCTAGCTGGCTACGCTGCTGGGCGCATGCGTGGCATCTTTTCCGTGGTGGGCGGCCATCTCCACTCGCGCCAACTGCAGCTCGCGTTGCAGAATGTCAAGGACGGCGCTGGGCAGCTCTTCGCCCCACTCTTCGACTTCGTCATCGCTCCAGTTGCCATTCAGGCGAATGGCGTCAGTGATGTCTTCCGGAAAAGCCTGCCGATAGGCGCCTTCGCGCACCAGAGTGTCTCCGATCTTGCGCCCGGTAGCCGCGTCGTACACATGACGGGTCGCCATTCCGTCGGTATTAGAGAAGTTAATGAAAACCTCTCCAATGTCGCCGAACTCGGCGCGATAATACCAGGCATGGCTGGCGTCAATCTTGGGATGCGCCCGCCGTCGCGAAACCTTTTCGGCTGCAGCTTCTTCCGGAACCTCTTTGGATGGATCGTAATAGAGAATGCGCTGGCAGGAATCGCAAAAGATCAGCTTGCCGCCGCGCACTTCGTTATAGATCTGAGGCCGCATCATCACCGAGCATCCAGTACACTTCTGATCACGAACTTCTGCCAGTCCTGTTCCGCGGAATTTCGATACGCGATCATAGTGCCGCAACAGGTCTCCATCAACCGCTCCGCGCGCGCTATCCCGTTTTGCCGTCCACTCTGACAATTCTTTTTCGTCTTGCGCCGTGCGCTCTCGTGCAGAGGCCTTTTCTCTTTCGATTTCAGCCGTTTCTTCTTTGAGTTCGGCCTCCGCGGCTTTGACTTGTTTCTCGCGCGCTTCCGAGTTCAACATCAACTCGAGAATCTTGTCTTCGTTTGCGCCAATTTCCTGTTCCGCAAACTGGATTTCGTGCATCAGGGCTTTGTACTGGTCGTTAGTTTTTACTTCCAGCGACTGGTCGCGATACTTTGAAATCTTGCCGCGCAAATCGGTAATTGCGGACTCGTACTTTTTCTTCGCGGCTTCGTCAGCCTTGGCCGTCGCTCTGGCCTTTTCCAGCGCGGCCTTGGTCCCGGCCAGCTTCTCTTCGATGACAGCGACGCGTTTGGGAAGTTCGGCGATTTCGGCCCGCAACCGCTGAATTTCGCGATCGGTGCCTTGCAATGAGATCAGGTGCTCTATTTCAGGAGACATCGTGGATATGTCTCGATTTTAGCATGCAAGGTTCTTCTGCCGGCCTCCGGATCATCCGGTCATTTAAAATCGCCCGATGACCCGATCTGATCACCCAATACGCGCAACCATTGGTGACTTCGAACTCACCGCGCTTTCCGACGGCATTTATCACCTTGACGGGGGCGCCTTCTTTGGTGTCATCCCCAAGGCGCTTTGGTCCAGGAAAGTGATGGCCGACGAAAATAATCTTGTCCCGACCGGCCTTAATTCCGTTCTGTTGCGCAACTGCGACAAAAATATTCTGATTGAAACTGGAATTGGAAACAAACTTCCGGAAAAGATGGCGCAGATTTTCGGCCAGCCCGCCGAGTTACTCGACAATCTGAGCAAAGCCGGTGTTTCTCCCGAGCAGATCGACATCGTCATTAACTCTCACCTGCACTTCGA
>Ga0134126_10001244_pt1 | contig 32431 bp, 24 predicted proteins | sample KB31752_FD_96881 | JGI IMG/M metagenome (GOLD analysis project Ga0134126, IMG submission 96881) | Terrestrial soil microbial communities with excess Nitrogen fertilizer from Kellogg Biological Station, Michigan, USA - KB3-175-2 | ecosystem: Environmental > Terrestrial > Soil > Unclassified ...
ATCGCCCAGGAAGGCGGCATCGGCATCATTCACAAGAGCATGACCATCGAGGCGCAGGCGCGCGAGGTCGGCCGCGTGAAGAAGTTCGAGAGCGGCATCATCAAGGATCCGATCACCGTCTCTCCCAATACGACCATCCGCGAGGTGCTCGACCTCACCCGCTCGCGCGGCATTTCGGGAGTGCCCGTGGTCGTCGGCAGGAAAGCAGTCGGCATCGTCACGCACCGTGATCTGCGCTTCGAGCAGAAGCTCGATGCGCCCGTCTCCTCGGTCATGACGCCGCAGGACCGGCTGATCACCGTGCGCGAGACCGCGCCGAAGGAAGAGGTGCTGGCGCTGCTGCACAAGCACCGCATCGAGAAAGTGCTGGTCGTCAACGCCGATCACGAGCTCACCGGCATGATCACGGCGAAGGACTTCCAGAAGGCGACGGAATTCCCGCGCGCCTGCAAGGATGACAGAGGCAGGCTCCGCGTTGGTGCGGCCGTCGGCACCACTCCTGACACGATGGACCGTGTTTCCGCGTTGCGCGAGGCGGGGGTCGACCTGGTCGTCGTCGATACGGCGCACGGTCATTCGCGCGGCGTCATCTCCACGGTCGAGCGCATCAAGACCCAATGGGGCGACAGCCAGGTCATTGCCGGCAACATCGCCACGGGCGAAGCCGCGCTCGCCCTGGTGGCTGCCGGTGCGGACGGGGTCAAGGTCGGGATCGGTCCGGGCTCGATCTGCACGACGCGGATCGTGGCCGGTGTCGGCGTCCCGCAGATTTCCGCCGTTGCCAACGTGGCGGAAGCCTTGCACGAAACCGATGTGCCCGTCATTTCCGACGGCGGTATCCGCTTCTCCGGCGACATCGCCAAGGCGATCGTCGCCGGCGCTCATGCAGTGATGATCGGCAGCCTCTTTGCCGGCACGGAGGAGTCCCCCGGCGAGGTGGAGCTCTACCAGGGCGCCTCCTACAAGTCCTACCGCGGCATGGGCTCGCTCGGTGCCATGGCGGAGCGCCACGGCTCCGCCGACCGCTACTTCCAGGACGCCTCGACGGAGCTCGAGAAGCTCGTCCCGGAGGGCGTGGAGGGCCGCGTCCCCTACAAGGGCAGCGTAGTCGCCATCCTGCAGCAGCTCGCCGGCGGCCTGCGTGCCGCAATGGGCTATACGGGAAGCCGCAACATCTCGGACCTGCGCGCGCGCCCTACCTTCGTCCGTATCACCAACGCAGGCGTCCGCGAGAGCCACGTACACGACGTCGCGATCACCAAAGAGGCCCCCAACTACAGGGGGTCTTAGGAACGCATGGCCAGCGTTGCCCGAGCTGCCGCGGTGACACACTCGGATATCCACGCCCACCGCGTCCTGATCCTCGACTTCGGAGCGCAATACACCCAGCTCATCGCGCGCCGCGTACGGGAGCTCGGCGTCTACTGCGAGATCCATCCCTGGGACATCACCGATGCGGAAGTCCGCGCCTTCCAACCGCGCGGCGTGATCCTCTCCGGCGGTCCGGAGTCGGTCACCGATGCCCAGCCGCCGAAATCGCCCGAGGCGGTGTTCAGCCTGGGAGTTCCGGTGCTCGGCATCTGCTATGGCATGCAGACCATGGCACAGCAGCTCGGTGGACGGGTCATCGGCTCGACGGAGCGTGAATTCGGCTACGCCGAAGTGACGGTCACGGGCTCGAGCCGGCTGCTCGATCATCTGCAGGATCGCCGCGATGCCGAAGGCCGACCCGCCCTCGATGTCTGGATGAGTCATGGCGACCGGGTAGGGTCCCTCCCCGAGGGGTTCACCGTCACTGCCTCCACCGCCTCGATTCCGTTCGCCGCGATGGCGGACGAGCGCCGGCGATTCTATGGCGTGCAGTTCCATCCCGAGGTGACCCACACGACCCAGGGCGCGCGCCTCCTCGAGCGTTTCGTGCGCGAGATCTGCGGCTGCGATGCCCTCTGGAGCACCGGCAACATCATCGACGATGCGATCGAGCGGGTGCGAGCCCAGGTCGGCGACGGCAAGGTGTTGTTGGGCCTCTCGGGCGGTGTCGACTCCTCCGTAGTTGCCGCCCTGCTGCACCGCGCGATCGGCGATCAGCTGGTCTGCGTGTTCGTCGATCATGGACTGCTGCGCCTGGCCGAGGGCGATCAGGTCATGGCCACCTTCGCCGAGCATCTCGGCGTGCGCGTGCTGCGGGTCGATGCGCAAGCGCGCTTCCTGTCGGCGCTCGCGGGCGTCACGGATCCCGAGGCCAAGCGCAAGATCATCGGCCGGACCTTCGTGGAAGTATTCGATGAGCAAGCGCAAAGGCTCTCCGGAGTGAGCTTCCTCGCCCAGGGCACGATCTACCCCGATGTCATCGAATCGGCGGGCGCACGCACCGGCAAGGCGCACGTCATCAAGTCGCATCACAACGTCGGCGGCTTGCCCGAGAAGATGCACCTGAAGCTGGTCGAGCCCTTGCGCGAGCTCTTCAAGGACGAGTTCCGCCGGCTCGGTGTGGAGCTGGGGCTGCCGCGGGAAATGGTCTACCGCCACCCCTTCCCGGGTCCCGGCCTCGGCGTCAGGATCCTCGGCGAGGTCCGCAAGGAGTACGCCGATCTCCTGCGCCGTGCCGATGCGATCTTCATCGACGAGCTGCGCAGGCACGACCTCTACGATCGCACCAGCCAGGCGTTTGCTGTTTTCCTGCCCGTCCGCTCCGTCGGTGTCATGGGCGACGGCCGGCGCTACGATTACGTCATCGCCCTGCGCGCCGTCGAGACCATCGACTTCATGACGGCGCATTGGGCGCGCCTGCCCTATGAATTCCTCGACCACGTCTCACGGCGCATCGTCAACGAGGTGACCGGCATCTCCCGGGTGGTGTACGACATCTCAGGCAAGCCCCCGGCGACCATCGAGTGGGAGTGACCGTCTGGGGGGCCGCGACACTCGCGGTGATGCTCTCGGGAGGTGTTGCCGCCGCGGCGAACCTCGCCGTCCTCAACCGGGGTCATCCGGTGCTGGATGCGCACAACTGCTATCCCTACGACGGACGCTGGAACGATCGCATCCAACGGGCGCTGGACTCCGGATATCCGGTCTCGATCGAGCAGGACCTCGCCTGGTATGTCGATCCAAAGAGCGGGAAAGGGCGTGTCGTCGTGTCGCACATGCCCCAGCCCAGCGGACGGGAGCCGACCTTGCGCGTCTATTTCTTCGAGCAGGTGCGGCCGATAGTCGAGAAAGCTCTGGCCGAGAACGAGCGCAGCGAGTGGCCGCTGATCATCCTGCACTTCGACTTCAAGGATACCCGGCCCGAGATCCTGAAAGCCGTGTGGCGGCTGCTCGGTGACTATGAGCCGTGGCTCTCGACCGCGGTCAAGACTGCCGATCCGCATGAGCTGGCACCGATAGACCGCAGGCCCATCCTGGTCGTGACCGAGGACTCCGATGCGCAGGCGAAGGTGTTCTACGATGACGTGCAGGTCGGCGGTCGGTTGCGCCTCTTCGGCTCGGCGCACAGTCGACAGCCTCCGACCGGAGACTCCGCGGCCCAGAGCGCGCATTGGCAGGCAACCGTTCCGCCGCAGCAGCTCCTGACGACGCGCGCCACGGACTATCGCCGCTGGTGGAACAACAGCTGGCAGGTCGTGGAGGAAGGCGGACAAACCCGGGCCGGCGCCTGGACCCGGACCGACGACCGCCGGCTGCGCTCGCTGGTCGATTATGCTCACGAGCAGGGTTACTGGATTCGCTTCTATACGCTCGACGGCTTCGACGCGAAGCAGGACCGGGGCTGGGACCCCATCTACAACTTCGGATCGATGCGGCGCGTCGTCCCGCGCTGGCAGGCGGCGATAGCCGCCGGCGTCGATTTCATCGCCACCGATCAGTACGAGGCGCTGTCCCGCTATCTGCAGCAGCGAGATGAAGCGCTGCGCCCGGCCCTGATACCCGTGCGCTCCGTTGGCTTGCCGTGAATCCTGATACTGCCATCGTCAGGCAATGCTGCGTCGTCGGCGGCGGTCCGGCCGGCATGATGCTGGGGTTTCTGCTGGCGCGCGCGGGCGTCAGTGTCGCCGTGCTGGAGAAGCACGCGGACTTCCTGCGCGATTTCCGCGGGGACACGGTGCACCCCTCGACACTGGAGGTGATGTGCGAGCTCGGGCTCATCGACCAGTTCCTCGCCGTGCCACACCGCAGGGTGGAGCGCTTCAGCGCCGAGATCGGCGGCAGGCGCGTACAGATCGTCGATCTTCGCCACCTGCCGACCCATTGCAAGTACATCGCGCTCATGCCGCAATGGGACTTCCTGGACTTTCTCGCGCAGCGGGGCCGGCGTTACGAGACTTTCGATCTGCGCCTGCAAACGGAGGCGATGGACCTCATCGAGGAATCGGGCCGCATCGTCGGTGTGCGGGCGAAGACACCGCAGGGTGAGCTGACCGTACGCGCGGATTTGGTCGTCGGCTGCGACGGGCGGCACTCGACATTGCGGACGAAGGCCGGGATGCGGAGCGATGACTTTGGTGCCCCGATGGACGTGCTGTGGTTCCGGATCACACGCAGGGAGAGCGACCCTGCGGAGACCTTCGGACATATCGACACGGGCGCCATGCTCGTGATGCTGGATCGCGGCGAGTATTGGCAGTGCGCCTGCCTCATTCCGAAGGGTGGGTTCGATCGCGTGAGGGACGAGGGTATCGAGGCGTTTCGGTCGCGCGTGGGCGCTCTCTCGCCGTTTCTCGCCGATCGCCTTTCGGAGCTGCGCAGCTTCGACGACGTGAAACTCCTGACCGTCATGGTCGATCTGCTGCGGCAATGGTGGCGGCCGGGCCTCCTCCTGATCGGGGATGCGGCCCACGCCATGTCGCCCGTTGGCGGAGTCGGCATCAACATCGCCGTTCAGGACGCGGTGGCGGCGGCCAATCGCCTGGCGGGCCCGCTGCGGGCGGGACAGGTGAAAGCGGCCGATCTGCAGGCGATACAGCGCCGGCGAGTCTGGCCGGCGCGGATGACGCAGCGCGTGCAGCTCGTGATGCAGAACCGTCTCATCGGGCCGGCCCTGCGGGGAGTCAGGAAACCCAAACCGCCCCTCATATTCGAGCTGCTCGATGCGGTGCCGGTGTTGCGGCGCATTCCCGCGCGCCTGCTCGCATTGGGATTCCGGCCCGAGCACGTCCGTACGCCCGAAGCGTCCATATGAACCCGCATCAACCGCGGGATACCGACAACGACGGACCGGGGCTGACCCGGCGGGAGGTCATCGCCGGTGTGCTGTCGTGGGGATGCGGCTTGCCGGCGCTCGCCCGCACTGGCCACGCGTTTCGGGCTGGCGAGGCCCGCGTCGTTCTGACGACAGCGCTCGGCGCAATCGTGGTTGCCGCCGATCTGACGCATGCGCCGATTTCCGCGGGTGATTTCCTGAAGTACGTCGATCGCGGTCTCTTCAATAGGGCCGCGTTCTACCGCACCGTGCGCCCGGACAACGATACCAACCCCGTCAAGATCGACGTCATCCAGGGGGGCCTCATGGACGAGAAGAAGCTCCTGCCGCCGATCAGGCACGAGCCGACCAACAGGACAGGACTTCACCACCGCGATGGGACGATCTCGATCGCGCGCGATGCGCCCGGCACGGGCACTGCCGGTGCCTTCTTCATCTGTATCGGCGATCAGCCGGAGCTCGATTTCGGCGGTCGGCGCAATCCGGATGGTCAGGGCTTCGCCGCTTTCGGCCAGGTCGTGCGGGGCATGGATGTGGTGCGCGCGATCTGGAAATCGAAGACCGGCGCCCCTGGGGGAGAATGGGGCACTCAGGGGCTGATGCCGCCGATCGAGATCGTGAGCGCGAAGCGGATCGGGAAGGCGGCTGCCGGCGCGAGAGCACGCCTCAGCCGCTGATCGAGCGCGGCGGGCTGCGGCCGGAGTGCTTCGCCCGATAATCCACCCGCAGTCGCACGCAGGTGCCTCGCGCCACCGCCGTGCGGGCGAGCTGCACGATCTGATTCAGCACCGCGAGTCGATGGGCGGGAGGCTCCATCGCGGGAGAGGGCTGGATCGCGCGACTGTGGGCCGCTATCCAGTTCGCGGAGATCTCCTGAATGCGCCTTTCCGTCAGGGCGGCCACGGCTTGGCAGAAGCGCTCGCGGCAGTCATAAAGGTGATAGGTGAGCGGAGACAGGCGGCTAGGGCCTTCCAAGCGCCGAAGCGCCGACTCTTCGGCGTCGCGCGTGTCCATCGCGGCGTTCAGGTATTCCCGAAAAGTCTTCCCCGTGGTATGCAGGAAGAGATTCCTCATGAAGCCCCAGTTGAGGCCGGGGCTGGTCATGTGAAGCGCGCCCGGCGGAGGTCGTGACTGCGGCGGCGCTCCGTCGTCGCCGGGCAACGGAGCGATCCAGACAGTCCCGTAGCAAGCGATCTCTTGGGTCATCGGGGTGGATGAGGCTGCGAGTCGGCGGCGCGCACATCGATCATAGCGATCCAGCGGCGCTTGGCGTCAGCCTCGAGAAACGATCCCTCGATGGAGTTGCGCGCCAGAGAGGCGAGCTGCGCACGCGTGAGTCCGAGCGCCCGCTCCACCGCGAGGTAGTTCTCGAGCAGGTAGCCGCCGAAGTAGGCCGGATCATCCGAGTTCACCGTCACGCGCAGACCCGCTTCGAGCAGGCGCTTGAGGTTGTGGTGCTCCATTCGGTCGAACACCCTCAGCTTCACGTTCGACAGCGGACAGACGGTCAGGGCAATCTGCTCCCGGACCAGGCGCTCGACGAGCCCGGGGTCCTCCTCACAGCGCACACCGTGATCGATGCGCCGCACGGCGAGCAGGTCGAGCGCCTCACGGATATAGCTCGGCGGGCCTTCCTCGCCGGCATGCGCGACAGCGAGCAGTCCCTGCGCGCGCGCACGGTCGAACACCGCGGCGAACTTCGAAGGGGGATGGCCGGCTTCCGAGGAATCGAGACCTACCGCCGTGATGAGCTGACGATATTCGAGCACCTCATCGAGGGTGCGATCGGCTTCAGCGGCGCTCAAGTGACGCAGGAAGCACGCGATGAGGCGATGGGTCATGCCGAAGCGGCGCTGCGCCTCGGTGAGCGCCAGCTTCAGGCCCTCGACGACGGTGCCGAAGGCAATGCCGCGCGCCGTGTGTGTCTGCGGATCGAAAAAGATCTCGGCATGGACGACGCCCTGCTCATGAGCGCGCTGCAGGTAACTCAGGGCCAGGCGATAGAAGTCGTCCTCGTCCCGCAGCACATCCGCCAATGCGTAGTAGATGTCGAGAAACGACTGCAGGTCGTTGAAGTCGTAGGCGGCGCGCAGCTCCGCCACGCTGGCATGGGGGAGCGCGATGCGATGTTTGCGCGCCAGGTGCAATGCCAGCTCCGGCTCGAGGGTCCCCTCGATGTGGAGGTGCAGTTCTGCCTTCGGCAGGCCTCTGATATACGCTTCCACCGATCGCATCTGGACGGGCTCAATCCGAGATCGGAGTTTGCCGGGGATTTTGCATGCCCGTAGAATTCCGGGCAATGGGGCCGCCGGGTATTTGGATCGGGCGCGCCGCGGCACGATGACGGTTCGAGTGCGGCGATCCGAATACATGCTCACACGATTCTTCGACCTCGACGGGCACGGCACGACGGTTCGCACGGAGCTGTTCGCCGGCCTCACGACCTTCCTCACCATGGCGTACATCGTCGTGGTCAACCCTCTGGTGCTGGGCGCCGCGGGCATGCCGGTCGCCGGTGTCGCGGTCGCGACCTGCATTTCGGCCGGTTTCGGCAGCATCCTGATGGGGCTGCTCTCCAATTACCCGCTCGCGCTCGCGCCCGGGATGGGGCTCAACGCCTATTTCACTTATACGGTGGTGAAGACCATGGGGCTGCCCTGGCAGGTGGCGCTCGGCTGCGTATTCCTCTCGGCCTTGGCGTTCCTGCTGCTCACTCTCACCGGGGTGCGCCGCCTCATCATGGACGCGATCCCAGGTTCCCTGTTCGCGGCCGTGAGCGGCGGCATCGGGCTTTTCATCGCCTTCATCGGGCTGAAGAGTGCGGGCATCATCGTTTCCGATCCCGACACGTCGGTCACTTTGGGAAAGCTGGCGAGCGCGACGCCAGCGCTGGCGATCCTGGGCCTCCTGATCATCGCCGTTCTGCAGGCGCGCGCTATCAGGGGCGCCATGCTGCTCGGCATACTGGGTACCGCGGCAGCCGCCTGGATCATGGGACTGGCCCGCTTCACCCCGTCCTCGTATCACCTGGCGGACCTGTCGGCGACCGCGTTGCGGCTCGATATTCCGGCGGCCTTGAACCTCAAGGGCGGCATCGGCGTCTCGCTGGTCGAGATCGTGTTCGTGTTCCTGTTCGTGGACCTCTTCGATAACGTCGGCACCTTGATGGCCGTCACGAAGCGCGCTGGGCTGGTCTCGGCCGACGGCAAGGTCCCCCGCATGAGCCGCATCCTGCTCGCCGACTCGATCTCGATGCTCGCCGGGGCGCTCGTGGGCACCAGCCCGGTCACCAGCTACATCGAGAGCACCGCGGGCGTTGCGGTCGGCGGCCGGACCGGGCTCACCAGCATCACCGTCGGGGTGCTCTTCCTGGGCACGCTCTTCCTGGCGCCGCTCGTGCAGGCAATACCGGCCGTGGCGACCGCGCCGGCGCTGATCCTGGTGGGCGCAATGATGATGGGTGCGCTCGCGGAAGTGGACTGGCGCGATCCCGCCGAGGGCATTCCGGCCTTTCTCACCGTCATCATCGTTCCACTGAGCTACTCGATCGCGAATGGGCTGGCCTTTGGTATCGTGAGTCACGCCGTGCTGAAGCTCGTGCGCGGACGGGCACGGGCACGCGATTGGCTGGTCTACCTGCTGGCGGCGCTCTGCGTGGCGCGTTTCATCTATCTCGCCTGACCGGGCTTGGGGGCGGCGGAAGCGTCGAGGAAAGCCGGCTCGACGGGCTTGTGCGCCAGGATCTCCTCGCGGGTCAGTCCCTGAAGCTCGTGCGGGAAGACCAGCCAGTGCGAGGTCTCGTGTACGAAGAAATCCGGCATCAGCGCGGTTCGCCGCCGCTCGGGCTTGTAGTACACGGTCGCGATGCGGATCTTCTCCGGCAGGTTGCGCCGGCAGCGTCGCGTGAGATCGTCGATGACGGCCTCGAGGCTGTGACCGGAGTCAAACACATCATCGACGATCAGCAGCTCGTCCTCCGCCGAGAGACGCGACACCAGATAGTCCGTGGCATGCACCCTCACGGTCTTTTGGCGCTCGTCGATGCCGCTGTAAGAGGAGGTCCGAATCGCGATGTGGTCGGCATGGATCGAGTGGTACTCCAGCACTTCCTGCACCGTGATGCCGATCGGCGCGCCGCCGCGCCAGATGGCCACCAGGAAGGTGGGACGCATGCCGCTCGCGACCACGCGTCTCGCCAGCTCCAGTGAATCCCGGAGCAGCTTGTCGGGCGAAATGAAGATCTTTTCCACTGTGCGTATCCTCACGAACCGATGGCGGTCGCGCGGCTAAGTCAGGATCGGTGCGATGTTCGCCGGATCCGAGACGCTCTCGTGCCCGTCCTCGATGTGTCCGGCGAGGCGCCACTGATGTCGCTCCGCGCTGATGGTCAGATCGTACCAGTGGTGGCTGCGTTGCAGGTCCCAAAGCAGCTCTTGCGTCTCCCCCGGCCCGAGCGGGATGCGGCGCTCCTCCCGGCCATAGCTCTCGTCCCGCACGCTTACCGCTAGCGCTCGCCCGCCGCCGTTGCGCAGGCGCAGCCGGATGTCGCCTCCCGGCACCGCGGCGCTGGTGACCTCGAGCGCGCAGTTTCCCGGGCCGCTCACCGTCCGCAGAAACCCATTGGGGCCGTGGACGGACAGCGCCAGCCTCCGATTCGCCGCGGGGTGCAGCCGGTCTTCGAGCTGATGTCCGGCGCCGACGGTATAGCGCCGCGGCAGGGCGAGGCTGCCGTCCCAATACGCGGTGCAGCAGACACCGACGGTCGACCGGTTGTCGAATTGCAGCCGTACCCCGCCATCGCATGCTGCGAGACTCAGCTCGAGCGCATAGGGCAGGGCCCGCGCCGGCCGCACACCCGGCTCCTGCGCCAGGATCCCGACCTCCTGCCGGTCGGGAACGACCGGGGGCGGCAGTCTGGCCTGGCGGTAGACGCTGTCCCGATAGCCGGAAGTGCTCGGCAGCCTGAGACGCCGGCGGCTGTGGGACGCGAAGTCGAACGCGGCAGTCAGGTCCCCACAGATGGCTCGCCGCCACGGCGTGATGTTGGGCTCCTTCACCCCGAACCGCGCCTCGATGAAGCGTATGACCGAGGTGTGATCGAAAACCTCGGAGCAGACGTAGCCGCCTCTGCTCCACGGCGAGATGGCCAGCATCGGCACGCGCGGCCCCAGGCCGTAGGGCAATTGATCCGGAGTGTACAGGGTGGGCTGATCGGGATTGACGATGTCGTGTATTTCGCCTGCGGTCGACACCGTGGAGATGCCGGGCAACACGGGCGTCGGGGGCTGCGGCGGCACCATGTGGTCGAAAAAGCCATCATTCTCGTCATAATTCAACAGCAGCACGGTCTTGCCCCAGACCTTGGGATTCGCCGTCAGCGCCTCCAGCACGCGGGCGACGTACATGGCGCCGTAGGCCGGCGGATAGGAAGGATGCTCGGAATAGCCTGCCGGCATGACGATCCACGACACCTGCGGCAGGCGCTCCTCGAGGACGTCTTCGCGGAGCTGCCCGACCCCGCCCGCCGACATCGCGCGCCGCCGCAGCTCGGAGCCCGCGGCAGCGTCGGCGAAGGGCTTGAAGTACGCGAGCGCATTGCAGTGGAAGTTGCCCGTCATCGGGTCGTCGTCGACTTCCTCCAGCGCCTCCTGATAGACCTGCCAGGTGATTCCCGCGCCCTGCAGGCGCTCCGCATAAGTAGTCCACGCGAACGGCTTCACGCCTTTGGTGTAGATCCACACGGCATCATCGATGAACGGTCCGCCGCCGGTGCCCTCGGGGTCGATCGAGCCCGTCCAGAGCATCGTGCGGTTGGGACAGGTGGGTCCGGCGATCGAGCAGAAATAGTGGTCGCAGATCGTGAACGCATCCGCGAGCGCATAGTGGAACGGGATGTCTTCCCGCAGGAAATATCCCATGGTCATGTCGGTTTTATTGAGCGGCCACGCGTCCATGCGTCCGGCGGATATGGCGCCGTGCTGCGAGTCCCAGCTATGGTCGAGGTCCTGGAGGAGCTGCGCCGAGGAGCGGCGGGTATCGAGATGAAACGGCAGGATCGGCTGATCAGGCCGGCGCATGCGCGGTTGGAACCAGACCGGTTTGCCTCCGGCCAAGCGTACGGCAAGGCGGTCGTTGTAGCCGCGCACACCGCTCAGATGACCGAAGTAGTGATCGAACGAGCGATTCTCCAGCATGAAGACCACAACGTGCTCGACGTCTTCGAGCGTGCCGGATCGGCCGATGGCCGGCAGCGCCGCCGCGCGCGCGAGGCTCTTGTGCAGGAGGGCGGCGGTCGCGGTGCCCGAGCCCAGGGACCGCAGAAACTCGCGACGATTCATTTCGATCCACGCTGCAGGCGACGGACGGCCCCAACGGCAGGAGCGTATTGCAGGGCGACGGCGCGGCAGAGATATCCAATGGCCTGGGTCCGATCGCGGGTCACACCGTCGCCGTACTCGTAAGCCAGCCCCAGGTAGTAGGCGGCCTCGCCGTTGGGCTCTTTCGCCAGCCCGCGCAGGTCCGTGAGGCCTTTGTCGAGGTAATAGCTCTCCTTGCCGCGATCGACCGGCACGAGATGACCCCTGGCGTAAGTCTGCGCGAGACCGTAGTACATCCTGGCGAGCTCGAAGGGCGCGATACCGATTCGAAACCAGTAGGCCGCCTCGCCGGCGTTGCGCCGGGTCCCCTCGCCCTGGAGGTAGGCGTTTGCCACCCGCTGTTGCGCGAACCGATCGCCTCTCTTCGCCGACCAGAGATACCAGCCAAACGCGCGGGCGGAGCTGCGGCGGACGCCGAGTCCCGCGGCATAGAGATTCCCGAGCGTGTAGCCCGCCCACGCGTCTGCATGACGGCTGATGGCGCCATGCAAGGCCGAGACCGCCGGCCCGTAGCGCCTCGCATCGAGCAATCGCGCAATCGTCTCGTCGGACCGGCGCTCAATCGGGGCGAGCGCGAGGAAGCTGCTGACGTTCGCCTGGCAGCGGCCGATATCTGCGGCAGCGCCGGACGTCGCGGCGAGGACGCGGGCCCCGGGCCAGCACAGAATCGCCGGCAGCGCGAGCAGCGCGAGTCTCATTGCGCCTGTGCCGAGCCTTGCCTCGGGACGGGCCGCAGGGAGACGGGATGGGAAGCGGTCAGCAGCCGTACCACGAGGTGGTTCAGCTTCGGCACGTCCAGGGTGAGCACCACGTCGACCGGGCGCTCATCCAGGCGCGGGCCGAAACCGACGGGCCAACTGAGCATGCCGCCGTAATTCGCGGTGAAGCTGGTATCCACGTCGGTGAGCAGCGTCGTCTTGCTCTTGATCAGTGACGGATCGAGCCAAACGGCGACGGCCGCTTCGTCCCAAAGGGGATAGACCTGGCCGAAGCGGCCGAGATAATGATCGAACGGGGCCTGGCCTGCCGCCACTTGCTGCAGAAGCTGGCGCGACATGAGTGTCGGGTTGGTCGCATCGACCGGCACTTCGGTGATTCGGCGCCACGGCTGGTGCAGCACGATCGAAGCCGCCTCCGGATCGAATTTCATGTTGAACTCCCGCCGCGGAGTGTTGTAATTCGCGCCCGCGAAGGGGTTGTCCGCCGGTATCGGCTTGAAGCTGCCGCCCATGAATACCAACTGGCTGGCCAGCGGGGCGAACTGCGGATCCATCTTCGCCGCGAGCGCCAGATCGGTCAGCGGGCCTGCCGCGATGATCGTCACCTGGTGCGGATACCGGTGCACCATGCGCAGCATGAAGCCGACGGCGCTCTCGCTCGAGGCATGGATGGACGGCTCGCCCTCCGGAAGTGGCGGTACCCAGTACGGCTTCGTGGGGTGAAGGGGCGTCCAATCGACGGTGTTCTCCGAGGGCCACTGGCTCATGTAGGCGCCGTCATAGAAATATTTCCCGTACAGGCGTTCCCAGGCCAGGGTTCGCTGCGGTGTGTTGAGCAGAGGGAACACGGCGCCGGGAAGCACGGGTATGGGGGTGCGACGGGCGATTTCCAGCAGCCTGAGCGTGTGGCGGACCTCCTCGTCCCGCCAGCCATCGCCGGTCACGACGCAGATGCCGAGCAGGTCGATGTCTTTGTCCTGCAGCAGCATCAGTATGGACTGCATGTCCGAGCCGCCGGGCCCGAAGGCATCCTGATCGAAGATGACCATGGGGCGCGCGTCGCCATTCCTGGCGTGCGCCGGCCCCGCCGCGCTAAAGACGAGCAGAGCGATGAGGCAGGCGGCCGACACGGCGGCTGCCCGAAAGCTGCGTGATTGCGCGATCGCCATGGCTTGCACCCCCGAAGATCCAGACATCAAATGGTCCGTGCGAGAACGATCAAAGCGAGTCCCGCGATGAAGCAGAGGAACATGGCCGCGAGCAGGCCGGGCACACCCTGGCGCGCGCCCCGGAACTCTCTCCAGACGAAGACGCCCCACAGGGCAGCGATCATCGTGGCACCCTGACCCAACCCGTAGGAAATGGCGAAGCCCGCACGGCCCGAAGCGATGAGGTTGAGGGACATGCCGACGCCCCAGATCACCCCGCCGAACACGCCCGCGAGGTGCGTGTTGAGCCGGCCGCGCCAGTAGTGGGCGAACGGCACCGGGGGCCCCATGACGGGGATTCGCATGGCAATGGTGTTCCAGAGGAAATTGCTGGCGAACACCCCGACCGCGAACACGAAGACCGCCGCATAGCTGCCCATCAGGCCGACAACCGGGTGCTGCGGGTCGGCATACATCGCCGCGGCGACGAAGCGGTAGAACACTCCCATGAAGATGCCGCAGGCGAGGGAGAGCAGCAGACCCTTGGCGCTCACCCGCGTTGCGTTGGCGGCCTGCCGCCGGTAGGCGAGGGCGTCGAGGATGATGGCGAGCGCCACCAGCGCCACGCCGCCGCCGAGCAGCGCAGGATTGCCCACGGGAACGGCCACATAGTTGAGGATGACCCCGAGCACCAGCGCGAGCCCGATCCCGACCGGGAAAGCCACCGCCATGCCGGCGACCTCGATCGCCGCCACGAGCAGGATGTTGGCCAGGTTGAAGATCGCGCCGCCGATGAGCGCATGCCAGATGCTGGAGCCGCTCGCCTGGCGAAGATCGGCGAAGAATGCCGGTCCGCCGTGGCCCATCGTGCCGAGCGTCGCGCCGAGGACGAAGGTGATCAGCAGGACACCGAGCGCGTAGTCCCAGTAGAAGAGCTCGAAGCGCCACTGCGCCGGAGCGAGCTTGCGGGCATTCGCCCACGAGCCCCAGCAGAGCATGGTGATCACGCAAAAGACGACGGCCAGAGAGTAACTGTTGACGACGAACATTGCGGAATGCCCCCGACTGTATTGGCGAATGAGCCCCGGTCAATGCGGCGTCGAGCGGCCCGCCGCCGCGCGCCGCCGGAGCAGCTCGGTTTCGAATTCGGCGCGCCTGGCGAAGGATTTCTGCGTGCCGGTGCGGGTTGCCGACAGGGCCGCATAGAGGTTCGCCCGGGTGACGGCCTCCGGCTCGGATATCCCCTCGGTCAGAAACACCGCCAGACTGCCGATGAACGCATCGCCCGCCCCCGTCGTGTCGACGGCGGAAACGGCAAAGCCCGGGAGGTGAGTCCGTCCCGAGGGTGACGCCAAGAGCGCACCGCGAGCGCCGAGCGTCAAAATGACACGGCGCATTCCGCGATCCAGAAGAACGTCCACGCAAGCGTCGAGGTCAGCCTCCTGTCGAACCTGCACGCCGCTCATCACCTCGGCTTCGGTCTCGTTGACGACCAGGTAATCCGCGAGGGCGAGCACAGCAAGGTCGGCCGGCAATGCCGGTGCCGGATTGACCATGCAGCGTACGTTGTGCGCCTTGGCGACCCGGAGCGTGTGATAGACGGTCTCGAGAGGCACCTCGAACTGCAGGAGCACCATGTCAGCGGCGGCGAGCTGCGGTGCTGCCGCGTCGACGTCGGCCGGCGCCAAACGATCGTTGGCGCCCTTGGCGACGATGATGCGGTTCTCCCCGTCCGCCGCGACCAGGATCAGCGCGGCCCCCGTGGGCGCCTCCCGGATCACTCGCACGCCGGAGGTCTGCACGCCCAACGTGTTGAAGTTGCGGATGGTCTCGGCGCCGAGCAGATCCCCGCCCACCGCGGCCACCATCTCCACGCTCGCGCCACACAGGGCGGCGGCCACCGCCTGGTTGGCGCCTTTGCCGCCGAACCCCATGTCGAAACCCGTCCCGAACACCGTCTCCCCGCCCCTGGGGACGACATCGCTCATGAATTGCAGATCGGTGTTGGCGCTGCCAACGACGACTATGCGAGGTTTGTCGGCCACGGTGCGATCTCCTGTGGAATGGGCATGGCGATCAGATGTTCTTCACCGACTCGCGCTCCACGAGCGCGACGTCGAAGACGGTTGCCCGGCTGGGAATCGTGGCGCCGGCCATGCGCTCCTGCAGCAGCGCCACCGCCCGGGTGCCGATGGCCGCGAGCGGCTGCGCTATCGTCGTCAGGCGCGGGCTGACGATCCTGGCCCAGCTGATGTCGTCGAATCCGGTGACCGACACGTCGTCGGGAACCTTGACGTGATGCTCGGCGAGAAAATGAATCGCGTTGATGGCGATCAGGTCATTGCCGGCGACGATGAGGGTGGCCCGCTGCCGGCGCAGCAGGGTATCCCTGGCTTCGCGGGTGAGGATGCCATCGAACCCAACACGCACCTCCCATGCGACCTCCAGGCGCCTGGGAAACGCGCGCACGAAACCGTTGCGCCGCTGCTGGGCGCTCTCCAGGTTGCTCGGTCCGGAAAGAAGTCCGATGCGGGTGTGCCCCTGCTGCAGGGCGTACTCGGCGAGCAACTGTCCCCCCATCCGGTAGTTGGAGTGCACGGCCGCGAATCCCGGCCGGGGACGATCGATCAGCACGACGGGCCGATCGAGCGCTCGCAGCGGGGCGGGCACGTGCTGCCCGACCGGACACCAGATGATCCCGTCGACTCCATGCTGCGCGAGCAGGATCAAGCCGTCGCTCTCGCCCGCGGCGCCACCCTGACTGTCGATGAGGCATACGAGGAGGCCGAGACTGCGGGCGGTGTTCTCCACGGCCTGGGCGAGCTGCGGGAAGAAGGGGTTGGTGAGGTCCGGCAGAACCAGGCCGATCGCCCGCGTGCGGCCCTTGCGCATCGCTTGCGCGGCCCGGTGCGGGCGGTAGCCGAGCTGCTTCGCCGCGCGCAGGACCTTTTGCCGCACCGCCGCACCGACGTTCGGCTTGTCGTTCAGAACGTTGGAGACGGTAGCGACCGACACGCCGACTTTGGCGGCGAGGTCTTTTATGGTTGCCATCGTGCGTCCGCGGCCGGCTCGTCGGCGCCCCCTTCTCATCTGGTGAGGGCGAGTATACACTCACAAAAACGTTTAACTAGACTCTCCACGCCGGTCCGCGGCGGCGCTTCACCGCTACAGGAACGAGATCCCCGCATCCAGGGCGGGCAGGCTCAAATGACCCGCCAGGGTCTGCCCGATGTCGGCGAAGCTGGCGCGGGCGCCGATCGATCCTGGCGTGACCGGGCCGCCGAAGGCGAGGATCGGAACGTATTCGCGCGTGTGATCGCTCCCGGGAAAGGTGGGGTCGCACCCATGGTCCGCCGTGATGATCGCGACATCGCCGGCTTGCATGGCGGCGCGCAGCCGCGGCACGTCAGTGTCGAATTCCTCCAGCGCGCCGGCATACCCGCTCACGTCGCGCCGATGCCCGAAATTGGTGTCGAAGTCGACGCAGTTCGCGAACAGGAGGCTCCGGTCGGGCGCCGCGCCCATCGCCTGCAGCAGCTGCTCCATCACCGCACGGTTGCCGTGGGCTTTGATGGTCCGCGTCACGCCCCGATGGGCGAAGATATCCGCGACCTTGCCGATGCAGATGACTTCGCCGCCGGCTCCCTGCAACACATCGAGCAGCGTCGGGCCATGTGGAGGGGTAGCGAGATCGCGGCGATTGCCGGTGCGGACGAAGCCGCCGGCCGCATCGCCCACGAAGGGCCGCGCAATGACGCGCGCGATGCGGTAGGTATCGACCAGGCGACGGGCCACCTGGCAGAGCGCATAGAGCCTCTCCAGCCCAAAGCGCTCCTCGTGCGCGGCGATCTGCAGGACCGAGTCACCGGAGGTGTAGACGATCGGCTGCAGCGTGCGCAGATGCTCCGCGCCGAGCTCCGCGACGATCTGCGTGCCGGAGGCATGGCGGTTGCCGAGGATGCCGGCGAGTGCGCCCTGCTCGATCAGGGCATCCGTGAGCTCCTTGGGAAAACACGGCTGCGTGTGCGGAAAGTAACCCCAGTCGAACTCCACCGGCAGCCCCATCATTTCCCAATGCCCGCTCGGGGTGTCCTTGCCGCGGCTGCGCTCGCCGGCGTGGCCGAACCGGCCCGTCAGGAAGGCCGGTCTCTGCGCGGGCAACGGCGCGCGACGTGCGGCTTGCGCGGCTTCGATCAGACCCAGAGCGGTCAAGTGGGGCACGTTCAACGGGCCCGCGCGGCGCTCGCTGTCCGCGCGCCCGGCCGCGCAGACCTCGACGATGTGACCCAGGGTATCGGCGCCGCGATCGCCGTAGCGGTCCGCATCCGCGGCCGCCCCGATACCCAGCGAATCCAGCACGACGACGATCGCGCGTCTCATCTGACTCGACCCATCCACTCGCGAGGAGGCAACCCAATACTAGCCTTTGCGCAATCGAAGTCCACCGGCAGAAGCGATCCGGCAGCTCGTTACGCCACCGCTGCCGTAGCGGGCGCGCAACGTTTGCGTGACATCCTCTCGCCGCTCGGACCCCGGGGACGGCGTGCCCGATTGACTTGAATGGCGGCCTTCGGTACGGTATTTGACCAATTGGTCCAATCAGAGTCTCATGGAAGAATCCGCCGCAGCGGGGCCGGATGAGTCCGATGGCTGGTTCAGACCCGACGATCGCATTCCCACGTCTGGTATCCGAGCGGATACCAGCCGCTCCCGAAACCGCGCCGCGCGCGGCCGGCAATGCCGGCATCGAGCTCGATATCGGCTGGGTGAGCCGGGTGCGGGTGAATCTGTCGGCGGCCGAGCGCCGCGTGGAGACGCTGCCCAAGCGCCGGACCGTGAAGAAGGCCTGGCAGGCGGCCTGGCTGCTCAAGGCCGTGACCCTCATGGACCTGACGACACTCTCGGCTGACGACACCGCCGGTCGCGTGGTCCGGCTCTGCGCCAAGGCACGCGCCCCGGTACGGGCGGACCTGTTGGAAGCGCTGGGCTGGGACGGGCGGCCGCTCACGACCGCGGCCGTCTGCGTCTACCACGAGATGGTGCCAGCGGCGCGCGCCGCGCTCGCCGGCACCGCAATCGCCATTGCCGCCGTCTCGGCGGGTTTTCCGGCAGGCCTTTCCCCGTTGGAGCTGCGCCTGGAGGAGATCCGCCGCTCCGTGCAGGCGGGTGCGACGGAGATCGACGTGGTGATCAGCCGCCGCCACGTCCTGACATCCGATTGGCGGGCGCTCTACGCCGAGGTCCGTGCCTTTCGCGAGGCGTGCGGACCCGCCCACATGAAGACGATTTTGGGCACGGGCCAGCTGGGCTCGATCGGCAAAGTCGCGAAAGCCGCGCTCGTCGCCCTGATGGCCGGATCCGATTTCATCAAGACCTCCACGGGCATGGAGCCGGTCAATGCGACACTGCCGGTGAGCCTGGTCATGATGCGGATGCTGCGGGAATTCGCCGAGCGGACCGGGCAGCGGCGCGGGTTCAAGCCGGCCGGCGGGATTTCCAGCGCGAAGACGGCGCTGACGTATCTCATGCTGGTGAAGGAGGAGTTGGGCGACGAGTGGCTCGCGCCGGAGAGATTCCGCTTCGGCGCCTCGCGGCTCCTCGGCGACATCGAGCGCCAGCTCGAGCACCAGGTCACCGGCCGATATTCGGCCGCCCACCGTCATCCCCTGAGCTGACAGCGCAGAGCGGAGCGCCGAGCCGATGAGCAGTGTCCCGGAAATCTTCGATACCCTGAGCTACGGTCCGGCTCCCGAGGATGCAAGTGCCGTGCGGGAGTGGCTCGCGGCGCAGGCGGGCGGATTTCGCCTCTTCATCGGTGGACAGTGGCGATCTTCGCTCGGCGACGCTCCACGGATCCCCTGCGTCAACCCGGCAAGCGGCGAGGGGCTCTCGAGCCTCACGCAGAGCTGCGCCCAGGACGTCCATGAGGCCGTGGCCTGCGCCCAGGCGGCCTTCGCCTCGTGGTCGAAGTCAGGCTACGAGCGCGCACGAGTGCTGTATGCGCTCGGGCGACTCATCCAGAAGCACAGCCGCTTCTTCGCGGTCCTGGAGTCCCTCGACAACGGCAAGCCGATCCGCGAGACGCGCGATCTCGACATTCCCCTGGCCGCCCGTCACTTCACCTATCACGCCGGCTGGGCGCAGCTCCTCGAGCGGGAGCTCCCCGATCACGAGCCGCTCGGGGTCGTCGGGCAGATCGTTCCATGGAACTTCCCGCTCCTGATGCTCGCGTGGAAGATCGCGCCGGCACTGGCCGCGGGCAACTGCATCGTGCTGAAACCCGCGGAAGACACCAGCCTGACGGCGCTCTTCTTCGCCGGCCTCTGCGCCGATGCGGGAGTCCCGCCGGGCGTGGTCAACATCCTGACCGGGGACGGCAGGGTGGGCGAGCTGATCGTGCAACACCCGGGCATCGCCAAGATCGCGTTCACCGGCTCGACCGAGGTCGGCCGTCTCATCCGGCGCAGCACCGCGGGCTCGGGCAAGTCCCTCACCCTGGAGTTGGGCGGCAAATCGCCCTTCGTCGTGCTCGAGGATGCGGATCTCGACGCCGCCGTCGAGGGCCTGATCGATGCGATCTGGTTCAACCAGGGGCAGGTGTGCTGCGCCGGCTCGCGCCTGATCGTCGAGGAAAGTGTGCTTGCGGCTCTGGTCGGCAAGATCAAGACCCGCCTCACGCACGTGCGCATCGGCGATCCCCTGGACAAGGCGATCGACATGGGCGCGCTCATCTCCCCCGCTCACCGCGAGCGGGTGGAGCGCTTCGTCCGGGAGGCGCAGGCCCAGGGCGCGACGCTCTGGCAGCCGGAAATTCCCCTGCCCAAACAGGGCGCCTTCTATCCGCCGACCCTGCTGACGGACGTCTCCCCGGCCAACATCGTGTGGCGCGAGGAAGTCTTCGGGCCGGTCCTCGCGGCGACCAGCTTTCGCACGCTGCCGGAAGCGGTCGAGCTGGCCAACAATACCCGCTACGGGCTCGCCGCCACGCTGTACACCGAGAGCATCAACCGGGCGCTGGAGCTCGCCGTGAAGCTCAAAGCCGGCGTGGTGTGGATCAACACCACCAACCAGCTGGACGCGGCCTGCGGATTCGGCGGCGTCCGCGAGAGCGGCTTCGGGCGCGAAGGCGGCCTCGAGGGCATGTTAGATTACCTGCGGGAGCGCGACGCCTGGATCGGAGGCGCCGCGCAGGCCTCGACCGCGCAGGTGTCGCCACCTCATTCGCAGAAGCTCCGGGGCCCGCTTGCCCGCTCAGGTGGCCTGCTCGCCGCGACACTGGCCGCGGATGCGCCCTCCGAGCCGGCGCCGGCCGAACCGGCGCGCGGGCGCATCGACCGGACCTTCAAGAACTACATCGGCGGCAAGCAGACCCGCCCCGACAGCGGCCTCTCGCGCCCCGTCCAGGATGCCCGCGGGCGCCTCGCCGGATGGGTGGCCAACGGCAACCGCAAGGATATCCGCGATGCCGTCGAAGCGGCGTTTCGGGCCGAGAAGTGGGCGACGGCGACCGCCCATCTGCGCAGCCAGATCCTCTACTACATCGCGGAAAATCTCGCCCTGCGGCGCGAGGAGCTCAATGCCGGCCTGAGGCGGTTTACGGGCCGCACGGCCGCGCAGACCCGGGCCGAAGTCGATGCGGCGATCGCCCGCCTCTTCGCCTACGGCGGATGGGCGGACAAATACGACGGGCTGGTGCACACGCCGCCGGTGAGGAACATCGCGCTCGCCGTGCCGGAGCCGATCGGCGTGATCGGCATCGTCTGTCCGGACGAGGCGCCGCTCCTCGCATTCATTTCCCTGCTCGCGCCGGCGATGGCGATGGGCAATCGCTGTGTGATCATCCCGTCCGAGCGCATGCCGCTGCCTGCGATGGATCTCTGCCAGGTGCTGGAGACCTCGGACGTGCCCGCGGGCGTCGTCAACATCGTGACCGGCGACAGGGACGAGCTGACGGAGACCCTTGCGCAGCACGACCAGGTCGACTGCGTCTGGTACTTCGGAACGAATGACGGCAGCGCGCGAGTGGAGGCTTGGGCCGCCGCCACGGTGAAGCGGACGTGGGTAAGTCAGGGTCGCCGCCGCGATTGGATGTCGGCACGCCACGGCGAGGGCCGCGCGTTCCTGCGGCAGGCCACTCAGATCAAGAACATCTGGCTGCCTTACGGTGACTCGGCATGAGGCGCCTGGGCAGCCTGCATGGGGACGCGAAGAGGGGGTAATAGCGAATCGGCAGCTGCGGCGGGTCGTGTCGCGTTGGCGAATCCGCGGGGCGGCGTACGCTGCGCCCGCTGTGGCGCGGCACGCGCCTGCGTTTTGACCTCGGGCATTGTTGGCGCGCAACGCATCGTGTTTGGCCCGGCTGCGGCTGCCCGTTGCGGCGATTGACAGGACGAAACGGTGGGTCTATCGTTTAACAAAGCGGGTTAAACGTTTTAAAAAGTCAGAAGAGCGGAGCGCCGCCGCGTCATGGGAACGCAATCTTCCGCCACTAGAATTTTGGCGCTCCGGCAACAGCAGCGAGCTGCGGCGATCGGCCAGCACGGCCGGCCGATCGCTCCCCGTCCTTCGGGTGGCCCGGCCGTGTTGTGATCACATGGGGAGAGTCGGTAATGTCCATTGAGATCCGTAAGGTCGTACGACAAATCCTGGCCCCGATGTCAGTTGTCGTTCCGTGCGTGGCGCTGATGGCGGCCATGCCGTTGGTCGCGGCCGCGCAAAGCGCGGATCAGAGCGCCTCCAGCTCCGGCCAGCCAAGCGCCACCCCTAAAAGCACCAACCCGCAAAGCGCCAAGCAGTCAAGCGCCGCACTGCAGACGGTGATCATCAGGGGAGATCGGCCGACGTTGAACGTCATCCCGCTGAAGGCCACCTTCAGTGAGAGCACCATCACGCCTGCGGCGATTCTCAACATCACGCCCAGTCCTGCGACGACCGTGCAAACGCTCCTCAACACCCAGCCATCGATTTACGCCACGACGGGCGCCACCAACGGCATGGAGACTGACATAAAGTTCCGCGCATTCTCCGATGGTGAATTCGGCGAGACGATCGCCGGCGTGCCGCTGAACGACATTTTCAACAGTGGCGTCACCTATCAGGCCGACAACCGCAACAATGCCCTCTTCATCACCCGGGATCTCGACAGCGTTCAGCTCTATCGCGGCGTCAACAATCCCGCGGTAAACACCTATAATTCTCTCGGCGGCACCATCAATTACATACCCCGGCAGCCGACCGAGGCGGCCGGCGGTGACGCCGGAGTCGATTTCGGCAGCTTTGGCACCATCAACTATCACGCCACGGTCAACACGGGTGACTGGCACGGCATCAAGCAGACCGCTTCCTTCGAAAGTGATGACAGCCGCGGCTGGCTGCAGAACACGAGCGACCGCAACCTCAATCTTTATTATGCGGGCAATGCCAAGGTGGGCAGCAACACCGACGCGTTCGCATATCTCGTGTACAACAGAAACCACGGCAACGCCCCACAGTTCATTCCTCAGGACATCTTCAGCAACCAGTTTAATTTTCAGTGGCCGACCAACCTGTATCAATCGGACAACCTGGACAAGAACTATCTCGGCATTCTCGGTTTCACGACCGAAGTCGGCAACAGCGTCACGATCGAGGATGAGGCCTACGCGGGCGACAACAACTATACTCGGACGTCCTATTCGAATCCGAGCTATGCGGGCCAGTACTTCATAGACGATCAAGGCTCGGGTTATCCGTTCTGGACCAGCTACATGGGTTACGACGGCTTCACGCTGTTCCCTTACGCCGGGACGCAAGCCTACGGTGTTTCCACCGGACCGACCGGTGCCGGCTGCGATCCGACATGCGCATTCGCCGGCACCGATTATCACTTTTATGGGTATGACGGTAAGATCTACGGCGACCGCCTGAAGGTCACCGCGGACCTTCCGAGCAACACGATCACGGCGGGCGGGGACCTCAATTACGGCAAGTTGCACTCACGCGAATATTGGTATGGCGCCGCCGACATGCCGATGGTGGTCGGCTATAACGACGCCTGGGACGAGCACGATACGCGCACGATGTGGTCCATTTACGCTCAGGACGACGTTCATTTCTGGAATGACCGCATCCACATCACGCCGGGAGTGAAATATATCGCGGCCCGAACCACGGACAATGACGCGCTGGGATTCTATTATTCGGCGCCGGGTCCCGACAGCGGCAGCGAGCACTTTGCATCGCCGACCCTGGGCGTCAGCATCGAGCCAATCCGGAATCTCACGGTATACGGGTCCTACGGTAAGAACGTGAAGTTCCCCGACATTACGGCGTTTTACAATGCGGTCGCGGGGCCTAACACCGCGCCTATCGTCGTCAAACCTGAATATGCGTATGACTATGAGCTGGGCGTCCGCGACAAGGTCGGCAGGCTTACCGCCGAGGTCAACGGCTACGAAGAGAACTTCTCGCACATCATTTTCTCGAGCACCACGGGCGCGGGGAATTTCACGCAGTATCAAAACGGCGGTAGCGAGCGCTATCGGGGCGTCGAGATGCAATTGACCGACAACTTCGGGCAGTTCCTGCTGGGCGGCTGGCAAGGCTACATGAATGCCTCCTACAATCAGGCCATCTGCACCTCGGTATCGATGAGCGATCTGACCGGCGAAAGCTGCAATGCCGGCCAGGCGCTGCCCAACGTGCCGAAGGTGCTGGCCAATGTCGGGCTCATCTGGGATTACGCCGGCTGGCATGTGGACGTGGAGGGCCATTATGTCGGCTCACAGGGACTTGCGAGCTACTTCACCGGTTTCCCAATCGCGCCGGGCGAGCTCGAGCCGGGGCAAAGGACTGAAATTCCCAGTTACTTTCTGGTCAATCTGGGGGTCATCAAGGTGATTCCCCTCCAGTGGGGCATGGCAAAGGCCGTGCGCCTGGCGTTCCACGTCGATAATCTGTTCAACAAACGCTATTTCTCCTCCGCGCAGGTCAACGTACGCAATCTGGACATGACGGGTGCCAACCAGGCGGAGGATTTCTACGGGCTGAGCGGCGAGCCCGCCGCGGTGTTCGGCAGCATCGGGGTATATTTCTGAGCCTCGATCCGGTCTTTTGGGCAGGCCCATTTTGGCCGTTGCATGATCTTCAAGGATCTCATCCGCAGGAAGCGTGACGGGCTCGAGCTGGCGCGCGAGGAGATCGAGCTCTTCGTGCGCGGCCTGGCGGATGGGTCGCTGCCGGCGGAGCAGGTGGCCGCGTTGGCCATGGCGGTGTTCTATCGCTCGATGGACTTCGCGGAGACCGGGGCGCTGACGGTCGCGATGGCCGACTCCGGGGTGCGACTGCGCTGGGATGAGCTGCGGGGCCGGGGACCGGTCATCGACAAGCACTCCACCGGCGGCGTCGGCGACAAGGTGAGCTTTCTGCTCGCCCCGATCGCCGCGGCGTGCGGCTGTTTCGTGCCGATGATCTCCGGGCGCGGCCTCGGGCATACCGGGGGCACGCTCGACAAGCTGGATGCGATCCCGGGCTATCGCTCGCTGCCGTCGGTCGAGGAGTTCCGGCGTGTCGTGGGCTCTGCGGGCTGCGCGATCATCGGGCAGACGGACGACCTGGCGCCGGCGGACCGGCGGCTCTATGCCATCCGGGATGTCACCGCGACGGTGGAGTCGATTCCGCTCATTACCGCGTCGATCCTCTCGAAGAAGCTGGCGGCGGGCCTCGAGGGCCTGGTGATGGACATCAAGACGGGCTCCGGTGCCTTCATGCAGACCGTGGAGGAGGCACGGACCCTTGCGCGCAGCATCATCGGCGTGGCGGGCACCACCGGGATGCAAACGCACGCCCTCATCACGGACATGTCGCAGACCCTCGGATGGACCGTGGGCAATGCACTCGAGATCGCTGAAGCGATCGAGTTCCTCAACGGGGGCGCGCGCGAGGAGCGGCTGCAGGAGGTGGTGCTCTCGCTCGCGGCCGAGATGCTGGTCGTGGGAAAGCTGGCGGATGATCACGAGCAGGCGCGCCGGCGCGCGGAGGCTGCGGTGCGCTCTGGAGAAGCGGCTCGCCGGTTCGAGCGCATGGTCGTGGAGCTCGGCGGGCCCGGCGACCTGCTGATGCACTCGGCGCGGTATCTGCCGCGCGCACCCATCGTGGAGCCGGTCTTCCCGCAGGCCGAAGGCTATGTGGCGAAGGTCGATGCCAGGGCGGTCGGCAACGTGCTGGTCGGACTGGGCGGCGGCCGGCGGGTCGCGGGCGAGGCTCTGGATCTGGCCGTCGGCTTGAGCGAGGTTTCCGGGATCGGCATGCGCGTGGGCAAGGGCAGACCCCTGGCGCTGGTGCACGCGCGCTCGCCGCAAGAGGCGCGCCGGGCGGCTGATGCGCTGCGGGAGGCGACGATCCTTTCCGGCGGGCCGGTGTCGCCGCCGCCCATCGTGCATGAGACGTTGGTCGCTCCCTGAGACGGGCCGTGATTCCCGGCCGGCGCGGTGCGATGATGCGGATGACGGCGCTGCTCGCATCCACAAGGCAACATGACGACAACGAACGAAGTGGCGGCGGATCTGTGGAATCGGGACCTCGCCCCGACGCCTCCGGAGCGGCGCACGTGGCGCTGGTATCACTTCGCCGCGCTCTGGCTCGGCATGGTGATGTGCGTGCCGGCCTACACCCTGGCATCCAGCCTGGTCGGCGCGGGCATGTCCGCGGCCCAGGCCATCGTGACCGTGACCCTGGGGAACCTCATCGTTCTCGTCCCGATGCTGCTCATCGGCCATGCCGGAGCGAAGTACGGCATCCCGTACGCGGTGTTGGCGCGGTGCTCGTTCGGCACGGTGGGCGCGCGCTTTCCGGCCGTGTTGCGCGCGCTGGTGGCGTGCGGCTGGTACGGCATCCAGACCTGGTTCGGCGGAATGATGATCTACTCGCTGCTCGGCGTGCTCGCCGGTCATCCGCTCGGCGGGCCGACGATCGCCGTGCTCGGCATCACCCCGTGGCAGGCCGTGTGCTTCCTCGCTTTCTGGCTGCTGCAGTTCTATTTCATCGTGCACGGCATCGAGTCGATCCGCCGCCTCGAGACCTATACCGCGCCGATCAAGGTCGTGATCTGCGTCCTGCTGCTCTTCTGGGCAGACCGCAAGGCGGGCGGCTTCGGTCCGATCGTGCACAGCCCCTCGCAGTTCGGCCCCGGAGCCGCGCGCAGCGGCCAGTTCTACGCGGTGTTCTGGCCGTCGCTCACGGCGATGGTCGGCTTCTGGTCCACTCTCGCGCTCAACATTCCGGACTTCACCCGGTTCGCGAGATCGCAGCGGGATCAGGTCATAGGCCAGGCGATCGGGCTCCCGGCCCCGATGGGGTTGCTGGCGGCACTGGCGGTATTCGTCACCTCGGCAACGGTCGTGATCTATGGCAACGCCATCTGGGACCCGGTGACGCTCTCCGGTCGCATGACGGGCGCCGCGGTGCTGGTGGCGCTGCTCGTGCTGCTCGTCGATACCATCAGCGTCAATCTGGCGGCCAATCTCGTCGGGCCGGCGTTCGACTTCTCATCGCTCCACCCGAAGCGCATCAGCTACAAGGTGGGCGGATACATCACCGCGGTCATCGCGGTGGCGATGATGCCGTGGAAGATCCTCTCCAGTACGCACGGCTACATCTTCACCTGGCTCGTCGGCTACTCGGCCCTCCTCGGGTCGGTGGCCGGGATCCTGATCGTCGACTACTACCACGTGCGCCGGACGGTCATCGACGTGGAGGGGCTGTATCGCGAGCAGGGCAGCGGCTACACCTATCGCGGCGGCTGGAATCCGATCGCCATGCTCGCCTTCCTGATCGGCGTGCTGCCCTGTCTGCCGGGATTCCTGCACGCGTCATTGCCGCATGCGTTTGCGCACGTCGGCGGGCTCCTGGACGACCTCTACAGCTACGCCTGGTTCGTCGCGCTGGGGCTTTCCGCCGCCGTGTATGCGCTCGGCATGCGCCTCGCCGGCGGGGGCCGCCTAGCCGCCGGCAAACGGGTTGACCAAACGGTCAAAGTTGTGCATGCTGATTTCGACAGCCGATGACGCCGGGGGCGCGATGAGCGAGCAGCGTGGACCAGATATCCGCCCGGGGCGCCTGGCGGCCGAGGACTACGCCGCGCACTTCGCCGATCACGTGCCGCCGCTCACCGGGCCGCAGGCGGTGTTGGAAGCCAGCCGCTGCCTCTATTGCTTCGATGCGCCCTGCGTGACCGCCTGCCCCACCCGGATCGACGTGCCCGCGTTCATCAAGCGCATCGCCGAGGACAACGTGCGCGGCGCGGCCACGGCGATCCTCCAGGCCAACCCGCTCGGCGGGTTCTGCGCCCGTGACTGTCCCACCGAGGTACTGTGCGAGGCGGTCTGCGTGCGCAACGTACAACAGGGTCGCCCGGTGGCGATCGCGCGCCTGCAGCGCTTCGCCGTCGACCGCCTGATGGCGAGCACCGACAACAGGATATTCGAGCGGGCGCCGGCGAGCGGCCGGCGCGTGGCGGTGGTGGGCGCGGGTCCCGCGGGACTCGCGTGCGCACACGCGCTGGCGCGCGCCGGACACGAGGTGACGCTCTACGATGCGAAACCGAAGGCCGGCGGCCTCAATGAGTATGGAGTCGCCACCTACAAGACCGCGGGCGGCTACGCTCAGCGCGAGGTCGAGTGGCTCCTCGGTGTCGGGGGAATCAGGCTGCAATGCGGCTGGACACTCGCCAGCCCCGAGCAGCTCGAGAATCTGCGTCGCGGCTACGACGCGGTGTTCCTGGGCCTCGGCCTCGCCGACACGCATGCGCTGGGGGTCCCGGGCGAGAAGCTCGCCGGCGTCGAGGATGCGGTGGAGTTCATCGGCACGCTGCGCCAGGCGGCCGATCCGGGCACCGTGCCCGTGGGCCGGCGGGTGCTCGTCATCGGCGGCGGCATGACCGCGATCGACGCCGCCGTGCAATCGAAGCTCCTGGGCGCGGAAACCGTCGACATCGTCTACCGCCGCGGCCCGCAGCAGATGCGCGCGTCGATACACGAGCAGGATCTCGCCCGCACCCGAGGGGTGAGGATCCTTCACTGGCTGGCGCCCGTGGAGGTCATCGGCGAGGGGGGCAGCGTGCGCGCCGTGCGCTTTGCCCGCCAGCGGCTCGCCGCGGGCCGGCTCGAGGCCGACGGCGAGGAATGTACCCTCGAGGCCGACATGGTGCTCAAGGCCATCGGACAGCGGCTGGGGAATCCATTGCTCAAACAGTGCGGTCTCGCGCTGCGCGACGGCCGGATTGCCGTCGATGAAGCCGGCCGTACCAGCGTCAGTGGGGTGTGGGCCGGGGGCGACTGCATTGCGGAAGGGCAGGATCTGACCGTCGATGCGGTGGCGCACGGTCTGCGCGCCGCGCGCGACATCGATCTTCGACTGCGCGACACCCGGGCGCGCGCCGAGGAATGATCGGGGGACAACGTCATGGCCCGATTGGACATCGAATTCTGCGGCATCAGGAGCCCGAACCCCTTCTGGCTGGCCTCCGCGCCGCCGACCGACAAGGCCTACAACGTCGAGCGCGCCTTCGAGGCGGGATGGGGCGGGGTGGTGTGGAAGACTCTGGCCGAGGCCGGTCCGCCGCTCGTCAACGTGAGCGGGCCGCGCTACGGCGCCCTGCTGGCCGTGGACCGCAGCCTCATCGGCTTCAACAACATCGAGCTCATCACCGACCGCGACCTCGAGATCAACCTGAAGGAGATCGCGGCGGTCAAGCGGCGCTGGCCCGACCGGGCGGTGATCGTCTCCGTCATGGTGCCGTGTCAGGAGGAATCGTGGCAGGCGATACTGGCGCGCGTCGAGGACACCGGCTGCGACGGCATCGAGCTCAACTTCGGCTGCCCGCACGGCATGAACGAGCGCGGCATGGGCTCTGCGGTGGGGCAGGTGCCCGAGTACATACGGATGGTGACCGCCTGGTGCAAACAGTACACACGGCTACCCGTGATCGTGAAGCTGACGCCGAACATCACGGATATCCGCTTCCCGGCACGTGCCGCCAGGGAAGGGGGCGCCGATGCGGTGTCGCTCATCAACACCATCAACTCCATCATGGGGGTCGACCCGGATACTCTCACGATGACGCCGGCGGTCGGCGGCCTGGGCACGCACGGCGGCTACTGCGGTCCTGCCGTCAAGCCGATCGCGCTCAACATGGTGGCGGAGATCGCCCGCGACCCGCAGACCGCCGGTCTACCGATCTCCGGTATCGGCGGCATCGGCAGCTGGCGCGATGCGCTCGAGTTCATCGCTCTCGGGGCGGCCTCGGTGCAGGTGTGCACGGCGGCCATGGTGTTCGGCTTCAAGATCGTGCAGGAGATGGTGAGCGGCCTCGACGCCTATCTCGCCGACAAAGGCTTCTCCAGTCTCGCGCAAGTGCGCGGCCGTGCGTTGCCCAGCGTGACCGACTGGAGCTTCCTCGATCTGAACCGCGTGTCCAAGGCGGTGATCGACCAGGAGAAGTGCATCCAGTGCGGCCGCTGCTACATCGCCTGCGAGGACACGGCGCACCAGGCGATCACGTCCACGCGCAATGGCCGCCGTCACTTCGAGGTCAAGGAGGAGGAGTGCGTGGGCTGCAACCTGTGCGTCAATGTCTGTCCGGTGTCGGGCTGCATCACCCTGCGGGATCTCGCTCCCGGCGAGGTCGATCGGCGCACGGGCCGCGCCGTCAGCGCCGAGCGACTCCATTGGACCGCCCATCCGAACAACCCGCTGCGTAAAGGAGCCTGATGGCGGCCAAGCTGCAACGCATCCCCGCCCTTCGATCGCAGAGGAGGTCCGGCGGAGGTAACCGCAACCGCGCGGCGCAGGAGGCGGCCATCATCACAGCGGAGGAGCGCGTCTTCGCGGGAGCCGGCTTCGGCGGCGCGACCATGGCCGCCATCGCCCTGGCGGCAGGTCTGCCCAAGCCCAACCTGCACTATTATTTCGGCAGCAAGAGAGCACTCTATCAGGCCGTCCTGGAGCGAACGCTGCGGGAGTGGCTGGCGCCCGCGGATACCATCGTCGCCGATGCCGATCCGCGAGCGGCGCTCGAGGGCTACATCCGCGAGAAGATGCGGCAGTCCTTCACCCGTCCGTACGCATCGCGCGTCTGGGCCAACGAGCTGCTGCACGGAGCGCCCGAGCTGCGCGGCACTCTGGTGCGAACGCTTCGCCCGCTCGTGCGCCGCAAGGCGGCGGTGATCGACCGGTGGATCGCTCAGGGACGGATGGCGCCGATCGACAGCATGCATCTCTTTTTCACGATCTGGGCCGCGACGCAGACCTATGCCGACTTCGAGGTGCAGATCTGCGCAGTGATGGGGCGTGCGTCGCTCGACGCGGATGCTCAGGAGAGAGCGACGCAGCACGTCGTGTCGCTCGTCCTGCGCGGATGCGGGCTCTCAGAGACTGGCATTGAGCGGAGGTGACCTGCGATGGACGGATTGCTGATTCGAGGCGGGACGGTCGTCAACGCCGACTGCGCGCGGCGCGCTGACGTCCTATGTGCGGATGGGGTGATCGTCAGCGTCGGTGAGAACCTCCAGGTCCCGACGGGTGTGGAGGTGCTGGACGCTGGCGGCCAACTGGTCATGCCGGGGGGTATCGATCCCCACACGCACATGCAGTTGCCCTTCATGGGGACCGTGGCCGCCGACGACTTCTACAGCGGCACGGCCGCAGGGCTCGCGGGCGGCACGACCTGCATCATCGATTTCGTCATTCCCGATCCGCGCGAGCCGCTGCTCGGCGCCTATAAAAAGTGGCGCGGCTGGGCGGAGAAGGCGGCCGCCGACTATGGCTTTCACGTGGCGGTCACATGGTGGTCGGAGCAGGTGCATGCCGACATGGGCACGCTCGTTCAGGAGGAAGGCGTCAACAGCTTCAAGCATTTCATGGCGTACAAGAACGCCATCATGGCGGACGATGAGACGCTGGTGAACAGCTTCCGGCGCGCGCTCGAGTTGGGGGCGATGCCGACGGTGCATGCCGAGAACGGTGAGTTGGTCTTTCAGCTGCAGAAGCAGATCATGGAGCAGGGCATCAGCGGCCCGGAAGGCCACCCCTTGTCGCGGCCGCCCGCGGTGGAGGCCGAGGCCTGTCAGCGCGCGATTGCGATCGCCGATGTGCTGCAGGTGCCGCTCTACGTGGTGCACGTGTCGTGCGCGGAGTCCGCGCAGGCCATCGCCCGTGCCCGCGCGCGCGGCCAGAGAGTCTTCGGCGAAGTGCTGGCCGGCCACCTGGTCGTCGACGAGAGTGTCTACCGCAATCCCGATTTTGCGACGGCGGCGGCGCACGTCATGAGCCCGCCCTTCCGGGAGAAGTCGCACCAGGAAGTGCTCTGGCGGAGCCTCCAGGCCGGGAACCTGCAGACCACGGCAACCGATCACTGCACGTTCTGCGCGCCGCAGAAAGCGGCTGGCCGGGAAGACTTCCGCAAGATCCCCAACGGCTGCGGCGGGATCGAGGAGCGCATGATGGTGATCTGGGACGCGGGAGTGAACACCGGTCGGTTGACGAGCAGCGAGTTCGTCGCGGTGACCTCGGCGAATGCGGCGAAGATCTTCAATCTCTATCCCCGCAAGGGCGTGATCGCGGCCGGCTCCGATGCCGACCTCGTCCTTTGGGAGGCGGAGGGCACGCGCACGATTTCATCGCAGACGCATCGCTCGCGAGTCGACTACAACGTATTCGAGGGGCGGAAGGTGACCGGCGTACCGACCCATACGGTCAGCCGGGGCAAGGTGGTCTGCGCGCGCGGGGATCTACGGGCCGAGCGCGGCGCGGGCCGCTATCTCAAGCGCCCGGCATTCGCTCCGGTGTTCGCGGCGCTCGGCCGCAAGGCGCGGCTGGCGAAACCCGGCGCCGTGATGCGCTGAGAGGAGAGTAGAAGATGGCAATGCTACGCGGCGGCCTCATCCAGATGGCCTTGAAGGCGCCGACCGACCAATCTCCACAGGCGATCCGGCAGGCCATGCTCGAGGC
>Ga0134126_10001245_pt1 | contig 32427 bp, 29 predicted proteins | sample KB31752_FD_96881 | JGI IMG/M metagenome (GOLD analysis project Ga0134126, IMG submission 96881) | Terrestrial soil microbial communities with excess Nitrogen fertilizer from Kellogg Biological Station, Michigan, USA - KB3-175-2 | ecosystem: Environmental > Terrestrial > Soil > Unclassified ...
ATAAAAGCAAAACTTGAAACCACCAATATTGATGTTCCCGGTGCAAGCGGCGATATTAAAATTACGATAAACGGAAACCGTAAAATACAAAAATTGGAAATTGCAGCCGCTTTACAAAGCGCATCTAAACAGGAGTTAGAAGAGCAATTATTGACTACTTTTAATAAAGCTGTTGCCGAAGCCGATAAAGTTAGTGCTGATGAAATGAAAAAAGTTGCTGGCGGTTTAATTCCTCCTGGTTTGCTTTAAGGTAATCTCTTATCCACAAATTTTATAGGTTTTCTGCTTGTTTCAGGAAAGAGTAGTTGTTGTAATTTACTTGCATCAGCAAAAATTATACTTGGAGCAACACGCAGTTTAGCTCTAAAAAAATCTTTAATTTCTTTTTCTAATTTTTCAGATGGGTTTGCACAGCCTATGTGTACAATTAATTCATCTGTACCAATGTCATTAGTAAATACTTCTATTTGATAATTTTTTACTTCATCAAGCACATCTAATATTTCATACAAAGCATGCGGATAAATAGTGGTGCCTTTGTATTTTATCATTTGTTTTTTACGTCCTAAAATTGGACTTAAACGCGGACTAGTTCTTCCACATTTACATTTTTCGTAGTTTATTTTACAAATATCACCTGTCTTAAAACGCAATAAAGGCATGGCCTCGACACCTAATGTAGTTATAACCAACTCTCCTGCTTCACCTACTTTTACTTCTTGTTCGTTTTCATCAACTAACTCAATATACAATAAATCGGGTTGAAGGTGCGCTCCTATACCATGCTCACATTCAGTAAAAGCGGCAGCCATTTCGCTTGAAGCATACGTTGAAAACAATTGTAAATTCCAGTTTTCGATAATTTTTTTACCCAATGTGTTTAACGAAAAATCTTCGTTTCTTATTGGCTCTCCAATACAAATAGCTTTTTGTATGCTTGAATTTTTGTAATCAATATCATGTTGTTTGGCATACTCCACCAACTTTAAAATAAAAGATGGTACACAAATAATCACATTTGGTTTTATACGATTAATAGTGTCCCACTGCAATTGCGGAATGCCATTGCCCACACGAATTATGCCTGCACCTAATTTACGCGCACCTAAAAAATAAGCTAAACCAGCCATAAAACGTTTATCAATTGTAGTCATTAACTGATATACATCTTTTGACGAGCCACCTGCAATTTTAAATGAGTTACTTTCATTTAAAGCTAATCGTTCTAAATCATTTTCGGTAAGGGCAATGGTAACAGGTTCTCCAAGTGTTCCCGATGTGGTAACGTAATCAATTATTTTATCTCTTGAAACACAAAAAAAGTCATCGTTGTGTTTTTGTACATCTTCCTTTGTAGTGAATGGAATTTGTTTAAAATCATTTGCTGATTTTATTTTTTCAGGACGAAGATTGTTGTCGGCAAAAATTTTTTTATAAAAGGCAGAATGTGTGTTTACATATTGAATGAGTTGAATAAGTTGTTTTTGCTGCTGATTTAGCACTTCGGTAGTATCTGCAAAAATAAGTTCAGCCATATTAAAGATTAAGTTTTGCTATTTGTTTTTGTATCTCTTGTCGCTCTTTATTAGTAGCAATTTCTTTAGTTAATGCCATTTTATAATAGTTTAAAGCTAACTTTTTTTCGCCTTCTTTTTTATAGTAATCGCCAATTATTTGGTAAGTATAATAACTGTTAGGATTGCTTTGTACAAAAGTCTGCAAAATATCATCGTCTACTTTTAAAGAATATTTACAGTTGGTGCAAAATCTCACATAATCTTTTATCTTTTTGAAGAGCATAAAGTTTTTGTACTCATTTGTTTGCAAAAAAGTATCGGCTAAAATTGTCAGATTGCCTTCATTAATTTCTTTATTTATTTTCAAAATTGGGGCCTTGGCAAAAACTTTTGTTAAGTCGTAACAAATAAATTGCCCTAACTGAAATGGTTGAGTAGAAATCCACACCAACCTTTCTTGTGGTGAAAAAACTACTGCATGGTGCGCTATTAATTGATTAATTGCTTTTTCATTTCCTAATCCAATATTACGGTTATTTATCCCTCTTGTATCTCGCAAAATAGCAGCCGCATTTTTATAATTAATGGTTTTGCAATTGCCTAGTAATTGCTCCATTCTGTACTTTCTATACATTGAAGAACTCTCTACAATATTTTTGTTGTTATTTATATCATTAGCAAACACTTCACTCTGATAATGGTTTGGGCAAACCAGCTCGTTTCTATCTTCCTGATAAAGATTAGTTTTAGTTGGTGTTTTTTCAATTATGTAAGCCTTATTGTCTTCAGAAGAGCCAACCAAAATAGACTCTGAAACAAAGGTTTCTCTTTTTTCAGCAATAGCATAAGCTTCTTTAATGTTTTTTGCGTACTGCAAAATTTCTTTGGCAAGTAATGATATAGGGGTAGCTGCGCCTGTTGGTATATCACTTTTAGCAGCATTTAGGGTAACAGTTAAGCCTTTATCATTCATACCTGACACAACACCTGTAAAACCCGCCCAGGTTACGTACATGTAATTATATCCAGTGGTTGGTTTTATAAAAGCTACTATTTTGTTTTTGGCAAACTCTTCACCCGAATAAAAATCAAAACTTCGGCCAATAAGTAATTTATTGTTTTCTGATTTGTCATTCCAAACCCCAAAAGATGTACAGCCAACAGCCATGTTTTTATCTTGTAGCGCATGTCCAATATCATGTGCAGCATGGTAATTTAAAATGCGATAATATTTAGGTGCAAGCGCATCGTACTTATCTGATGCGGAAAGGGAAACGCCATAAATTTCTTGCTGATACTCGTCGGTAACATGTTTTGTAAGGTTACGATTAAAGTAAGCTACAAAATATTTTAAAAAGTTTAGGTATGTATTTGACGGGATAATTTTTTTAATTTGATTTATAAAAGCTGTTTCTTGCTGCTCAGCCAACTCTTTAGTTAGCTTGCCGTTAATTACTCCTCGTTCAAAACCATCGCCTTCTAAATACATTTCCCAAAGTCCGCTTTGGCTTTTTTTTAACCAGTTATTGCCTATTTTATAATAATTTGTATCAATTTGCTGGCGTATAAGATTTAAAGATGTTTTGTCCTTTATCTCAGGTGTTGCAACATAAATACTAGCCAAAAAATATATTATTAAAATCATCAATAGCGCACCTACTACTAAAAAGAATTTTTTAGAAAAACGAAATATGATTTTTAGGGTTGACAAGCAAAAAAATTAGTTGTCGGCAAATTTACGCTTTTACAGCCGAATAAATTAAAATACAGGTTGTATATTCGCACTCTATGAGTATAATAAAAATTGGTGCAGAAAAACTTACACTTTCTACTTGCAAGCAAATTTTAATAGACAACCAAGCTATCGAAATTGATGATGCCGCTTTACAAAAGGTTTACGAAAGTCATTATTTTTTAAAAGAATTTATTAAAGACAAGCTTATTTATGGTGTAAACACTGGATTTGGGCCTATGGCGCAATATAAAATAAGTCACGATGATCAAATACAATTACAGTATAATTTAATTCGTAGCCATTGTAGTGGTAGCGGAAATCCAATAGCCGAAATTAATGTACGCGCTACCATGTTAGCGCGTTTAAATATGCTTTTATTGGGTTATTCGGGCATACATCCTGAAGCGGTTGTTTTATTAAAAGAAATGATTAACCGCCACATTACACCTATTATATTTGAACATGGTGGTTTAGGTGCCAGTGGAGATTTAGTACAACTTGCACACCTTGCCCTTACTATGATAGGTGAAGGAGATGTGCATTATAAAGGCGAAATTATACCAACCGAAAACGCATTTAAAGCCGAAAAACTAACTCCCTTAAACATACACATACGTGAAGGTTTAGCATTGATGAACGGCACATCTGCCATGTGCGGTATAGGCATTATAAATTTGCTTCACGCAAAAAATATTTTAGATAAAGCTACCCAAGCATCTGCTATGATTATTGAAATGGTAGAGTCATATGATGACCATTATTCTAATGAGCTTAACAGCGTAAAACTTCATCGCGGGCAAAACCTCATTGCACAAAACCTTAGAATACATTTAGCGGATAGTAAGTTGGTAAAAAAACGTGGCAAACATTTATACGACCAGCCAACTACCGAAACCATTGTAAAAGAAAAAGTACAGGAATATTATTCTATACGATGCGTGCCCCAAATATTAGGCCCTGTGTACGACACTATTGCTTTTGCCGAAGAGGTTATTATTGATGAAATAAACTCAGCCAATGATAACCCCATTGTTGATTATAAAAACAAAAACGTTTTTCATGGCGGAAATTTTCATGGAGATTATCCGGCTATAGAGATGGATAAATTAAAAATTGCCATTACAAAGCTTTCCATGCTGTCAGAAAGGCAGTTAAATTTTTTAATGAATGATAAACTAAATGGGAAATTACCTCCGTTTGTAAACTTAGGTACATTGGGTTTAAACCTAGGCATGCAGGGTACTCAGTTTACAGCAACATCTACCGTGGCCGAAAACCAAACTTTGTCAAATCCTTTGTATATACATAGCATACCCTCTAATAATGACAACCAAGATATAGTTAGCATGGGCTCAAACGCCGCTCTAATGGCTCAAAAAGTAATTAATAACACATACGAGATTTTAGCCATAGAGTACATTAGCATCATTCAGGCTATAGATTACTTAAAATGTGAAAGCAAATTATCGGCCGTTTCCAAAAAATTATATACCGATTTGCGTTCACTTGTTCCTGTTTTTGATAAGGATACGATACAGTACATCCGTCAACAAAAAATTATTATGTACCTTAAAAAAAGTTAATTACATTCGTTCTCAAATTTTAAAATCCACTTTATGAAAATAAAATTAATTACAGGCTGCTTATTGTTAGCATCCATTATTGGCTCGGCGCAAATCCAGGTAGCTAATGGCCCTAATTTAAACAACGACAAAGACAGCAAAATGAACCGTATGCTTGGTGGCGACGATAACAGCTTTTACTGCTACCGTGTGCGAAGCAAAGGGAAAGGAACTTCTTACATTGTTGAAAAATACGATAAAGTTTCATTAAAACCCGTGTTTTCTAAAGAAGTACCTGTTGATGCCTCTCAGAAAACTAAAATAGAAACAGTTATGTATTGCAAAGGAAACGTGTTTTTCTTTAGTCGTCGATACGATAAAGCTAGCGATAAAATGACTTTGTTTTATCAGGTAATAAGCTCATCAGGAAATGTTGACCAACAAGTAAGAGAACTTATTACTGTTGGTACTGACCACTACGAGTTTGTTGATTTTGACGTATATTCAAATCCGGGCCAAACAAAATTTTTGATTAAAATTGCCCACAAAGCATCTAAAGAAGATGTCTACAAAACCGATCTTGTTTTATTAGACGGAGGAAGCATGCAAAAACTATGGACAAAAACCGTTAACCAACGTTTGTCATCTGATGCAGACAACCTTTGGGCAGCAGCATTCACTTCACAAAAAAACAAAGAGCTTGATTTTGCAGGGATTTATTTAGACGACGCTGATAACGTATATTACGCATACAGCGAAAAACAACTTGACGCCAATGGAAAAAACGCGGGTTACCTTTTCAAAATGGGTGTTTTGCTTTCAAAAGATAACCAGCCAACAGTTGTTGATTTGCCTTTTGACGATAAATATTTTGTAAAAGATGTTCAGTTTATGAGGGCAAACAACGGCAATATTGTGCTTGGAGGCTTTCTTAAAGATGTGATTGAACGTACGGGTAAAGACGAAACCAAAGCAGGCATTTTTAACTTCTCGGTTAATCCACAAACAAAAACCATCTCATCAAAAACAGTTAAGTTTTTTGACCAAAAATTGATGGAAGCAATGGAAGCTGCCAAAAAAAGCGGCAAACAAAAAGATTTTAAATATCGTATGGACTACATTTTTCCTGTGGGGAAAGATGTGTATTACGTTGGCCAAATGTACCAACGCTACTCGTCGGGCTTTGGCGGCGGTAGTGCTGCTATGAGTATGATGAGCGGATCAAAAACAGAATACACCCTACAGTATATGGATTACATTGTAGCCAAACTAAATGCCAGCGGACAGTTTGAATGGATTTCAAACGTACCTTTCCGTACCCGTCTTGTACAAAAAAGCCTACCTCCACCAATGTATAAACAATACTTTGCCTACGCTACCAGTAAAAGTGTTTATATTTTGAATGATGAAAACGCAAAAAACATAGAAATTTACAAGAAACCCGACTTTGAACCAAAAATGTTTAAAGATTTTGCAGGCGTTCATGGTAGCAACTTTGTGTGCCAAATGATTTCATTAGCTGATGGGAAACTAAACCGCAGCCTTGTTTTTAACAACAAAACTTATTGCTTTGCACCAATACAAGAAAAAAATCCTCAGTTTAGACCGCCTACAGATTGTGAGATTTTTGTGCCAAGCAAAAACAACGAATTATTTATTTATACAGAAAATAAAGGCTTAGACCGTTTTGTTAAACTGAAAGTAGATTAAATAGCCGATTTAAGTAAATTGAAGCCTGTTTAGATTTTAAAGTCTAAACAGGTTTTTTTGTTATAACGGCTTAATCTTATTTTAAAAAATGCCATTTTCTTTTTAAATTCGCAGATTGCTTTAACATTATCTTATTAATATGAAATTTGCATTAGTTACAGGTGGTTCTCGTGGTATAGGTAAGGCTATTTGTCTTAAACTAGCTGAGGCGGGTTACCATATTCTTATTAATTACCAATCTAACGAAGAAGAAGCTAAAAAAACAGCTGCCCTTATAGAAGCAACTGGTGTTACTGCACAATTAATGAAGTTTGACGTATCTAAAGAAGCAGAGGTAAATGCCGTTTTAGGCGTTTGGATGGAAGCCAACAAAGATAAAGTTATAGAAGTGCTTGTAAACAATGCAGGCATTCGTAAAGACAATTTGTTGATGTGGATGAGCAACGACGAGTGGCATAAAGTAATGGACATTGCTGTTGATGGTTTTTTCTATGTAACACGTCTGATTATAAAAGATATGTTGGTTAAAAAATATGGTAGGGTAATTAATATAACTTCACTTTCAGGCTTAAAGGGTTTACCCGGTCAAACTAATTATTCTGCCTCAAAAGCAGCCGTAATTGGTGCTACAAAAGCACTTGCACAAGAAGTTGGTCGTCGTGGAATTACCGTAAATGCCGTAGCTCCAGGTTTTATAAAAACAGATATGACCGAAGGCATAAACGAAAAAGATTTTAAAGCCCTTATACCTGCCGCACGTTTTGGCGAAGTAGATGAAGTGGCCGATGTGGTTGCATTTTTAGCATCTCCAAAAGCATCCTACGTTTCGGCTCAAGTAATTTCAGTAAACGGAGGCTTATATTCATAAATTAAAGAATGAAACGAGTTGTTATAACCGGCATGGGAATTTGGTCTTGTTTGGGCATTAGCTTAGATGAGGTTACAAACTCATTGCGTCAAGGCAAATCAGGAATTGTTTTTGATGCCGAACGTAAACCCTTAGGATATCGTTCTGCCCTTACAGGTACCGTACCTAAAACAGAATTAAAAGGTTTATTAGACAGAAGGGCGCGCGTTCAAATGTCAGAGCAAGCAGAGTACGCTTATATGAGCACACTTCAGGCATTGAAACAAGCCAAAATGGAGTCCGATTGGATTGAAAAAAACGAGATCGGTATTTTATTCGGAAACGATTCATCTGCAAAAGCTGTTATACAAAGTGCTGATTTGGCTCGTCTGAAAAAAGACAATACACTTATTGGTTCTGGTTCAATTTTTCAATCGATGAATTGTACTATTACCATGAATTTATCTACTATTTTTAAGCTCCGAGGTGTAAACTTCACCATTAGTGCTGCCTGTGCTAGTGGTTCGCATGCTGTTGGTATGGCTTATTTAATGGTAAAATGGGGTCTGCAAAAAGCAGTAATTTGTGGTGGTGGACAAGAACTTAACCATTATACATTTGGTAGTTTTGATGCTTTAAGTGCTTTTTCGGTACGAGAAAATGAGCCAACTAAAGCTTCTCGTCCGTTTGACAAAAACCGAGATGGACTTATCCCCGGCGGTGGTGCAGCCACACTAGTTTTAGAAGATTATGATGAGGCCATAAAAAGAGGTGCTCCTATTTTAGCCGAAATTGTGGGTTATGGCTTTTCTTCTAACGGCGATCATATTTCAAATTCAAGCCCTGAGGGGCAAATTCGTTCTCTTCAGCATGCTTTAAAAGATGCGGGTATTGCAGCAAAAGAAGTAGATTATATTAATGCCCATGCTACCTCTACCCAAGGAGGCGATTTTGCTGAGGCCATTGCTATTGATACTGTTTTTGGTGATACTAAACCTTTAGTTAGCTCTACGAAATCGATGACCGGACATGAGTGTTGGATGGCTGGTGCTAGTGAAATTGTGTATTCTACCCTTATGATGCATAATGATTTTGCTGCTCCAAACATTAATTTTGAGACTCCTGATGAGGCATCAGCTAAATTAAATATTGCTACAAGTGCCGTAAATAAAAAAATAGATGTATTTTTAAGCAACTCTTTTGGGTTTGGGGGTACAAATTCTACCCTTATAGTTAAAAAAGTTTAACATATATTTGCACTCAATATGACTAAAGAAGAAATTATAGAAAAGACAAACCAATTTTTAGTAGACGAATTTGAAGTAGATGCTGCAAAAATTACCCCAGATGCTAACCTTAAAGAAACATTAGATTTAGATAGTTTAGATTATGTAGATTTAGTAGTTATAATTGAAAGTAATTTTGGTTTTAAAGTAGTGGGCGAAGATTTTATTAATATAACCACCTTCCAGCATTTTTACGACTACTGCTACAGTAAAGTAGCTGAAAAAGCAAGCGCATAAATTTTTCATGCAACAACAAAAATGGCAAGGCAAAAGCTCCGGCGGTGTACTTGGCTATAAAATTTTTGTTTTCTTATTAAACACACTTGGGCTTTCGTTCTCTTATTTTTTCTTGCGATTTATTGCCTTATTTTATTTTTTCTTTTCCAAATCAAACAAAACAGCCTATCGTTATTTTAAAAATGCTCACGGCTATTCTACGTTTAAAGCAATTGTAAGCATTTATAAAAACTACTATGTTTTTGGGCAAACTTTGTTAGATAAATTTGCCATTTTATCGGGTATAAAAACAAATTTTACCGTACAACGTGATGGTCAAGAAAACCTTATAAATATTAAAAATCAGAAAAAAGGATGCCTTTTAATAAGTGCTCATATGGGAAATTGGGAAATTGCTGGACAATTATTAAACACATATGATAATTTAAAATTTAATATGCTGGTTTATGACAACGAGGCTGAGCAGATGAAAAAATACATGGATAGTATTTTAAAGGAAAAAAGAATAAACCTAATTGGCATGCGTAATAATGATATAAGCTATTTAGTGGAATTACATAAGGCGTTTGGAAACCAAGAATGGTTGGTTATGCATGGCGATAGATTTAGAGAAGGTTCGCCTACTATTGAGAAAATATTTTTAGGGAAAAAAGCCAAATTTCCTGCTGGGCCATTTATACTTGCTGCCAAATTTGGTGTTCCTGTACTGTTTTCGTTTTGCTTTAAAGAAAATAATAAAGTTTACCAACTTTATGCTAAATCCGGTATCCAATTGCCCAAATCGCGTAGTGAAGAAGAAACTCAAGCATCTGTAAAACTACTTTCAGATAATTATGTACAAACTTTAGAAGAAATGGTTAAAAAATATCCTTTACAATGGTTTAATTTTTACGATTTTTGGGAGAATTAAACCACAAACTACAAATGAGCTTTTTAGTAGATAAAAACCATATTACTGACTACATTCCGCAAAAACCACCTATTGTAATGATAGATGCCATTATAAGCTGCGATGATATTAGTGTAACTACACAACTTGAGGTACAAGCCGACAATGTTTTTGTACGAGATAGTTTTTTACAAGAGCCCGGTGTTATAGAAAACATGGCGCAAACTGCCGCTGCAAAAGCAGGTTACGAGGCAAAAAAACAAAACGCTGAGCCTTTTTTAGGATTTATTGGTGCTATTAAAGATCTAAAAATACACGTGCTTCCTAAAGTGGGGGACATTATTAAAACAACCGTAACCGTTAAAATGGATGTAATGGGCATTACATTAATTGGTGCCCACTCTACTTGTGGAGATACACAAATTGCTGAATGCGAAATGAAAATTGTAATTCAAAAAACTGCCGATGTACCAGCCTAAAACAATAACTACCACTACCGAAATCATTGTAAAGTTTAGCGATTGCGACGCTTTGCAAATGGTGTGGCACGGTAATTACATAAAATATTTTGAAGATGGGAGAGAAGATTTTGGTAGAAAGCATAGTTTAGGTTATTGGGAAATTTACAAGCAATCTAACTTGGCGGTGCCTTTAATTCATGTGGATTGCGATTACAAAAAATTTGTTGGTATGGGAGAAAAAATAACCATTGAATCAACATTTATAGAGACACCAGCAGCCAAAATTATTTTTGAATACAAAATTTTTAATCAGAAAAAAGAACTGGTTTGCACAGGTAAAACTATACAAGTTTTTGTAGATGCAGTAACTAAAGATTTACTTATTACTGTTCCACCTTTTTATCAAGCCTGGAAAGAAAAGCATTTATAACCCTTTGAATAAAGCCTTTTTACATAACTCAAATATTATTAGTCCACTTGGTTTCACCACCAAACAAAATTTTAATGCTGTCTGTGAAGGGAGGATAGCTATGCAAAACCATACGTTTAACGGCATAGCATACTGTACTTCAGTCATTGAAAATAAATTATTGGACAGTACTTTCGTTCAACAAACTAAATCAAACCCGAAAGAGTTTACCAGATTAGAAAAAATGTGCATTCTTTCTGTTCAAGATGTGATAACTCATTCAAACATAGATGTAAAAAATAAACGCACACTTTTTATTTTTTCTACCACTAAAGGAAATATAGATTTATTAGAAAATAACACACCTGAAATACCAGAAGATAGAATTTATTTACATAAAATTGCTCAAGTAATTTCAACCTATTTTGGCTTTGCAAATAAACCCATGGTGGTTTCAAATGCATGTATCTCTGGGCTTTTAGTCATAATTATTGCAAAAAGATTGTTGACCGATAATCAGTACGACAATATTATTGTAACTGGTGCAGATGTCGTTTCTACTTTTACTTTGTCTGGATTTAATTCGCTTGGGGCTTTAAGTAATCAAGTTTGCAAACCGTTTGACAAAAATAGAACAGGAATTAATTTAGGAGAAGCTGTAGCAAGTGTATTGGTGAATAATCAACAAAAAGAAGATAGTATCGAAATTGTTTCGGCTTGCTCAGCTAACGATGCCAATCATATATCAGGCCCATCGCGTACAGGAGAGGGTTTATATAAATGCTTACAAAAAGTTTTAGCAAATAGCATTGTACCAGATTTTATAAACGCACATGGCACAGCAACTGAATTTAATGATGAAATGGAGTCTATTGCTTTTAACCGTGCTGGATTACAAAACACACCTACAAATAGCTTAAAAGGATATTACGGCCATACATTGGGTGCAGCCGGAGTTTTAGAAAGCATTTTTTGCGCAGAAAGTTTAAGGCAGGGTAAAATTATTGCCTCTACAGGTTTCGAAAATCAAGGAACATCTGTCGCAATAAACATTATAACAAAAACAGAAAGCAAAAAAAGTACAAGCTGTTTAAAAACAGCCTCAGGCTTTGGTGGCTGTAACGCATCAGTTTTATATAAATTGAATTAATGAGCGCCTATATTTTATCACATACAAAAATTAAAAATAATTGCTTGTGGCATAATGGTAAGCTCATAACTCAACACTCTAAAACTGATAATTACATAAGTTTTTTAGAAGAATCATATAAATCTTTAAACTTATCTTATCCTAAGTTTTTTAAGATGGATGTCCTATCTAAACTTGGTATTTTATGTGCTGAACAAATTTTAGTAGATAAAAACATAAGCCAATTTTCAAAAGAAAAAACGGCGATTGTGCTATCCAATAAAAACTCAAGTCTACAAACAGATATTGCATACTCTAAAACAATGAGTGATTTTCCAAGCCCTTCATTATTTGTATACACATTGCCCAATATTGTTACCGGAGAAATTTCTATCAAGCACAAAATCACGGGCGAGAACGCTTTTTTTATTGAGCCCGTCTTTAACGCTGAATTACTGCACAACTACACTGAGTTACTTTTACAGGAAAGTGATGCCGTGCTTTGTGGCTGGCTAAATGTAGATGAAAAGGCTTGTGAAGGCTTTTTATATTTTGTTGCAAAACAAACAACAAAAGACGAAAAAAAAATTAACTTTATCAAACATAACCCCAATAGCATAACACAACTTTACATTAATTAATTAATTATGGAAAATTTAATTGAAAATTTAAAAAAACAAATTATTGAGCAGTTAAATTTAGCTGAGGTAAAGCCTGGTGATATAGACCCATCAGCGCCTTTATTTGGTGAAGGTTTAGGGCTTGATTCAATTGATGCATTGGAGTTAATTGTGTTATTAGAGAAAAATTACGGGTTAAAAATTCAGGAACCAAAAGATGCTAAACACATTTTTCAATCTGTAAAAACCTTAGCAGAATACATTACATCTCAAAAAAAATAATCCTGTTAAATGGTATTTGTAACCGGCATAGGCATTATTTCAGCTATTGGTAAAAACGTAAGCGAAACTCTTTCTTCTTTACTTGAAAGTCGCACGGGCATAGGTAAAATAAATCATTTACAAACTATCCATAAAGACAACTACGTTGCCGGCGAGGTTAATTACTCCTTACAGGAATTAGAAAATTTAGCCGAATTAAAAAATTCAAATTATAATAGAACAACCTTATTAAGCTTGTTAGCTACTAAAGAAGCTTTGACAAGCGCAAGCATTAAAGATATTTCATCGCATCGTACAGGTTTTATTTCGGCAAGCAGTGTGGGTGGCATGTGTCATTCCGAATTATTGTATAAAGATTTTTTAGAACATAAACTGTATAAAAATTTTATCGATACCCATTATACTGGTTCTCATGCAGCCGATGTAGCCAAACATTTCGGAATTACCGATTATATTACCACAATAAGCACTGCATGCTCATCGGCTGCTAATGCTATTATGTTAGGTGCGCGTTTAATTAACAACAATATACTTGACAGAGTAATTGTTGGTGGCACAGATGCACTTTGTAAGTTTACCTTTAATGGCTTTAACACCTTAATGATTTTAGATAAAGAATGGTGCAAGCCATTTGATAATAATAGAAAAGGGCTTAACCTAGGAGAAGGTGCTGCTTACTTAGTTTTAGAATCTGAAAGTGTTGTAAAAGCAGAAAACAAAAAAACGCTAGCTATACTTAGTGGTTACGGAAATGCGAACGATGCATTCCACCAAACAGCTTCTTCACCTGATGGACAGGGTGCGTATGCCGCCATACAAAAGGCGTTAGAGGTTGCTAATCTTTCTCCTAATAAAATTGATTATGTAAATGCGCATGGCACCGGCACAGCTAACAACGATTCATCAGAAGCTGCCGCTATGCAAAACATATTTAAGGAATCTATCCCTCCTTTTAGCTCTACCAAAGCCTTTACAGGGCACACATTAGCTGCTGCTGCAAGTATAGAGGCTGTTATAACCATACTTTCTATTCAGCAAAATACAATTTTTCCTAATCTTAATTGTAGTACACCCATGCAAGACACTCCTTTGTTTCCAATCACCAGTCTACAAAAAAATGTAGAACTAAATCATGTTTTATCAAACTCGTTTGGTTTTGGTGGAAATTGCTCATCTTTAATTTTTAGCAAAAACTAAGATGGCAATGTACATTAATGGCACTGGTTGTATATCACATCAAAACACCATTGATGTAGACGCTTTTTTTGAAAGAAGTCATATAGATTGCCTTCCATTACTTGTAGCCCAAGAGCCCGACTATAAAGACTATGTTCCTGCAAATATGCTTAGGCGTATGTCACACATAATTAAAATGGGAGTTGCTGCTGCAAAAATAAGTTTACAACAAGCAGGGCTAGAAAATGTTGATGCCATAATTACCGGAACAGGTTTGGGTTGTTTTGAAGACACCGACAAATTTTTAAAAACACTTATTGAAAATAACGAACAACTTTTAACCCCCACTTCTTTTATTCAATCTACCCACAACACAGTAGCTGGGCAAATTGCGCTACTAATAAAATGTCACAATTATAATTTTACCTATACGCAACAAGGTTTATCGTTTGAAAGTGTCTTGATTGACGCAAATATGTTTTTAAACGAAAATAAAAGTAGCAATGTTTTGGTTGGTGGATTGGATGAGGCCATTCAACCATATTACGATTTACTTGTAAAAGCAGGACACATTAAAAAGCAGGAAGACATAATTACTGAAATAGAAAAAAACAAAACCCACGGTTTTTGCTTAGGCGAAGGGGCTTCTTTTTTTGTGCTGAGCAATCAAAAAAACAAAACTACCAAAGCCCAAATTAAAGGGGTAAAAACTTTCACATCTATAAAAGGAGCAGACGATTTACAAGCCAAATTAAACAATTTTTTACTTGAAATAGATTTATCAATAAATAACCTAAGTCTTGTTTTATCAGGTAATTCCGGTGATTTTGAAGACGATAAAACATTAAACCAAAGTAATAAAATATTTTTTTCAAAAACTGATATAGCATGTTTTAAAACCCTGTGCGGAGAGTATTTTACAGCAAGTGCTTTTGCTTTATGGTTAGCATCTACTATTATAGAAAAACAAAAAGTTCCTAAAGCCTTGATACATGGGTACAATGGCAAACAAGAATTAAAAAACATTTTAATCATTAATCAATATCGCAATACAGAGTACTCTTTTATGTGTGTTTCATCATGTTAACTCATCGCATTAACATATTTATTCTTTTAGTATTTCTGCTGGTTTTGGGGTTTTTAATCTATACCAACTATTGGCCAATAAGTGTTTTAATTGCCCCTATTCTACTTTTCATCTCTTTGGAAGTGATAGGCGCATCAAAGCTTTCTGCCAATTTTCATTTTAATTCAATTTGTAAAGCAAAAACAACAGAAAAAAGTGTTTCTCTAACTTTTGACGATGGTCCACATGGAGAAGCAACCGAAAAAGTACTTTCCGTTTTAAAAGAATATAATGTTACTAGTACTTTTTTTTGCATCGGTAAAAAAATAAGTAGTGAAATTCCTTTGCTAAAAAAAATGAATGACGATAGGCATATTATTGCAAATCACAGTTATTCTCATGGCAATTTATTTGATTTACAACCCACCCGTAAATTAATTGAAGAACTTGAACTAGCGAATAAAATTATAAAAGAAACTATTGGGAAAACCCCTTTATTTTTTAGACCTCCATACGGAGTTGCCACCCCCGCCCTAGGCAGGGCTATAAAAAAAAACAAGATGATTTCAATTGGATGGAATATACGTTCATTTGACACTTCAATAAAAAATCCTGAGAAAATATTTCAGAATATAAAACCACAAATAACCCCGGGCTCTATTATTTTATTACACGATAGAGTTGAGGGTTGCGATATAGTTGTTAGGCTTTTGCTAAATTTTTTGAAAGAAAATAATTATGCTGTGGTAAACTTAGACAAACTGATAAACCAACCTGCTTATGCTTAAACAAAAACTATACATATTATTCTGTGTCTTTTCTGTTTCATTATTTGCACAAACAAGTTTTAAAACTGTAAAAGACACCGTTTTATTAAAAGAAAACATAAACGCCATTTCTAAAGAAACCAACTCACTTGAAAGTGATTTTACACAGATAAAAACATTAAGTATGTTATCTGAAAAAATTACCAGTAAAGGGCATTTTTGTTTTAAAAAAGACAACCTTTTGCGATGGGAGTATACTAGCCCTTACACCTATATAATTGTAATAAACAAAGATAAAGTACTTATAAAAGACGAAAGTAAACTACGTAAGTACAACATGAATTCTAACAAGGTTTTTAAAGAAATTAATGATATTATGATTTCTTGTATTGATGGAAAAATATTAGCATCTAATAAGTTTAAAATTGGATATGAAGAAAATGATAAAGCTTACAGACTTGAGTTAATTCCGCTTGTAAAGGGTATGAAAGAAAGTTTGAAAAAAATTTATATGTATTTTGATAAAGCTGTAACTTCGGTTACTAAACTCGAAATGGTAGAATCAACCGATGATTTTACAGTTATTGATTTTACAAACAAAAAAGTAAATGGCAACGTTCCGGCTGAAAAATTTATACTTAAGTAGTCTTTTAATTCTGCTTACAAGTTGTGCCATTCCTTTAAAATATAAGTTAGCCGAGCAAAGAAAAATTACTGCAACCGATGTTCAACCACTTGTTTCGGTCAGCAACACAATGCTTTATAAAACACAGATTTTTTTATTTAATAAATACTACACTGGTATGTTACTTCATAAACAAACAGATAGCGCCACATCACACCTTGTTTTTGTAACCGAACTTGGTATGAAAATGTTTGATATAGAGCTAAGAAAAGATAGTCTGAAAATGGTTTATTGTTTTGAGCCCATGAACAAACCTAAAATTACCACCCTATTAGAGCAGGATATGGGTTTAATTTTGTTATACCAACTATTAAACAAACAGGGCAAGATATATGTAAATAAAAAAGAAGGGGAAAACCTATATGTCACCAAGGAAAATGGCAAAAAATACATCTATTATACCCAGGTAAATTCAAGCAGAATAACCAAATCTTTAGTAAAAGGGAAATTATTTACTAAACAAAAAACTGTGTATAAATTTGGTGCCGATAATTTGCCCGAAAGTGTATCTTTAAAGCATAAAGGATTGTTGCGTTTAAAAATTAAATTAAACAGAATAATTACAACCAAAACAAATGACTAAACCGTTACTTGAAGATTTTTATACCGAGATTGTTTCTACCAATTTAAGTGCCGAAAACACGTTTACCGCTACAGTAGAGCTAAATCCATCCCATAAAATATATAAAGGGCATTTTCCCGAAATTCCAGTTGCCCCGGGTGTTTCTTTAATTCAGCTTATACAAGAGGTGTTTGCTAAAAAAATCAATCAGGAGTTAACCTTAAAAGAGGGTAGCAACATTAAGTTTTTAGCTATGATAAATCCTTTAAAAGAAAACAAGATAACTATTTCTTACACCTTTCTAATAAAAGATAAAGAAGTCGATGTTACTGCAAATATTTCGGGCAAAGAAATAATTTACGTAAAATTCAAAGGGAAGTTCAACATCAAATAAATTCTGCTTCCATCATGAGCTACGCCTGCCGTTTAAATAGTTTTTTTGAAGAACAGCATTGCTGTGTGCTTATCCCTACTTATAACAACCAAAAAACACTTGAAAAAGTAATTACCGATACACTTGCTTATACAAACCATATTGTTGTTGTAAATGATGGATCAACAGATACAACGCCTCAAATATTAGAGAAATATAAAGAGGTTATTTCTGTTGTAAATTTTCCTAAAAACTGTGGTAAGGGACTTGCCCTGCGCGAAGGATTTAAGTTTGCTTTAGAAAAAAAATATCGATACGCAATTAGCATTGACAGCGATGGACAGCATTATCTGGAAGATTTAGAGGCCTTTCTCATTAAGATTAAAGAGCAACCCGATGCACTTATAATTGGAGCAAGAAACATGGAGCAGGCAAGTGTGCCGGGTAAAAGTAGTTTTGGGAACAAGTTTTCTAATTTTTGGTTTGAGTTAGAAACCAGTATTAAAATGCCCGACACCCAATCAGGTTATCGCTTATATCCAATAGAAAAATTAAAAAATATTGCTTTTTATACCTCTCGTTTTGAGTTTGAAATAGAGGTTATTGTAAAAGCTGCTTGGGCAGGTATATCAGTTATACCTATGCCTGTTGGAGTTTTTTACCCAACTAAAGAAGAACGGGTATCGCACTTTCGTCCAACAAAAGATTTTTTTAGAATAAGCGTTTTAAATACTTGTTTGGTTCCATTAGCAATTGTTTGGTATCGCCCAAAATTGTTTATTAAAAATCTAAGCATTGCAAATATTAAAAAGTATTTTAAAAATGCTTTTTTTAATAAAGAAGAATCGGTTTTAAAAAAATCTTTAGCGGTTAGTCTTGGCATTTTTTTTGGTATAATTCCAATTTTAGGATTTCAGGTAATCTCAGCTCTTGCAACAGCCTATTTATTAAAATTGAATAAAGCCATTGTACTTGTTGCAATAAATATAAGCCTCCCTCCAATGATTCCGCCACTGGTGTATGCAAGTTTTAAAACCGGAGAATTAATTACACAAACAAAAAGCACGTTTTCATTTACTCATATCACTTCTAAAAATGTTGAAACAGATGCATTTATATTTTTAATCGGCTCCTGTTGTCTTGCTGTGTTGCTTGCCTCATTATTTGGCCTAGTAACCTATGTTACATTAACCTTTATAAGAAAAAAGAAAAAAAATCATCAAAATTCACTTCAATAAATTATGTTCTTATACCGTATATATCAATTTTTTGCCAAACGCCTTTTTTTATTGGTGGCGGCAATTTTGGTGTCTATTGGTATCGCAGGTTACTTCGCTTCTAAAATAAAAATTGAAGAAGACATTACTCGTTTTATCCCAAAGGATAAAAAAGTAAACAACATAAATGATATACTAAACAGTTTAAAAATTAAAGACAAACTGGTAGTAAATATTTACAATGTTGATACAACTATTGTAAACCCAGAAAGCATAAAAGCAACTGCAGATGCTCTCGCGGATACATTACTTTCAAAGTTTGGAAATAGCTACATAAAAGAAATAAAATATAAAATAGCCGATGATAATGTAGCTAACCTATATCAAACGTTTTATAATCACTTACCCGTTTTTTTAGACGAAAAAGATTATCAGCAAATTGAAAAAAACCTTCAACAAGACTCTATAAAACAAGTTCTGCAAAACGATTACAAAACCCTGCTTTCGCCAACAGGAATGGTGTTTGGCAAGTTTATTAAAAAAGACCCCCTAAACATAGTGCCTTTAGTTTTAAAAAAATTAAAGGGTTTGCAATACGATGAAAACTTTGATTTAAATGATGGATACATTTTTACAAAGAATAACAAAAACCTTCTTTTTTTAATTACTCCTTCAGTTGCATCTAACGAATATGCGGCCAATAAAACATTCCTTGCTTTTTTAGATAGCGTTATTCCTATTTTAGAAAACAGAAATCAAGTAAAGATTGAATATTTTGGCACGGCAGCAGTTTCTTTAGCAAACTCCGAACAAATAAAAAAAGACTCTATACTAACCTCCATACTTGCGCTTTCGCTTATTGCGCTAATTTTGATTCTATATTTCAGGCGTGTTCTTATAATGGTCTTCATCTTGCTACCAGTTGCATTTGGAGCTATTTTTTCGTTAGCATTAATTTATTTATTAAAAGGTGAAGTATCTGCCATTGCTTTAGGTGCAGGCTCCATAGTTTTAGGCATTGCGATCAATTATTCACTACACTTTTTTGCACACTTTAAACACGAGCAATCGGTTGAACGTGTTTTAAAAGATTTAACAGCGCCAATGCTACTGGGTTGCACTACAACTGTGGCAGCTTTTCTCGCTTTACAATTTGCGAAATCTGAAGCCATGCATGATTTTGGTTTGTTCGCTGGTTGTAGTTTAATTGGCGCAGTATTGTTTTCTATTATTGTGTTGCCGCATCTTCTAAAAAAAGATAAAAAGAAAGAACAGGTTTTAGAAGAAAAAAAATCTGTTTGGATGGAGAAAATTATTTCTTATCAACTTCACAAAAATAAATTTGTATTAATTATCTTCGGCTTACTCACCATATTATTCTCATATACTGCTCGCAACGTAAGCTTCGAAAGCGATATGATGAAGGTTAATTATCAACCTGAAAAATTAGTTTTAGCCGAACAACATTTAAATGCACTTAATAAATTTTCATTACGCTCAGTCTATGTCATATCAAACGGCACTAATGCAAATGAGGCTTTAAAGGCGCACGAACAAGCCGTTACAAAACTTCAACAATTAAAAGAAGATAAAGTTGTTGCAAAATATTCTTCTGTTACAAGTTTATTAGTTTCAGATTCTTTACAAAAAACTAGAATTAACAGATGGGATAAGTTTTGGTCTATTCGTAAAGATTCTGTCAAGAAGAATCTGACTCTTTATGGGGCCGAAATGAAATTTAAAGAAAATGCTTTTTCAGAATTTTACGATTTACTAGATAAAAAATTTATATCCGTAGACTTAACAAAAAACGATACCCTTAGAGGTTTGGTTGATGATTGGATAACAGAAAAAAATGACAAGACTGCCATTATTTCTTTATTAAAAGTGCCTGAAGAGATAAAACTAAAAGTGTATGATGCTTTTGCTAATACCCCTCATACACTTGTTTTTGATAGGCAATATTTAACTACTAAATATGTAGAAGTAATCAGTTCCGACTTTAACACCATACTAATAATAACAGGATTGTTAGTGTTTGGGTTTATGTTGTTATCACATGGTAGAATAGAGCTTGCCCTTATAAATTTTTTACCCATGTTCATCACCTGGATTTGGATATTGGGCATAATGGGTATACTAGGTTTAAAGTTTAACATAATAAATATCATCATCTCTACTTTTATTTTTGGCTTGGGAGATGACTATAGTATTTTCATTATGGATGGGTTGAGTCACGAATATAAATACAGACGCAAGAATTTAGATTCTTACAAATCTTCCATTTTTTTATCGGCAGTAATTACAACCATAGGTTTTGGTGTGTTGTTGTTTTCAAAACACCCTGCACTTAAATCAATTGCAGCCATTACTATTATTGGTATGGTGGCGGTTGTGTTTATTTCATTCATAGTACAACCAATGTTGTATAATGCTTTAATTCTTAATCGTGTAAAAAGAAACCTGCCCCCCGTTACCGCTAAAAATTTCTTTTTAATTTGGCTTGGGTTTACCATTTTCTTTTTGGGTAGTTTTGTTGTTAGGTGGGGTGGCTCGCTTATTTTCGCTATGTATCCGGGTAATAAAGCAAAACGAAGGTTGGCCTTTCACAAGCTCTTTATGAATATGTGCAAGTTCATTATTTACTTTTTTGCCAACGTAAAAAAGCGCATTATTAATAATCATAATGAAGATTTCAAAAAACCCGCCATTATGGTTTGTAATCATCAATCATACATTGACCTAGCATTATTGCCAACACTATATCCTAAAATGAATTTGTTTACCAATAAATTTGCATGGAACTCCTTTCTATTTGGTAAAATTGTGAAGTTAGCTGATTTTTATCCCGCCAATTTAGGTTATGAGCAGTCGATAGATAAAGTAACCGAAAAAATGGGCGAAGGTTATTCTGTCCTCATTTTTCCTGAAGGCACACGCTCTACTACAGGTAACATTTTACGTTTTCATAAAGGAGCATTTCTTTTAGCAGAAAAATTACAGGCAGATATAATTCCAATCGTGTTACATGGTGCTGATTACTGTTTACCCAAAAACGATTTCTACTATCGTGAGAGTACACTTACATTAAAAATATTACCCCGCATAAAAGCTACAGATGATTTAGTGAAAAATGGTTATCAGGATGCAGCTAAAAATGTTTGTGCATTAATGCGCAAAGAATTTCAAATTATTAAAAAAGAAGTAGAAACTACCAAGTTTTACAGGGCAGAATTAATCAGAAATTATATTTACAAAGGTCCCGTATTAGAATGGTACTGTCGTATAAAAACAAAACTGGAAAACAACTACCAACAGTTTGAAGACTTACTACCTAAAAAAGGAAAAATTGTAGATATAGGTTGTGGATACGGGTTTCTATCCATTATGTTAGGCTTAATGAGCAAACAACGAGAAATTTTAGGGATAGATTATGATGATGAAAAAATACAGATAGCTCAAAACTGTTTATCAAAATCAGAGAAACTAAATTTTGTTTGTGCAGACGTAACCACATTTACTTTTGAAAAAGCAGATGCCTTTATCATAAATGATGTGTTACATTATTTCTCAACCGAAAAACAAATTCAGTTAGTTGAAACTTGTCTTAAGCAGTTAAACCCTGGTGGAGTACTTATAATACGAGATGCCGATGCTAGTATGCAAAAACAACATCGTTTTACAAGGCTAACCGAGTTTTTTTCTACCAAATTTGGTTTCAATAAAACAACACAAGGCAAGCTTCACTTTTTCTCTTCATCATTGATAACAGATATTTTAAAGAAATTTCCTGAATTTAGTTGTCGAAAAATAAGTGACAGTTCTATCACATCAAATAATATATTTGTTATCACAAACAACAATAATGAGCAATAAATACGATGTAGTTATTATAGGTAGCGGCTTAGGTGGATTATGCAGTGCTTATATTTTAAGTAAAGAAGGATACAATGTTTGTGTGTTAGAAAAAAACAGGCAAACAGGAGGTAATCTTCAAATATTTTCTAGAAGCAAATCTATTTTTGATACCGGAGTACACTATATTGGCGGTCTATCTGAGGGTCAAAATTTAAACCAGTATTTTAAATACTTTGGTTTAATGGACAAGCTTAAATTAAAACAATTAGATGTAGATGGTTATGATCATATAAGCTTTAAAGGAGATCCAATAGTATATAAACACGCTCAGGGTTACGATAATTTTGTTGACCAACTTGCTCAACATTTTCCTCAGGAAAGAGAAAATCTTATTAAGTACGTAAAAAAAATGGAGGCCATTTGCAACCATTTCCCATTATATAGGGTTAGCAATGAAGTAAAGGATGTTACACGTGCGGATTTTTTACAAACAGACACTAAGGCTTATTTAGAAACCGTTACACCAAATAAAAAATTACAAAATATTTTAGGGGCTACAAATCCTTTATATGCGGGCGAAGCAGATAAAACACCTTTATATGTGCACGCCCTTGTTGTAAACTCATATATAGAAAGTGCCTGGCGTTGTGTTGATGGTAGCGGACAAATTGCCAAACACCTAGGTGATTCTATTAAAAGTTTTGGAGGCACCATTCTTAATTATAGTGAGGCCAAAAAGTTTAATTTTTCGGGTGATGAAATTAAAGAAGTAGAGCTTACAGATGGTAGAATTATTGAAGGCAAAAAATTTATCTGCAATACAGATTTATCAAAAGCTTTAGAAATGGTTGATACTAAATATTTACGCCCTGCTTACAGAAATCGTATAAATAGTTTAGAAACTACCACATCTGTATTTATTGTGTATTTGGTTTTAAAACCCGGTACACTAAAATACTTTAACTACAATATATATCACAATTTTGGTGATGATGCCTGGGATGCCATAAATTATACCGACGAAACCTGGCCTAAAGGCTACGCCATGTTCTCTCAAGCATCTTCCAAATCTCCAGAGCATGCAGATAGTTTGATTGTAATGGGTTACATGCGTTATGATGAAGTTCAACAATGGGTAAACACTAAAAACATCACCCCAAATCATATAGAAAAGAGAGGGGACGATTACGAGGATTTTAAAAACAGAAAAACCGAGAAGTTATTAGATGCTATAGAGCATAGTTTTCCTGGGATTAGAAAAAATATTGTTAGTCAACACACCTCAACTCCTTTAACTTACCGAGATTATATTGGTAGTAAAGATGGAAACCTATACGGAATAGCGAAAGATTATAAAGATCCTTTAAAAACATTTATTTCGCCTCGTACAAAAATACCAAACTTGTTGTTAACAGGGCAAAACATCAATTTTCATGGCGTTTTAGGGGTAACTATAAGTGCTGTAGTAACTTCGGCAGAATTAGTTGATAAAACCAAACTTGTTAAAGAAATACAATCGGCTACCTAAGTTTAGTTTTTCTGTGTAACTTTAATTTACTTAATTGCATTGATGATGCAGCGGAGAACGTTTGTAAAAAACTCCTTACTTAGTTTATTAGCTATGAATAATTTAACCGATTTAAAAAATCTATCGAATACTTTTGAAACACACCAAGGCAAAATGCCTTTGTTATTTGTTGGGCACGGAAACCCAATGAATGCTATAGAAGATAATGAGTACAGTAAAAAATGGAAAGCCGTGAGTGCAGAATTACCAAAACCACAGGCCATATTATGTATTTCAGCTCATTGGGAAACACGCGGCACTTTTGTAACAGCTATGCAAAAACCAAAAACCATTCATGATTTTGGCGGGTTTCCTCAAGAGTTGTTTGATGTTCAATATCCAGCAAACGGAAATCCAAAATTAGCCACACAAATAAAAGATGATGTAAAAAACACCAATGTTCAATTAGATGATAACTGGGGTTTAGATCATGGTTGTTGGAGTGTTATAAAACAAATGTACCCAAATGCAGATGTGCCAGTACTTGAATTTAGTTTAGATTATACTAAACCACCACAATATCATTACGATTTAGCTAAACAATTATCGTCATTAAGAAATAAAGGTGTGCTCATTGTAGGAAGCGGAAATATGGTACATAATTTAGGAATGATAAATTGGCAAAACCCTAATGGTGGTTACGATTGGGCAGAAGAAATGAACGTAACTTTTAAACGCTTAATTGAAACCAATAATCATAAAGAATTAATAAATTATTCTTCGTTAGGAAAAGCAGCTGCATTAGCTATACCAACCCCCGAGCATTATTTACCTCTACTTTATATAATGGGTTTAAAAGAAGAAAAAGAAGCTATAAGTTTTTTTAATGATAAAACTATGATGGGCTCTCTTTCTATGACATCTGTAAAAATTGAAACAGCATAAGAATTCATAAATTAAATAACATGTCGGATAACAACCAAACAAACTATTTAGAAAGTGTAACTAAACAGTTTTTATATTATAAAAAACTTGCCGAGCAATCTATAGAACAGCTTGAACCCCAGCAATTATTTGTCCAGCCTAACGAAAATTCTAACAGCATTGCAGTTATCATAAAACACATGGTTGGAAATATGATTTCGCGTTGGACTGATTTTTTCACATCTGATGGAGAAAAGCCATGGCGCAAACGAGATGATGAATTTGAAAACAACATCAACGATAAAGAACAATTACTAAAACTGTGGGAGAAAGGATGGAAACTTTTTTTAGACACATTAGCTTCGTTAAGCGCAGAAGATTTACAACGCATTATTTATATTCGTAATGAAGGGCACACTGTAATGGAAGCCATAAATAGGCAGCTAGCCCACTATCCCTATCATGTAGGGCAAATTGTATATGCAGCCAAATTATTGAAACAAACCGAATGGAACAGTTTATCTATTCCAAAAAATAAATCTAACGATTATAATGTCGAGAAGTTTTCTAAAGAAAAACAACGAAAACATTTTACTGACGAAAAATAAAAAACCCACATATTTTTAAATACATGGGTTTGAACATTTACGTAGAGCAAAACTAGCTACCTCCAAATTTTATAGAAAGCCCTGCTTTTATGATAGAAATATCATACCCCAATTCCGAATAAACCCCAATGTTTGGTGTAAAAAAGTATCTGGCAGCTACTAAAACACTTGGGCGAACAGAAACACTGCTCGTATTCGGGTTTAAGCCTACATACCCTGCTGGTCCGTTATCAGAGTATAAAGAACTATAAACATTTATTTGGACAATAGGATACACATCAAACTTTTTCTTGTTTAAAAAATCGAAATGATACGTTGCTCTTGGGCAAAACCCTAAAGTTGTCCATCTTTGTTTATAAACATTTACACCGTCTGTATAATTATAATGAGAACCTTGGTATCCAAATTCCAAACCCGCTCCAATAATGCCTATACCAAGGTGTATAATGCCAAACTCATAACTAGCCGTAAATGCAGGGCTTATTGAAATGCCTCCACCATATCCTCCATACACACTTGTTACATAAGTAACTGTATTACCAAAGCCTACACCTAAATTTATGGCACTTGTACCTTTTTTAAAACATTGCTCATCCTGAGCTTTTGATGTGGTAACTATACTTAAAAATACCGATGTTACTAATAATATTAATTTTTTATTCATGTGGTTTATTTAAATTATTTGCACAAATATAGTGGGTTTAAACTATTCTGAAAAGAAGATTTTACGCATGGCAAGTTGTACAAAATTTGCCTATAGAAATTTATAAGTCAATTAATTAGTACATTAAAAGTGTTAATTTTTAAAGTTATTATAATAGCTACGCATAATAGCTTCAAACATCATATCGCCAAAAATATGGTAGCCCTTTACAGTAAAATGCACCTTATCTTTTTTTGCCAAACCAGCTTGTTGCCATTTAAAAATACTTTTGTACCCCCCCATTACAGCATATATATCCCAAAGCGCTGCATTATGTTTTTCGGCAAGTTTATAAATACACTCTTCTACTGTTGCACTTTTTTTGTTAGGCGTTTTTTTACGCACATAATTATCAGTAATCGTGTTAAATAAAATAGCACAAGTTGGAGATGCTTGCCTGATAATAGATACGATAGAATCATAATGTGCTATATAATCTTCTGACGAAAACGTTTTGCCTTGCACATCGTTTACTCCTAAAGAAAGTATAACCAAATCGGGCTGCAATGTTTTTAATTGTTGAGCAAACAACTGGCAACGTAAAACAGATTGCGTTGATGCTCCATTAGCTCCTAAAGCCGCGTAATAAATTCCAGGCTCATCTGTATTTCTCACGTCAAAACCATATAAAACAAAATCTCTTTGCAAAGTATCTTTTCTTACCATTATAAAAGTTATAGAGTCCATAGGTGCATCTAATATAAACTGAGAATACCCCCTGTCTTCAAAATCTTTTCGCTTAAACCCTACTTGCTCCTTTATAGTAAAGAAAAAACTTTTATTAAAATTGTGGTATACTCTTATTGTAGTAAACTTTTTATGATGTGGATTTTCTAGAATCTTCATTCCAAAATAATTTGCGCTATCATTAGTAGTAGCTGTAATTTGAGCCATACCTACATTTGGGCAAGTATTTTTTAGTACGGCGGTACGACAGCTTTTCCATTTTCCGTTAGAAAAACTAGTAGAGTATGGTGGCGAATTTGTTTTTATAATTTTAAAAGGAAAAGCAAAAAAACCTCCTCCTTTAGTTTGTTTTAAATTTTGAAAATTTGTAGTTAATTCATCTCCCCACATACCACCCTGTATGTGACTTCCCCCAATTTGTATAATTCTAATTTCATTCTCCTTTCCATTCAAAAAGGCATTCAACTTTTTATAAAAAGACAGCATAGAGCTGCTATCTTTTGCATAAACAATTTTATTGGCTGCATAATTTATAAACGAATATTTGGCCGGCTCTGTTTGAGAAAACAAAAAAAAGGGAGCTGAAAAAAATAACAATAAACACTTTTTAAATATCATAAATTTTTATTGTTTTTTTTTCTGGATAAAATTATTGTAATCATTCATTAAAGCACTATATAAAAGTACAGCAATTTTTCGGGCACCAACCGGAGAGAAATGTATATAGTCAGTTGCAGCAATTCCTTGGTCTACCCAGCTAACCATACTATTTTTACCACCCATACAATCATACATATCAAAAAAAGCGCAGTTAGTTTGAAAAGCAGCTAACCGTATAGCATCTCTAACATCTTCCAATAAAGGATAAGTAACATACGTATCTCCATCTTTTATACTCATATCTGCCGGGCCAACAACCAAAATACTTACTCCTGGTGCAATTTTTCTGATTGAATTAATTTGTGCACGCAAAAAATCACCAAAATTAACCGCCATAGTTTTATCTAATATGTTTGGCATAGTGTTGCCTCCAAACTGGAGAATAATAAATTTTGTGTTTAAGTAATCATAAAATAATTTTAGGTGTTGCAAATTCATTTGGTTAAAAAATGTACCCGAACTACCCCGTAGGCCGAAATTATCAACCATTACACCACCATCTCCTTCTAAAGACAAGCCAAAAATATCCGGACTATCTTTTCCTTGAAATTTTATTTCAAATGTATTAGGGGCTTGCGATAAATTAAATTGTGTAACATTAAAATTTCCCCTTGTAGAAAGTGTATCCGTTCTCAGCAACACATCGTTCTCTAAAAATTGTACTTGCGTTTTTTTACGAGTGCTTGCATAAAACAACTTTACTTTATTGTAGGATGCAACTAAACTTCCGGCATTTTTTGTCATCCTCACTTTAAACCACGCATTTTTTACTGCAAGTGTATCGTTATAATTACAATATCTACAAAAACCTGCCGCTACCCCATAGTTATTGTGCGGCACACGAGAATCTTTAGCCGTAAAAATAGAATATCTGTCCCATGTGTCACTCCAGCTTTGCCTAATGCCAACACTTTCGGTAACAGGCATAGCAGCTATAAATCCACAGCCTTTTCCACCAAAATGGGTTTGCAATTTTTGGCGCAAATAATCGGTAATTCTATCCCCCTCAATTTGCGAATCGCCGTAATGCAAAATGCGTATACTTTTATTATCAGATTGAACAGCAGCTAATGATTCAAAAAAACTATATAATGCATTTTTTGATGAATCTTTATACTGAATACTGGTAATTAGTTTAATGGCGGGGTCATTTACTTCGGTGTAATTAATTTCTTTTTTAGTCGTCGTATCTGATAATGATTTTAAAGTATCTTCTTCTGTAAGTTTATCTTCTGCATCTGCCAGTGCTACAATTTTAGAAATGTCGGTTTTTTCATTCTCTTTTGTTGAGAAGTAAGTAAGTAAATTTTGGAAGGCGATTTTTTGTCCAAAAACAGTTACCCCTTCTAAAGGAAAAAAGTACGAAATGCCAGCTAAAGCCAACATTACCGAAATGGTAAACAATAAAATATGGAGAGGTTTTATGGTTTTCAAGGCGAAAACACCAAATCTAAATTTTATTTTCTATGTATGGGGAGCGTTTCGTTGATTATTCTACACAAAAAGCATAATATATTCTTAACAATAAATCAACATTAAACTAATGTTAATGTTGTTTTTTTGTATGTAAACAATTGCTTTGCTAAAGGAAAAAGTACATTTTTTATTAATTATTAGTGATAAAGCCGATGCTTCATTAATTGAAACAGCTATTAAAAAAGTAACTGAAGGCGAATTTTTTATTTCAACCACTTTTAAAAAAGCAGAGGAATTTATTTTAAACAATAAGGTTGATATAATAGTTTCCGCATTACAATTGCAAGATAGAGATGCCATTGATTTTATATACGCGCTAAAAAACCAAAGTAAAAAACATTATTACATAGTAATTAGCGAGGATTCGTCTTCTTATATTGAAAAGGAAGCATATAAGGCTGGAGCTAACGATTATCTAATAAAAAATAACCTGGAAAATATTGGGTTTAAAATAAAAAATTTGGTCACTTACATACATAGTATAAATAAAGTAAACATACCGCTATCAAACATTATTATTGACGAGGAAAAATATTTGATTTTAAAAGAAAATCTTCCTTATTTTTTACCCGCAAAAGAGTTTGAAATGGTAAAATTATTTTGCGGATCGCCCGAAAAAATATTTAGCCGAAACGAAATAGCTACTTCTATTTGGAAAGACCCTTTGGTAGCAAAATCGCGTATAATTGACGTACACATTACACACATCCGAAAAGTATTAGGAAAAGAAATGATACGGTCGGTTAAAAAAATAGGGTACGGACTTAGAGCTTAGTATCTAAAATTTATAAGAAAACCCAACGCCAAGTACTTGTTTAAACTGCACACGCGGGCCAACTAAACTACCATCAGCTTGTTTTATTTTTACAGCAGGGTCGTAAATTAATTGCGTGCTAAAAGTAGCGCTAATGAATTTATTTACCTTCATACTCAAAAGGGTTGTCCAGTTTACGTATAAGTTTTCAGGATGGTTTATATAATCACTAAATGCCTCAACCATAGTACCAAAAGAAACATTTTGCATTATGTTACAATGAAATTGGGCCTTTGCATAAGCCCCAAATTGATACCGTATGTTTTTATACGGTGTAACAACTGCTCCATTTGCATCTAACACCTGTGCTTGAACGCCAAACGCACCTTGTTTAGCAAGTGTATTATCGCCAACATAAGTTAAACGACCAGTAGCAGGAGATATAAAGAAGGAAAGACTGGGAGCTACCTCAAAATCCATCCCAAGTGCTAATAAACCATAGGCTGGTGCCATAAAGTTTGAAATTTTTACCGAATCGTTTGGATAATTATACCCTGGTGCAAACTGTGTTTTAAAATCAAATAAAGCAGAATAATATCCTTTTTTAAAAGCCTCTCTTCCAACCTTTGACGTAAGCTGAATTCGATCATCGGTTTTTAACCAGGCTTTAGACGAACCATTTTTAATTACACCATAAGCCAAATTAACGTTCGTGTTCCAAATAATTTTACCTTTTTTATAATTAAAAAATAAGTTTACTAAGCCACCAACTGATATGGCTCCTTGACCACCAGCTGCCCAGTTGGTAAGGGATACCTCTTGCCCGTTAAGTGATATGGTACCACCACGTTTCCAGTGTTTTGAAGATGTATCAGCATCAGCTTTTAGTTTGTCGGCTTCCTCTTTCAGAGCATTTGCATCTGTTTTTGTGTCTTGTGCTTTAATATTTGTTACGCTTGTAAGCATAGCTAAAGCAAAACAAAATACAGTTGCAGTTGTTTTTTTCATTTTTGAGTGGTTACTTATAAATAGTTTATTTTTTTGTTTTTGGTTGAATTTGTCTTTGTTTAGACATTTCTTCTAAACGCTGCTGAAAGCTGGATTTTTTAACTGGTTTTTTCATATGCGTTTCTATCTCAGCACGTATTTTTTTATCATCAATTACTTTACGCATTATAAAGGTTTGTGCAAATGTAATTACGTTGGCTAAAAAATAGTACCAACTTAAACCGGATGAGTATGAATTCATAAAACTTAAAAATATAACCGGCATTAAATACATCATCACCTTCATACCAGGCATTTGTGTTTGTGTATCGGGCGTTAAGTATTTTGCATTCATCCATGTATAAGCTATGGTAGATACAAACATTAACAGCGCAAATAAACTAACGTGGTCACCATAAATAGAATTTATAATGGGTATATTTCCAAAAGTCCAAATAGAATCATAAGTAGATAAATCGGCCGCCCATAAAAATGCTTTTTGACGCAACTCAATAGATGCTGGAAAGAAGTTTAATAACGCAATTAATATTGGGAATTGTATTAATGCCGGAATACAACCAGAAAACGGACTAGCGCCTGCACGTTTATATAAGGCCATGTTTTCCTGATTTTTTTTCATAGCATCAGCGGGGTCAGAAAACTTTTTGTTTATCACATCTAACTCAGGCTTTAATAAGCGCATTTTAGTAGACGACATATATGTTTTATACGCAATAGGAAACAGTAATGTTTTTATAATAACGGTTAACATTAAAATAATAAGACCAAAATTTACCGCCGACTTAGTGTTATCAAATGCATTAAACACAGGTATAACTAACCATTTGTTTATTAAATTAAACACCGGCCAACCAATGTTTATCATTTTTTCTAAACCTAAATCGTATTGTTTTAAAATATCATATTGGTTTGGTCCAAAAAAGTAACGCATTTCAAAAGTTTCAGTAGGGCTATGGCTATATGGTAAATTCAATTCGGTTTTCATACGCTTTACATGCGTTAACGAACCTTTATCAGCCTGTGTTTTTACAAAAGCACCATCTTTTAAAAATCCTTTATCACAAATAATGGCCGATGTGAAAAATTGTTGTTTAAACGCTACCCATTTAATTGGTGCATCCGAGATGCTTTTTTCATCATCTTTTCCGGGGTTGATATAATCAGCATCTTCCTCATTAAATTTCCAATATACGGTAGAGTTTTGTTTTTCTTTTTCAATATGCTCTTCTTGCGATGGGGTCAAAACATTCCAATTAAACGTTACTTGGTCTGTATTTTGAGAAATGATATTTTGCATACCAACCATTTTAACCTGATAGTTAAGTGTATAAGCATCATTTTTAAGTGTATAGATATACTCTATGTAACTCGCCGGATTAGCAGTTGGTAATCGTAAACTGATTATTTGCTCATCAGCATTTTTCTTTACATCGCTAGCCGAAAAATAAAGGCTATCTGTATGAACCTGTAAGGTGTTGTTATAAGCTAAAAATACCAATGATTGTGAAGACGAATCTGCATTATCAAAAAGCTCAACCTTTGTTTTTTTATCCGGACGAGTATATTCTTTTAACTCAACCGATGCTACATTACCACCTTTAGATTGAAGAACTACTTTTATTTTACTGTTTTCTAAAATTACTTGTTTGTTTTCTCCTTTGGCAGCAACAGCAAAATCTTTGTAGGTACTTTTAAGGTTTACCTCAGCTATA
>Ga0134126_10001246_pt1 | contig 32384 bp, 27 predicted proteins | sample KB31752_FD_96881 | JGI IMG/M metagenome (GOLD analysis project Ga0134126, IMG submission 96881) | Terrestrial soil microbial communities with excess Nitrogen fertilizer from Kellogg Biological Station, Michigan, USA - KB3-175-2 | ecosystem: Environmental > Terrestrial > Soil > Unclassified ...
CCCTTCCTGCAACTGCTGGCGTTGAGCGGCCGTCAAAACGGGAACAAAGATGCGAGGTTTCATACCTCATTATTCGTGCCCAACTGCGATCAGGAAAGACCTTGATTGACGTTGCACTAGCGCACGATTCGCAATTTCGGTCGAGCTTTCTGAAGTTCAGCCACGGCAGCCTCGCTGACGTTCGTCCGGGAGAGTATCAAAAGCTTCAATTCAGACAGCCCGGCCAGTTCCATGACCCCGGCATCCGTGATTCGCTCGACACCTTGCAAGTTCAGGGTCATCAAGCGGCGATGCTTGGCCAGTTCCTTTAACCCTTCATCGCTGATGTCGGCATTGGAAATACTGAGCATATGAAGGTCTCTTAATTCCTTCAATGCTTTCGCGCCTACGTCCGTCATGCGCACGCTGCCGAGTTGGAGCGTGTTAAGGCGTTTCAGCCCGCTCAGTTCTTGCAGTCCCCGATCGGTCACGCGCGTGCCGGCAAGATCGAGCGCGATCAGCCGCTTGAATTGGGCCACGCTTTTCATCCCGTCGTCGCCGACCTTTCGGGACAGGTTCAGACCAAGGTTTCGCATCTCGGTCAAGCCGGTGAGGTTCCTCAGCCCCGCGTCGGTAATGGCCGTATTGTCAAGACGGAGAAGCGACAGTCCGTGCAAACGTCCCAGGTCCGCCATCCCCGCATCCGTCACGTTGCGACCATAGAGCAACAGCGAATGTAGCTGGCTCAATCCGGCCAGGTGCTTGATGCCGGCGTCTCCGACAGCGGTATGTTGAAGAGCCAGCGAGCGGAGTTGTTTTGCTTCCGCGAGCGGCTTCATTCCCGCGTCCGTCACCTTCGTGTTGGTCAGAGCCAGTTCCGTGAGTTCGGGCAGACCGGCCAAACACGTCAATCCCTGGTCGGTCACTCCGGTGTGATCGAGCTTCAACGTCGTGAGCGCCTTTAAGGCGGTCAGGGCTGGGAGGTCCGCGTTCGTTACCTTGGTGCCCGCGAGATCGACGGTGACGGCTGACTTGTTAATCGGGTTGCCACGGATGATCCGGCCACCAAGCTTCTGAATGAGGCGGATCGCCTCCGTTTCCGTCATCTCTTGTTTCGGATCGTTCTTCTCGCGGACAATTGGTTCCGGGCCTGTGATGATCGGCTCGCTATTCGTGTCATCAATCGGCGTCACATTCGCGGCGTGGTCGTTGTTAAAGCGCCAAACCACAACAGCGCTCAGCAGAGCTACCAGCATCAGGCCGGCGACGAGCCAACGCCCGCGCTTGCGAGGTCTCACCGGATGCGCGGCGACCGGCGGACAAAACGGCGTCAGCGCGTCCGCTACTTCCGCCGGCGTGGCGTAGCGGTCGGCGGGTGCCTTGGCCGTCATGCGAGCGAGGACGACGGCCAGACCCGGCGGCGTCTCGGGACGCAGTGCCGTCAGCGACGGAAAAGGCGCTTCGGCGTGTCGGGCGAGTTTCTCGGCCACGGTGCCCGCCGGGAACGGTGGTCGTCCTGTCAGCAAATGAAACAGCGTGCAGCCCAGGGCATAAATGTCGGCGCGGATGTCGGCGCCGCGCGGGTTGGCCGCCTGCTCCGGAGCGATGTAATCCGCCGTTCCCATCACGGTTCCGGTATCGGTCAGCGTGCCGGCTTGGACGTTCCCGGTCGGGGCGCAGTCCGGCGTGCGCGGCAGACGAGCCAGACCGAAATCGAGGATCTTGACAATACCGCTTGCGGCGGCAGCGTCGGCCTGGAGCATGAGGTTGTGCGGTTTGATGTCGCGATGCACCATGCCGCGTTCGTGAGCGTGTTGCAAGCCGAGCGCCGCCTGCCGGATGTATTCGCACGCCTCAGTCACCGACAAAGAGCCTTTCTCGGCGAGATAATCCGCCAGGTTGCGCCCTTCGATATATTCCATAACGAGGAAGTGCAACTCGCCGGCCTGGTCGGCGTCATAAGCGGTGACGATATGGGCGTGCTGAAGCCGAGCCGCCGCCCGTGCTTCCTGATGAAAGCGCTGCACGGCAGCGGTATGGCGCATCAGGCCGGGGCGGATGACCTTCAGGGCGACCAATCGCTCCATGCGCCGATGCTCGGCTTGATAGACCGCGCCCATCCCGCCCTGGCCGATCAAACCCAGCACGCGATAGCGCGGATGATCGATCAATTCCGCGGGGATGGCCGGGGACGCAACCACGGAGGATACGGTAGAAGAAGCGTCGCCGGACAAGGCCGAGTCGGCATCCCGTAGCTGATTCAGGAAAGTGTCGCCAGGCGCTGTCTCCAGAAGCTCACAGCATCGCATACAGTCCGCCAGGTGTTCTTCCAGGGTCAGGACGAACTCGGGGTCTAGCCGGCCATGACTGTAAGCCAGCAACTCGTCCCAGCCTGGATGATCGACAGTCCTTTCAACCACGGCGGATGCCCCCTTCCGATAAGAAATGAGCTTCGGGGAGTGATCCTTTCACAAAAAATCAAAAAAGTGGTCGATCGCTCAATCGATGAGTCCCCGCGCTTCCTGACGCAGCCGAGCCAGCACGCGCGATTTGGCGATAAGCACGGCATTGACGGAAAGCCCCAACTCCGCGGCGACATCGCGAGTCGTTGCCTCATCGAGGGCCAATCGCCGAAACGCTTGCCAGGTGGCCTCCGTGAACTCCGGCCGCACCAGATTCATCAGGCCATGCAGCACATGACGGTCATGCTGTTCGTCCCATAAGCGGCTCAAACCGGCGTTGGAGTCGCTGAGTTGTTCTAACATTGTCCCGGCTTCCGGCTGCGGACGTGATCGCCAGAACTCGCGCAGCAAATTGACGGTGATAGCGCGGAGCCAGGCGCGAAAAGCACCCGGCCGGCCGTTGTGTTTGAAGGTGGACAGCTGCCGCACGAGGATTTCCAGCACGCGCTGCGTCACATCCTCGCGGTCAGCCGACTGCAAGCCGGCCGCGGTCAACCAGGCGTTCAGCAAGGGCGTATACACAGCGACGAGCCGCTCCCAGGCACCGGCGCAGCGCTCGCGCGCCTGCTCCAGCAGGCTCGTGGAGGTGGCCGGCGAAGGGACCGTCATGTCCCGTCTCCGCATTCGAGGTGAGGTGAAGGAAAACCGACGACAGGTTATGCTATCACAGGCCGGCAAGCCCGTCGAGCGGCGCGGCTAAGAGGCACGAACACAATGGAATGGCCAGCCCGCGGCGCCAGCAAGGACTTCCCTTGCTGGCGCCGCAGGCTAGCCAAAAGGTTCGTGTCTCTAAACGAAGTGTCACTTGCCCATCAGTTTTTCGAGAATGTACATCTCCAATCCCTCATAGTTACGCTCGCCGCGATACTGCTCGACCTTGGTCGCATCCACGGAGCGGACCACGTCGAGCAAACGCAAAAACATTTGCCGGCTGTTGACCAGATGCTTCGTCTGATCGGCCTGCTTCGTCGTGCGCATGGCCTTCACGTCCAACCCGATGCAGCCATCGTAACCGGCGCGTTCCAACACCCAAATCTGATTGAAAGCGCGGCGCAGATCGACGGAACCGAATGTTTTGTCTTGATCGTATTTGAGACCATTCTGATCGTTGAGATGAACGCTCCATAGTTTCTTGTGCCATAGAGCATAGGCCATGTCGTCGGACGGATCGAGGCCGGCCAGGATCGAGTGGGCCGACTCAATCAGCACGCCGCAGCGCGACGGGTCGCTGGCGCGATAGCACAGCGCCAGGAAGTGGCCGGGCGTCGGCATGTACGCCTGATCCATCGGCTCATTCGGCTTCATCTCACCGAGAATGCGAATGTGCGGATCGTGCGCCAGCAGGGCGTTGACCGCCTCCAGAATGCGCTCGTAGGAGGTATGGGGGTCTTTCGCTTCGCGGATGTAGGTGCCCTCGCGAGCCAACCACAGAACGATGTCTCGGCAGTCGAGCGCGTTGGCGATGTCAATGGTGCGCTTCGAGCGCTCGATGGCGTGCTTGCGTTCGGCGGCACTGTTCGAGGTGTAACCACCATCAATGGTTTTGGGGTGTTCCCACAGACGCGGGGCGAGGAATTCACAGAAAAGTCCCTCGCCATCGAGAATTTTTTTGACCTTGGCGACGCCCTTGCGCGTCTCGGCCTCATTCAAGTCGGCAGGCACCACATCGTCGTCATGGAACTGTACGCCATCGAAGCCAAGTTGCTTGTATTCGCGGATTTTGGTAGCAAACGCCACCTCCTTGCGCGCGGGAGGGCCAAAGGGATCGGCACCTGTACTGATGTTCCAGGGACCGAAGGTGAAACGGTAGTCGCGCGCCTTGGAAGGACCGGCCATTTAAGTTTTCTCCTTTGAGGGACGATAAAATAGGGGTATTCTATTCTCGGCGACCGCCTCGCGGATTCAACGAGGGATTGTGTGGTTGTGCGGTCGTGTTCTTTCCCCCAGGTGCCTTGTGGGTCGTTTGACGATTAAGTGTGCGAGTTGCGGTCATGAGTGGCTGACCGCTGCTCCTTTTTCGGTGTACGAACAACAAGCGGTCGAGTCGTGCCCCTGTCCGCAGTGTGGCGCGTATACATTATGCTGTCAGGAGCCGAGCGAAATCGTTCCGTCGCCGCACTGGAACGGACTAGCGAAAGTTCGTAGCTTGCACGCACGTTGAGTTCGCATCGCAATCTCGCCAGCCCGCGGCGCAAGCAAGGGATTCAATTACCCTTGCTGGCGCCGCGGGCTGGCGAGATTGCGGCATTGTAGGCGTTCACATCTGCATTTCCAGCACCTGCGCGATCTTGCGACACTCGGCCATCATCTGCCGGAAGGCCGTCGGCGTCAGCGATTGGTAGCCATCGCTGAGCGCCTTATCCGGATTGGGGTGCATCTCGACAATCAGACCGTCCGCTCCCGCCGCCACCGACGCCCGCGCCATGGCCAACACGAGACTTGCCTTGCCGGTGCCGTGACTGGGATCGACGACGATGGGCAGATGGGTGTGTTGATGCAAATACGGCACGCTCGCCAGCGGCAGCGTGAAGCGCGTATGCTCCTCGAAGGTGCGGATGCCGCGCTCGCACAGCATCACCTGCGAATTGCCCGTCTTGAGGATGTACTCGGCAGCCAACAAAAATTCATCCATCGTCGCCGATGGACCGCGTTTGAGCAGTACCGGCAAGTTCGATTCGCCGACCGCCTCCAACAAAGGATAGTTCTGCATGTTGCGTGCGCCGACCTGCAACACGTCGGCATAGCGCGATACCAAGGCGACGTGTTCGGTCGCCATAATCTCCGTGACCACTGCCAACCCGGTCGCCTCGCGCGCCTCGGCCAGCAGTTCCAACCCCTTCTCTTTCAGTCCCTGGAAGCTGTAGGGACTGGTGCGCGGCTTGAACGCGCCGCCGCGCAAACCGGCCGCTCCCGCTTCCTTGACCGCGTGAGCGACTTCCAGAATCTGCTCGCGGCTCTCGACGGAACACGGTCCCGCGATGATGCCGAGATGTCCGCCGCCGACGCGCAGACCGCGCGACTCGACTATGGTCGGCTCTTTCTTCACCTCGGTGCTGGCCATCTTGTACGGAGCCAAAATGGGCACCACTTTCTCCACCCCAGCGAGCGTCTCCAGAGCCTGCTTGGCACCGTCGCGTTTCTCGCCCAGAGCGGCCACCACGGTCAGTTCGGTGCCCTCAATGACGTGACTGCGTAAGCCCAGTTGCTCGATGTGTTCGATCACCTGCTTGATTTGCGCCGGGTCGGCGCCTTCTTTCATGACAACGATCATGTTCGTGCCTCCGAATGGCGAACGGCCGGCGTCAGCCGGCTGGTCTGAATAGCGAACGGCCGGCGTTAGCCGGCTGGTGAGGATGCTACCAGCCGGCTAACGCCGGCCGTTCGCCGACGTTGATTAATCTATGAAAAAAAGAGAGACCCCGATGAGATTGCATCGGGGTCTCTTACATTTTGGCTGCATCCGACGGCAGCCCGTCAGCTGCGCCTAATGCAGCCTCACTTGGTTACTATTACACACTCAGATCACCTCCATTCGTTAGGGTTTCCCTGCTGCCCACGATAAACCAGATCGCGAACCGGCAGGCTTTAGCCCCTCGCACCACGTTCGTGCGATCCACTAGAGGTTATTGTAACCGACTGGGTAAGCAGGTCAAGGAAGCGAGACGAAAATTGCCGGCGAGGTTCTTCAGCCAGCCCGTAGCGCCGGCAAGGGAGAACGACACCCTTGCCGGCGCTGCGGGCTGGCTGGAACAATTTGCTCTGGCAGACAGGGGGGCGAACGCGCACAATGACGGAGTGGCCGTCCGAAGCAGGAGGACGAATCCCCAGCTATTAGGGAGTATCAGGTATGTGGACGATGCTGGCTTTGATGTCGGCTCTGAACGCGACTCCGGCTCAGGCTGGACAACTGGAATTGAAAAACGTGCGCTACACCTATGGCATTCTCGGCCAGGAGCGCAAGGAAACCCCGTATTTACCGGGCGATGTCGTCGTCATCGCTTTTGACATTGAGGGGTTGAAAGTGGCGCCTAATGGCCAGGTCCAGTACAGCATGAGTACGGAACTGACCGGCAAGGAGAAAGATCCAGGGACCAACAAGCCCAAGGTGTTGTTCCGCAAAGACCCTCAGAATCTGGTGACGGTCAACACACTGGGCGGCTCGCGTCTGCCGTCGATCGCCTATACGGAGATTGGCGTTAAAACGGATCCGGGTGAATACACGATGACGGTGGTGGTCACGGATGTGGCCGCCAAAGCGACGGTGAAGTTGGAACGCAAGTTCGAGGTTCTACGCACGCAGTTCGGCATCGTTCGGCCGGGCTTCACCTACATCGATATGAACGAACGGGGCAGCGGAGGGACGCAAATCGCGCCGCCCGTCGCCGTTCCCGGCCAGAGCCTCCAGCTCAACTTTGCCCTGGTCGGCTTTGAACTGGATAAGAGCGAAAAACAGCTGGCCAAGCTGTCCGTGAAGATGGAAATTCTGGACGAGACCGGCAAGCCGGTACTGGAGAAGCCGTTCACGGGCGTGGCTCAGGAACTTGACGCGGAGTACAAGAATCTGCGGGTCAGTCCCTTCCGCTTCCCCATGCAGATTAACCGCAGCGGCAAGTTTAAGATCGTGCTGTCGGCCAAGGACGAGATCACCGGCAAGACGGCCACGCAGACGCTGGATCTGAAGGTTATCGAAGTGAATTAAGAGGCGCTAACCGAATGAATTGGCAGCCCGCCGCGCCAGCAAGGGGATGTCCCTGGCTGGCGCGGGGGCTGGTCAAGCGTAGAGAGAATCCCAACGATGAGTCAGCTTCAAGATCGTATTTCGCAGTTCCGCAAGATGGCCAACGACGACCCGGACAACGAGTTGGGACACTACCGGCTCGGCCAGTTGTTGATGGAAGCACAGCAATATCCCGACGCCATCCAATCGTTTCGCCGCACGCTGGAGCTAAGTCCGCGCTTTTCCAAGGTCTATCATCTATTGGCGCAAAGCCTGCTGGCGAACAATCAGCGTGAAGAGACCATTGCTCTGCTCAAGCAAGGCTTCGAGACGGCCGACGAGCAGGGCGACAATATGCCGCGCGACGCCATGGCGCGCATGCTCGTGGAACTGGGCGAGCCGGAACCCGTCTCGAAGAAAACGACGGCGAGCGGTCCCGCGCACGAGGGCGGTTTCCGCTGTCAGCGTCCCGGCTGCGCTGCCGGCACTCATGGCCGCCAACTCGACAAACCGCCCTACAAGGACGAAATGGGGCAACGCATTTACGCATCCATTTGTGCGGATTGCTGGATGGATTGGGTTCGCAATTACAGCATCAAGGTCATCAACGAGCTTCACCTCGATCTGAGTACGGAACGCGGCCAGGAAGAGTACGATCGCTACATGCGTGAATTCTTCGGCCTGGAATGAGGCATTGATGGAAGCCCAGGAGTATCTGGCGAGTTTCGGACTCACCGGCGAGTTCGGCCGTTTCCGCACGGTCGTCCCTTTGAGCTTGCGCCGCGGCGAGCGCGTGGTGGTGCGCGGTCCGCGCGGCGTCGAGATCGCCGAGGTCTTGCGCCAGGCCGCGCCGGGCCACGCTCAGTTTCTGCCCAACACTTCGGTAGGCGCGCTGCTTCGCCGGCTCTCGGCCGAAGACGAACGCACCGCCCTCGACATGCGAGCCAGGGGGCAGCAACTCTTCGAGCGCGGCCGGCGGTTGGCCGCCGAGATGGAACTGCCGCTGGAACTGCTCGATGTCGAAATGCTGCTCGACGGAAAGCACGCGATGCTGCACCATTTGCGCTGGGCGGACGCCGATGTGCGCCCGTTCGTCAGCGCACTGTCGCGTGAGTTCGAGCTACATCTGGCGTTGGTCGATCTGAGCCAACCGCGCGAAGCCGCGAACCACGAAGGCGAAGAAACGCACGAGGGCTGCGGTCGGCCCGGCTGCGGCGAGGAGGGAAGCGGCGCCGGATGCGGCTCGTGCGGCAGCGGCGGCTGCGGCACCTGCGGCCAAGCCACGACGCCGAAGACAGATACACACTTCGCCCAACTCCGCGAACAGATGGAACGCGGCCGAACCGCGCTGTTGTAAAAAAAAACATTTCACCACGGAAAACACGGAAAAAAGACAAAAGGCAAAAATCGAGGGAAAGCGATCCATCGAGATGACAGGATCAATCCTCCTATTTTTTGTCTTTTGTCTTTTTTCCGTTTTTTCCGTGGTGAAATGTTTTTACTTCGACGTGGGATCGCAAAGGAGAATGTCTTTCGCCAGAGGCCGGCCTTGCAACAGGGGCCGATAAACCTCGCGGCCAAAGCGTTCGCTGAAAGCGTGGGCGGCGCGGCGTGACAGGTGGCAGCAATCGGGAATATCTTCGTCGGCCTGCCAGGCGCGTGCATCAATGACCGGCGCGTGATACTCCTCACTCAACTGCCGCAGATATGTCGTGAGCTTGGTCTGCATTGATGGATACCAACTGCGCAAGAGGCTGTGGTCGGGCATGAGCAGGAACACCACCTGAATATCGTGCGTCCGGCATTCCTGGAGCATTTCATCCATAGCGTATCGCGAAAGGTCGTTGACGTGAAAATGGTCGAACAGCGGTTGGGTCACTCGCCGCGCATTCCTGGCATGCTCGCTCGGCGGCACGACATCAGGTTGATCGAGGTTGTACGGTAGCCAACCGGAGCCGTCGAGATGGTCGCCGACATGATCGTTGAAGTTCATCGACAGGAGGAGGGTCGGCGGCACCAGGTCGGGCGCGTAGCGGTCGAGGACGCCGACGCGATGATGAAGCAACGGCGTCACCGTTTCGGCCAGCAATCGCCCGACCGCCTCGCCGCGACGCTGGTACAAACGCGCAAGCGTCGGCACATCCGACCAGTAGACATCGTGACGGAAAATGAGATCCTCTTCCTTGGCGAAGGGGCCTTGCGTCAAAAACGGCGGCCACACTTCGACGAAGAGTAGTTTCGGTCGTTCGCCTCGTTCTAAAAGGCGGTGCAATACCATTCGCTCGGTGATGGGGCCGCCGCCCAGGATGGCGAAGTTGAAGAGCAACGGCTGCGGATCTTCGCCGGTCATTTGTGCCATCACGGAAGCCGGCCGCAGTCCGAAGGCGATGCGCGAACTGCCCAGGGCCAGCACCCACGGTTGGCCGGGCTTCTCCGCCAATCGTTCCTGCAAGTTCCGCAACCGCAGCGTGAATTCCGGATCGCAACACTCTGGATGCCGGCGATAGAGATACAAACTGAGGAGGAGATGGCCGCCGAGGAAGAAAAGCAGCGTCCATACCAGGGCTGGCCGCGCCTGCGATCGGATGCGCTTGCGGGTATCGTGCATGGCAATCCCCCATAGAGCCTCCCGGCTTGCCGGGGGCATTTTTCGCCCCTCTCCCCTGCACTCGGGGGAGAGGGTTTCTTCCTACGCCCCTCTCCCCCGAGTACAGGGGAGAGGGGAGCCGCGAAGAGATGCTAAAACTGAAAATAAATAAACGGTTTCGCGCCTGAAGGCGCCAGGAACAGCGCCAGCGTCACCGCTGCGGCGTAACTGAATCCCAGCATCGGAGCCGGCAAGTGTACCTGCCACTTTCGCCACAGGTCGAAGCGACGGGCCAGATGACAAAGAAAGACCAAGGCGATCATCAGGACGATGCCGAAATGCGGCATCGGCTTGCCCGCCCACGAATGTTGAAACGACACCATCTGACGCAACACCGTCGCCGCGATGGTGAACGTCGTCGCCCGGAAAAAGACCCAGCCGACGCATACACTGAGGAACGTAACCGCCATACGCAGCAGCGTCCCCGGCAGCGATTGCAACGCGCGATCCAAGCGCGGCCGACTCTTGCAAAAGTCCTGAAATGCCTTGTGAACAATCAGCAACACGCCATGCAGCACACCCCAGACAACGAACGTCCAACTGGCACCGTGCCATAGCCCGCCCAGCGACATTGTTATCAGAAGATTGCGATTGGTCTTCCACGATCCGCCGCGGCTACCGCCCAACGGAATGAACAGATAATCGCGGAGCCAACTCGATAGCGAAATGTGCCAGCGCCGCCAGAACTCCGAGACGTTGGCCGACACATAGGGAATGTTGAAGTTCAGAGCCAACTTGTAGCCGAGCATGTGGGCGGCGCCGATGGCCATGTCGGTGTAGCCGGAGAAATCGCAGTAAATTTGCAGCGCGTAAGCGATCACCGCCAGCCATACCGTCGCTGGGCCGCAGGCGTGCGGATTGGCGAAAACCGGATCGACAAACAGCGCCATGCGGTCGGCGATGGCCAATTTCTTGAACAACCCCAGAAAGAAGAATTGCGCTCCCAGGTGCATACGCGGCCAACTGAATCGCTTGCGTCGCTTAATCTGCGGCAGGAAATCGCGGGCGCGCACGATGGGGCCGGCGACCAAATGCGGGAAAAATAGGACGAAGAGCATGAAATGTCCGAGATTGCGCTCGGCCGGCACCCGGCGGCGATACACATCCACGGTGTAGTTGATGGCCTCGAACGTGTAAAACGAAATACCGATGGGCAGCATCACGCGCAACAGCGGCAGTGACGCCGACGCGCCCATGGCATGCAGCGCTTGCGCCAGCGATTGCAGAAAGAAATTGGCGTATTTGAAATAACACAACATGCCGAGGTTCATCACGAGGCTGACGACTAGCAGCACCTTGCGGCGAACTTCCGAGGCGTTTCGGTCCATGCCAAGCGCGATGAGGTAATCCAGGGCGGTTGTCGCGCTGATAAGGATGGCCAGCCAGGTGTTCCAGGCCGCGTAGAAATAGAAGCTGGCGGCTAGCAGCAGCCAGATACGCGGCTGTCGCCAGGGGATGAGCCAGTAGACCAGCAGGAGGGCGGCGAAGAAAAACAGAAACTCCAGCGAACAGAACAGCATGATTTGCCTCCCGATCCGATCGCTTCGTGGGGCATCACGATTATCGGCACATTCGGGAGTTGAAGTTGATCTTGAGGCGGCGCAATCGGCTTCGCCGGTATAGACGAAGCCCTTGCGAATGTCTTGCGAGCCTCCCGCCCGCGATCCTCCCGCGTAAGCGGGGGGAGTTCGGTTTGCTCCCCCTGCTTACGCAGGAGGCTCGCCACAAGCACGCGAGCGGAGACGCGCCCGTAGCATATTCTGCGTCCCATCCTCCGAGGGTGTTCGGATCCCCGCTAGGAAATCTTGCTCTCTCCGTGTACAATCCCTCCCCACCGGAGAGTGTCTCCGATGAGGCCGCTTGCGGCTTGGCGTTGAAGTGGGAGGTACCCGAAACCATGTCGCGGCTCGTTTCCTCGTCCTTGGCGGGCGTCGCGCTGCTCGTGGGCCTGTCGCCGCTGAACGCGCAGTCTCCGTCAGACATTGATCCACCCACCCGCCATGCCCCCGTCAAATCGGCCACGCGCCAGGAATTGGATCATCTCCAAGCCGTCAAACTCTATGGCCTGGGCGCGATTCAAGAAAGCCAGAATCGCCTCATCGAAGCCATGCACACCTTTGAGGAGGCTCGACGTCTCGATCCGGAATCGGCGGCCATTCCGCGCACGCTCATCCCCCTGTACCTCGCGCTGGATCGTCTCGACGATGCCCTGGCCAGCTGTCGCCGCGTTCTCGAACTCGATCCCGGTGATTACGAAACCGGCCATCGCTACGCCCGCCAACTTCGCGCGCTCGGCAAGACCAAAGACGCCATGACCGTCCTCACGCGCGCGGCGGTCTCGCCGCGCCTCAAGGAACGGCTGGAGCTTCGCGCCCAGATCTTCCACGATCTCAGCCAGATGCAAGAAGAAGCCGGCGAGTTGGACAAGGCCGAGAAGAGCCTGCGCGAAGTACTGGCCGTTCTCGACGAACCGACGGCACTTCTGGAGCAGGGATCGTACAACCGCGAGGAGATTGCCGCGCAAGCGGCCGACACCTACGAACATCTCGGACGCCTTTACCTCAAGGGCAAGCACACCGACCAGGCCATTGAGGCGTTTCAGAAATCCCTCAAGAAAGACCCGGCGCGTTCGGCCCGACTATCGTTCAATCTGGCCGAGGTGTACGCCGGGCAGGGCGAGGCGGGTAAGGCCCTGGCCGAGGTCGAGCAATACCTGCGCTCGCAGCCGCAGGGCATGGAAGGCTACGAACTGCGCATCAAGCTCCAGAAGGAACTAGGCCGGTCGGCGAACATCCTGCAATCGCTCGAGCGCTCGGCCACCGCTGATCAGAACAACATTACGCTGCAATTGCTGCTGGCGCGGGAGTATCGCAAGGCCGCTCGCTCTCCGCGAGCCGAGGAAATCTACAAGAAGTTACTGAAGACCTCGCCCACGACCGACGTATATCGAGGACTGTTTCGGTTGTACCAGGAGGGCGGGCAACAGGGAGCGGCAAACCTGCTGGCAAGGTTGGATGATGCGCTGGGCAAGGCCACCGAGGACACCGAGAAAGAAGGAATGCCCGCTACGGGGGCGGAGGAGCGGAGAGAGGCCGGTCAACGAGCGGCGGTTCATGCGCGGGCCATGCTGAGCGTGCTGCGCGACGACACGGAGTTGGTCAAGTTCCTGATGCCGGCCGCGCAACGGCGTCTGTTGTCGCCGGTCGGACTGAAGTATGCGACGCGCGTGATGTTGGCCAACCTGGCGGCGCGCACTCGTGAGTTGGCCGCGGCCGAGGCTCTCTATCGTAGCTGTTTGGCCCGAGCCGGTGCCGCGGCCGCGAGACAAGGCAAAGAACAGGAAATTTACTCTGGTCTGCTGACGGTGCTGGCGCTGGCACACAAGAACGAGGCCATCATCGAACTGTGCGCGGAGGGGTTGAAGGCAGGCAAAACGATCCACCGCGGGCTATTCTATCGGGCGCTTGCTCAGGCGCACATGGCCCTGGGCCATGTGCGCGAGTCGCTGGCGGCGGCCGACGAAGCCGTCAACATGGCCGCCGCCAGCGATTCCGCCTTGCTGCACTGCCGGCTCCTCCGCGTCGAATTGTTCTCGCAGGCCGACAAGCATGAACAGGCCATCGCCGAGTGCCAGGAACTGTTGAAAGACTATAATCAACCAGGAGACGTTCACACGATCCGCTCGGTGTTTTCGGCGATCTGCTCGGCGGCTCATCAGCACGACAAGGCCGAGGAGCAACTGCTGCTGATTCTCAAGGACGATCCCGACGACGCCACGGCCAACAACGATCTCGGCTACCTGTGGGCCGACCAGAACAAGAAACTCGACGAGGCCGAGAAGCGAATCCGTCGGGCCCTGGAACTGGATCGCCGTCAGCGCAAGAGCAACAAGAGTACGCGGGTGAGCTTGGACGGCGACCGCGACAACGCCGCCTACGTCGATAGCCTGGGCTGGGTGCTGTTTCGCAAGGGCGATTGGACCGGCGCTCGCCGCGAGTTGGAGAAGGCTCGTTCGCTGCCCACCGGCGAGGACGACCCGGCGGTCTGGGATCACCTCGGCGATGTCTACTTCCGTTTGAAGGAGAACGCCAAGGCGCAACAGGCCTGGAAGAAGGCCGTTGAATTGTACGAGTCGGGCGGTCGTCGCCGGCCCGATGAACGCTATCGAGAGATCAAGGAAAAACTACGACATGGTCCGTAGTTCGCAGTCCGCAGTCCGCAGCAAAAACAGACGATACCTTTTGCTGCGAACTGCGGACTACGGACTACGGACTGCATCTGTGAAGGAGAAACCATGTCCGGCCATTCCCATTGGGCCACGATCAAGCACAAAAAGGGGGCTGTTGACGCCAAGCGGGGCAAGCTGTGGAGCAAGCTCAGCCGGGCGATCATCATCGCTGCCCGCCACGGCGGCGGCGATCCGAATATGAACCTCAAGCTGCGCTATGCTATCGACAAGGCGCGGCAGGTCAGCATGCCCAAGGACAATATCGAGCGCGCCATCAAGCGCGGCACCGGCGATGTCGAGGGCATGACCTTCGAGGAAATCACCTACGAGGGCATCGGTCCGGGCAGCGTCGCCATCCTGGTCGATGTCGTCACCGACAATCGCAATCGCACAGCCGGCGAACTGCGCAAGATTTTCGAGCGTGGCGGCGGCAAGATGGGCAGCGCCGGCAACGTCGCTTTCCGCTTCGAACGCAAAGGGCTATTCAGCGTCAACGCTCAGGGCATCGATGAGGAGACGCTGATGGGCATTGTTCTCGACGCCGGCGCCGACGATCTGAAACATGCGGGCAGTACCTTCGACATTACCTGCGATCCGTCGGCCTTCGCCAAGGTGCAGGAAGCGTTGCAGCAGAACAACATTGCCACCGAAGTGGCCGAGATCAGCCAATTGGCCAAGGCGCCCATTGATGTTGATCTGGAGATAGCCAAGAAGATCCTTCGTCTCCATGAGGCGCTCGACGATCACGACGACGTGCAGAATGTGTATACGGATATGAACATGTCGGAAGAGTTGATGGCGGAGGTCGCCAAGGAGTAAAATATCTTCGTGGGCAAGTCCTGACTCTGTGAGGGAACCATCATGTCGCAGTTAATGGTTGATGCGGCGCTGTCGAGCAAACTGGGGCAACAGTTCCAGCCGGTGGAATTGTGCGATCCATCGGGCCGAGTGCTGGGGCAGTTCATTCCGCAAGTGGACCTGTCGGAGTGGGAAGCGGTCACACCCGAGATCAGTGAGGAAGAACTGGATCGGCGAGAAAAATCGACGGACTGGTACACGACCGAAGAGGTGTTGGCCTACCTGAAAAACCTGGAGAAATAGGGATGTTCAAGGTACGGTGGGAGCGGGGTGCCTTGGACACATTGGCAGATATTTGGACACAAGCGGACTCCGGCCAGCGGCAAGCGATCACGGCGGCGAATCATTCGATCGAGCAACGATTGCGAAGCGATCCTCTCATCGAAGGTGAATCTCGCTCAAAGGGGCACCGGATCACCTTCGTTCCCCCGCTGGCCGTCCTCTTCCGAGTAGAACCGGGCGGCCAGACCGTTTCCGTGCTACAGGTTCGCTTGTTTCGCCGCCGGACACCCTAAGTCGCTCAAGGTTCTGTTACTTCTTCTGCGCTGCCAGCAGTCCCGCCAGGAAATGTACCGGATCGCCCTGTTCGCGCGCTACCTCAGCGAGCGTGCGGAAATCGCCGACTTTTTGGCACAATTCCACGATGCTCGGACACGATAGCTGTCGATTATCGACTGTGGCCAAATACTTCTTCGCTACCGCCAGCGCCTCCGGCGCGCGCTCCAGCTTGAGCAGCAGATTCACCAATACCTGCGCCGGATAGGTGCCGACCGTTTCGGGATCGGCTTGCTCGGCTTGGGCGCGGAAATAATCCAGTCCTTCCTCGACCTTGTCGCCGGCCAGGATTGCCAAATAAAGACCGATGGCGCGATACTGATCCTCGAAGGGCGGATCGCCGGCATTGACGAATCGCCCGGAGAGATGCTGTCCGTAGTCGCACAACTCGCGCGCCAGTTCCAACTCGGCGGACGGTGTCAGGTGCATGCTCATCTGCACGACGCTCGATAGATGCGAGATGTCGATGTGATAGAAATCGTCCGCGAACAGCCAATCGCGTCCGGCGATCAATTTGCGGACAATGCCGAGCGTATCCGGTGATGCGCCGGCCTCTGGGGGCGGTTGGCCATCGTGACGTTCGATCTCGGCGGTGAGACGCTCGCGCAGTTCGGCGTACAGAGCGCGGACCAGCGCTTGAATGCACGCCTGCCGTATCTCCGGCGGATGGGGCAATTCCTGACTGCTCAGCGTGGTGATGGCGTTGCACAGACCGAAGCGGGTCAAAATCCAATCGAATCCCTTGCGCGGATGCACACCCTCATAGAAAGCAATCTGCACGAGCGCTTGCAGATCCTCATCCTCCTTGGGTTGATACGCTTCCAGCGCTTGACGCACGGGTTCCGGCTCATTGAGCATGCGGAAGTACGCCCACGCCTGTGGCAGTTGGCCCTCGCGCAAGTAAAGGTCGCCGACCTGCCGGCCAGCCAAACGAATGGCCTCCTCGTAGTCGGCGTGCGCGCTTTCGGGCAGTTCGGAGGCCGCTCCCGTCGGGATGGGCGAGACGCCAAGCTGCTGCCGTTTTTGCATGAGCAGCGCATAAAAAAGACTGGCGTAGTCTTTATTTTCACGAAGACGTTCACACAGCCGGCGGGCGGCGGCTTCCGCGCCCTCGGCGTCGAGTGTGCGTTGGAGGTCATCGAAGAGTACGGAGTCCATGATGCGGCGTCCTGGGGTGCGTCGGGGTGGAAGGCGGGCGCGACCATTCGGGAGAGGTTATGGTATCACGATTGCGAGAGGATGGCATGGGTTTTCAATCGACCTTTGCGGCGGGCAGTCCTTCGGGCGGTGTACGTTTTTCGCGGGCCGGCAATTCTATGGTCGCGTTCAGCTTCGTATCCTTGTTTGCCGTGTCGCCGCCGGTCGCCAGTACGAAACGCTCGCCATCGCGGACGGCGTTGATGTTCGTGACGGGATTGCGATCGGCCGTGAACCGCGCCTTCGTCAACGGTGTCCATTTGCCGTCCTTGCTTTTGCCCCAACCGTTGCCGAAGTGGGCGGAACGCACCTTCGTCGCGGAGACGCGATCGCGCTTGAAGTCCTCGATGAACGAGTAGTAGCCGCGCAGCGGTTTGCCGCCCGTGATCGTCGAGAATGTCACCAGACGTTTCCATGCCTTGTCTTCGGGAACATAAAACCAGCCGGTGTACTCGGTGCGTTCGCCGTTGGGCTTGGCCGTCACCAGGAAGCGATAGGTTTGGCCGATCTTCCAATCGTAATCGAAGAACGATTGTCCGCCGCTGCCCTCGCCGCCGAAGCGACCGATGCGCACTTTCGCATCCTTGTGCAGCAACTTGACGCGCTTGTCCTTGGCGACCGCCTTGGGATCGTTTTGACGAGAGTCCCACACGGAGAAGATAAGCAACTTTTTACCATCTCCTAACTCCTGCATACCGAAGTAGCCCTTGTCCCAGCCGCACGCCATGAAGTACGTGCCGGGAGCGGAGCGATCGGGCGTAACCTCGTTGTAAAAGGCCACTCCCTCGGCGGCGGGATAGCCGAGATGGACGGAGCGACAAGCGATGTCCTTGAGCCGTTCATCGGCGCGGAGATCGGAGGAAAACACGGCGACGACGAAGAGCGCGAGGCCAAGGTAAAAACCGTGATAACGAGAAGTCATGGTGTAAGGCTCCGGTCAGGGATGGAAGATAGGATCCATTCTAGCCGGCGCTTTTGCGACCGACGACAAGATATTGTCGTGTCCAGAACGCTCGCGCTCGGCCGGCGGTCAGCACGCACAGCAATTCGCGCCACCAACTGCGGCGGTAGATGTGGCCGACATGCTCCACGCTCAGACCGGCTTGCGCGAATAATTCACGGATGGTTTGCAGCGTGAAGAAGCGCAGATGACCGAAGTCCGTAATACCACGTTCGCGATACTGCCAGCGGCCGCGCACCAGGCGGCGTAGCACGTCGATATTTTGCACATTGGGAATGCTGGCCACGACTACGCCACCCTCGGCCAGTACATCAGCCGCCTCGCGCAGCACACGCCACGGATCGATCAGATGTTCCAGCACGTCGGCGAAGATGAGGGCGTCGAACGACGCGGACGGAAAGGGAAAACCATCCGTCTCGACATCCGCCGTAAGGGCGCGATCGAGGCAGCGCCGTGCGCGCTCGGCCATTTCCGGCACCAACTCGATGCCGGTGACGTGATGGCCGCGTGAGCGCAGCGATCGGCCCAGTTCGCCACCGGCGCAGCCGACTTCCAGCACACGACGGCACTGTGGCGGCACGAGCGCGGCCACTTCAGGACGCGCCTGTTCGTAGTAGAAGGTCGGGCGGTCGCCAGCCTGTACCGCCGCTCCGGAACGAAGCGTTTGCATCCGTGCATCCTCCTCACATAGCCCCCGGCTTGCCGGGGGTATAATTCTCCCAGCAAGCCGGGAGGCTCTATGAATACAAATACCGTCTCCTTCCAATCTCATCCAGCCCACCACGGTGCTTGACCGATGTTCGCGGCCTCCATAGATCAAGCCGCATGAAACGCTCTCTTCTCGCTATCGGCCTGCTGCTCGCCCTGACGGGCTGCGCATCGAAACCGCAGACCATCCATATCTTCGCGGCCATGAGTACGAAGGAAGCGGTCGAAGCGATAGCTCGTGATTTCGAGACGCAGACCGGAACGCATGTGACATGCAATCCTGCCGCCTCCTCGACGTTGGCCCAGCAGATCGCGCAAGGAGCCGATGCCGATCTGTTCCTCTCCGCGGACGAACGCTGGGCGGATTATCTCGCCGACAAGGGACTCGTTGCCGAACGGCGCGACCTCCTGGCGAATCGCCTGGTCGTCGTGACGCCCATCGATCATCCGCTGCACCTTCAGCGTCTGGCTGACCTTACCGATGGCAAGGTCAAGCGTCTGGCGTTGGCTCTCGATCCGGTGCCGGCGGGACGTTATGCCCGCGAAAGTTTGAAAACCGCCGGTATCTGGCAACAGGTCAAGGAACGCGTGCATGAGTACGGCAATGTGCGCGCAACGCTGGCCGTGGTGGCACGCGGCGAAGTGGATGCCGGCATGGTCTATGCCACGGATGCGGCCGCGACCGACAAGGTGCGTGTGGCTCTGGAGGTGCCGGAGAAGTTGCATGCGTCAATCCGTTATCCGCTCGTCCTCGTGCGTCGCAGCGGCAGTTCACCGGCCGCGCGCACTTTTTACGACTTTATGGATAGCGAAAAGGCCCATGCTCTCTTCCGCAAAGCCGGCTTCCAGGTGACGGATGCAAAAAGGCACTAACCACAGAGGCACAGAGACACAGAGAAAGACAAAAAATGAATTCTTTCTTCTCTGTGCCTCTGTGGTTAGTGCCTTTTTCGAGAGGACGGCATGGACATGGGTTTTTTGGGCTTGGCGGCGGAGGATTGGCGGGCGCTCGCCTTCAGCGCCGGGGTGTCGGCCGTGGGCGTTGTGGGCAGTTTGCCTTTCGGCTTGCTCCTTGGCTGGCTCCTCGCACGCCGCACATTTCCCGGCAAAACTCTGCTGGAAACACTGCTGAATCTGCCGTTGGTGTTGCCGCCGGTCGTCACCGGCTATCTGCTGCTGGTGTTGCTGGGGCGTCGCGGTTGGTTGGGTGCCTGGCTGTTCGACGCCTTTGGCATGGAGGTCGCTTTTACCTGGATGGCGGCGGCCCTGGCCGGCGCGGTGATGGGCTTTCCGCTGCTGGTGCGTGCGGTGCGCGTGGCTTTTCAGGGCGTCGATCCGCGTTTCGCCCAGGCCGCGCGCTCGCTCGGTGCGGGACCGCTGGACGCTTTCCTGACGGTGAGCCTGCCGTTGGCGCGTCACGGTGTCATTGCCGGCGTCGTCTTGGCCTTCGCGCGGGGATTGGGCGAGTTCGGTGCCACGCTGCTGTTTGCCGGCAGTCAGCCGGGCCGGCGCACCTTGGCCGTGCAGCTATACATCCTGCACGAGCAGCCCGGCGACGCCTATGAGCAGCGTCTATGGCGATTGGTGACAGCGGCCATCGTGCTATCGTGCGTTGCCCTGGCCGCCAGCGAGTACCTGGAACGTCGGGGAGCGCGACGTGATTCGGCTTGAATTCGCCTGTTCGCTGCGCTATTCGTCCGGCTTCACGCTGGACGCTGCCTTCACGACGCGGACCTCCGTCACGGTCCTCAGCGGAGCGTCCGGCAGCGGCAAGACGACCATCCTATCGGTCCTGGCCGGTCTGCGCCGGCCCGATCGCGGCCGTATTCGCCTCGATTCGACCACGCTATTCGATAGCGACGTGGGGATCAATCTGCCGCCGGAGGCGCGGCGCATCGGTTACGTTTTTCAAGATTATCTGCTGTTTCCCCATCTGAACGTGCGCCGCAATCTGCTGTACGGTTGGCATCGCCGCTCCGCCGATGCTCGTCCGCCGTCGCTGGAGCGCGTCGTCGAAGTATTGGAGTTGGGCGATCTTCTTGATCGCTTACCCCACGCACTATCCGGCGGACAACGCCAGCGCGTTGCCCTGGGCCGCGCTCTATTGTGTGGACCGCGTCTGCTCCTGCTCGACGAACCCCTGGCGTCGGTCGATGAATTGCTTCGCGAGCGTGTACTGGGCTATATCGAGCAAGTGCTGCACGAATGGGATATTCCGACCTTGTATGTGACGCATAACGCGGGCGAGGCCGAACGCCTGGCGCGGCAGGTGGTGCGCGTCGAGGTTGGCCGCGTCATCAGCATCGAACCGCCGATCCCGGGTAGCGATCCAGGGATCAAGGCGTGAAGCCAACCGTCGAGAGCGTGTATAGTTTCAGGTATACCCCATTCTCACGAAACACTATTCCCCAACCCGGAACCGAAATCCTCCGCGGTCAATTCTCGCTGAAATCGAACTTCTGAGCGGTTTCCTTGTTCGGGTCTTTGTTGAGGGGATCGCGGACAAAGCGTTTTCGGCACTCCGGGCACAGATCGTAACGAAGATTGTGGCGCGTCGGCTCGACGGCATCGGCGGCTTCCTGATCGTCCATCTCGCGTAGCAATTGGCTGATGGCTTCCATGTGGTCTTCTTCAAGGTCCGCCTCAGTCAGCTCGGCCGGATCGTGCTTGGCGAAAACCTCGATCTTCACGACGTAATGGTCCTGGCCGGCCCGCAGTTCCTTGCCGCAAAGATCACACGTAATGTGCATCATGAAAAGAAGACCTCCCTAACCACCCTCATCGCCGGTCCCCCGACCGAACGATCGGGTGCCCCTTCTGCCTCGAAATCCGCGTAAACAGCCTTGCGAGTGGAAAACCTCTATCTATCCATCCCTCGCAGTTTTGCAGGTTCCTGTCAAGTTGAATCCCGAAATTGAATGGATTTGTTAACGGTTTTACGAACAAGTAAATAATGAAACGGTCGAGGTCGGTTTGAGTACGCTGGAGCAGTTCGGTTAGGCGCTGAAGGCCAAGGACGGTGCCGAAGTGTTCGTCAGCACCTAAACTACTTTGCGGTGACCGCCAACCAGGGCCGGCGGCAGCAGTACGACAACAATTTCGCGTGGAAGGTCTTCATGGGGAAGCCGTGGGGTGGGCGTACTGTCTTGATTGGGGTTACGCTGCTGACGGGGTTCGTCCTCCTCGCGGCGAGCCGAACCGAGCGCGGGCCAGAGGCGGTCAGCACGCCGTCGGTCCAGGAGATCCTGAAGGAGACCGGCATCGACGCCGGCTTGTGCGTGCTGCTAGGCTTCGGGGATGGTACTCTCGCGGCCGATCTAACCAACGGCGGCCGCATGGTGGTTCAGAGCCTTCTGCCTGCTGAGGCCGTGGAGACGGCGCGGCAAGCCGTCCGGGCGCGGAAGCTATATGGCTTGGCCACGGTAGACCGGCTACCGGATCGGGATACGCTGCCTTACGCCGATAACCTGATCCGTCTACTGGTCTGCGACCTCGACGCTCTGGGCGGCAAGGCTCCGCGCCGGGAGGAGTTATTGCGTGTGCTGCGCCCGCGCGGCGTTCTCTACGCCCGACAGCAAGGCCGCTGGACGAAGACCGTCAAACCATTCCCGAAGGGCATGGACGAGTGGTCGCATTTCTACCACGGCCCGGACGGGAACCCGGTGTCGCAAGACGAGCAGGTCGGGCCGCCCACGGGCCTCCAGTGGCTGGCTGGCGTGGTGGCCATGGGAGCCGAGCCGACCACCGCCTATCGTCTGGCGGGCGGCCGGGCGCTCTACGAGTGGGACAGCCCGACCCGCGACCGGAAAACGCCCGCATCGTACCTCATCTGCCGGGACGCGTTCAGCGGCGTGGTACTCTGGTCGCGACCGACGGGGATCCGGCCCTACAAGACCCGGCCCGTCGTGCTGACCGACGACCGCGTTTACACCTGCCTGGAGCGCGGGGGACCACTCGCGGCGCTGGACGCCCGAACGGGGGAGACGGTTCGGATGTACGAGAACGGCGGTCGGCCCAGCACGAAGCTGGCTGGCGGCCGCTCCGACGTGAACCTCGTCTACCACGACGGCCTGCTGGTGCAGACCGCCGGCAACACGGCCTACGTCCTGGACGCCAAGACGGGGAACTTGCGGTGGAAGCACGCCGAGCCGACAGGGCGGTTCGTGGACTACCCGACCGTCTGGGCCGGCAGCGGGCAGGTCTTCTTCACCACCGGCCGGAAGGCGCGCGACGTGGGCCGCTACCCCGGTGCCGACGCCTGGGAGGTGCTGGCCTTCGACCTCAAGACCGGCAAGCCACAGTGGCGGCGGGAGATGGACCGCGAACTGTCACAGCTGTGCGTCGTGGACGGTGGCCTGTTCGCCTTCAACCTGGCCGGCTTCATCGGCCGACCGCGCGACCTGTTCCTAGCCCGCCTCCGCCCGCAGGATGGCTCCGTCGTTTGGAAGATCAAGCCCAACGTCCGCGGTCAGTTTCTCGACTTTGCAGTCATCGGCGGCAAGATTTACGTGATGTCGCTCGGCCTGAAGATCTACGACGCCGCCAACGGCAAGGAGATCGCCTCGCTGCCCATGCCCGGCAACTCGCGCTGCGAGATGAGCCGGGCATCGAAGAACCAGCTGCTGATGAGCTTCGGCAACTTCGTAGACTTGGCGAAGGAACCGCTACAGCTCCAGCGCTGTGAGATCTCGCGTGGCAGCTGCGGCACCGGCAACACGCCGGGTTATGGAATGCTCTACTACAACCCCAACCGCTGCCAGTGCTTCGTCAGCGTCCGGGGCTACCTCGCCGCCTCGCGCGAGCCGGTTCGCCCGCCCCTTCCCGACAGCCACCGGCTGGAGACGGTCAAGCCGGGCACCGCCGCGAAGGCCCCCGCCACCTGGCCCGCAGCCGGCGACTGGCCGATCTACCTGGGGAACCTCCAGCGCGGCAGCTCCACGCCCACCGCCATTCCGGCCCAGCCGATGCGGCTCTGGAAAGCGGCGATTCAGGCACCGCCCGCGCCGGCGTCTGGGCCGGTCGTGGCCGAGCTGTCCCTCTCCAGTCACTTCAACGGCCCGGTCAGTGCCCCGGTGATAGCCGGCGGCCGCGTCTTCGTGGCCGTGCCCGAGGCCAACCGGATCGAGGCCCGCAACGCCCGCACGGGGGCTAGGCTGTGGGCCTACACCGCTGGCGGCCGCGTCGATACGCCGCCCACCATTTACGGCGGGCTGTGTCTGTTCGGCTGCCGCGACGGCCGGGTCTACGCTCTCGACGCCACCACGGGGAGTTTGCTCTGGCGCTTCCTGGCCGCGCCCTACCAGCGCCGCCTGGTCGCTCACAACCAGGTGGAGTCCACTTGGCCGCTGTTCGGCTCGGTGGTCGTGGTCGATGGCGTCCTGGTCGTGGCTGCGGGCCGCCACCCCGAAACCAACGGCGGCATCCACGCCTATGGCCTCGCCCCGGCCACCGGCAAGCAACTCTGGAAGCGGATCATCCGTCACGACCGGCAGCCGGGCCCGCTGGGAGGCAAGATCCCCGACGCGGGCATCACCACCCGCCGTTACGGCTACAACGCCAACACCGTCCTCAACGAGATCCTCATCAGCGACGGCAAGCTCGTGACAATGACCGGCCTGATCCTGGACCCGAAGACCGGTGAACTCGCCAATCGGCCCTGGCCGAAAAAGATCCCGAGCAAGCCCCAGGCGCTGCCGCAGCACCCGATGGACTTTTACCTCGACCTGGGCTTCCGGCCGCCTTACCGCAACCAGCAGCTTGAGAATTACGGCGGGCCGGGCGCGGACCACGGGAGCTGGTTCTTCCGGCTGACCCGGCCGAGGCTCGAGGTCCACGGCGAGCTGATCGCCTTTACCAAGGAGCGTGTTGCGGTCACTAAGGTGGCGGGCATCGCCTGGGCCATGTGGGATCGGACCCCGGAAGAGCTTCCCGGCGCGAACGGCAAGGGCCGGCAGAACTCCAGCCATCCGCCCACCTGGTCGGTACCGAGGAATCATTTCAAGGGGCTGGAGGTTACGGCCGTTCTCCTGGCCGGCGATAAGCTGGTGGTCGGCCTGAGCAGCCTCCGCCATCCGCACGAGGAGGCCAGGGGAGAGATCCTCATCTACTCGGCGAAAGATGCGACTCCTTTGGCCAAGATCCCCCTGGACAGCCGCGTGATCCAGGCCGGGCTTGCCGCCGCGCATGGTCATCTGTTCGTCACCTGCGCGGATGGCACCGTCCGTTGTTTCGGCAACTAACCCCCCGGAGCCTTCAGGCTCCTTCCTCCCTTTGCCAGAGGACCGACGAAGCATGTTCACTCTCCTGAAACGCCCGGCCGTCTCCCGCAAGCCGCTCCCACTCGGGCTTCGGGCCATCACGCTGGCTGCGGCGCTGGGATTCGCCGTTGTCCCCGCCTTGGCCGGAGGCCAGGCCGAACGCCTCTGGCCGGCCCCCACGAGAGATTGGAAGCCGGTCCAGCCGGGCGAACACCCGCGCCTGTTTTTCCGCAAGACCGACCTTTCCGACTTGAAAAAACGAGCCGAGACGCCGGACGGGAAGCAAATCCTCGCCCGCCTCAAGGTTCTTCTCGGCGGCGGCGAGGCGATGCCGACCGTTTACAACCAATCCAAGAAGGCCTACGAGGGGAAGCTAAAACGTGCGCCGCTGGGGACGTACACCCTCTGGCACGGGCCTGGGTTCGGGCTGCTCTATCAGCTCACCGGCGAGAAGAAGTACGCCGACCTGGGCCGGCAGTGTGTCGAGAAGGCGTTTGCGGGCCAAGTGGACCGGGACGACCGCTACAGCTGGACGGCTCCGGGCGGAGCCCTACGGGCCGGCCCTTCCCTCGCGGCCATCGCCATGGCCTACGACCTGTGCCACGACGGTTGGGAACCCGAATTCCGCCAGAAAGTGGCGGTCGCCATCCAGAACTACGAGGGCAACCCCAAAGACACCGCGACCAGCCTGGCCCGGATGGCCCTCAAGCCCAAGCACCACCCTGGCAGCAACCACTGGGGCCCGCAGGTCGGCGGTGCCGGCCTGGCCGTCCTCGCCATCAAGGGGGATCCCGGCACCGACGACGGACTCCTGGGCAAATACCTCGAAGGCGTCGAGAAGAACGCCGTCCGGGCGGTGACTCAGGGCTTCGGCGACCGCGGCTTTTTTGCCGAGTACCAGGGGCCGGGGCAGATCAACTCGGATACGGCTCTCGTCCCGTTTTTCCAGGCGATGAAGATTGCCGGCGGCAAGGACTACATCAGCTCGCGTCCCAACGTGCCCTGGATCACCCTGCTCCGCGTCATGGAAATGATCCCTCGCGGCGACAAGCCCTACTACGCCCTCCGCCACCCCAGCAGCTACGGCACCGAGTTCTTTCAGCGGGAAGGACTGTCGCGCGGCGGCCAGTTCGCCCAGGGCTTCGGCACCGTCACCGAGGAGCAGAAGCCCGCGCTGCTGTGGGTCTACAACCACTTCGTCGAGCCGAACCCGAAGGAGCGGACCTTCGACACGGTCAGCCCCTACCCGCACCGGGCCGTGCTCGCCTTCGTCAACTGGCCGCTGACGCTCCCAGAAAAGAACCCGGTCGAGGTGCTGCCCCGCGTGGTCGAAGACAAGGTCTTCGGCTACTACCTGTTCCGCAACCGCTGGAAGGACGCCAACGACATCCTCGTAAGCGCTTACCTGCTGCACGGCCCTCGCCCCTACAAGGCGTACAACAGCGAGCCGGTCCTGGTCTGGGGCCTGGGCATCCAGGCCACACTGGGCCAGTTCACCAAGTCCGAGACGACCGCCTTCGAGCGGAGGCCGGATGGTTCGGGCGCGGTGAGCAGCAAGGACACTTTCCTGGTCGTGGATTACAGCGGCAAGTCGGGCGCGGCAGCCGTCGTCATCCTGACCGGCCAGGGGGCCTCCCGTGTCAAGGTCACTGAGAAGCGGGGGGCCAACGGGGCAACCGCTCGGACCACCACGGTGGTAGCGGGCGGCCAGACGTTCGCCGTGTTGACCCTGCAAACCGGTGCCGCCCCTGAGGTACGGTCCGAAGGGAAGCGCGTTTTGGTCGGTCCGCAAAGCTTCCGGTTCGACGGGAAAAAGATCACCGCGGGTCAATAAACCGGCTGCCTACCGTGGGGTGTCCAAATCGCACTATCCATTTCCCCTCGGCCACACTCGGGCCGGCGTGTTGCGGACCTCGCGCATCTACGGTAGCTTGAGTGCAGAAGCATTGAGATGCTCTCTGCATATCGCGGAGGGTCGGAGGAGAGCCGCACGAGGACAGGGCCGATGGTAGGCGCGGTCTTGCATCAAGAATGGCTGCTCGGCGGTCGCCGCAATCGACTTTATTTGTTTCGCTGGGTTTACGCCGCCTGGCTCATCGTGCTTGTCTTCTACGGCTACGTCCACTGCACCAACGAGCAATCGAGCCGGCTGTCCGGGCGCATCGTGAACAACACGTCTTCCTTCCTCGACCGCGCCTCGATGCCGGAAGTCGTCGGCCAATGGTTCGCCGAATCGTTCGTGTTTCAGCAGATGCTCCTGCTGGTTTTGCTCACGCCGGCCTTCGTCGCCGGAGCCATCACCGACGAGAAACGCCGCGGCACATTGCAATATCTGCTCACGGCGGACCTCGAATCGCGGCATATTATCCTCGGCAAACTGCTGGGCCGCGTCGCCCAGGTGGCGCTGGTGGCCATCGCCGGACTACCGCTGTTCGCCTTGCTGGCCGGCTTCGGCGGTGTGCAGCCGGCAACCGTGCTAGCCGTGGTCGTCGCCCTGATCGTGCCGCTGTTCGCGCTGGCATCGGCTACGTTGCTCGCCTCCGTATGGTGCCGGCAGACGCGCGATGCCGTACTTGCCCTCTATGTGTTGGGCACCATCGGCGGGTTGGCGGTCTGGTATTTTCAGGGTTTCCTCAATTACCTCAATCCCCTCTATGTCGTCGCGCCGGCGTGGGGCACCTGGAAAAGTCTGGAACTGGGCGAACTGAGCCGGCGACTGCTCGTATCGTCGTTGTGTTGGGGCACGTTCGGCGGCGTTTGTCTGGCTGTGGCCGTATGGCGTCTGCGGCCGGTCTATCGCAACGAACTGGAGGGCGTTCGTCCTCAGACGGTGCGCTGGTACAGCGGCACACGCTTACCGGTACGCGATGAACCCATCCGTTGGCGCGAGCGACACGTCGAGGGACTGGCACCCGGCCCCCAATTGCGGCGCATCCCGCAATGGCTTGGCGTCAGCGTCGTCGCCCTTCTCACCCTCGGCTCGTCGCTTCTGATCCTCTTTCTGTCGCTGCCTTCAAGCGTCAAGATCGGCGATCTCATTCTTGCCCTGGCACGCTTTCAGCCGGCGCGCTTGACCGTCCTGCTGCCGGACGCCGGCGATGGCTTTCTCGTTCAGGGGTTGGTGGTCATGCTGTTGGCCAGCTTGGTCGTCGGCATCCGTTGTTCGGGGGCGATCACCGGCGAACGCGAACGGCAGACGTGGGAGGCGTTGCTGTTGACACCGCTCACCGCCAAGCAGTTGATTCGCGGCAAACTGTGGGGCATCATGGGGGCGAGCTACGTCTACCTGTTGGCCTACGCCGCGCCCGCCATCGTTCTATCCGTGTTCGGCGGCGTCGTGTCGTTGTTTTGGGTGCTGCTGTGGCTGGCCGTCACGGTGCTGGCCATGTACTACATCGGGGCGGCGGGGCTGTGGTGTTCGGTTCGCTCGCGCAATTCATGGCGCGCCTTGCTGGGCGTCATGGCGGCCGGCTACGCCGGCGGATTGGCCCTTTATTCGTGCAGCTTGATTATCATCTTCCCCGCCGCGCTGCTCGTCGGCGCCATCCTCGCCGCCATCGATCGACAGATGGGAACTCAACTGAGTACCGCGGCCACGCCCTTTTTCTCCATCGATCATCGCGTCTTCTTCATTCTTACTTGCCTGGGCCTCGCGTTCATCTTCTGGCTGATGGCCCGCATGTTCCTGCATCAAACGCTCCGCTGGGTCGCCGATCGCGAACGCACTCGCCACTGGCACGATGAACCGATTTATCGCCGCTCACGCCGCCGCCCCGCGAAGGCGACTCAAAACCCTTGATTGCCAGCCCGCAGCGCCAGCAAGGGAACGAATAATCCTTGCTTGCGCTGCGGGCTGGCAGGGTTTGGTCCCGTGGAAATGAGCAACTTTTTCATTCCCCGCCGCGCTGTCTCGGTAAGAATTGCACGCCCTTTTTTACCTTCGTCCGAAACAACTTCGGGATAAATGCCTGCTAACCGCCTCATTTTCAAGGGTTTGCGCCAACACGTCCGAATATTTTTCGTCCTTGGCACGGAGGTTGCATTCAAACAATCCCATGTTCGACGAAGTGCGAGATTAACACAGGTGGATATGCTGATGAGCCAACGCGAAGCCAATATCCTGTGGCTGCGAGACACGCTGGAACACCTGTCCACCAGCCAACAGCAGCTGGAATGGACGGAAGATCCTGAAATTATTCGTTTGGTGACGGAAAATATGGTCCGCGATCTTGTTCGCTGTCAGCGTCTGTGCGAAAGCATGCAACGGCGCTGTAGCCTGGAACGAGTCGCCTAAAAGGAATCACTTTCATCGCACTCCTTTTGGCCGCCGCCTGACCCAGGTGAGCCGGAACGCTTTGCGTACCGGCGGGCGACCTCCTATCCCAACCCAAATCCCGCGACCCATCCATTCGCCGGCGGCGTGATTCACGTCGCCGGCATCTTTTTGCGCGCTCAGGAAGAAGCGTCGCGCAGGCGTCGTTCTTCGAGAAGCACTTGCAACTCGGCAATCGTCTCCAGATCCTTGGGCCGGCCGGCCGCACGCTTGAGTTGGATGAGTCGTTCCAGGGTAACCACCTGGCAGGTGATGCCGAAAGCGGCCACTTCTTTCGTGAAGGGGAGCAATTGCTCATAAGTTCCCCCACCCGCAACCTCACCGAGCAAGTCCAGGTCGCCTTGCGATGTGGTCAAAGTAAAATTCAAGCCGGCGCGGATCGTTGCCTCATCCCAGAAAAAGGGCAATCCCGGCGGCGCGCCTCGCAGGTAAGGATTCCACGTCCTCACGGCTTCGGCCAAGCGGCGGATGTTGTCCGCATCTCGCGCGTAGATCAGATCCACGTCGTTGGTGGATCGCGCGACTCCATGAATGATGGCCGCCCAACCACCGATAACAATGCAGCGGACGCCATGCGACTGCATGAGGCGAATGACGCGCTCTAAATCGGCAATCATAAAGTATCCTTTCTGGCGGCTCGCGATCGCCGTCCCGCTTCTCTCCAGCCTTCAACCGATTCGTGAAAGCTCTGCGCTTTCCGAATACGCTGTTCTTCGGTGAGTTTCAAATTCTCACGCAGCAGCGTGCGGTCCACGTCCTTTTTGTACGCCTCGATGACCGGATCGCGGTAATCGGCAGGGGCTAACGGCACGGGTGTCCCAACGGGGGTGCAGTCATTCGTTGAATTTTCGAGAGCATCGCTCATGACGGAATCCTCCACGGAGAGATTGATGGCGTTCATTCTATCCGAACGAGGCCGGTGAGTCGTGGGCGGCGCATCCGCGCAGTTCGGCACTCCCGATACGGCCGTTGCGGGCGGAAGGGGCGAAGGCCAGGTAAGGGCCGTAATTTGTCACGCGGCATCATTCCAGGCAGAATGGCGAACCGATAACAAACAGCAGAACGCTGTACGCGTCGAGGACGCACAGCATGAAGCGAACCCACCCGCTCGATTGGACGGTGGGGCTGTCAAACGGCGAGAGGGCGTTGCCTTTCGCCGGACAGCCCGGCTGGAGAGCCCCACGCCGGCAGAACTTCTCCCCTGGGATTCCACACAACATCGTGTCGATGATGAGGAGGCGATTGTCATGAGGATGCGCTTGGGAGCGCCGTTGCTGGCAGCGATGGTCGGCCTGTTAGGGGCCGTCCAGTATGCGTCAGCAGCGCATTGCGGCTGTTCCAACTACAGCTGTTGTCCGCAGCCATGTTGCGACGCCCAATCTTGCTTCCCGACCTGCCAGCAACAGTGCAAGACCTGCTACAAACTGGTCTATGACACGGTTCTGGAGAAACGCTGGCAAACTTGCTATCAGACGGTGCAGAAAACCGTTATGAAGAAGGTTTGCAAGACGTGCTATCGGGAAGAGTGCAAAACGTGTTACAAACCCTGTTACCAAACCTGTTATAAGAACGTGGCCTGCACGACCTGCAAGCCGTGCTACAAGACGTGCTATAAGGAAGTATGCCAGACCTGCTGCAAGCCGTGCTATGAGACGTGCTACAAGCAGTGCTGCTACACGACCTGCAAGCGCGTTCCGCAGTGCTGCATGCGCGAGTGCTGCTACACGATCTGCAAGCCGTGCTATGAGACGCACTGCCACAAGGCTTGCCATCAGGCCTGCCATCAGTATTGCCAGACGTGCTGCCGCGAGTGCTGCCATACGGTCTGCAAGCCGGTCTGCGTGACCTGCTACAAGAACGTCTGCTGCACGACCTGCAAACCGTGTGTCAAAACCTGCATCAAGGAATGCTGCCAGACCTGCTACAAGGAGTGTGTGCAGACGTGTTACAAGCCTTGCACCAAGACCATCTGCGAGCAGGTGCCCAGCTGCAAGACGGTCAGCCGTAAGGTCAAGGAATGCTGCACGGAGACCTATTGCGTCAAGGGCAAGAAGTCGCATCACTGGCAGCGCACCTGCGATACCTGCTGCTTCGACCCTTGCACCTGCTCTTGCAAGCACCAGCGCGGCCACTGGCAGCGCTGCACGACGCAATGCCCCGACCAGATGTGTACCCGTCAGGTCATGAAGACCCGTACCATCTGCGAGACGGTGCCCTGCACCAAGACGGTCAAAAGGTGCGTGACCGAGATGGTCCCGTATACCGTCTGCAAGAAGGTGCCGTACACGGTCGTGAAGAAGGTGCCCTATACCGTCTGCACGATGGTGCCGGTGACCACGGTCCAGAAGGTGCCGTACACGGTGACGCAGTACCAGACGCAAGTCGTCAAGACGCAGGTGCCGTATACCGTGGTCCGTTGCTGCCGCGGTGCGTGGGTTGACGCTCAGGGCGTCGCTCACGGTGACTCGGGTGTCTCCGGTTGTGTTTCCAACGTGGCTCCCGGCACGCCCAACTCAGCCGGCCGTACCTTCCAGTGCGGTGCGAGCTATACGACGACCTGGACCACCACCAGCTGCCGTATGGTGCCTGAAGTGGTCAAGAAGCAGGTGCCCTATACCGTGTGGCAGAACGTGACCGAGCAGCACGTCAAGACGGTGCCCTATACCGTCTGCCGAATGGTGCCGCACACCATCAAGAAGCAGGTGCCTTACACGGTCTGCGAGATGGTGCCTTGCACCTACACCAAGAAGGTGCCCTACACCACCTGCACGCAGGTGCCCTACACGGTTCGCTGCAAGGTGCCGTATCAGGTCACCGAGTGCGTCCCCTGCACGGTCTGCAAGCGGGTCAAGACGTGTGTGCCGGTTGAAGTGTGCGTCAAGCGCTGCCGTAAGGTGCCGGTGGAATGCCAAGCTTGCCCGGCTCCGGCCTGCAATGCTCCGGCTTGCCCGGCTCCGGCTTGCTCGACGCCGTGCGGTCAGCCGAGCTGCTGCGCCAGCAACTGCTGCTCGCCTTGCACCTGCTCGCCGTGCTGCACCTGCAAAAAGCCGGGCCTGTTCAGCCGGCTGTGCCACAAACGCTGCTGCTGCCAGCCGAGCTGCTGCAACAGCACCTGCGGTACTTCCTCCTGCGGAAGCTGCTGCAACTAATCCCCTCCACGCTCGCGGCGGCCTGTTGTCCGCCGCGAGCTACCCAGGGGAGTGATTCGGCGAACGGCCGGCGTGAGCCTAATGCCATTCAGTTAAGACAGGGCGTAAAATCAAGACCTCGTTGATAAGGGGAAGGTTATCACAGCCTTCCCCTTATCAACGAGGTCTTGATGTCGGTTCAACCTACTGCTCCCAAGCTCATCCCGCAATCCGACTGGCTCACGCCTCTGCTGCACCAATGCTCCCAACCCCACCTGGAGCAACTGCTGCAAAAGGCGGGATGCCGCTGCCAACGCCTCCGCAAATTACCGCCCGCGACCATCCTGGCCTGCA
>Ga0134126_10001247_pt1 | contig 32358 bp, 26 predicted proteins | sample KB31752_FD_96881 | JGI IMG/M metagenome (GOLD analysis project Ga0134126, IMG submission 96881) | Terrestrial soil microbial communities with excess Nitrogen fertilizer from Kellogg Biological Station, Michigan, USA - KB3-175-2 | ecosystem: Environmental > Terrestrial > Soil > Unclassified ...
AACCCCTGTTCTTACCCTGATTGCCCTAACGCTTTAGTATGACTTTTTGTTTAAAAAAGGATTCCGGTACATTTAAAAGTATAAAATTTGCCAGAAAAAACGAACCGAATATCAAAAATAGGTGTTCAAACACATATTATTCAAAATAAAATCAATTATGAAACAGATACATTACAAAGCAGATTCCAGGGGCAAAGCTGATCATGGATGGCTAAAATCCCGGTTTAGTTTCAGTTTCGCGGAATACCATAATCCTTCAAGGGTACATTTTGGCCTGCTCAGGGTTTTGAACGATGATACCATTGCGGCAGGCACGGGCTTCGGCGCCCATCCACATGACAACATGGAAATTGTAACCATTGTCCTGAAAGGGGAGGTGTTGCATAAAGACAATACCGGTACCAATGAAAGTATAAAGGCTGGCGAGGTGCAGATCATGTCAGCAGGGACAGGTATTGTACATTCTGAACACGCGTCCACCGGTGGCGAGCTGCAATTGCTACAGATATGGATTTTCCCAAAGGAAAGAAATATTAAGCCCCGCTATGACCAAAAAGTGTTTGATGAAACAAACAAAAATGGGAGGTTCCAAACCCTGGTCTCTCCGGAGAAAACAGGTGAAACATTGTGGATTAACCAGGATGCATGGCTTTCGGTGGGCAGGTTTGATAAAGATACCACAGTGAATTATAAAATCCACAAAAACGGCAACGGGGTTTTTGCATTTGTAATAGAAGGCGCCATGGAAATTGGTGCAGAAAAGTTAGGGAAAAGGGATGCCATCGGAATATGGGATACTAGCGAAATGGATATGAAAATCAATGCCGGATCAGAAGTTCTGTTGATTGATGTGCCGATGATGTGATGTTTTTACGGTTTTATAACCTATATTTGAACTGCCAAAATATGATATTTGTCAACCATGAAAAAAAACATCCTCATTTTTCTTCTTCTTGCTTTGCCGGTATCGCAGGTTTTTGCCCAGCACGCCAGGCATTCTAAAACCAAAAAAAATACCCTTTCCCCCCCTGTGAAAGAGATACATTGGGTGCAGGGAACAGAACCTGATTTTGAGGATACCGTCCGGAAAAACAAGACTCCAGCATTTATATACATTTATATTAATGGTTGGGAAGATGTGCAAAAGTTCAACCAGAACGTGCTGGCCGATACCAGTATTATAAACTTTGTTGACAGTAATTTTACAGCATATAAACTCGATATGGAATACGATTCTCCGAATGCCACGAAATTTATGATTGATGGGGTGCCTGTTATTATTCTCCTGAACCAGAATGGCACCGAGGCGGCCCGAATGCAAGGCTATCATGATGCCAGAGAATTCAGAAAATTTCTAAGTCAAGGGCTGAAATAGCCGATTATATTATAAATGTGGATAAGTGGATAATATCCCATTCGCGAAAACCGGTGTTTCAATAGTATATCCTATTATTGCATAAAATATTTTTCCGTAATGCGTTATAGCTTACTGCAATTATTCGCTTTTACTGTTATATTTTGTGCCACAGGTATTTATCCGCCAAATGTCAATGCCCAGAATTTTAATGCTCCCGTAATCAGGGATACCGACAATGCTTTTTACAAGCAATTAACCAGCGTTATCCGGCAGATTGATTCGCATTTTGACAACGCAAAGGATTCATTGGTTGATACCACAGGCCAGAAAACATGGACATGCAAGGAGGTCTATAAAATGGAAGGGGCGCGCAGTTGTTCCATTTATCAAAGAGGGTTCAACACCATTTATGTTGCATTTTTTTTATCGAGGGATTCTAAAGATGCACTTGAGTCCAGCTATCAGAATCTTTGGCACCAGATTCGCGATTGCATGGGCCCGAATTATGTTTACAAAGAGAAGAAGGCCACTACTGCAGATATACTCCTCGGCAGCAAAGACTACAAATGTGAAATGACGCCCAGTAGAGATGCCGTCCCTGACCAGGCCGATATGCTCGTGTCAGTTGAAAAAGACATACAAACAGGTAATTATGAGCTTATTCTTGAGATACAGAAGTATAGGGGATATTATTGAGAGCGGAGTGCGCAAGAGCGAAGATCGAAAGGGCTATCTTCGCCTGCTAACTGTTAACTCTTAGTTGTCAATTGAATAACTGTGATCTCCGGCCTGATACCTGCACGGCCAGGATATCCAAGGAATCCTAAGCCTCGGTTTACATATAGATATTGCCTTCCTTTGCGGTACAGCCCGGCCCATTCTTTATAAAAATATTGTATTGGGCTCCATTTAAGCCATTTAGTATCAACGCCAAACTGCATTCCATGTGTATGCCCGGCAAGCATCAGGTCTATTTTAGGATTGTGTTTCAATACCTGTGCGTCCCAGTGCGATGGATCATGCGAGAGAAGTATTGTAAATGGAATATTATCAAGATTTTTAGTGGTTTTGTCCAGGTCGCCGTATTTGGCGAAACGCGCAAAGCTGCCCCAGTTTTCACTCCCCGCAATAGCAATACTTTGGCCGTTTCTTGTAATGATCCGGTTTTCATTTGTTAACAGGTCCCAACCCATGTTCCTGTTTACTTCAAACAGTGCAGCCAGGTTATTAACCTTGTCTTCTGTTCTGTCCCAATTAGCATAATCGCCGTAGTCGTGGTTGCCCAAAATAGAAAAGACTCCCATTGGCGCTTTAATTTGTTTTAAAACCTCAACAAAAGGATAAATTTCCTCGGTTTTGTTGTTTACAAAGTCGCCTGTAAAAAAAATAATATCCGCTTTTTCAGCATTGATCATATCCACAGCCCTTTGCAGGTGGTGCGATTCTACGAAGCTGCCGGTGTGCATATCGGAAAACTGCAATATCTTCAGTCCGTTAAAAGCCTCGGGGAGATTTGAAAATGCCAGTTTCAACCGCCTCACTTTGTAATCAAAAGCTCCATAAATCATTCCATAAATAAGTGATGCAAAAGGGATTGCCGCAACTACCAGTGCCGCCTGGCTTATAAAAAGACTGCGGGTTATCTGTGGATGTTCCGGGGCAATGGCTTCCCTGTCCCTGGTGAAAAGCGACACAACCCACCTGCCCAGCCTGATCAAATCGTCAACCAATAAGAATATGACAATGAGTAGCTTGCAGAGATATATGATCATCAGGAAACCTGTGAGATATACGCGGATAAACTTTGGCCAGGTGGCAAAGTTTTTAAACATGCCCGCTATCAATAGCAGCAGGACCAAAAAAGTTATTGCCCAGAAACAGGTATAAATAACTTTCCTTGAATTTACCCCAAGGTTTTCCGTTACAGTGCGTACGGCCTGGAAAGAATATATATCAAGAAGAATGACAATAAGAGGGACAATAAAGAGACGTGAAAATACAAACTTCATTACCTTTGAGATTTGGCTTAAATAAAATTTTTCAGAAGATGCAACACATAAAAAGGGTGCAATTTAGGTCTTTAATAGTTTTTGTGTGCCTGGTATTTTTATCCGGCGCTTCCCTGAAAGCAGCCCATCCTGATACTAGCTTGCATTTTACACACCAGGATTTCCTTAGGGGTTCTTTAAACCCTGCACGGTCTTGTTATGATGTCAATTATTATCATTTGAACCTCATAGTCGATCCTGGCACTCAAACGGTTACAGGTATCGTTACCATTGGTTTTACTGTCATAAAAGCAACCGATTCCATCCAGGTTGACCTGTTTTCAAATTATACCGTTATGGGCGCCATACTCGACAGCAACTGGATGTATGTGAGGCGATATGGTAATTGTATGTTTATCCATTTTACTGAAACATTAAAGCCGGGTGAAAAGCATACTGTTGATATTCATTATACCGGTAAGCCTCCTGTTGCAAAAAGACCGCCCTGGGACGGCGGATTCATCTGGGGCAAGGATTCCTTAGACCGGACCTGGGTTGGTGTGGCCTGCGAGGGACTTGGGGCATCTTCCTGGTGGCCATGCAAAGACTATCTTGGGGACAAACCGGACAGCATGAAAATATCCATCAAAGTACCCGAAGGCTACTTCTGTGTTTCCAACGGACAGCTTAAGAGTATTGATAATATGTATGATGGATTTAACCGGTTCACCTGGTTGGTAACTTACCCGATAAATACCTATGATGTTACCGTCAACATCGGCAAATATGAACGGGTACATGACACTTTTCAATCAAAAGCCGGGCCGCTCGCTCTGGATTATTTTGTTTTGGATTATCATGTAAAACAAGCGGAAGATTATTTCTCAAAGCAGGTAAAACCTATGCTCAGATGTTTTGAAAAATATTTTGGGCCCTATCCTTTTATAAGGGATGGATACGGGCTGGTGGAAACAAGCTATTGGGGAATGGAACACCAGGGAGCTATTTCTTATGGCAACCATTTTAAGCTGAACAGCTCAGGATTTGATTTTATAATTGTACATGAAAGCGCCCACGAGTGGTGGGGCAACTCTCTAAGCGTGAACGACCAGGCAGAAATGTGGCTGCATGAATCTTTTGCCACTTATGCAGAGTCGCTATATCTGGAGTGTACCAATGGCAAAGCGGCAGGGCAAGCATACCTGGACACCCAGCGAAGCCTGATACAAAATCATTTCCCGGTTATCGGGCCATTTGGGGTAAATTATTATGAAAGGCCTGACAATGATATCTATTACAAAGGCGCCTGGATGCTGCATACCCTCAGAAATGTGATGAGGAATGATTCATTATGGTTCAATATATTGTATTCCTTCCAGAAAAAATATAAATATGGTAATGTTACTTCCGGGGATTTTATAAAGCTGGTAAATGAAAAAGCAGGCAAAAATTATGATGCTTTTTTTGATCAGTATTTAAAGCGAGACAGTTTGCCTGTATTATCATTCAAAGCAGAGCTGCGCGGGCCAAATATAGAGCTGGCCTACCGGTGGAAACAGGCCGTAAAAGATTTTAATATGCCGGTTGATGTTGATATTAAAGGGTTTACCTACAGAATATATCCAAAAGAAAAGGAACAAAAGACAATAATAAAACGCAGTCAGGTTCCCCAATTATTCTTAGGGGATCATCCTGTAGCACATATAGCAAAGGTTATAACAGATCATTTCCTGATTGAAGTAGAATAAGCTGATTGCCTGGCAAATGATAATTGGTAATTGATCATTGATTATCAATCATTAATAATTACTTCAACAGTTTAAAGCTCTTTTGCAGCCCCCCGGTATTTACCCCTAAAATATAGATGCCATCAGCAATAGGAGGAGCAGTAAACTGCACATGTTCGGAATTAGAAACTGCCTGAGCTGCAATTAATTTGCCTGTCATATCATATAAACTCAGGGTGCCGGTTTGGGGCAGTCCGAAATCAAAAAAGACCTCATTTGCCGTCGGGAAATAGCTTGTAGTGATCTTATACCATATCTGTGGGTTTCGTGGCGTTGTAACAAGCCCGCTTCCGGGTAAAAAACCGCGCTTTACGAAATAATAGGTAATAGTATTCCTGTCGGCATTATTATATATCAGGCTGTCATTTTTCAGGTACAGTTTAGCGGCCTGGGGCATCGTTAATCCGGATGCCATGCTGTACAGGGTTTCAAACATAATACGGTCTGTTTTGGTCCTGCCAATCGAGTCCCATATTTGGATCAAAGCGCTCGACCACAACTGCCCGATTCGGTATTTATCGCCTTGAAAAGTAACAAGCGCGTCCGGATAAATATCGTTTATAGCGCACGAACGCCCGTACCAGGATTGCGAAGGGTTATTCCCATCCCAATTGAATATTTTTCTCCAGCCAAAAGTGTCAATAGCTTTTGAATTTGAAGCTGCAAAATAATCGCCGGTTGCTTCATCAAGGGCTAAACGCTCTATACCACTTGATGAGCAATTATGGCAAGCGCTATAAGAGATAAAATGGCTGTATTCATGGGTAGGTACATCCGCATCTTCTGCATCTGGAATACCGCCAACCCCGAAATAAATAGTGCCCAGGCCGCTGCCATTAGGTGGATAAAACGTAGAATTGTCCCCGGTTTCGCCGCTTGGGTCCACAACAACCTGTGTATAGCCAAGGCTATCATAACCAAGGTCTTTCATGTGGTTGCGGTAATTGTTTAGGTGGTAATAGATCATCAGGTCCCTGAAAGCGCTGCTATCCCTGCGGAAGAAAAAAAATGGGGTTTTTGAATAGGTGGATTCTGAATAACGCGGGGCTGCGAGATCTTTCTCGATGACAAACTGGTTTTCAAGAAAAAAGGAATCGCCTTTCAGTACGCTCACTCTAATCTGTTTGGGTTGCATTTGAGAATCCAATGCCAAAACATCAGAATCATTGTGGTTGATATAAGGTTCTGAATAAGAATGATGTGCAGAGGTGAGCGGATCCGGGTAAAAAACAAACATTGTGGCAAGGGAATCGGGATATTTGTAATTTTTAATCAGGCTGTTGCGGTAGATAATATTATAGTTTTCATCTAATATTAATTCATCATCCCTGGTTCCGTCTGATTTACTACAGTTGACCTGGAAAGCAGGAATTCCTTCCTCGGCGGTATAAAACCATACTTCTTGTATGTTAAACCGGTCACAGTCACCAATTGCCGATTTTATTTGGGATGTATCAGGAATAGGTATAGTTGTGTTGGAAGTCCAATTGTCAACCGCCCCGGTTTTTGATATAACTGAAATGATTTTATTCTCTTTATCAATCCCTATCTTAATGGACGTTCCGTAAATCTCATTTCCAAGGTAGGTTTCCTGGAAAGTAATATACCGGGCAAAAGGGCTGGTAATGTTCTGGGTTAGTACCAGGCCGGTATTCTCGTTTTTCAGGTCATTAATATTTGTTTTCAGGTAAGTTTTAGCATTCTCAACCAGTTCATTCACAGTGAACCCCGGAATATTTCCGGTTGGGAAACTCATTTGCGGAGCCTGATTAAGCCATGTTGCCTGGTTAGGCAATATTATAGCTGCTTTTTGGCCCACTACGACAGCATTTGCTGCCAATAATAATATAATTGGGACGCAGTATTTTAGCTTACAGACAGACACAAACCTTTTTTAAAGTTTTTATTTTGGGAATCAATGCATTGCAATATACAAAAAATTCTTCAAATATCGTTCCAAACCCCGTTCAGACAGTTGCTAATACCTCCGCCACTACAAACACACTGCCTATAACCAGCACAATATCATTTGGTGCGGCATCTTCAACAGCTTTTTGGTATGCTTCTTTGACTGTAGGGAATGATGTGCCTTTCAGCCCGGCCTTTGTGGCCAGTTTTTGCAATTCTTTTACACCGAGGGCTCTCGGCAAATTGGGTTGAGAGAAATAATATGTAGCTTTTTTAAGCAATGCATCCAGGGCTTTTTCTACGTCTTTGTCTTTTACCATTCCATACACAATGCGCAGCTTGCCGTGCTTTATCATGCTCACCTGGTCAAAAACCGCCTCCAGTCCGGCCTCATTGTGGGCTACATCACAAATAATCAATGGTTTGGTTCCAAGTATTTCCCAACGTCCGCGAAGGCCGGTATTCGCCTTTACATTTTTTATTCCTTCTTTAATATTTTCTTTGCTGGCATTGAACCCTTTATCATTCAGTATCTCTATGGATTGCAATACGGTAGCAATATTTTCAAACTGGTAATTACCTGATAGCGGGGAAACAATATGATAAACACTTCCAGATCTCTTCATCATAAATTCGGCTTTCAACGTTCCATCACTCCCGTGGTCCTTTTTATAGCTGGTATTTGTATCGGCATGATAAAGAATGGAATGCATTTCCTTGGCCTTTTGGCTAAAAACAGGATTGGTTTCCGGGTCCTGTTTGCCAATAACCACGGGAACGCGTTCTTTAATTATTCCTGCTTTTTCGGAGGCTATTTCAGCCAGGGTATCCCCGAGAAGATTTTGATGGTCATAAGAAATGTTGGTGATGACAGAAATGAGAGGTTTGATCACATTTGTTGAATCGAGCCTCCCGCCCAGGCCGGTTTCAATAACGGCTATATCCACTTCATTTTGAGCAAAATAATCAAATGCCATTGCTACTGTAACCTCAAAAAAGGAAGGCTGTATTTTGTCAATCAACTTTTGATTTTTTTTAATAAAACCAGTAACAGCCTTCTGGTCAATCATTTCGCCGTTTATCTTTATCCGTTCCCTGAAATCAAGCAGGTGCGGGGAAGTATAAAGCCCGGTTTTGTATCCCGCCTCCTGTAAAATGGATGCCAGCAAATGGCTGACCGAACCCTTGCCATTGGTTCCGGCAACATGAATGCTTTTGAACTTTGTTTCGGGGTTACCGAGAGCTTTGCAGAGCGCTAAGGTATTACTAAGGTCAGGCTTAAGGGCAGCCGGGCCAATCCTATGAAACATAGGTAGTTTGCTGTACATATAGTCCAGCGTTTCGGGGTATGTCATGCCCTGTTAATGTAGTTTGTGGATGTACTGGATTGAGCCCATCTGGCGGTCGGTGCCGTCGCTCGCGGCTGTAAATTTAGCCTTTTTTGCGGCAATTTCATCGCAAGTGATAGCATTAGCGTCTGTAATGGTGCTTCCACGGTATCCCCCATGTGCTTCAATCACGTTGCCGGCCTTATCCACTACAATCTGTACGATATCTTTTCCTTCAAGCTGGGTATTGCAGTTAGGGTTCGGGAGGCTTACTTTTCCCCTGCCAGAGAGAAAAAACCCAGGGCCTGTTCCCTCCGTGCCGCTGCCATACTTTTGCCAACCACCTCCGGGAATACCATTTTTGCTGCCCTGGTCGCCGGGCGTATTGCCCGTTCCTTTTGAATATCCCGGACCCCCTGTTCCGTTATGTCCCTGCTGTCCATTACTCTTGTGAAACTCCATATTTGGATTGGATTTCTGTACCGGGGCTGGCGGCGCCGTTGGAGCAGTTTTATGAGTTGTTGGGTTTGTATTGGGGGGTGTTTCTTTAGTTTTTGTTGCTTTGACATCTTTTACTTCTACATCGCCCGCAGGGCTTGCCTGGGGTTGTGCGGCAGGCGGTGCGCTTTCCGCGGTAGCTTTTGGCGCTTCGGTTTTTGGCGAACCTGCCATTACTCCCACAGTGGTATTGTTCATCCCGGATATATCATTTCCCAATATAATATCCATGCCTCCATTTGCTTCAGGCAAAGGAGGATATACAGGCGGAATCCGAAGCAGGAAAATAATACCAAACAATATGGCTACTGCTATAAATGTATCTAAGAGTGATTTACGCTGGATTTTGCGCTCGGCAATTTTCTCTTCTTCGCGCTCCAGTTTTACCTGGTCATATTTGGTAGCATAAGCCATTATAGCGTTTTTTCAGGAGAGGTTGCAGCTAAAACTTTGACATTGAGCGCCCTGCCGATGTTCATTACTTTTACAATATTGTCCCAGGCGGTAGCCTTATCGGCATTCACCAGGATGGGTGTTTCGGTGTTGCCATTCAGGCGTTTTTGAAGCTCTGCCTGCAACTGGTCAATTCCCACAGGCTCATGATTTATAAAAAATGCGCCTTTTGCATCAATATTTACAACGATGCTTTTGGGGGTAACGATTTTATTGGTTGACTTTGGCGTTGACATCTTAATGATGTCTGGGTTAGCCAGCGTGGATGCAATCAAAAAAAACAAAAGCAGGAAGAACATGATGTCGTTCATAGCGGAAGTAGCAACTTCCGATACCATTCTTGGCCTTCTCTTTAAATTCATGCGGCGGGGTCTTGTAAAAGGTCTAAAAATTCAATGGCCGTAGATTCCATTTTAAATATCTGGCGGTCAATTTTGATCAACAGGTAATGATAGCCCAAATGCGCCACAATACCTACAACCAAACCCGAAGCGCTGGAAATAAGTTTCTGATAGAGCCCTTCTGATATGGTTCCTATATCTATGGTGTTTTTAGCGGCGATATGCACGAAGATGGTAATAACCCCAAGGATTGTCCCAATAAAACCAAGCATTGGCGCTACGCCTGCTATGGTGCCCAGAACGCTTAGGTTTTTTTCAAGCTTGTAAACCTCTATTTTACCTGCACTTTCAAGTGCGTCTTCAATATCGTCAATGGGCCTGCCTATTTTTTTAAGGGCTTTATCCAGCATCCGCGCAACAGGAAAATCGGAATTCTTGCATAGCGAACGGGCGCCTGCAATATTTCCCTGCTGAACCAAATCCTGTATCTGGTTCATAAAATTCCGGTCAATTTTTGAAGCCTTGTTCACGGTAATGAGCCGTTCGAAAAAGATATAAATAGCAAGGATAAGGGCAATGGCAATCGGGAGCATGATCCATCCCCCCTTCAATAGCAGTTCCCAAAGTGGAAGTTCGGCATGAGCCCCGGAAACGGCTGCAGTAGAATCGGTTATCTGAAGAAATACCATGTTTATTATTAAAATTTTAAGAGCCAAGCGCTTTGGTTCTCGTTTATTTTTATGGAATGTAGATCTTTATCTGCTTTCAAACTGTCTTGTTCTGTAAGGTAGCTAACGCGAAACCAGCCATCTTCATTATCCAGCATCTGGGCTTTAAATCCTTTTTCCTGGAGTTCCTTTACAAATTTTTTGGCATTGGCCTCAACTTTGAAAGACCCGCCCACGACATAAAACATTGTATTTGAGGCTGCAACATTGGTTTGTTCTGAAATTGTATTTGTATTAACAACGGGTGCCGGTTTTGAAGTTTTCTCCGCGGTAATGTTATTTATAACAGGGGCAACTGGTTCTGTATGTTGATAAACAGGGTCGTTTGCTGAAGTAAAAAGTTGTTTTTCAGAGATATTTTTAAAAACAATAACGAAGCCGAGGATAAAAACTGCCGCAATAGCTGCTGCCTTCAGGCTGCGGCCAATAGATGGATTCTTTTCTTGCGAACTGTCTATGCTTCTATCCGGTAAAGCAAATACTTTTTGAGTACTTTGTTTTTCAACCGGGGTGAGGATCAGTGAGGGAAGCCCGTAAGAGGTTCTCGAATAATTCCTGTCCCCATCCGGAGAAAAAAGAATTTTTTCATCCCTGTCCTGAATAAAAGAACCGAAACCGTTTAATATAAGTCGTTCACCGTTTGAAAGCTTTTTCTTCCATTCTGCCGCCATGGCAAATACAATCGCAACCGCATCATTGTAGGTGGTGTGCAACTCTTTTGCAACATGATTGGCCAGAAGGCCGTCATTCATGTTCAGGCTGCGGTTAAAACTTACAGTCTTTCGGGGTGGGATTAGTTCATTAAGGTTTGCGCTAAACCCGGCTGGTGTTTCATTCAGGACAAGCCCTCCAAAATCCGGAATTATGACGCAATCGTGGATTTCTAAAAGGCCGGATATTAATTTTTCAGGTATTTCCAATGTGAGTCCCGTTATGGCCGCAATTTCAAGAATATTTCTGATACATAATGAACATAGTTATCAACACATTTTCTCCCCAAGCAGCCTGAATTCAATTTCAGCGGCAATTTTTCCATACAACACGTTATAAACCGCATCTGCTATGGGCATTTGTAGGTTATTTTCTTTGCAAAGCGCTTTGATGGCATTACTGGCATAATATCCTTCGGCTACCATTTTAAGTTCCAGTATTGCGGCGTTGATGGTATATCCGCTGCCAATCATCACCCCGAAAGTGCGGTTGCGGCTATAGGGCGAATAGGCCGTAACAAGGGTATCTCCGAGGTATGGCGGAGACAGAACATCTCTCTTGCAGGGCACAGTTTTATCCAGGAAATAACTCATCTCTTCCATGGCTTCCGAAACAAGTACAGCCCTGAAATTATCGCCATAGCCAAGACCGATAGAGATTCCGGAAGCTATGGCAAAAATATTTTTTATGACCGAAGCGTACTCAGTGCCAAGCATATCTGAGGATATACTTGTGTTCATGAACCGGTTTTTAAAAAAAGAGGCCAGTTCTTCAGCAAGGGCGGTGTTTGGTGAAGCAAATGTGAGATATGAAAGTTTTTCAGCCGCAACCTCCTCCGCGTGGCATGGCCCGCTGATATTCGATAAATTCTCTTGGGGCACATTGAATTGTCGGTGCAGAAACTGTGAAATCGTATAATGTTCGTGTTGTGTTATCCCTTTGATAGCAGAAGCAATCTTTTTTCCTTCCAGGTCTTTCGGGGAAAGGTTTTCCATGATCTGGACAAAAGAAAAAGAGGGGGTTGCGAATATAATCCAGTCAGATGATTTTATTACTTCCTTTAAATCCGTGCTTATATGGCCCGAAGGCAGATTGAACTGTATGGAGCTAAGATACTTTGGGTTATGTCCGAAATTACGGATATGGTTTACAGAATCCGGGTCACGGAGCCACCAGCGAAGGTCATAACCATTAAAGGTCAATATTTTGGCAATGGCCGTAGCCCAACTGCCCCCGCCGATAACTGCTATTTTATGATTTGTGTTTGGCTTTTCCAACTTTGTCTCCGTCCTTGAGTTCTTTAGATACAATACGGTATGGCCCGCTCACCACTTCCTGGCCTTCCTGCAGCCCGCTGTTCACCTGGATATAAGTAATGTCCTGGATACCGATCGTTACTTTTTGGGATTTCACGGTTCCATTATTATAAAGAAAAACTACCGTATTGCCTTTGTTGTGCGATGAAGTGTCCAATTCTCCTTTGTCGTTCCGAACTGTAACTGCCAGGATGGGCACGGCAAGGACATTTTCCGCTGTTTTGGTGTGGATGGTTACATCTGCAGACATGCCCGGCCTGAACGGGGTCGGAATGGATTTGTCAGTCCCGAGAAGATTTTCATAAGAGGACTCCAATATCCTGATCTTGACTACGAAATTGGTTATCTTTTCAACATCAAGCCCCGATGATTCTGCCGAATTGGAAATTTCAAACACGATGCCCTTAAAGTTTCTTCCCCTATAGGCATCCACATCAATATCGGCGGTATCGCCTAATTTCAATTTTACTATATCATTTTCATTTACTTCAGATTGTACTTCCATATTGCGCAGGTCTGCCACGCGCATCATCTCTGTCCCGGCCATCTGGGCGGTACCAACTACTCTTTCTCCAAGCTCTACATTCAGTTTGGAAATAATGCCGTCAATCGGGGAATAAACCGCCGTTTTATTCAGGGCATCTTCAGCGTCTTTCAAAGCAGCCTCGGTGCTTTCAAGGTTATATTGTGCGCCATCAATAGCATCTTTACCGCCTTCAACCTGGGCCTGGGCAACTTTGTAATCTGCTTCAATATTCTGGAAATCAGCCTCTGATATGGCTTTCAGCTCGTAGAGTTTTTTGTTCCTGTCATACGTTATTTTCGCTTTTTCAAGGCTTGCTTTGGCCTGGGTATACGCAGCTTTAGAGTTTGATAGTGTTGCTTTAGAATTATTTACAACCGCCCTTGCCTTTTCTACCGCACTCTGGTATTGGTCAGGTTTTATCCGTACCAGCAGGTCGCCTTTTTTTACTTTATCGCCTTCCTTTACCTTAAGCTCAATGATCTCCCCCGAGATATCGGCTGAAATTTTCACTTCTTTTTCAGGCTGCACTTTTCCGCTGGCATCAATGGTTTCTACAATGGTCTGGCGGGTTACTTTGGCTGTTTCCACTTCAAGGTCCCCACTCCCCCCTCTCTTTTTTGCAACAACGGTTATAATGACAACCAGGGCAACAATGCCAAGAATGATATAAAGCAGGCTGCGGTTTTTTTTATGCATATTGATTGTTGAAAAATTAATAATCAGAAAGAAACCGGTTTGCCAAGGTAGTATTCGAAAACTTTTGTCTGGAAAATAAATTCATATTTGGCTTGCAATAGGTCGCTCTGGGCATTGATAAAACTGGTGCGGGCGGTATTGTAATCAAAAAAACTCATGCCGCCAGCCTGGTAAGAAGCATCTGATTCTTTATATAATGCGTCTGCAGATTTTAATTTAATTTCCCCCGATTCAAATTTTTTCCTGGCCTCATTCATCCCGTCATAAGCCTGGTAAATATCATTTCTCGCTTTTACTTCGGCATCCGTAAGCTGAAGGTCATCAGACTGGTAGGTGATATAAGCGCCCTGTATATTATACTTTGTCTGTAGGCCATTAAAAATAGGGACATTAAGGGTAAACCCAATTGTCTGGCCAAAATTCTGCCTGAGCTGATCTTCAAAACTTATTTTCTGTGTTGAATAACCGCTGGCTATAGGGCCATATACAATGTCGGCGCCACTCTGCTGCCCAACAGTCCCTATCGGCACAATGGTATATGTAGGAACATAACTTTGGTATTGGGATGAATAGATAGTGTGAATTGAAGCGTCAACACTTAGTTTTGGTAATGCCGTTCCTTTCATGGCCCTCCATGCGTAGAGGGCGCTTTCACGCTGGTTTCGGGCTGCCTGTACCGCGGGCAATTTATTTACTTGTTCATTTACAGCTTTATCCAGGTCTGCCTGGTTATAAAACTGTATTTGACCGTTGAAATCGATAGCCCCTACCTTTAGTGGTTTGCCGAGATCATAATTCATGTATTGTTTCAGTGCAAGATACTGTTTTTCAAGCTGGTTCTGCATATCTACCACATTGTACTGGTCTGTTGCGAGCTGGGCGTCCGCCCCATATTTTTTAGACAAGGTTGTGGCACCGTTATCATATAAAATAGCAGTTTTCTTTTGTTGTTCATCAGAGTTTTTTACCAGGTTTTCCAGCTGCTTTTCGCGTTCGGTAAGCAACAGGATCTGGAGATAGTCATTGGCGATATTCAGGCTTATATCGTCTTTCATTTTCTGAAGGGTTTGTGCGCTGGCATCCCTGCTCCATTGGTACTCGCGAACCTGGTTTAATTTCTGGAGGCCTCCAAAAATGACCCAGTCGCCATTAAGGGTAAAGTAGTTGGTGCGGCTGCTTGCATTTGAAAACTGGTTTGTTGCTGGGTCAATGGTCCTTCCAAAATCATAGTTATTGGTAGCGCTTCCATTTAAGGTAGGGAGCACGTTTGCCCTGAATTGCCTGTAACTGTTCCAGGATTGTTGATAATCGTTTTGTGACTTGAGTAATTGGGTGTTATGTACCATAGCATACTGGATGCATTGGGCAAGGTTCATGCTGTCCTGGGCAAAAACGGCCCTGGATATTATAAAAAGGCATATAAATCCAATACAGGATTTTTTCGACATACTTTGTAAGTTATAGAATAGGGTTCAAAAATAGGGGAAATTATTGTATAGACATGGAAAATACCATTGCAGATTATTCGATCCCCAAACAAGGCTCATAGTCGGAAAAACAAAATTTTTAGTAATATTTGTAACCGATTGGAACTAAAAAATGGTTTATGGGCATGAAAATCCTTATTACAGGCGGTTGCGGTTTTGTAGGCTCAAGCCTGTCAATTGCCCTGAAAACCAAATATCCCGGTTATACTATTATTGCTTTTGATAACCTGAAGCGCAATGGCTCAGAATTGAATATAAACAGGCTTAAAGAAGCAGGTATTATTTTTATGCGTGGGGATGTCCGAAATAAAAGAGACCTGGACAATATTGAACTTGTTGATCTTATTATTCATACTGCTGGAGAAACATCTGTTCTGGCTGGATTGAACAGTTCTTCCGATTACTTATTCGAGACCAATTTAAACGGCACGATAAATTGCCTGAACCTTGCTTTGAAATTTAAAGCAGCCTTCCTATTCCTTTCCACAAGCAGGGTTTACCCGATTAAGGATATCAATAGTATTAATTATGTTGAATCAGATACCCGTTTTGAAATTGCGCCTGACCAGGTACTGAAAGGAATAAGCAAATATGGAATCGCCGAAAATTTCCCGTTATTGGGTAACGGACGTTCACTATACGGCGTTACTAAATTGTCTTTGGAGTTAATTATTAACGAATATAACGAACTTTTTGGATTAAAGTCAGTAGTAAACCGGTGCGGGGTGATTACGGGCCCATGGCAAATGGGAAAAATTGATCAGGGGGTTATTGTTCTATGGGTCGCAAAGCATTTCTGGAAAGGAGAACTGAGCTACTTTGGCTATGGAGGGGAGGGCAAACAAGTAAGGGATATTTTGCATGTTAATGATCTTATTAATCTTATAGATTATCAGATACACAACCTGGATGCCATGAATGGAAATACTTTTAACGTTGGCGGCGGCAGGGATATAAGCGTGTCGTTGCAAGAACTTACAACTCTTTGCCAGGAGATTACCGGAAATATTATAGAAATTAAAAAAGTAGAACAAACAAGAGCGGCAGACATAAGGACTTATATTACTGATAATACAAAAGTATCAGAGGCAACAGGATGGAGGCCGGTTATCCCCCCGGGAAAAATTGTTACCGATATTTTTGAATGGATAAAAAATAACGAAAATTCGTTGGCGCATATTCTGAATTAAGTACCTGGATTTTATAAAATTTTATTAATCAAGAGATGAAACTGAGTGTTGTTATTCCGGCCTATAATGAAGCAGGCTCAATTGAAGGGACAATAAGCAATTTATATGCAACGCTCACAAAATATGGGATTAATCATGAGATTCTTGTTACAAATGACAACTCGAAAGACGATACCGAAAAAATAATTCAAGATATTATGCAAAGGGTCCCTACCCTTGTTTGTTTTACAAACCCAGGGCCTAATGGTTTTGGTTATGCGGTGAGATATGGGTTGGAACGATTTACAGGTGATTGCGTGGCTGTGATGATGGCGGATCTTTCAGACGATCCCGAAGACCTTGTTAAGTTTTATCACAAAATGATGGAAGGGAACTACGATTGTGTTTTTGGTACACGGTTCAGCAAAGGTGGCAAGGTAGTTGATTACCCAAAATTAAAGCTTTTAATTAACAGGTTTGCAAATTTTATTGTAAGGATCTCAGTACGTATAAGATATAATGATACAACGAATGCCTTTAAGCTCTATAAAAGGGAAACGATCCTGGGGTTAAAGCCTTTTTTGGCCCCGCATTTTAATCTAACTTTGGAATTGCCTCTTAAAGCTATTGTCAGGGGGTATAGCTATGCAGTACTGCCAAATTCATGGAAAAACAGGAAAAATGGAGAATCTCAGTTCAAAATTAAAGAATTGGGCAGCCGTTATTTCTTTATTTTATTGTACTGCCTGATTGAAAAATACTTTTCAAAAGGTGACTATATGAAAAAGTAAGCCCCGGTTTGTTCAGAAACATTACTGTTCTATTTTATACTGTGTCAGTTTAAAATGTTTATTGAAGTACTCCGGAGAGGTAAAGTTTAACTTATATGACAAAACCTCTTGAGCCTTTTGGGCGGGAGTTTGTGTTATGAAATTTAAATATTCCGCAGTCGAAGTAACTAAATTTGTGCAAAACAGACCAGTGGATAATAATTCTCTTGATGTTCGATAAGCTCTGCTCTTCCCATCTTTAGTATCAATGACCAAGTTTATCTCCGGGGCATGATAAAAAAGAGAAGTTATTTCGCCCGATAAACTGTGAGATACTTCTATAGTGTAAAAGCTATTAGTATCGGGGTTTATTTTAAATGCCGAGTCCACATCATAAGATTTCATTTTGATGAGTTGTACGCTCCTGTTATCCCGCTTCTGCAAAAGCAGGATTAAACTATTATACATCCTAAAACTATCAACAAATTTGTATTTTTTCATAATGCCCAAATTAACTTTAGCTTCATCAAATAGCGGGTAGCGGTTATCTATGGCATCATATTGATAAAGAAGGTATTCCGGCGATTTAGTTGAGTTATATATTTCATAATTCTGCAATTCCAACCAAGGAGTATAGGCTGAATAGGATTGACATACAGGTCTGGGGGAATAATTTAACCCGTTTTCAAGCAGCAGTTGAATATTCCATGGATAAACATCAACCGTTTTGTTTCCAATTCTGTTACTTATTGCTGCCGGAATGGTTTTGTCAAATGCAACCGGGTCTGAATTCTTCAGGTTTAACTGGCTAAATCTCTTAAAGTATTCAGTCTTGTTAAACTTTTCGTTAAAATTGAATAAAACATCGTCTCTTTTCTTTGAAAAAAAGATATTGATAAAAACAATGGCTATAAGTATTCCGGGTAAAAATTTGATCGTTTTTACGGCGTGAAATTCTTTTACACAAAAAATTGGCATAATAAAAAAGGGGTAGAACTCATAAAGATGACTATAATCTGCCCTTACAAATGCCTGCTTGTAGAAAACAAAGCTAACCGCGAAGAACATTAAGAAAATACAAAGGAATTTCGGAATGCTTTCTTTTTGAGTAATTAACTGTGATAATAAGACGAATAGGCTCAGGCAAACGGTAGCAATGGCAAATACAAACGCGTTAATATCGCCCTGGTCCAAATACATGATTCCATTGTAACCGGAGATTAATTGATATCCGCCCCTAACATATCCGATTAAATCAACATTTAAAAATATTGAGAAAACATAAACGGTAACAAGCACAAAAATGGCTATTAACGATGCCTTTACCTTCTCATGTTTGTATATAATGTTATACACAATACCCGCGAAAAATAATATCAGGGCTACTATGCCTGTATTCATTTTGATGAAAAAGGCAAGTAAAAGCAGGATGTCCTGCATGGCATAATTAAAAATGCTGGGCGTATCCAAACTCTCCCTTATCCAAAATAATAATAATGAGAGAAGGACTAATGAACTACCCGGGCCAAAATATTGCGGCAAAATAAAACAAAGCGTAGCGGCGAGTAATATAGTAACTTTCCTTTCGTTGTTTTCTCTTTTTAAGTTTTTAAAGGTGATTATGAAAAAATTAAAGGCTATAAACAAATCATAAAAAAGAAGATGCCATTTATTCATGCCCCACATGATCCGGGTAGATAAATAAGAAAGTGGGCCGTAGGTGAAAATGAACCCATTACCCCAGCATAATGATTTTATTTTAACGTAATTCAATGCTAACATCCATGAGGTGTCTATGGATTCCCATGAGTATTGCATCTTTTCTGGCAATGCTGGCAATACCAGGTCAAAGTAGGTGGGAAAAAGGATATAGGCTATCGCAAAAGAACAGAAAATTGCGAAATAATTTTGGAGTTTTTTTATAGTCATGTCCTTCTGACGGTAGTTTCAAAAGTTTATTTACAACATGTAAACCAGTTTGTATTTTTTGTCTAAATAATCCTTAAAGTACTTAAAATTAAGCCCTTCTCCCGTTACTTTTTTGCAAAGTTCTTCTGATGAATAGGTATGCCCGTACTGATGGATATTTTCGCGAAGCCAGTGGAGGAGGGGCAGGAAATTTTTAGATTCGATTTGGGATGACAGTTCGGGGATGGCCAGTTCTGCAAAATGATAAAATTGGGCAGCATAAAAACTTCCCAATGAATAGGTTGGGAAATACCCGAAACTGCCATGTGACCAGTGTATATCCTGGAGAACACCCATTTTTGCAGATGGCACATCAAGTCCGAGATATTCTTTAATTTTCTCATTCCAAATCTGTTCCAGGTCTTTTACTTCTGTTTTCCCCTCTATCAGGCTTTTTTCGATCTCGTACCTGAGGAGTATATGGAAATGATAAGTTACTTCATCAGAATTGATGCGGATCAGGTCAGGTTTCACCGTGTTTAATCCCCTGAAAAGCTGCATACCGGAAACATTTCCAAAGGCTTCAGGGAAGTAGTTTTGGAATTGGGGTATATATGCGTTCATATAAGTAAGGGATTTCCCCACATTGTTTTCCCAGAGCCTTGACTGTGATTCATGCATACCAAGAGAAATAGCAGAGGCTGATGGCAGCCCATAATCTGCAACCGGCAATCCCTGTTCGTATAGCGCATGGCCGGCTTCATGAATTGAACCCCAGATGGATTCGCGGAGGTCATCGTCGCTTACCCGGGTGGTAATACGTACATCCTGGGCGCTAAAACTTGTAGTAAACGGGTGTTCAGAAAGGTCAAGCCTCCCGGCCTTCCAGTCGTAGCCCATATCTGTTACTATTTTTCGGCATAGTTCAAGCTGTTTGGTTTTGTCAAAATGATTATTGAAAAAGGAATGGTCCGGGTCCGGTTTGCCTTTTATTTTTGCAAAGAACTCTGTAAGGTTCTTTTTGACGTCCATAAATATCTTTTCAACAATATCCGTTGTCAAGCCCGGTTCATAATCATCTAAAAGTGCGTCGTAGGGACTTATTTTGTACCCGTACAATTCAGCTTTCTCACGTTGAAGGTCAACGACTTCTTTCAGTTTGGGCGCAAATATTACAAAACTGTTTTCCTGTCTGGCTTTTATCCAGGCCTGGTACGCTTCTGAGGTCGTCCGGCTTTCACGTTCCTTAAATTCCCTGCTCAGCTTGCGGCTTTTGCTAAGCACCCGCCAGGATTCTTCTATGTTTCTTTTTTGCTTGAAATCCAGGCTTTCATCCTTCCTCAGCTTTTCAAGAACATCAACATATTCTTTCGACGTGGATATTTCATGCTGCATACCAGATAAGGTTGCTATTTGCTGTGCCCTGAAATCCGCTCCATCTACTGGCATTTCTACTTCCTGGTCCCAGCTTAGCACGGCGAGGATATTGTCAAGGTCAGTAACCTGTCTCCTGATATTTATATATTTCTGATACAGTTCATTCATGCACTCGGTTTATTTTAAAAGTCCTGATAAAGAGGTCAAAATTAATGAGATTTTTATCATTAACCTCTTAAAAATAAACCGCAAAGAATATAAAGGTATCTCCAAGAGCGCAAAGAAGAATAAATGCTAAGTGGAAATAATCCTTTGAACTTTTCCACCTTTGCGATGCCTTTGTGCCCTCTGCGGTTTTTTCCTTTGACCTCAAATTATTTATTGGGGAACATCAATGCCATAATATCTAACTTTGCGTGAAATTTCAATATCAAACATGCCCACACAACTTATAGAATGTGTCCCCAATTTCAGCGAAGGCAGGGACGAAAACATTATCAACGAAATAGCTGCGGAAATCAAAAATAGCCCAGGCGTCAAACTCCTGAACGTTGACCCGGGCAAAGCCACCAACCGAACCGTTATCACTTTTGCCGGAAGCCCTGAAGATGTCATTGAAGCCGCTTTCAAAGCCATTAAAAAAGCATCTGAACTCATTGACATGCGTACCCATAAGGGCGAGCATCCGCGAATGGGCGCAACGGATGTTTGCCCGTTGATTCCATTGGCAAATATAACCCTCGAAGAAACCGCGGAATTTGCCAAAAAACTCGCCAAAAGCGTATCGGAGGAACTAAACATCCCCACTTATTTATATGAGGCCGCTGCTGCCAGCGAAGAGCGTAGAAACCTTTCTGTGATAAGGGAGGGCGAATATGAGGGCCTTGAGAAAAAACTCAAAGACCCGAACTGGATGCCCGATTTTGGCAATGCAGTTTTCAACCCAAAATCAGGGGCTACCGTTATTGGGGCAAGGGATTTTCTCATTGCCTATAATGTAAACCTGAATTCCACTTCTGTGCGGATTGCCAATGCCATAGCCTTTGATGTCAGGGAACAAGGCCGGGTGAAAAGAACAGGCCATCCTGTTTTGGGAGAATTGGTACTGGATGAAAAGGGTGAGCCGGTGCGCATTCCCGGAACCCTGAAATCCGTAAAGGCCATCGGCTGGTATATTGAGGAATACGGGCTGGCGCAAATTTCAATGAATCTGACGAATATAAATGTTACCCCTGTTCACATCGCTTTTGATGAAGTAGCCAAAAAGAGTGAAGAACGGGGAGTGAGGGTAACAGGCTCTGAGATAGTAGGTATGGTGCCGAAATCGGTTCTGGTTGATGCCGGCAAGTATTTCCTCAAAAAGCAAAAACGTTCCATTGGCCTTCCTGAAGAAGAATTGATAAGAATTGCAATTTTATCCCTGGGACTGAATGATATAAGCGACTTTAAACCCAAAGAGCGCATTATAGAATATATGCTGGAGCCGGAAAGCCATAACCCTTTGAATAAATTAACGATACGGGCCTTTGCGCAGCTTACGGCTTCTGATTCCCCTGCACCGGGCGGTGGTTCTATCGCGGCCTATGTTGGGGCGCTGGGTGTTAGCCTCGGAACGATGGCAGCCAATCTTTCCGCCGGAAAGCGCGGGTGGGAAGAAGAGACCCAATATTTCTCCGATATGGCCGAAAAGGGTCAGGTCCTCCAGGAGCAGTTGCTTGCATTGGTAGATGAAGACACGGCAGCATTCAATACAGTGATGAACGCCTTTGCTTTGCCAAAAACCAATGATGCTGAAATAGCAGCACGAAAAAAAGCTATTGCAGAAGCCAATGTCTATGCGTCAGAAGTTCCATTAAAGGTGATGGAAACTGCCTTTAAAAGCTTTGAAGTCATTAAGCCCATGGTAGAGAATGGCAACCCAAATTCCGCATCTGATGGCGCCGTTGGAGCTTTGTGCGCCAGAACTGCTATGGAAGGCGCTTATCTCAATATCCGCACCAACGTATCCGGGATTAAGGATGAGACTGTGAAATCTTCTATTCTTCAAAAAGCAGATAAATTGATGAATGAAGGAAGAAAGTTGGAGAAAGAGATTGTAGGGATTGCAGAAGGGAAGATTGGGTAGGAGGAAACAAAGATATGCGAATACTTACATTTGCAATCATATTTTTATCTAAAATAAAAATCAATAAATTATGAGACAAGACCTTATCGTATCTGCATCCGTTGACATAAACACCTCACCGGAAAGAGTATGGGAAGTATTAACAAAACCAGAAATCATTAAAGAATACTTGTTTGGTACCAATACCTCCACTGACTGGAAGGTGGACAGCCCTATTTTCTTTCGCGGTGAATACGAGGGACACAAATACGAGGATAAAGGTGTTATTCTAAAAAACGAACCCTTAAAAACCATCAGTTACAGTTATTGGTCAGGTTTTTCAGGGTTAGAAGACAAACCTGAAAACTATTCAACTTGTACCTATACAATTGAATCAAAATCATCTAATCAAACACGACTAACCTGGACTCAAAAAGGCTTTGGCAGCGAAGAAGGATATAACCACTCCAAAAGCGGTATGGACGCTTTCATGAGACAGATAAAGGGGATAGCTGAGAGGAAGTAAACAATGATCAATTATCAATGATCAATAAAGCTGATGCAAGCAATATTGATAATTGATCATTTCTTTAAAGAGTCTGGTTTTCTGAACCTGCCGGTAGCCGAATAGACATCATCCACATCATCAATAACCTGTATGGTGTAGCTCTTCTCAAACATTTTGAAATGGCCACCAGCTCCTATTGCATCCCAATGTACTTTTAAGGTTTTGAAGAATTTTTGATTCGTTTTTTTTGTCCCATCCCATGATTCTATGCTGGTTATGCCCTTATCATCCATAGTTATCATTGCTTCAAGAGGTTCTGATTTCAGAGAATCACTGTTCCATATAAATGCGTGCAAATGATAAGGCGGGCCGTGAGAATCCGGCATTTGTTTATAGTCATCATTCAAGGCGCAGCCTGAAACAATCAATACCAAAATTCCGTATCCAATTAATCTATTCAAGATGGTTTAACTAAGTGTGCTGCAATTAATACACATATAAAATAGCCAGGTTCAAGATTTATAATGCCATGTTCCCGGCACTTTTTTTTATTAATTTCGTTTAAAGAATCGTGCGTCAGCCAATTTTTTAATCTTCAATTTTTTAATCTTGTAATCATGCCCCGTTCCGGATACGCCGATCTCCCTCTTCATTATGGACATGTTCCACCCTGGCTCGCGCAGCGAATGAGCAAACTCGGCGGCGCTATAATAGAAGCAATCGTGCTGGACTATGGAAAAACAGAGGCACTGAAGCGCATGAGCGACCCGATGTGGTTCCAGGCGCTGGGGTGTGTGCTGGGTATGGATTGGCATTCTTCAGGGATAACAACTTCTGTGATGGGCGCCCTGAAAAAGGCGGTGAACCCGATATCAAAAGAACTTGGTATTTATATCTGCGGCGGTAAAGGCAAATACTCGCGCGAAACGCCCAACGAGCTGATGCGAATCGCTGACAGTACAGGCATGAATGGCCTTGAACTGGTGAGGGCCAGCAAATTGAGCGCGAAGGTTGACAACACTGCTATACAAGATGGGTTTCAATTATATCTACACTCATTTATTGTTTCTAATGAAGGCGAATGGGCGGTGGTGCAGCAAGGCATGAATGATGCCAACGGAATGGCCAGGCGATATCATTGGTATTCAGGCCATTTGGATTCGTTTGTCAATGAGCCGCATACTTCCATATATGGACAAAACCAGGGGGTGATACTGAACCTTGTAGATAAAAATGCCGGGCCTGCGCAAAACGGCATCATGCAGATTGCCAATGAAGGAGCTGAGCGTATGATGCCTGAAATCCGCAAGATCATTATGCCGCGGCATCATGATGTGCGTAAAGAAGATGTAAACCTGAAAAGGCTGGGCGCAGTGCTTGCACTTGCCGAGAAAAAGGGGGCTGCTAAATTTGAAGAGCTTCTGCTACTGGAAGGACTTGGGCCGAGGACTTTGCAATCGCTGACTCTTGTAAGCGAAGTAATTCACGGCACGCCATCGCGATTTGCGGACCCTGCGCGTTTTTCTTTTGCGCATGGTGGCAAAGACGGACATCCTTTCCCTGTTCCTACCAAAGTATATGATGAAACCATCAGCACACTTAAGAATGCTGTCGAGAGGGCCAAAATAGATTTAACGGACAAACAAAAAGCTATTAAAAGCCTGCACACTATGGCGCAGAGACTTGAAAAGGATTTTATTCCCGATCCAACATCTTTTGAAAAGCTGATAGATAAGGAGCGTATGGAATCGTACCTGTATGGTGGCCGCACTGTTACCGGATGGGCTAAGCGTCAGCCTAAAAAGGGTGGACAACTGGATTTATTTCATTGAAACTTTCCGGCTTTAATCAGAGCGAAACCGCATTCAAACCTTTCAGATTCCTGTTTGTTTTATCTAAAAGCATAATTTTATGATACGCAAACTTAAATCAGGAGAATACAGGATCTATTCAAGACATGTAGATCCTAAAACCCACAAAAGAAAAAATCTGGGAACCTTTAGCAATATGGAAGCGGCTAAAAAGCACGAACGGGAAATTAAATATTTTAAGCATCATTAGGCGGTAGAGACAAGGCCCCGCCTTGTCTCTACGTACTACGTACTCAACACCTCGGCTAATTTCAGCAAACCCTCGTTCACTGGCTTCTTCATGAGTACCGCATCTTCGAGGGATACATAATTGATTCTATCATTCACAACCCCGACAGCCATATTCGCTTTTCCGTCAATCAAAGCCTGAACTGCGGCTGCACCCAGCCGAGAAGCAAGAACCCTGTCCCGTGCTGTTGGGGATCCTCCGCGTTGGATGTGGCCCAGGATCACAGTGCGCGGATCAATAGAAGAAACTTTCTGTTTTATCTTTTCCACTACTTCAAATACGCCGCCCGCATCATCACCTTCGGCCACTATCACCACCTGTGAACCTTTTTTGCGTCCCCAGCCTTTTTGAAGAGTTTTGATCAGGGCATCAAGCTCAGTGTGCATTTCAGGTACCAATATAGCCTCTGCACCTCCTGCCAGTCCCACATCAAGCGCAATAAAACCGGCATCCCTGCCCATCACTTCCACAAAAAAAGTACGGTCGTTAGAGTCTGCGGTATCGCGGATTTTATCAATGGCATCCAGGGCAGTGTTGATGGCCGTATCATAACCTATGGTATAATCCGTACCGTACAAATCGTTGTCAATAGTGCCGGGAACCCCGATAATCGGCAGCCCGAATTCTTTGTAAAATATATCCGCCCCTGTATAAGTACCATTTCCGCCGATAGCAATTACACCGTCAATATGCTTCATTTGCAGGTTTTCAAAAGCCAGCCTCCTGCCTTGCGGCGTTTCAAAATCTTTGCACCGTGCTGTTTTAATGATTGTACCGCCTCTTTGTATAATATTTGAAACTGACCGTGAGTCCATCTGTGCAAACAACCCATCAATGAGGCCCTGGTACCCTCTTTCCACTTCATATATATTTAGGCCATGATATACAGCAGTCCGCACCACTGCCCTTATGCATGCATTCATTCCCGGGGCATCGCCACCGGAGGTTAAAACGGCTATATTTTTCATTGAATTTTATTCAATTCTTGGTTAGGGTCAATTCAATTATCAATAAACATTTCATCAAGGATATTCTTTGCCCCCGCAACATTTTTCAGGTCCCAGAGTACAAACCGGATATCAACTCCAATGCTCCGGCTGTACTTATCGTTCCAGGCATAGTCATTTACCGTGGCTTCATAATTCCTGTCAAAATTCAGGCCAATAAGCTGGCCATATTTGTTGAGCACGGGGCTACCGGAATTGCCTCCGGTGGTGTCAGTATTATACAAAAGGCAGATGGGTACATCATGATGGGCGGCGAGCTCATTTTTAATGTTTTGCCTGTATATTTTTATAAGTGTATCATCGGCCTTATAATCAGGGTTTTGACCGTTCTTTTCTATCATGCCTGCCACAGTTGTAAAGGGTTCACAGTAAACACCGTCCCTGGGGCTATACCCTTTAATATATCCATACGTTAGCCGAAGCGTATGGTTGGCATCGGGGATAAATTGCTCTTGCAGAGTTTGCATTTTGATGTCAATATAAGTGGCCGTAAGCGTCTCTAACTGTGACTTATAAGAGGCTTCCGTGGAATCAAGCCTTTTAGTATCGGCATAATAGTTCCCGGCAAGAATAATAAACGGGTCTTTTAGTTTTAAAAGTTTCGCCGGTTTGTTTTGTACCAGGTCGAAAACGTACGTGCTGTCCAACCACTTAGACATTGCCAATGCAATTCCCGGGTCGCTCGCGTGACCATGTAAAGCATCTCCAAAAGTCATTGGTTTGTTTTCAGCGTCGTAGTTGTTTGCATCTCTCAGCATTTTGGCAAAATACATAGTATCGAATTTCACATACATGCTTTTGTAATATTCCCGAAGTAGTTTTATTGAACTGGTCTTTAAATAATTATCCGGGCTTTTGTTTTTGGCAAGACTCGATTTATAAAGGTCAATGACATGGCAGATTTTAATGAAATAGTCATCAATCAATAGCCTGTTGTACCATGCGTATTTCTTGTATTCTTTTTCAGCAGAGGCATATACAATCTCAATGCTTTTGAGGATCTCGTTATATTTCTGCCTGGTCAAAGGATCAGTTATTTTTGATGCAAGCTCTACGTCTTCCATTTTTTTAGATTCATAAAGGTCCAGCTTTTTCAACCCGTCAAGTTTGCCTTTGTAGTTTTTCATCACATTGGCAAGTGATTTTATTTTGGGATCCTGGCGGATTTTATAAGCGGAATCTCCTTTGCCAAGTTCAAGCATGGTATTTATCTGCCATTCATACAGTTCACTGATAAAAGGCAATTGATAATCCTGCTGGTATTTCAAGAATTCTGCAGGTTCCTGGCGGTAGGTGCGGCCCGGATATCCAAGCACAAAAACAAAATCACCGGTATCTGCCCCGGCTGAACTGATATTGAGATATTCTTTAGGCTGGTAAGGGATGTTAGCGGTATCAAAGCCAGCGCCGTCGCCATTTTTGTTTACATAAGCCCTGATAAATGCAAAATCGCCTGTATGGCGCGGCCAGACCCAGTTATCGGTTTCGCCGCCAAATTCACCAATATCGCGTGGAGGAATATAAACGATGCGCAAGTCTTTGATTACCTTATAGCTAAACAATACATAACTTTTACCGGGCAGCATTTCGGAGATTTCCACTTCAAGGTCATTGCTTTTTAATTGTGCAAGCTGGCTTATCCTGTTCAAGTTTTTTTCAATGGCGGTTCTTTTTCGGCTCGCATCGTTTATAGTATCTGTTCCTGCAAGCACTTCGGCGGAAACATCGGAATGGCCTTCCAATATTTTGCAGCTCAACCCTTTCATGGGCAGTTCCTCTTGCATGGATTTGGCCAGGTATCCTTTTTCAAATAGATTGTTGATGGTGCTGCTGTATGGCGCCAGGGAACTAAAAGCGCAATGATGGTTGGTAATAATGAGGCCTTGCCCGGAAACAAATGAGCCGGTACACCCGCCAAGCTGCACGATAGCCTGGAGAATGCCGGTGCCGTTGGGATTGTAAATATCATTCTCAGTAATACGCAACCCTGCTTTTTTGAGCGGTACCTGGTGGAGAGCGTTTACGGGGTACATTCCTCCATCCGGGTTAGAAGTAAATGCCGAAGAACAAAAAGCCGGAAAAAAAGCAAAAACCATCAAACTCCTTCTTAAAGAAGGCATTGGATTAAAAATCGTTGGACAGAACATACCGGAAAACCACATTTGTCAACAAAAGTACTTCATTTATCTCATGCACATATTTTTATAGCTGCATGTCCGGCAAATATTCAAATCCTCAGTCTGCACAACAGGCAATTCTGGATCCAGCATGCTAAGAATGATTGATGTTAGTTTTTGCTCAAATACGTTCGCATTTTTATCATCAAACACGCCATCTTTTTCATTTACATTGATATAACCTTTCATAACATCTCTTAGTGGCATAATGGAAGGCTTTAATTTAGCGCCGGGATTATTTTTCAGGTACAAGAGTCCATAAAAAAGTGTCTGAAAAGCCTCTTTGTTGTCTTTATAAAGCGCTTCATCGGGTTCGTTGTAGTTGAACTGGTTCAGTTTTACATTCCCGGTTTTATAGTCAACAATCCTAATGATACCATCTTTTTCATCAACCCTGTCAATGAACCCTTTCAGGTTAATTTCATTTAAATGAGAGGATTGCACTGGTATTTTACATTCTGCTTTTACTTCAGTGCTAATCAATTTGAAAGGGGCGTATAGAATATCCGCATCAATTGTTTTTTCCGCCAGAATTTTTACGGTTTCAATCAGGATACCATTCCTTTTTGCTATGCTGTCTTTTTGCCTGCCATGCACCTTATGAAGCACATAGTTCATGGAGGCAGTAAGAACAGCTTTTCTTTCGTATAGGATTTCGGCAGTTACCAGGCATCCATTAAGCCCTTCATAAGTTTTTTCCATCAGGCCATGGAACAATGTTCCAAAATGCTTTGCTTCAAGATTTTCTACAACAGCTTCTTTTTCAGGTATTTTGAATATATTTTTGAAACAGAACTGCAACTGGCAAATAAAATATGAACTTATAAAAGTAGGGGAAAGGCCTGTTTCGTTTTTGGCCATGAGCGCTTCATAAAAGCGGTTATCTTTTTGGGCTGTAATGGTTTTTGCCGGATTGTTTTTGAGAGGCAAGCCATAATACCGGCGATGAATATTGATGTTTGGGTTTGCCTTGGGAAGATAATATTCCACCTGGCGCAGGTACCTGCTTTGTTCTTCACCTCCGGACCCGGTTTCGGAATTGTAGATCAGGTAGATATCCTTTGACCGTTGCAGCAGACGGTAAAAATTATAGGCATATAAGCTTTCCTGTTCTTCGTGTGTGGGCAGGCCAAAGTTTTTGCGAATGTCAAATGGAATATAGGAGCGGGTTCTTTTTGTATCGGGTATAACGCCCTCATTTACAGGAAGCATAAAAACAGTATCAAAATCCAGGCAGCGGGTTTCCAGCATTCCCATTAATTGAATCGCTTCAAGGTTTTGTGAAGAAGAAGGGTATACCGCTTTACTCACTTTTTCCTTAAATAGCCTGAGATATGTTTTTTTGCTGATTTCGTTTTCATTGGCTTTGATGAGATGTGATAACTCGTTTATAATGAGTTTAATTGGACTTTCAATATCCTTATCAGATCCTTTTTCGTTTTCATTCAAAATGTCGCTGAAATATTCATTTAATTGCTTCACATCCAGTATTTCCCTGAAGTATAGGTTTGTTAATGCGGAATCAGAATCTTTGAATTCTTTTAAAGAGATATAAATTATCTGCTCATTCTGGATTTTGTTTTTCAATGTGGCAATTGCCGGATCTTTTTGAAGCCGGACCAATGGATGGGACAGTACGGCTATGACATCTTTATGATAAAAAGATTTTGTTTCCGGTTGGTAATTATTGACCAGGCTGGTAATACTCTGAAACAAAGTCGCCAGGCTGCTGTATTTAAGTGGCTGCCCGGAAGTTATATTTATTTCTTCCTTGCTTACAGGCAGGGCGAAGAGAACGGGGCTTAGTAATTTTTCATCGGCAAGGATAATAGCCGTGAACTGACTGGGGTGGTTTTTAATACATTTTTTTAGTTCGATACCCAGCGCTTTTGCCTGGCCTACCTGCAGGGGCGCTCCTATGATATGAATATTCTTGCTATCGGTAAGTATTTGATTGCCAAGTAACTGTTCGTTATATCCATGCAGGCGCCGCATGGATTTCCGAATAAAATGGCCGGCCTCTTCTCTTTCATTGTCAAGAAAATATTCATCTATATCCCAATATATAAGAGCTTTATCAAGGTCAATTAATTTCTGGATGATAACCTCTTCAGATTTTGAAATAGCATTGAAGCCTATAAAGATATATTTGTCAGCTTCTGTTTTGAAGCTTCCACTTTGCATCTTTTCTGCAACTGCCCGGTAGTTCATTCCACTGTAGGCCAGGTTGCTGGCTGTCAATTCTTTTTTGAAGCCGAAATAAGTTTTTTCATACACCTGCCAGGTTTCCAGGAATCTTTTTTTCAGGTATTGTTCATCTTCAGGCCTAAGCTCCGGCAGCATTTCAAAGGGAAGGGTTTGTTCCTGTAGGAAATATTTTTCAAGGTCTTTAACCGCGGAAATATTCTTGAACAAGGCATTCGGGTCGGCCATGTACCTGTCAATTTCATCAAAATCATCGAGCATTAGGTTTCCCCATCCCCAGAAGGTATCAAAATCGGTTTCCCCGGAATATTTTTGATAAACTTTAAAAAGGATCAAAAGCAGATCAATGGGGTCAGAGGCCTGTGAGCCTGCATGTTCTTCAATAAAGGAATCCATAGAATAAAAAGAAGGCAGCTCTTTTGAATAACCTTGATGCTTTAGTTCTCCAACAAAATAGTGGAAAGGCCTTTTGTTTGGGAAAATGACAACGATGTTTTCCAGGTTGCCATTTTGCCTGTTAAGAATATCTTTTACAACAAGATAGAGAAAACTGTTTTCCATCGGGATTAATGGAGCAAGTTAGGGAAAAGAAAGGCGGAAAAAAATATCCTATCTCTGGATTACAATTTTTCGATTCAATACCCCATCAACAGTCTGTAAATAAAGTATATATATGCCGTTATTCAACATGTTTACGGGTATCACATTTATTTCTGAGACCTGGACTGTTGTACTGGAATATACTGCCTTGCCCTGCACTGTAAACAAGCTGATTTTATTCACCAGTCCACCATACTGCGACAAATCTATGTTAAGAACTTCCTTAGCAGGGTTGGGAAACACATTTATTTTGGATACATCATCGGCAGCTCCAATTCCTGAAATTGATTTTGACAAGGTCATGTCCAGCAAATAAGTACCTGTCTCGCTGGTGGATGTAGGTGTTACCAGAAAATATACCGCATCGCCGTGGTTGAGACTGATATTGGCAGGAATGGTTCCGGTATAAGGCCCCGACCATGTAATACCGCCATCCAAAGAGTAAGAGAACTGTCCATTCAGGGTGTAAGTATTTGCATTGCCGCTGCCCTGCGCGTCATCTATCCTGGGCGTAATGATATAGGCATTAGCCGGATCAAGAATAATTTTATAATAATCAACATCAGTACTGATATGAATATTGGAACCCTGCGTATTAACGCTTGCGAGATTGCCCGAAAAATTCACCGGCAAAGCATAAGCCGTAGCGAGACTATTATCAGGTTCATATATATCAGGTTGCAGGGATTTGGTAATATTCATGTCCAGCAAATAAGTACCTGTTTGACTGGTTGATAGAGGTGTTACCAGGAAGTAAACCGTACCTCCATTGGGGAGGCTGATATTGGAGGGAATGGCGCCGGTATATGGCCCAAACCAGTTAGCGCCGCCATCCAGAGAGTATGAAAATTGCCCATTCAGCGTATAAGTGTTTGCATTACCGCTGCCCTGCGCGTCATCTATCCTTGGTGTAATAATATAAGCGCTATCGGGACTAAGAATAATTTTGTAATAATCCACATCGCTTCCGATGTGAATATTAGAACCCTGGGTGTTAACATTCGCGAGATTAGCGGAAAAATTTACCGGCAAGGAATAAGCGGCGGCAATTGAATTATCTGGTTCATACGTATCAGGTTGTAAGGATTTTGTAACCCTCATGTCAAGGAGGTATGTCCCTGTTTGCCCGCTAAAAGCAGGTGAAACCAGGAAATAAACCATTCCACCATTGGCCATGTATATATTATTAGGCAATAAACCCTCAAATGGCCCCATCCATGTTTTCCCTGTGTCCAGAGAGTACGAAAATTCACCATTCAAAGTATAAGTATTGGAATTCCCACTTCCCTGGGCATCATCAATCCGGCCT
>Ga0134126_10001248_pt1 | contig 32345 bp, 22 predicted proteins | sample KB31752_FD_96881 | JGI IMG/M metagenome (GOLD analysis project Ga0134126, IMG submission 96881) | Terrestrial soil microbial communities with excess Nitrogen fertilizer from Kellogg Biological Station, Michigan, USA - KB3-175-2 | ecosystem: Environmental > Terrestrial > Soil > Unclassified ...
AAAGCCCCTCGCTCGGCCCCGGCGATACGATGGCCGTGATGGCATCGTTGCCGCACCAGGCAGCTTCCCAGAGATTGCAGTCCGCGGGACTGAACTGGCTGACCCGGTTCTCCTCGAGGTCGTAGACCCAGGCACGCCGCCAGCGGTAGCCCTCCGTCCCGGTATCGACCGTCGGTAGCCAGGCCGGAAGGTCGTGCTCCGCCGTCTTGGTGGTCGCCGCGCCCTGCGCGCCGGCGAGGTCAGCCCCATGGCCGGCGACGCCCAGGAGGATCCGGCGGGCGTTCGGCGACCAATGGAGGTATTCGACCCACCCATCGACGGGCGGGGTGGCCCGGCACTCCCCGGTCTCGGCATCCAGCAGGTAGAGCTGGAAGTCGCCCGGTTTGCGCCGATCGGAGAGGAAGGCGATATGCCGGCCATCGGGCGAGAGCTTCGGGGCCCGGTCGGTGTTGGGGCCGAAGGTCAGGACCCGGGTGTCGCCGCTCGCCAGGTCCGTCAGGCAGATGCGCGAGACCGCCTCGTTCGCGGAGTCGACCAACGTGCCGGTAAAGACGACCCGGCCACCGTGCGCCGAGATCTCCGCAGCGTCGGCAATGAGCCCGCTGCCAGGTCGGCGGAAGGTGCGGTAGAGGGCCTCGGTTTCCCGATAGAGCGCGGTATCACGGATGTCTCGCTGCATTCGCTTGAGCCTCAGGTCGCCGCATCGATGAGTCGAGGAGGATGATCCCGTCCGCCTCTGCCGTCCAGTGGCCCGGCGCAGAGGGTCAGGGGGCCGGCTCTGCCAGTTTGCGCAGCGGCCGGATGAGGCTTCCAACAAAGAAGCCGACCCTGCGCGTACACTGCCGCGCCCACGTCGTGCCGTACAGCCAGTCCAAAGCCGGTCCGCCACATGCAGATCCCCAGGACGACGCTCGCAATGGCGAGCACCGCGATGAGCCGCAACACATCTTTCATTTCAGCGCGCCTTCGCTGTTGGCAACGGACTACCGTTGGAGTCGGCGATTATGGCCCGTGCTCGCGAGCGCACACATGCGGCGCATCACCCCCGGTATGCCGGCCGCGTGATCGATATCACACAACGAATCTCGCCAGCGCATAGTCCTCGGCGTTGACAGGCGGCGAGTCTCCTGTCATCAGATCCGACAGGAGTTTCCCCGATCCCGCGGCCATGGTCCATCCGAGCGGCCCATGACCGGTGTTGATCCAGAGATTGCCGACCGGTGTCGGTCCGATGACCGGCACGCCATCGACCGACATCGGCCGCAGCCCGCACCAGGCCCTGGCTTGCGAGCGCTCGAATCCGCCCGCCGGCAACACCTGCTGCACGAGCCTCACCAGGTTGCGGATGCGGGCCTCGGGAAGCGACAGATCATAACCGGCGAACTCGGCGGTTCCGGCCACGCGGATGACGTTTTCCAGCGGCACCACCACGGCATGAAAGTCATCGTCGCAGACCGGGAGTCTGAGCGGCGGGTCGAGCGTGGGATGCTCGAAGGTGAGCGAGTAGCCTTTGGCGGGCTTCACGGGCAGCTTCAGGCCCAGCTCTGCGAGGAGTTTCGGGCTGTAGCTGCCGGCGGCGACGACATAACGGTCGGCGGTGAGGCGTGTCTGGCCGCTCCACACTGCCGTCACACCGCCCTGACGCTGCTCGATCCCGGTGACGGGCGTCGCGAAGCGGAACTCGACGCCGCTGCGGCGCGCGTGCTCCGCGAGACCAACGCAAAACTCATAGGCGTTTCCCACCTCATCGACGGGGTAATGAATGCCTCCCGCGAGCTGACTGGCGATCGGTGCCAGCGCCGGCTCCAGGGCCACGATGTCATCGACGGTCACGCGGCGGAAGGCGAGTCCTGCCGCTGCGCGCAGTTTCTCTCCCCAGGCGAGCGCCCGCTCGAGCGCCGCGGGACTGCGAATGACCCGCAAGGTTCCGCGGGATGCGGCGCCATACTCGATCCCCGTCTCCCGCCGCAGGCTCTTGAGGACCTCGAGCGAATGCAGCGCGAGCTTCAGGTTCTTGACCGTGTTGCGCTGGTAGCGCTCCGGGGTCGAGTTGCGCAGGAACCCGGTCCCCCAGCTCCCGAGGTGCGGCAGCGCCTTCAGGCGCAGCTTGAGCGGCGAGTCGGAGCGGCCGATGGAGGCCAGCAGCACCCGCCAACTCCCCGGCGCGTTCCACGGCTCCGGCATGCTGGGTGTCAGAAGCGATCCGTTGGCGAAGCTCGTCTCCCGCCCCGGGCCCTCCTGACGGTCGAGCACGGTGACTTCCCAACCGCGGCGCGCGAGGAAGTAGGCGGACGTCGTGCCGATCAGTCCGCTGCCGATGATGATGGCTTTCACCTTCGCAGCCTACCTTGCCGACCACCGCGCAGCCAAGGTGCAAGCCCGCCGGCTAAAGCCGGTGCCAGTAGGCGTTTCCCACGCTGGGCGCCTGCCCGATCTTGGCGGCGATCAACGAGAGATGCCCTTCCGTGAGCCCCGTGACATCGACCCGAATGTACAGCGTACCCGAGGTCCCCTGCTCCGCGACTACGCGCCGGGGCACGATGTTGAGGGACTGAAAGCAGGTGAGGACGCGGGCGAGTGCGCCCGGATCAGCCTCGGTGCAGACGCGCAGGCAGAGCGCCTGTGTAGGAGCCTCTTCAGGCGTCTGTAGAAATGCTGGTTCTGTGGTCATGGGATCGGTTCCGCATCGCAATTTCATCTGGATCGAGCGCGCAGCAGTCCCGGCTTTCAGTGAAAGCCGGGCCGGTAATCGACCCGATCTGTCGGATGAGGGAAACCATGACTTGCAGCCAGTATGCCGCAATTTCCAGCCGGAAGTCACGCCCCGGCCGCATTTGTGAAGAAACGCGCAGCCAAATCCCATGGACCGCGCTTCACGGGCGGCCGATGCTGTATCGCCTGGGATTCTGTGGTGACACCGTTTTTTTGAACCTCCTGTTGCGATAAGCTCGCCGAACCCGGAACTGTCATGGTCGCCGTGATGCAATCCGATCTCGTCCGCCGCCATCGCCTCACCGTTGAGGAGTATTTCCGCATGGCTGAGGTCGGACTGCTGGCGCCCGAGGCGCGTGTCGAGCTGATCGAGGGTGAGATCTTCGACATGGCACCGATCGGTAATGAGCACGGGGGATTCACCGCCTGGCTTCACCGCCGTTTCCTCCGCGATCTCGGCGAGAGCATCTCCGTTTGGGATCAGGTGACGCTTCCCTTGGGCAGGTTCTCCGCGCCCGAGCCGGATCTTACAATTCTCAAGTACCGGAAAGACGAGTACAGGGGCAAGCGGCCAGCTCCCGAGGACGTGCTTCTTATCGTGGAAGTGAGCCAGAGCTCCCTGCGGCACGACCGGAACGCGAAGCTACCGCTATACGCCCGGTACGACATCCCCGAAGTATGGATTTTGGATGTGCAGCGCCTTCAGCTACAGCTCTTCCACACGGTGGAGGCAGGGAAGTACATCCACACATCCTTGACGCCAACACCAGGTCCGCTCTCGCTCCGGGGGCTTCCCGGCGCAACGGTGGACCTGACAGGCTTATTCGAAGACTGAATCGCGGGAGAAATCCGCTACACCCACCCGCCGTCCACGATGTAGTGCTGATTCGTGCAGGCGCTCGCCTCGTCGGAGGCGAGGAAAACGATGAACTTCGCGATCTCGGCGGGCTCGAGCTTTCGCTTCAGGCACTGGCGGCCCATGATCTCGGCCTCCGCTTCCGGTGTGATCCATTTCTCGAGCTGGCGCTTCGTCATGATCCATCCGGGCGCGACGGCGTTGACGCGTATTCCGTAGGCGCCGAAGTCGCGCGCGAGAGAACGCGTCAGGCCTAACACGGCTGACTTTGACGCCGTGTATCCGGCCATCCCGCCTTGACCGATGATCCACGAGATCGAGCCGAGATTGACGATGACGCCGTGCCCCGCCGCCTTCATGTCGGGAACGACAGCCTGGGCGCAGAAGAACTGATGCTTGAGATTGACGGCGATGCGGCTGTCCCACATGGCCTCCGTCACCTCTTCGGTCGGATGCCGCTCATCGTGCGCGGCATTGTTGACCAGCACCTGGATCGGCCCGAGTTGCTTGCGGATCGCCGCGACGGAGCGCTGCAGCGCCGGAATGTCGGTGAGGTCGCAAGGCTCGAAATGCACGGGCGTCCCCGCCTCGGCCAGCTCCCGGGCGAGCGCGCGCGAGGGCTCCACGGCGATGTCGATGAAGGCGACCTTCGCCTGCTGCGCCGCGAACTGGCGCACGATCGCCTCGCCGATCCCCGAGCCGCCGCCCGTCACCAGCACGACCCGGCTCTTCAAGTCAGGATAGATCGCCGCCATCTGCCTTCCTCAAACCAGTTGCACTTCCACCGGCCGCAGCCCGGGCGCCGGCGCCTCGAAGCGGAAGAGGTCTCCCGCCATGGGTTGCGCCTCGCGCTGCGCCGGCGTCATCCCCTTCCATGCGGTGGTGACATAGGCCGTTCGCAGGTCTGGACCACCGAAGGCGATCTTGGTGACCTGGGCGCACGGCAGGCGCACCGTCGCGAGTAGTTTGCCCCCGGGGGAGTAGCGGCGCACGCCCCACCCGCCCCACAAGGCGATCCACACGCAGCCTTCCTGATCCACCGTAGTGCCGTCGGGCCAGCCGGCGCCGTCCTCGAGGTGGACGAACACGCGCTTGTTCCTCAGCGTCTGCGGGTCCGGCCGATCGAAGGCGTAGACCGTCCGGTTGGACGTATCAGTGTGATAGAAGACCCGGCCGTCCGGGCTGAATGCCGGACCATTGGTGATGACGTATCCCTTATCGAGGCATACACACCGCCCGCCCGCATCGAGACGATACAGCGCACCGCTCGGGTCGACTTCCGGATCATGCATCGATCCGAACCACAACGCCCCCTCGGGGCTGACGCACGCATCATTCAGACGATTCGCGGGAAGCTGTGGCTCGACCCGCGCCAGGCGCACGAACTCGCACGCCTGCGGGTCGAAGCGATGCAACCCCGTCTCGAGACCCACCACGAAGCCGCCGCCGCGGAGCGGCGCGAGGAACCCCGGCTGCCCCGGCGCCGGCCAGAAGCGGTGCGCGTCCCCTTCCGGACGCCAGCGATGCAGGCGCCGCGACTTGATGTCGACGAACCAGAGCGCCGACTCGCGCTCGACCCACACCGGGCCCTCGCCGAGCTCGGCCCCCACCTGGCAGACATGCGTCGCTTCCATGACGGGAAGCATACCGGGGTTCGGACTAATTGTCTGAGTTGACGACACTGAGGGTCACGCGCGCATCGAAGCGCTCGCCGGGCGCGAGCAGCTTCTGGCCGGTGATCGCCGGCGGCGCCGAGCGGTTGACCGCGTTCGGCATGTGGCTCACCGGCTCCACGCAGAAGAAATCCAGGCTCGGGGGGCTGTAGATGTGCAGCCACCGCAGCGCACGGCTCGCGGTGAGCGCGAGTCGCAGCCGCTCCTCGGGCAGCACGATCTCCGCCACGCCGGGCCAGCCCGTATGGCAGTGATCGATCAGCTCCGGCCGCGCCACCTCATCGCCCCGACCCCACTGCGCAAACCTCGTTCCGTGGGCGAGCCGCACCGGCAGCAGCTCCTCATCCGTGAGCCACACGCCCTCGAGATGCGCCTTGAGCGCTGCGCCCCGTCCCTTGTGGAAGTACGGATGCCATCCCAGCCCGGCGGGCATGGGCGCCGCATCGCGGTTCTCGAGCGACAGCGCCACCTCGAGACTGTCGGCGTGCAGTGTCAGCGTCTGGGTGGCGAGATAGCGCCAGGGCCAGCTGTCGGGGGAATGCTCGTACGAGAGCGCCGCGCGATCCTGCGCCACGGAGTCGACCCGCCAGGGCCGGCGCCAGCCGTGGCCGTGCAGCGGCAGCGCCTGGCCGGGTGCGTTGCGCTCGATCCTGACCTCGCGCTCGCCCACGCGAAAGCGCCCGCCGGCAATCCGGTTGGCGAAGGGTACGAGGGGGAAGGCCGCCGTCTCAAAGGGATCGGTCGTGCCAGGCGGCGTCGGCCGCAGCACGTCCCGCCCCTGATGGCGCAGCGTCGCCACCGCGGCGCCGAGGCCGGGCAGCAGCTCGAGGGTCAGCTCCCCATCGGCCAGCGAGAGGGTTTCCTGCCGCATCCCCTACTGCTGCGCCGCCTTCGGCGCGGCCATGTCCGCGGGCGTCGAGTTGCGGTGCCACAGCTCCTGGATGGACTCGAGCGGGCGACCCTTGGTCTCCGGAACGAAGCGAATGACGAAGAGTGCCGCGAGCACGGCGCAGGCGCCGTATACCCAATAAGCGAAGCCGTGATTGAACTGCGCGTTGAGATAGGTGCTGCCGTCCATCATCGGGAAGGTCGTCGATACGATCCAATTCATGATCCACTGCGCCGCGACGGCGATGGACATCGCCACGCCCCGAATGGAGTTGGGGAAGATCTCCGACAGCATCACCCACACCACCGGGCCCCAGGAGAATGAGAACCCCAGGATGTAGACCACGACGGCGGCCAGGGCGAGATAGGAGGAGCCCGCCGAGCCGCCGGTCTGCCCGACCGTCGCGGCGACCAGATGCCGATCGAAAAGGAAGCCGAGGAAGATCATGGCCACCGCCATGATCACGGCCCCCGCAACGAGCAGCGGCTTGCGCCCGATCCGATCGACCGTAAAGGTCGCGATCAGCGTGAAGACGAACATGGTCACGCCGCTATAGATCGCCGAATCCCAAAGCGCCTGGGTCGTCGAGGCGCCCATGTTCTCGAACATGTGCGGCGCGTAATAGAGCACGGCGTTGATGCCGACGACCTGTTGAAAGATCGACAGCATGATGCCGACGAACAGCACCAGCCAGCCGAAGCTGAAGAGCGGACGGGTGTGCTGGACCAGAGTGTCCTTGATCTGCTGCAGCGTCGACTGCGCGTCCGCCTCGCCGACGAGGCGTTGGAGCAGCGTCAGCGCCTCCCCATCGCGGTCCTTCAGCACCAGGAAGCGCGGGGTCTCGGGCACCATCAGCATGAAGATGATGAGCAGCGCCGCCGGAATCGCCGCCGAGGCCAGCATGTGCCGCCATGCGGTCGTCATCAGGTACTCGCGGGTGTGTCCCGCCTGGATGGCCCAATTGACGAAGTAGACGAGAGTGATGCCGACGACGATCGCGATCTGCTGGAAGGTGACGAGCATGCCCCGCGAGGCCGGCGGCGCGACTTCCGCGATATACATGGGCGCCAGCATGGAGGCCATGCCGATGGCCATGCCGGCGACCAGCCGGTAGAAAAGGAAGGGCCCGAGCGCGTGATAGCCGACGCCCCCGAAGATGCTCCAGAAGAACTCCGGGTAACCCGCTCCCAGGGACGAGAGGAAGAACAGGATTCCGGCAATGATGAGGCCGGCCTTGCGGCCGATCCGGGTCGAGATGGGACCGGCGAGGAAGGCGCCGATCACGCAGCCGAGAAGGGCCATGGATATGGTGAGGCCCGACAGAATGTTGGCGTCTGCCTCCGCGAGATGCCGCGGATCGACGAAGTTGTGCGTGATCGCATCGGTCACGCCGGAGATCACCGCGGTGTCGTAGCCGAACAGCAGGCCCCCCAAAGTGGCGGCGACCGTCAGCGCCGCCACGAGGCCCGGATTACCCTTGCCGCTCATTTCTTTCTACCCCCTCACAGATAACTCTCGAGTTAAATCATCTCCAACCCGCGTCCACGAAGTACTCGTGGGCGGTGCACATTCTCGCATCGTCGGAAGCCAGGAACAGCACGAGCGAGGCGACGTCCTCCGGCTCCACCCGGGCCTTGAGGCATTGCTGCGCCAGTATGCGCGCTTCCTCATCCGGAGTGTGCCAGAGTCGCGTCTGCCTCGGCGTGCGCACGCCCCCCGGCACCACGCAGGTGACCCGGATGCCGTGCTCGCCCAGCTCCCGCGCCATGGCGCGGGTCATGCCCTCGATCCCCGCTTTGGCGGTCTGGTAGACCGAGAGCCCGGAGAGCGCGAGGTGCCAGGAGACCGAGCCGAAGTTGATGATGGCGCCGCCGCCCGCGGCCTTCATGCCGGGAGTGACGGCCTGGGCGCAGAAGAAGAGATGCCGCAGGTTTACGGCCACCCCGTCTTCCCAATACTGGGGCGTGACGCTCTCGAAGCAGTGCCGCTCGTCGTTGGCCGCGTTGTTGACCAGAACCTGGATCGGGCCGTCCTGCGCCAACCCGCTGAGCGTCTGCCGGACGGAGTCCAGGTCGCGCAGGTCGCATGCGTGGAAGCGCGGTGGGCAATCCAACGTCGAGAGCGATCGCTCGAGGGCGCATGACTCATCGACGCAGATGTCCAGATAGGATACGAGAGCGCCCTGGCGCGCGAACGCCGTGACGATCGCCGCCCCAATCCCCGAGCCGCCACCGGTCACGACGACGCGCTTGCGCCTGAGGCTCGGATACACGGCGTGGCGGAAAGCAGGCTTCTGCGGGCTGCTTTCAGCGAGGCTCAGGGCGGGGGCGACACGACTCATTGTGTGGGGACTCCTTAGAGAATGACCTGCTCGGGTGGCAGCAGGCCCCGGGCGGCGAGATTGCGCATCAGCGCGGCGATGCCGGTCGTCCAGGGCGGCGCATGCTCGCAATGCGTGACACGGTTCACCAGCGCTCCCAGCCGCTCGCTCGCGATCCGCACCCGGTCGCCCCTGCGGTGCGTGAAACCGAGGCCCGGCGTGTCACGGTCCTCCACCGGAGCGAACATCGTGCCGAGGAAGAGCGCGAAACCGTCCGGGTACTGGTGGTGGCGGCCGATGGTCTGGCCGATGAGCTCCAACGGGTCGCGGCTGATGAGCCGCATGGAGCTCGCGCCCTGGAGCACATAGCCCTCCTCGCCCCGCACTTCGAGCGTCACTTCCGCCGCGCGCACGTGATCCAGTGTGAACTCGCCGTCGAAGAGGCGGATGAAGGGACCGATCGCGCAGGAGGCATTGTTGTCCTTCGCCTTGCCGAGGAGCAGCGCGCTGCGGCCCTCGATGTCCCGCAGGTTGACGTCGTTCCCGAGCGTCGCACCGACCGCGCGTCCGGCGGGGTCGCACACCAGCACGACCTCGGGCTCGGGGTTGTTCCACCTGGAATCCGAGCGCACGCCGATCCAATCGCCCCAGCCGACCGAGGACAGCACCGGTCCCTTGGTGAACACCTCGGCGTCAGGCCCGATGGCAACCTCGAGGTACTGCGACCAGAGGCCTGCCGCGAGCAATGCTTCCTTCAGGCGTGCCGCCTCGGGCGATCCGGGCCGCACGGCACCGATGCGCGTGCCGACACGCTGCTCCAGAGCCTCGCGGACGCTCTGTGCGGCGGTGGAATCGCCGCGCGCCCGCTCCTCGATCACGCGCTCGAGCGCCGAGACGGCGAAGGTCACTCCGCAGGCCTTGAGGCACTGTAGATCCACGGGCGAGAGCAGGCACAGCGCGTCCCGCTCGCCTTCGCTCTCCCATTGTGGCCGCAGCGGCAGCGCCTCGAGATCGCCCAAGTCCCTTCCCGGCACGTCGGACTCGCCGCGCCAGCGGGCGATGAGCTCCGAGGTGGTCGGCGCAAAGCCGGACACGTCCAGCACCCGCCCACCCCGGACGAGGATGGGAGTGGGACCGTCGCGGGTCAGCAGACGCCCGAGCAGCGTCGCCTGACGCCAGTCCCGGGGCAGGGAATCGAGCATGGAGGACGTCCTGGGGGGCCCGCTCGCGGGATGGTGGGCCTCGGCATTACTGGTAGCGTTACCATGACTCACCGGCGCCGCCCTGTCAAGCCCGGCCGCGGAGCTTCGGCGCCGCCGCGGACTCGCGCGAGATGAAGGCGTGCGGGATCAGCCGGTGCCGCCTGTTGCTCGGCTCCGGTCCGGCGCCGCGGCCACCCCGCACGGTCGTCACCAACATGTCGATGGCCTCCGCCGCCATGCGGGCGATCGGCTGTTGGATCGTGGTGAGCTCCGGCCAGATGGTCGAGGCGATGAGTGTATCGTCGAAGCCGACGACCGTGAGGTCGCGCGGGACGTCGAGCCCGCGCCGATGCGCCTCCGCGATGACGGCCGCTGCCATGTCGTCGTTGCTGGCGAAGATGGCGGTGGGAGCCGGATCGGCCGCGAGGAGCTTGCGAGCCGCATCGAGCCCGGAGCGGAAGCTGAAGAATCCCTGCTCCATCTGCAGCGGCGGCCGCTCGCCCCGGCCCGAGCGCGCGGCCTCCTCGAGGGCCGCCGTGAACCCGAGCCAGCGCTCCTCGCTCGCGCTCTGGTTGGGATGGCCCTTGATGAAGGCGACGCGCTCGTGCCCGAGGCCGAGGAGATAGCGGGTCATCTCGAGCGCCGCGGAGTAATCGTCGATGCGCACGCACATGGTATCGGCGGGCGGGCGACCCGCGGCGACCGTCACGATGGGCAGGCGCGCCGCATTGAGCTCCGCGCGCACCGCGGCGGACTCGCAGAGCGGCGGCGGCAACACGACGCCGACGACGGCGCCGGCGAGCAGGCGCCGCACCGCTCGGCGCGAGGCGACCGGCGTCGGCTCGCATTTCTCCAGCACGAGCTGCACGCCGTGCCGGCTCGCCGCATCGAGCGCGCCCACCAGGAACTCGCTCAGATACGCGGAGCTCGGATTGCCGTAGAGCAGGCCCAGCCGCTCGCCCCGCTCGCTCGCCAGGTTGCGGGCGGCGAGGTTCGGCGAGTAGCCGAGATCCCGCACGGCGCGTTGCACGGCCTGGCGCGTGCCGTCGCTGACATAGGAGTTGCCGTTCACGACCCGGGAGACCGTCATCGGCGACACTCCGGCGCGGCGGGCGACGTCCTTGATGGTCGCGCCGCCGCGGAATCGACTGCGGGTCCTGCGGGTCGGCTTGCTCATTGGATGGAGAAGGCCTGGTAGGAGTGCGGCGGCAGCCGCACCACGAAGCTCGTCTCGCCACCTTGGACGGTTGCCGGCGGCGGGGTGACCTCGGGTGCCGGCAGCACGGCCTCGCCGGAGGCGAGGTCCACCAGTCTGGAGGCGGCGCCCTTGACGAAGATGCGCACGGAAGCCGGATCCGCGCGGTAAGACTCCACGACGAAGGCATGGTTGTCGTAGGCGAAGAGGCTCACCTTCGCCGGGGCGTTGATGCGCACCGGGAAGCGCGCGAGCAGGTAGCCCCGCAGCGCATCGAGCGCCGGCTGCGGCAGCTGGTAGAGATCGCCCATGTTGGCCGGCACATTGAGCACGTAGAGCTGCCCCCGCCCGTAAGCGGTCTCGAGGAGAACCGGCACCGCGTTGGCGGAGGCCTCGGCGCGGATCAGCGGCCAGGTGTCGTTGGTATAGAAGTGGATCTGCGGGAAGATCACCGGGCGGTTCGCGCGGCCGGACACATCCAGCCCGCCGCCGCCATGGGACCCGAAGGTGCCGTAGTAATGCCGCGCCTGGATCGGCAGGCCGCCGTAGCGGATCTCGGCCACGTTCTCGATGCCCCGATCCTGCAGCGCATGCAGCAGGCCCGCGGTGATGATCACCTGGCCGCCCGCCTCGAGGTTGCCCTCGATCTCCTTCACGATGTCGGGATCGAGCGCCGCCTCCTCGGTGAGCAGCACCACCGGCGCGCCTTTGGGGAAGTGCGGCGTCAGGTCGATCGGGATGCCGATGTTGCCGAGGTAGTTCTGCAGGAAGTCCTCCTCCGAGGAGGACTGGTAGGGCTTGTAGCTCTCGATGCCGATCGGCCGGCCGAGCTTGCCGAGGAAACGGTCGACCAGGGAGAGCGAATAACCCGCCACGTGAGCCCAGCCGGGCACGGCCTCGCTCCCCGCCGGGGCGTGGAAGGAGTCCTCCATGGCGCTCCAGTCGAAGCTGGTGTGGTCGGCGGCCCACGGCCGCTCGCCCGCGATCGCCGGGGCCGGCGAAGCCAGCGCGCCCCAGCTGAAGAGCGTGATCTCGGGCGCCTTGGCGAGCATCGTGTCCCAGAGCTGCTCCGCATAGCGGTCGGCGTAGAGCGTATCGAAGGTGTCGACCCAGCCGCCGAGGTCGCCGCCGTTCGGGCGGATGTTGTCGTAGTAGCGGAAGACGAGATAGCTCTCGTACTGCTGCAGCAGCTGATAGGTCGCGACCGGGTCACGCGTCTCCGTGCCCGTATAGATGTAGTCGAACATCTGCGCTTCGCGGTCGAGGTCGAAGCCGAGTCCCTGGAAATGCTCGTACCAGTTGGGGTATTTGATGATGACCTTCACGTGCGGGTTGGCGCCGCGGGCCGTCGCCAGGATGACGTGCTGCGCCACCCAGCGCATCTTCTTCAGGCGATACTGGGTCCAGGAAAGCGCGCCCTTGGCGCGGATGTCGGCGTCGCTGCGCGTGTTGTAGAAGGTGAAGTCATCGAGGATCACGGTGTCGAAGTGGCTGGCCGCGATCCGCACGGCGCGCTCCGCCATGGCGACGTCGCGCGGATTCTCGTAATCGAAGGAGAGGAACTGGCTGCCATCGCCCGGCGCGGTGAGCGTGAGGCCGCCGTCCACCGTGATGCCGCGCGCGCGGAAGAAGCTCGCGATCCGATCGAGCGAGGCCGGATCGGCGAACACGCCGCTGCGATAGTCCTCGAGGTACACCTTGTTGAAGTGCACCTGGCTCCAGATGCGCTGGAACTGCTGCTGCAGCACCTTCGGATCGGCGAGCTGCCGGGTGCAGCTCACCGGGATGTAGACCGCGACGCTGAAATTGTGGTACGGCCGCTGCGGCGCGACCGCCGGCGCCGGCCCGGTATCGGCGGCCAGCGCCGAGGCGGCGGGGAGCAACAGGCACGCCGCCGCGATCGCCCGCCCCACCCCTGCGAAGAAGCTCTTCCGCATCACGTTCTCCCCGCGCCCGCGGCGCAAGACGCACAATGGATTTTGACTGGAGCACCCGAGTACTCGACGGTATCGTCGGCTGGCGCGGCGAAGTCATCCCCTGGACGCGCACGTGGCGTCATCCAGCGGATGCGGAACTCTCGCGCCTTTGGCATGCCTGGAAACGTTCCGGACCGCCGTCCGATGGTCAGCGTGCCGGTTGCCTGCTCGAATGAAAGCGCAATGGTGGAGTATTCGCCCCGCTGGTAATCGAGGTTGATCCCTTCATCCTCATACAGCGCGAAATGACCGCTCGCGCCGGCGTAGACCAACAGCGTCAGCGGCGCATCCGGCTTCTCGCCGGTGTACTGGATCGCCGGTCCGACCGGCACGATGGAGCCCGCCCGCACGAAAAGCGGCATGCGCGCGAGCGGCGCGGCGGCCGGGATGCGCTGTCCGCCGTGGAACGTGCGGTTGCTGTAGAAGTCGTACCAGAGCGCTCCGGCCGGCAGGTACACCTCACGCTCGCGTGCGTGGTACCGGTACACCGGATTCACGAGGAACGCCGGCCCGAAGAGGTACTCGTCCGCGATCGCGCGTACCTTGGGATCGCGCGCGAAGTCCATCTCCAGCGCCCGCATGATCGTCGAATTCTCGAGCCAGGTGTCGCCCGCCAGCGTGTAGATGTAGGGCATCAGGCGGTAACGCAGCTCGTCGTAATAGACCAGCGTGGCATACATCGCGGAGCCGGGCGCGGCAAGGTTGTAGATCTCCCGATGCGGCATCTGTCCGTGCGAGCGGAACAGCGGACAGAAGGCGCCGAACTCAAACCAGCGCGTGTTGAGCTCGCGCCACTCCTCGAGGTCCTTCGCATCCGGGTGCAGGTAGCGCGCTTCCGGCTGGTAGCCGCCGATGTCCATGGTCCAGTTGGGCAGGCCGGAGAGCGAGAAGCCGACGCCGGCGGCGATCTGATCCTTCAGGTCCGACCATCGCGGCGCGACGTCCCCGCTCCACACCGCCGCCCCGTCGCGCTGCAGGCCCGCGAAGCCCGAGCGGGAAAGAATGAACACACGCGTGTTCGGACGCGCGCGCAGGTTGCCCTCATAGACGCCACCCACGTGCTCGAGCGGATACGCATTGAAAAGCGCCGACCCCGGTCCGAGCGGCGTCGGCGACATCAGAGCCTCCCGCTCCTGCAGGCTGGTGTTGGAGATCATGTCCGGCTCGTCCGCATCCAGCCACCAGGCATCCACCCCGAGGCTCGCCAGCCGCTCATCGATCTGGCGCCAATAAAGCTGCCGCGCCCCCGCGGAGAACGGATCGTAGAACGTGTAGCGATAGCCCGGCCCCACCCAGTCCTTGACGCCGAGCTTCAGGGCGAGCGGGAACACATCCCCGTGCGCCGCCAGCGCCTCGTAGCTCTCCGTCGTCGGATAGAACTTCGGCCACACTGAGATCATGAAGTGCGCGTGCAATGCGTGCACCTTCGCGATCATGGCGCGCGGATCGGGATAGCGGGAGGGATCGAACTCGTGCGAGCCCCAGGCGTCATCCTTCCAGTAGCGCCAGTCCTGCACGATGTTGTCGAGCGGGATGCGAAGCCGCCGGTACTGCTCGACCACCCCGAGGAGCTGCTGCTGGGTCTCGTAGTGATCCCGGCTCTGCCAGAACCCATACGCCCAGCGCGGCAGCAGCACCGCCCTGCCCGTGACGTAGCGATATCCGGCGATCACCTGGTCGAGGCTGCTCCCGCGGATGAAGTAGTAATCGATCGCATGCCCCGCCTGCGAAGACAGCGAGAGCCGATCGCGTTGCGCCGCCGGGCGTGGCGGCCGATGCAGGAGCGCGATATAGCCGCCCTCGCGATCCCACTCGAGCCGGATCGGCAGCGGCTTGCCCGGCGACATCTCGAGGCTGAAGTCCCGGAACCACGGATTCCAGTTCTGCCGCCAGGCATCGATGATCCTGCGCCCGCCGATCCAGAGCTTCTGGTAATCGCTCCCGTAGAGCGAGAACGTCTGCATCCCGGCGCTGCGCGCCTCGATCCTCCCGCTCCACACCACCTTCACGCGCGGCAGCTTGACCAGAGAGGCCGGAAACGAGCTCGGAAAACTCCCCTTCCAGTCGAGATACTGATAGTCGATGTTGTCCTCCCTGCGCTCGAGCACCAGCTTGCCATCGACGTAATAGCGCGCCGTCAGCGCGCCCGGCTTCCCCTGCGCGTCATAGAGCGTCAGGCTCTTCGACACCTGCTGCCACGGCCGCGGATTCCCGAAGCGCGTGACCGAGTCGTTGTCCCACAGAATGCCGTAATCGCGGCTCGACACCACGAACGGCACCGCCACATCCATGTTGTGCTGCGCCAGCGTGACATCCTTCCCGCGGTAGTCGATGATCCCCTGCTGGTGCTGCCCGAGGCCATAGAACGCCTCCCCCGGAGCCGCCCCGAATTGCTGCCGGATGGCGTAGTCATGCGCCCCCTCGAGGGTCACCGGCCGGAAGGAGCGTCCGTCCGGCACCTCGGCCGTGATCTCCCTTCCGGTGCCATCCTCGAACACCACGTTCCCATCGCTCAGCCGAACGACCGCCGTGAGCTTCCCCGTCGAGAGCGAGACCGCCCCCGGCGTCCCGAGCACCGTAAACCCAACGCGCGCATCGCCCGTGCGCACCGCCATGAGACTCGGCGGAAGCGCCAAACTGTCGCCCGGAAACTCCGTCACCCGTACGATCGCCGGCGAGATGACTTCCACCCTCACCTTCTTCGCATTTCCCGCCGTCGGCGTGATGACCACCCCGTCCGCGATCCTCGCGAAGGACCCGCCGTCAGCCGGCACGCTCGCCGCCGCCGGTCCGAAGCGCCCGAGCAGAGCCAGGGAAACGGTGATCAGGGCGGGAACGAGCGCCCGCGCAGCGCGATTCCGGTGCAATGTTCCCCCTCGCTGGCCCTTTTTGCTGTCGGCCATGGTAACGCTCCCAATGGCGGTGCGCCATCCCCGGCGGTGAGACTCAGGCAAGCCTCGTGACCTCTTTGAGATAGGCCGCGTGCGCGGGCAGCCTGCCGACGGCGGTCCGAACGATCTCACGCACGGATTCGAGGCCGGCAGCCGCGGCGGCATGGGCGAATATGTCGACGAGCGGCTCGTGACGCTCCGGCCAGACGCCAAGACCTGTGTAGATCGCGAGCCAACTCCCCGGCTGAAAGGTCTCGCCATCCAGCATCACGATCCGCCCCGTCTTCGCGAACAGGTCCCGCTTATAGGTCAGCGTTTCCGGCAGGTGAATCGCGCGGCAATCGCGCCAGAACGGCGAATCCTCCCGCTGCGAGGCGGCGTAATGCAGAATAAGAAAATCGCGCACGCGCTCGTATTCGAGGGCGGTCAGGCGATTGTATTCGGCGCTGATGACCGGATCGAAATCGCGGTCGGGAAAGTGCGCGAACAATCGGGCGAGGCCTGTCTGAACGAGATGAATGCCGGTCGACTCGAGCGGCTCGAGGAAGCCGGCCGCCAGTCCGAGCGCCAGACAGTTGCCGACCCATACCCGATCGCGGCGCCCCGCCTTGAAGCGCAGGAGCCGGGGATCCGAGCGCGGCGCGCCTTCGAGGCTCGCGGCAAGAGCCGCGCCGGCCTCGTCGTCGGAAAGATGCGCGCTCGAATAAACGTAGCCGTTGCCAACTCGATGCTGCAGCGGGATCCGCCACTGCCAGCCGCATGGGCGCGCTGTGGATTGCGTGATCGGCGCAGGCTCCCCGGCGCTCTCGCACTGCAGCGCGATGGCGCGGTCGCAGGGCAACCAGTGTGACCAGTCGATGTAATCCGTCTGCAGCGCCTTTGCGATCGCGAGGGCCTGAAAGCCGGAACAGTCGATGAAGAAATCGCCGCCGACGGAGCGGCCGTCCCGCAGGCGAAGCGACTCGACCCTGCCCGTCCGATCGATCGTGACGCCGATCGCCTCGCCCTCGATCCGACGCACCCCACGCTTCTCGGCATAGGTCCGAAGAAAGCTCGCGTAGAGCGTCGCATCGAGGTGGTACGCATAGGATAAGTGCCGCAGAGCCGAGGAATCATTCGGCGGCGGCACGCCGAATCGTCCCAACCTCGCCGCGAGCCCCGTCACCGACCATTCCTCGAGCGGTGAAGGCTGACCCTCCTCTTTGCGCTTCAGCCAATACGCCTGAAACAACTCGTGCGTGGCGTCGAGCGCATAAGGCCCAAACGGGTGCAGAAAGGTCGTGCCGATCGCGCGCCAGTCGCGAAATTGAATGCCCAGCTTGAAGGTGGCGCGCGTCGCGGCGAGAAGGCTCCGCTCCTCGATCCCGAGCAGGGCGTGAAAGGCGGGCAAGCTGGGAATCGTGGCCTCTCCCACGCCCACCGTGCCGATGAGCGAGGACTCCAGGAGCGTGATCGCGCATTGCGAGCCATCGAGCACCCGGGCCAACGCCGCGGCCGCCATCCAGCCCGCCGTTCCGCCGCCGAGGATGATCACGCTGCGCAATCCGCGCCCGGAGGGCTGCCCTGATTCGCTCACGTTGCCGCCCGGCAGAACTTCTCGATGAAGGCGCCGTGCGTGGGCAAAGACTCCGCAGCCCCCCGGACGATGCGCGCGCGGCGCTGAAATTCCCGGCTCAGCGCCTCATCCGCGATGAGATCGCCCATGGGGTCATGCCGGCGCGGCAATACCCCGAGACCGAAATAGATCGAGACCCAGCTGGGCTCGGCGAATGAGCTGCGGTCCAAGAGCGCCACCCCGCCGCTCGCTTTGAACAGCTCGATCTGATGGCGCAGGGATTCGGGAATCGGCATGTTGCGGCAGTAGCGCCAGAGCTCCCCGTCACGCCCGCTGGCATGGTAATGCAGGATGATGAAGTCTCGGATCGACTCGTAACTTCGGGCCATCAGCCGGTTGTACTCGTCCGCGAGCTTCGGCTCGAAACCGCGATCGGGAAAGAGCTCGATGAGCCGGCCGATGCCGGTCTCGACCAGATGAATGCTGGTGGACTCGAGGGGCTCGAGGAAGCCGCTCGCAAGGCCGAGCGCCACGCAATTTCGCTTCCAGCTCTCCCGCCGGCGTCCGGCGGTGAACTTCAGCAGCCGCGGTGCCGCGAGCGCCTCCCCGTCGAGACTCTCGAGCAGCGTGCGCGTCGCCTCGTCCTCATCCGTGTAGCTGCTGCAGAAGACGTGGCCATTGCCCGTGCGGTGCTGCAGGGGGATCCGCCACTGCCAACCGGCCTCTCGGGCGGTCGAGCTCGTGAACGGAGTCGGCTCGCCCCGCCGCGCGCACGCCACCGCCACCGCGCGATCGCACGGCAGCCATTGGGACCAGTCCTCGAAACCCGCCTGCAGCGAGCGCCCGATGAGCAGCCCCGCGAAGCCACTGCAATCGATGAAGAGGTCTGCGCCGACCGAGCGCTCGCCTTGCAGGAGTACGGCATCGACGAAGCCGTCATCGGGTCTCAGGCGCACATCGACGATGCGCCCCTCGATGCGCCTGACACCCCGCCGCTCCGCAAAGGCGCGAAGGTACGCGGCGTACGCGCTCGCATCGAACTGAAATGCGTAGGAGTAGGAGCCGAGCACCGAGCCCGGGTTGGGGATCGGCGGCGCGAAACGCCCGAGTCCCGCCGCCACCGTCGTGATGGAGTAATCGGCGTAAGACCGCTCGTCCTCGGCCGCTCGCATTTTGAGCCAGAGCTGATGCGGGGAAACGCCGCGCATGTCCGGACCGAGATCGCTGAAGCCGTGGAAGAACGTCCGGGCGGGATTCCATCCCCGAAACTCGATACCGAGCTTGAAGGTCGCCTGGGTCCGGCGGATGAACTCGACCTCATCGATCCCGAGCGAGCCGTTGAATGCCCGCAGCGTCGGCAGCGTGGCCTCGCCCACCCCGACCGTGCCGATCTCCGCCGACTCGATCAGAACGATCTCCTCCACCCGCCGGCCGAGCAGCACGCTCAGCGACGCAGCCGCCATCCACCCGGCGCTGCCGCCGCCGACGATCACGATTTTGCGAACGGCCGAGCCTGGCATAGAAGGGGCGCCCCCGCGGGCGCCCCCTCCCTGTGCGCCGCTTCAGATCAGAGAGTCACGCGGACTTCCGCCGTGTACGTCCGTCCGCTGTCGTACCAGGCGTGAGTCATCAGGCCGATGTGCTGCTGCGTCAGCTCCTTGTAGGTCGAGTCCGTCACGTTGAGAGCCGTGAAACCGAGCGTGATGTGCGAATCGATGTTGTAGAAGAGCGAGGCGTCGAGCTCGCCATAAGCGTCCCCGTATATGGGCAGACCCCACGCCACGTTCTCCTGGCCGCGGTTGGGGCTGGCCGGATCGGTGTTGTAGCCATTGGTCCCGTTCGCCGAATTGACGTTGACCCCCATCAGGTACTTGCTGCGCCAGCTGTAGGCGAGACGCGCGGAGATCGGCCCCCGGTCGTACAGCAGCGCCGCATTGGCCAGGTACTTCGAGAGGTTCACCAGCGGCAGGTCGCCGAACGACTGGCCATTGGTGTCGCAGCCGTTGAGGTTGAGGCCGAGGTTGTCCGCGCCGCCGCTGCTCGAGTCGCAATAGGCTCCCGTGACCGGATGATCGAGCGTCTGCGCGCTGTCGACATACGTGAAATTCAACTGGGTACCGAAGCCGCGCAGCACACCGGGCAGGAAGTCGTAGTACTGCTGGTAGGCGATCTCGAAGCCCTTGATCTCGCCCTTCGCGCCGTTGACCGGGCCGGTCACCGTGAAATTGTACGGAGTGCCGGCCGTATCCTGCGCGCTCAGCGTGAGGACCTGGTTGATCACGACGTCCGTCAGGTGTTTGTAGAAGAGGTCCGCGGTCAGCGATCCCGTCGGAGCGAAATACCACTCGAGAGTCCCATCGAGCTGCGTGGCCTTCGTCGGCTTCAGGTTCGGGTTGCCGTTGCCGGTACCGGTGAGGCTCTCCACGCCGTTGCTGATTCCGGCGCTCAGCGAGCTGAAGGCCTGCAGCTGGGCGAATGTCGGGCGCGACATCCCCTCGGATACGGCGAAGTGCGACTTCAGATCCTTGCGCCAATGGAAGAGCAGGTTGAAGCTCGGTAGAACGTCCGTGTAGTCATTCTTGGCGCTCAACGGCAGAACGAGCCCCGGGAACGCCACGTACTCACTCAGCGAATGACCGGCCGGCGGCGTGATCGGGATCTGGAACGCGCTCATCACCAGGCTGCCATCGGCCGTGCCGACGGTGCGCACGACTCGGGCGCCGATATTCCCCTCGAGCGGCACCGATCCGAGCCTGGTCCCGAACGGCAGCTCGAAGTACGCGGCGTAGGTGTGCTCCGCCTGCGAGTTCATGCCGCCGGTTGGCGCCGCACCCGCCTGCGGATAGAGGGACGCCTGCGTCCACGAGTAGTTGCAGGACGGGTTCAGCTGCTTGCAGAGCGCAAGCTGGTAGGACTGCAGCGTCGCAAAGCTGCCCGGCCACCCGGTCGTGATCGAGGTCGCCGGGAAGACCACCGGCGAGGGCGCCGGCGCCCCGCCGTTGTAGAAGTTGGGAAAGCCGTACGTCATGTAGGGCGATTTAAACTGGTTGAGGTAGGCGAGGGTCGGGATGTCCCATCCCAGCTGCCAGGTCTGACTGACCGCCGCCCAGTTGTAGCCGCTCCCCGGCTCCGACACCAGCGTCAGGAGACTGCGGTCGACGGCCCGCACGCCCACGCGAATGGACTTGAAGAAGCCGCCATTGAGGGTGTAATCGGCATCCTCGCTCCAGGCCCACTCCGTCCCCTGCGCCCGGCTGAGGCCATCCATGGTGAACGCCCAGTAGTAATTGGCCGGGTTCTGCATGTATGCCTGCGGCACCGTTACGGTCGGGATGCCGCCATTGTTGAGATTGATGGTCTGCCAGGGGATGTTGACGCCGGTCGCGGCGGTGAAGTCATCACCCGTCGTGTAGCTGCGGACATACTGAGCGTTGGTATTGAGTGTCAGATTGTCGGTCACGTCCCACAGCAGGTTCCACCTGAAGTCGTTGGTGGCATCGTCCTTGTCGGCGGAGCGGGTATCGTCGTTGTAGGGGATGCCGTTGTCGCTGGGATCGGCGAACGTGCCCGATTGGAACACTCCCGCCGAATTCAATGCGAAGCTGGTTCCCGCCGCAGGCTCGATGTTGTAGGGATTGAACGCCTGGAATATCGCGTTCTCATCCCAATGGAACTTGTAGTAGGAGCCGAAGTAGGTGAGCGAGGTCTCGAGATTGTCGGTCGGCCGCCACTGCAACGCCGCGTACACGCCCTTGCGGGTACGCTGGTAGCGCAGCGTGCGCCAGGAGACGCCTTCCGGTATCCAGTCCGTCTGTCCGGCCGGGACCCAGGAGCTGGCCGTACCCTGGGATGAGGTGCGGGGGAAGAACGGATACAGCTCGATGCCATCCGTGCGGTCCCTCGCCTTGGAATAGGCAACGTCGACGAGCACGCCGACATCGCCGATTCCCGTGTGCCAGCGGTCGCTCATCAACAGCGACGCGGAAGGTTGCACCGCGCCGCGGCTGAGGTCGCCCCAGGTCCCTTCGGCCGTGCCGGTGATGCGCGAGCCGCTGAAATCGAACGGCTTCGCGGTACGCAGGTTCACCACGCCGCCGATCCCACCTTCGATCTGCGCGGCGTCAGGATTCTTGTAGACATCGACTCCGGCCAGAAGCTCGGGCGGCACGTCGTCGAAGTTCAGCTCGCGGCCGCCGTTGGCCGTGAAGGCGTCGCCGCCGTTGATCTCCGAGCGGACGTAGGTCAAGCCGCGGATCGAGACACCGGCGCCCTCGACCTGGAAGTGCTCGGGATCCGTGTGTCCGGCGATATCGCGATAAGTATGGTCGATGGCGATGCCGGGGATGCGCTGCAGGACCTCGGTGACGGAGCGGTCGGGCAACTTGCCGATGTCCGCCGCGACCACGGAGTCGACGACCTGGAGCGATAGCTGCTTGATGCGCTGCGCCGTCAGGATGGCCTGGCGCTCCCCGCTCACGACGACCTCCTGCAGGGTCGCGGTGGTCTGGTCGTTTTTCTTTGGCTTCGCCGGCGGGTCGGCAGGCTGCTGCGCGCCGCCGGTCGCAGCGGACTGCGAAGCCGGTTGACCCTGCGCATAAACGGGAGCGCCGGAGAGCGCAAGCACCAGCGCCAGCGCCGAAGCGGCGGCGGGCACGCGCAACGGCATGGCGGGCGCGGCGCTCGCAACAGGACCTCGGCTGCGGTGGTTCAAACGGTTGGCCACGATATTCCCCCTTTTATGGATGTCGATGGCTTGTATGGAAATTCATCTGGACGCGACAGCGCTGTCACCAGACTCGGACGCATGCGCAAATGTCCGAGTCGAGTTGGTAGCGTCAAGATAGCGCTGCCGTGAGAGCGTTACCAATGAAATCATGGCCACGAGGCATGTCGGAAATTGCATGTTGCGCCTCGACTTCAGGCCCGGCGGGCCGTCTGCGTGCGGCCGCAGCCGGGATAGAGGTGCGCGGCGACTTCGCGCAGGGTGCTCAACATCAGACACGCGCCCGGAGACGACTCGTGGCTGCGGCGCGTGATCAGGCCGTATCCGCCGATGCCCACCGGGAGGTCGGTCATGAGCACCTTCAGGATTCCGGCTTTGCAGTAGGAGGCGACGGAGACCTCGGGCAGCGCGACGATCATGCGGCCCTGCTCCAGAAGAGCGGTGATCATCGGCAGGGACGACGTCTCGACGATATCGCCCGGTTGCGGCAGGCCTTCGTGCAGCAGCATCGCGGCGAGCTTGTCGCGCACCAGGCTCCCGGGAGGCGGCATGATCCACGGCTGGTCGATGAGGTCCTGCAGGCGCAGATGCGCGCGTCCGGCCAGAGGGTGCCGCGCACTGGCAATGACCGCGTGCGGCTCATCCAACGCGAGCGGCTCGTACACCAGCTCCTCGGCCGACTCGGCGTCGAGCAGTCGCGCGACCACCATGTCGAGGTGCCCCTGCAGGAGTCTCTGCACGAGTTGTCGGCTGGCGTCGATCTCGACCCGAACGAGCGTGCCCGGGTAACGCTGTTTCAGCGTGGCTATCGCGGCCGGGACGAGATTCGCGGCGGGCTCGACGATGGTGCCCACCGCGGCCTTGCCGGTGCGTCCGGCCTTGAGCGCCGCGAGCTCCTCGCGCGCGAGCCCGATCTCCGACAGCGCCGAACGGGCATGCCGTACCAGAATCTCGCCGTACCGGGTGGGAGCGACGCCGCGCGCATGACGCTCGAAGAGCTTGACGTCGAGGATCTCCTCGATCTGCCGCAGCAGCTTGGAAGCGGCCGGCTGCGTCAGGCCCGCGGCGGTGGCCGCTCGCGCCAGCCGGCGCTCGTCATCCAGATGCACCAGGAAGGCAAGCTGATGGGTCTTGATGGGGAAACGCGATAGCATGGCTCTCACGCATCACATGGATACGGACCCGTCGATCTCGACCCGCTTCCATCCGAAAAGCTTCGCGTCCAGCGACCAGGCGCCGGGTCCCAACATGGCCAACGCGGCGGCCACGGCTGCCGGCAGCAGCCAGAATCGGTATCCGGCCGGAATCGAGAAGCCGACCAGAAGCGCATCGGAAGCCGCGAGGATCGCCACCACCGGCGTCCAGAGTCCCGCGACGAGGAGCACGCCCAGCGCCGCGGAGGGTACCTGCAGCGCCACCCCGGAGAATCCCTGCGCGCGCTGCAATCCGACGATCGCATGCGCCAGCAGCACCGTGGCGCACGCGAGCCGCAGCAGGAGAAGCCCTACTCCAGGCGCACCGGAAGCGAATGTCGAGAAGAGTCGCCGCACAGCACGGCAACCATAGCGGACCCTGGGCCGGTGGCACCGTCCAAAAGATAGTACGGGCCGCTCTTGCGGAGCGCAGGAGCCCAGGAGCCCGGATCCAGCGCTTCAACTATGTGATGATGCCGCGCCGCAGGCCCATCATCGCCGCCTGGGTGCGGTCCTGAGCGCCGAGCTTCGACAGAATCGTGCGGACCTGCCACTTCACGGTCGTTTCGGTGGACGACATGATTCGCGCGATCTCCTTGTTGGGCTTGCCCTGGGCGATGAGCTGCAGCACCCGCACTTCGGTCGCCGTCAGCATGTCCTCCGCGACGTGCTCCGCGAGCTCGTAGGAAACCTCGGGCGAGACGAAACGCTTGCCCGCATGGACGGCTCGAATCGTCTCGAGGAGCTCGCGTTCCACGCTGTCCTTCAGCATGTAGGCGCGGGCGCCCGCCTGCATCGCGCGACGCGCCTGGACGTCACCCGCGTAGGTGGTCAGAACGATGATCCGCGCATCGGGAAATTCGCCGCGAATCGCGCTGATCGCATCCACCCCGCTCATTTCCCGCATCTGCAGGTCCATCAGCGTCACGTCCGGCCGGTGCGCCCGGAACTGCTGGATGGCCTCGTGGCCGTTGGCCGCCTCCGCCACGAGTTGCAGATCGGGCTCCGTGGAAAGGAGAAGAGCGATGCCGCGGCGAACGATCGGATGATCGTCGGCCGTCAGGACGCGAATCGCCGAGCCCGTGTTGCTCGGCCCATCCTGGGCCTCGGCCGTTGCGGCCCGACGCTTCGCGTCGTCCAAAATTGTTCCGGACGATTTTGTCATCATGCACCTCGATGCGGCGGCTCCCGGCGCCGCGCGCTGGGGTAGGCCCTCGATGCCGGAATGATGAGCTCCACCTCCATGCCGGCATTGGGCGCGCTCCAGAGCGTGAGCTTCCCACCCGCGAGCGCCGCGCGCTCGCGCATGCCGCGCAGCCCGAAGTGTCCCGACCGCTCTTCTTGCGCGAGAATGTCCGGGTCCGTGCCGCGGCCGTCATCGCGTACCCGCAGGCGAAACTCACGGCTATCGTAGCGCAGCTCCACCTCGATCTGGGTGCCCTGCGAGTGGTGCACGGCATTGCGCAGCGCCTCGGCCGCGATTCGAAAGGTCTCGTCCCGCTCGATCGGATGGAGCGGGCGCACCGTGCCTTGCACCTCGACGCGCACGGTGGGCGCCGCAGCGCCTTGCCGCTCGGCGGCCAGCTCCTTGGCGAGGCGTGCGATCGGAGCGGCCAGATCGCTCGACTCCTCGACGGACATGCGTAGCCCCTGCACCGCCTCGCGGCCTTCCCTGATCGCGTGCCCCGCCTGGCCGATCGCGCCCGCAAGCACTTCGCGCGCCTTCTCCGGCTCCCGCGCGAGCAGGCGCACCGCGGCGCCGAACTGCAGGAGAACACCCTGGAAGCTCTGCAGCAGGGTGTCATGCAGATCCCGCGCGATCCGCATGCGCTCCTGCACGCGGGCGTCGAGCGTCCGGTTGAACTGGAGCGCCAGCTGCCGCGCGCGCAGCCAGTAAAGAAGCAGCAGCACCGCAACGAGCGTCGCGCCGCACACGATCCGGAACCAGAGGGTTTGCCAGAACATCGGCGCGATCGAGAAGTCGATCGCGGCGCCCTGCTCGTTCCATACGCCGCTGTTGTTGCTGCCGATGACGTGGAACCGATATTCCCCCGGAGGCAGGTCGGTATAAAGCGCCAGGCGCCGATCCCCGGCGTCATACCAACGGCGATCCCTGCCGACGAGTCTATAGCGGAACTGGTTCGCCTCCGGCGCGACGAGACTCAGCGCCGCGTAGTCGATCTCGAGGTCGCGGGTCCGCGGCGGCAGGCGCAACGTCGCCGGAGCCGCGCCCAGCAGGTTTCGCCAGTAGAGCTTTCCGTCGGCAATCACGCGCTCGATGTGCACGGGCGGCGGGAGGCTGTTGAACACGATGTGGGCCGGATCGAGCACCTGCACGCCGCCCCCCGAGAGAAACCAGATCTTCCCATCGGCGGCGATGGCGGCGCGCGGACCGAACGAGGTGGCCGACGTGCTGCGCAATCGCACGCCATCCTGCGGACCCAGAACCCTCGCCTGGACCCTGCCGGTCGGGTGCGCGATCCAGGCGTTGACCTCGGGCCGGCCGATCTGCACCAGGCCGCAGGCCGTGTACACCCAGAGCGAGTGTTGTTTGTCTTCGAGAGTCCACATGGCCGGATCGCACGGCAGGCCGTTGCGGCTCGTGAGGGTGGCGATGCGCCCGTGCGCGACCCTGCTCAATCCTCCCGAGGTCGCCACCCACAGCGCGCCGTTCTCGAGCCGAAGATCGGCGACCGGGCCCGCGCTCAACCCGGCGGCTGTGCCGTAGGAGGCGCGCACGCGGCCGTCCTCGAAATAGGACACGCCGCCGCCCTGCCAGAATCCCAGCCACAAACCCCCTCGCTGCGGGTCGGCGAGCAGCACCGAGGCGTTGTGATGACGTCCAAACACCGACCAGGGGAGCCGCTCGACGAGTCTGCCGTCACGCAAGTGCAGGAGACTTCGTTGCGCCGAGAGCCAGAGGTTGCCCGCGTCATCGCCGGCAATGCTGTTGACCTCCCCGCCGGGGACGCCGGGTATGGCGATGTACCGCCCCCGCCGGAGGTAGCCGAGCCCGCGGTCCGTGAATACCCAGATCCGCCCGGAATGATCCTGAAACAGCGATTGCACGGAATCATCGGGAAGACCGCTTGCCCGAAGATAGGTCTTCACCTTGCCGTTGCGCCATCGGGTCAGACCGTCATGGGTACCTATCCACACGCTCCCGTCCGCGGCCGCGAGCACCGCACTGGTGACATCGCTCGGCAGTCCCTGTCTCCCGGAGAGGGTGCTGACCGGCAGCTCCCGAAAGCGATCCAACCCTCCGGTGGTGGAGACCCAGACGCTCCCCTCACGATCCTCGAACAGGCCGAGAACGATATCGCCCGACAGGCCATCCGCCTGGGTGAAGGTATCCGTTCGGCCGTCATGAATATGGATGAGCCCGCGCTCGATGGTTCCGATCCACAGGCCCCCGTCCCGATCCTGCAGGAGCTTGTTCGAGTCGCTTATCCTCACCGGATAAGGCTCGAGCTCGTTCCCGACGAGCCGCATCAGCCCGGCGTTGTGCACCGCGAGCAGCAGCCGCGCCTGATCGGAATGGGTGAGGCCCACCGGCCCCGAGCTCGGCAATAACGCCGCGCCCGGCGCGCTTGCCGCGGCCATTCGCTCGGGAGGCCCTGGTTTGATTCGCCAGAGCCCGGTCTGGGTGCCTGCCCAGAGAGCGCCCGAGTCATCCTCGTAAACGGCCCAGACGGCACTGCCCAGGTCGAGTCCCGCACCGTAGCAGCGTGCGCGGCCATCCCTCAATGCGCACAATCGGGCGGGAGATTCCATCGTGCCCACCCAGACCGTGCCTTCACGGTCCTGGTAGAGCGCGGTGATGAACTGGCCATCGAACTCGTGCAGGCGCTCGAGCTTGCGGCCGTCCCAGGTCGCGAGGCCGCCGAAGGTTCCGATCCAGAGAGTGCCGTCGCGCGCGACCATGAGGGCGTTGACGGTACTGTTGGGAAGATGCTGTCCGGCCGGTGGTTGCCAAAGGACGCTGTGCGTGCCATCGAAGCGGAACAGGCCAAACTCGCTTCCGAGCCAAAGATAGCCATCGGGCGTCTGCGCCATCGAATAGATGTTTCCCAGCGAGAAACCGTCCCTGACGGTCCAGGCCGTGTGGGCGTACTCGTTGATATCGAGGGCGGGATCCAGAGCGCAGGCGAAGTGCCATCCTCCAAGGAGCGCTCCGAGGGCGAGGCTCATGACCGCCCGGTGGGATGCTCGAATCGTCATGTCTGCGCGCCAGAAAAGCCGTTCGACCATTCTACGTTATCGCTATCATAATGGCGGGCGCAGATGCGGAGGGCTGAAGGGGCTATGGCGCGCAATTCGGGGATTCGCTCTTTCCTGCGTAGGCGCTTGAATATCCGACACATTGCGCTCATGGCGCAACTGGATGACGCGCGCTCGGTGGTGCGCGCGGCAGAAGCGGCCGGTATGTCGCAGCCGGCGGCGTCGATGCTCCTCAAGAGCTTCGAGGAAGCGCTCGATGTCCCCTTGTTCGAGCGCCACGCGCGCGGCATCTCGCCTACGCCCTACGGCGAGATCCTCATCCGGCACGCGCGCGCCATCCTCGGCGAGATCGACCAGGTCCAGGAAGAGATCGCGGGCTTGAAGTCCGGCCTTTCCGGGCAGGCGGCCGTGGGTGCGGTCACCACGCCTGGCACGCATCTCGTGCCGCTCGCCGTCGGCCTCCTGAAGCAGAAGCATCCGGGCCTGCTCGTCAGCATCGACGTCGATCACAGCCGACCGCTCATCGAGAGACTCCTCGGCGGCCAGGTGGATCTGGTGGTGGCGCGCCTGCTCGACTCGCGCGGCGCCGGGGAGCTGCAGTTCGAGCCCCTCGCCGAAGAATCCCATGCGGTCATCGCCGGCAGCGGTCATCCGCTCGCCGGCGCGCCGGACGTGCGCCTGCAGGACCTTCTCGGGCAGACATGGATCCTGCCCCCGCCGGGCAGCGTGCTGCGGGACCGGCTGGCGACGGTGTTTTCGCGACAGGGTCTGCCCATGCCCGCCAACGTCGTGCAGACGCAATCGCTGCCGGCGATCCTCGGCCTGCTGCGCATCACGGACGCGGTCGTTCCGCTGCCGCGGGAGCCACTGCAGCCGCTCTGCGATGCCGGCTCGCTCTCGGTGTTGATCGATGATCTCGGGGTCGGGATGAGCCCCTTCGGTATCATCACACGCTGCAAGCACCGTCTCTCGCCCGGCGCCCAGGCGCTCCTCGATGCGATCCGCACCACGGCGAGAACTCTCTACTCCCCGGTACTCCCGCGGCTGACAAAGTGCGGCGTATCCCCGGCGCTGCACGCGTGAGATTCCGGCGCCTCGCGCAGCTGCTTTGTATCCTCGCCTTCCCGTCTCTCGGGTCAGCCTCCCACGCAATGACCCGTGCGTCTGCGCGCGCGATCACGGCTGACATGCGGGCCGTCGCGGGCCGCCGCGACATGTTCTGGCAGGATTGTGTCGGCGCGGACCACGGCCCGCTCATGCTGCGCCCCCCAAACCAGGCGCAACTTCGCATGGTCCACCGGGAAATCGGCTTTGAGTACGTGCGCTTTCACGGCATCTTCACTCACACGCACGTCTACCGGGAGGTCGACGGCAGAGCCGTCTACGATTTCTCTGAAGTCGACTCCATCTATCAGGCGGTCCTGCGCGCCGGCATGAAGCCCTTCGTCGAGATCAGCTTCATGCCTGCTGCCCTCGCGAGCGGACGCAAGACGATCTTCTACTACACCGCGAACGGCTCGCCGCCGAAGGACTACGGTAAATGGTCGGCCCTGATCGGCGCCTTCATCCGCAACCTCGAATCGCGTTTCGGCAGGGCGGAGGTGCAAAGCTGGCGCTTCGAGGTCTGGAACGAGCCGAATCTGGATGGCTTCTGGACCGGCGGGAATCAGCAGGCCTATTTCCATCTTTACGATGTGACCGTCCGCGCCATCAAGGCCGTCGATCCGGCACTTGCGGTGGGCGGCCCCGCCACGGCGGGGGCCGCCTGGATTGCGCAGTTCCTGCAGCATGCCCGGACCACGCGGGTGCCGGTGGACTTCATCACCACGCATACCTACGGCGTCAACGGCGGGTTTCTGGATGCCAACGGCAAGTCGGACGTCGAGCTTTCCCCGGACCCCGGGTCCATCGTGGATGACGTGTTGAAAGTGCGCCGGCAGGTCACGGCCGCGGGGTTGTCGCACATGCCCATTTATTTCACGGAATGGAGCACGAGCTACAACCCTCGCGACCCCGTGCATGATGCGTACATCAGCGCGCCGTACATCCTGGAGAAGCTGAAACGGGTCGCAGGCGCCGTCCAGGCGATGAGCTACTGGACCTACAGCGATCTTTTCGAGGAAGCCGGTCCGCCGCCCTCCTCGTTCCAAGGCGGCTTCGGCCTCGTCAACCGCGAAGGCATCAGGAAGAGCGCGTTCTTCGCCTACAAGTACCTCGATGAGCTCGGGCCCGAGGTACTGCGCGACTCCGACCGGGACTCGTGGCTCACCCGCGACGGCCGCGATTTTTCCGGCCTGATCTGGAACTACACGCCGCCGCATCAGACCGTGGGTGACCGCTCCTACTTCCGCGAGCCGCATCCGGCCAGAGCGCTGCCGCCGGTGGACCTCACCGTCTCCTCCCTGCAACCCGGCGCCTATCGCCTGAGCGTGTACCGCACCGGCTATCGCGCCAACGATGCGTATTCACAGTACATCGCCTGGGGCCTGCCCACCAACCTCACACCCGCACAGGTTGCGGCTCTCCAGCACCTCACTCGCGACATGCCCCAGACGCGCACCATTCACGTTGGGGCAAGCGGCGAATTTCATTGGCACCTTCCCATGCGCACCAACGATGTCATCCTCATCAGGCTGCACCGCGTGAGACACTGAGAGGCTCTTCATGCCGAACTCGATCCCCCCGGCCCGCCTCCGCCAGGCGCACCGGCAGGCGCTGGTGCTGACGTGCTGCGCGGCCTCGTGGCTGATCGCGGCAGCTTGTCCGCTCTACTGCCCGGTCGCTCGCGCGGCCGATGGCTATCGCCTCTGGCTGCGCTATGTCCCCGTGCACGGTCGCTGGCTCGCGAGCTATCGCGCCTCGGCGACCGAAGTGGTGGGCGCAGAGAGCGCGGCGGCGCGCAAAGCCGATCCAGGTACGCTGCGCGCCGCGGAGGCGGAGCTGCTGCGGGGCTTGACCGGTATGTTGGGTGCGCCTCCTCGCACCGCGGATCGCGTCACGCAGGATGGCGCGATCGTCTTCGGCACCCCGCGCTCATCCGCCCTGGTGAGGAGCCTGCCGCTCGACCTGCGGCGGTCGGGGTCGCAAGGCTACCTCATCCGCTCCCTCGCGATTCACGGGCACCGGGCCACCGTCATCGCCGCCAACACCGACATCGGCGTCCTTTACGGCACGTTCCGCTTCCTGCGGCTGTTGCAGACACGCGAGCCGATCGAGCATCTCGACATCGCCTCGCGCCCGAGGATCCGCCGCCGCATCCTCGATCATTGGGACAATCTGAACGGCACCGTGGAGCGCGGCTATGCCGGCGACTCCCTCTGGCAGTGGCAGGCCCTGCCGGAGCACCTCTCACCGCGCTACACCGACTATGCGCGCGCCTGCGCCTCCATCGGGATCAACGGCGCGGTGCTCGACAATGTCAACGCGAGCCCCTTCATCCTGACGCCGCTATACCTTCGCAAGGTCGCTGCGATCGCCGGTGTGCTGCGTCCCTACGGCATCCGCGTCTACCTCTCCGTCCCCTTCAGCGCACCGGTGACGCTCGGGAAACTGAAGTCGGCCGACCCGCTCGATCCCGGAGTACAGGCCTGGTGGGCCGCCAAGGTCGCCGGGATCTATCGCGACATCCCCGACTTCGGCGGCTTCCTGATGAAGGCCAACTCCGAGGGGCAGCCCGGGCCTGAGGACTACGGGCGCACGCAGGCGCAAGGCGCGAACCTGCTGGCGCGCGCGCTCGCCCCGCACGGCGGCATCGTGATGTGGCGTGCCTTCGTCTATACCACGGGCGCGCATTCGGAGGACCGCGCCCGACAGGCGTACGACACCTTCAAGCCCCTCGACGGCCGGTTCGCCGACAACGTTCTCGTGCAGGTGAAGAACGGACCCATCGACTTCCAGCCGCGCGAGCCTTTCCACCCCCTCTTCGGCGCCATGCCGCACACGAGCCTGATGCTCGAGCTCGAGGTGACCAAGGAGTACCTCGGCCAGCGGACCAGCATCGTGTACCTGGGCCCGCTCTTCGAGGAGGCGCTGCGCGCGGACACCTGGGCCAAAGGACCGGGGTCGACGGTGGCGAAGGTGATCGACGGCTCGCTCTACGGCGAGACCCTCACCGCGATCGCCGGTGTTGCCAACATCGGCTCCGACCGCAACTGGTGCGGGTCGATCTTCAACCAGGCCAACTGGTACGCCTTCGGCCGCCTCGCCTGGAATCCGGACCTGCCGGCGCGCCGGATTGCCGCGGACTGGGTCCGGATGACGTTTTCCAACGACCCGCGCTTCGTCACGCCGGTGGTGAGGATGATGATGGGATCGCGCGAGGCCGCGGTCGACTACATGACGCCGCTCGGCCTCGCCAGTCAGATGGCCGCCGGCACGCACTTCGGTCCCGGCCCCTGGGTGGCGCCCGCGAAGGGCATGCCCGCCGACTGGAGCAGCACTTACTACAGCCGCGCCGACGCGGGCGGGATCGGCTTCGACCGCACGGCGAGCGGCAGCGATGCCATCGCCCAGTACTCGGCGCACGTCGCCGCGCAATTCGGCAATCTTGCCACCTGTCCCGAGGACCTCCTCCTCTGGTTCCATCACCTCCCCTGGGATCATCGCCTGCGCTCGGGCCGCACGCTGTGGGATTCGCTGGTGCTGCACTATGAGCGCGGCGCCGCCTGGGTCAGACAGGCGCGCGAGACCTGGTCGGGTCTTTCCGCATACATCGACCCGCAGCGTTATCGCCTGACGGCAGACTTCCTCGCGATCCAGGAGAAGGACGCCGAGTGGTGGCGCAATGCGAGCATCGCCTACTTCCAGTCGATCTCCCATCGCCCGCTGCCCGCGGGCCTCGCGCCGCCCCCCGACAGCCTCGCGCATTACGAAGCCTTCTGCATTCCTTACGTCGAAGGCTCTCCGGCCAGCGCGCCGGGGTGCCCGCCTGCGGATCTCA
>Ga0134126_10001249_pt1 | contig 32338 bp, 38 predicted proteins | sample KB31752_FD_96881 | JGI IMG/M metagenome (GOLD analysis project Ga0134126, IMG submission 96881) | Terrestrial soil microbial communities with excess Nitrogen fertilizer from Kellogg Biological Station, Michigan, USA - KB3-175-2 | ecosystem: Environmental > Terrestrial > Soil > Unclassified ...
CTCGATGCCGTTAGTTAGCGACTGCGGCATAGCCGCCGAGTGCGGGAGTCGCGGGGTTCCGAGCTGCCGGCTCAGTCCGCACTTGCGTCCCCTGCAAGCCATCTAGGGCGCTGAACCGTAAAACTCCTTTGGCACATGCGGATTGAGGATCCCCTGACGAAGGGAGTTCGCGTGCGAACGCCCTTGCGTCCGTTTCACTCGCAAAAGGTCCTTGACGTGCGAGCGTGTCCGAACCAAACGGGACGCGCGTCGCAGCGATAACTGATGAACCACGTTTTTCCGGCTATCCATGGATCGGTTCGCGAAAATAGGCGCACTCACAACGCGATGGGTCCGCGGAAACTCTAAGGATAACGGCCCACGCTCGTCAAAGGCATCCGCTGCCGCTGCAGCTACTTCATGGCGCGCGCGCACCGAGAAGAGAGCCAAGTGAAGATTTGCAACACGAATGCGAGCGAGGAACGTACGCTGGATCGCGCGGCTATGCATTTTGACGACCCATCGCTCACAGGTGTTCTGAGCACCGCGACCTATCATGCAGGGATCGGACCACGAATAATCTCGCCGGCCGCATGAGGGGTATGGAACTGGCCGCCTACGTGCTGTGGCGTCACCCGCTTCTTAACGCCGTACTCATTCTGACAAGCCAGCAGATGCGTTGCCGGATCGAACGAGATTTTGCGCAAACTCAACGCGCCGCTTTTGGGTCTATTTGGAAGGCATCAAAAGCGTGGCAAACATGCCGACGATGCAGAAAGCCATGGCCCCGGTCGAGAGCCACCCCAGTATGTAGAGCCACCCTTTTATTGTGAGACCACCCATCACTTCGACTTTGCGCACCAGCAGCATGAGAATAACCATGATGGGTGCGGCGAGAACGCCGTTGATCACCGCGCTCCAGTAAAGCGCTTTAATCGGATCTATGGATGTGAAAGTGAGGGCGACACCGATTGCCACCGAAAGGGCCAATACCGTATAAAACGCAACTGCTTCCTTCGGCTTGCGAGCGAGTCCGACCGGCCATTTACGGCCTTCGCCGATCGCGTAGGCCGACGAGCCGGCCAACACCGGGATCGCAAGCAGGCCCGTGCCAACGATGCCGAGCGCGAAGACAAATTCCGCAAAGGCTCCGGCGACTGGCTTGAGTGCCTGGGCCGCCTGGGCCGACGTTTGAATATCGGTGATGCCTCTGCTGTGGAGGGTCGCCGCCGTCGTGATCAGGATTGCGATCGCAATCAGATTGGAGATCGCCATCCCGACCATGGTGTCGATGCGGATGCGTCGTAGCTCGAATTTGCGACGGCCAACCTGTTTCTTGAGCGGCTTCTTCTTCGGATCCACCCGCTGCTCTTCAGCTTCCTGCGAGGATTGCCAGATGAAGAGATAGGGAGAAATGGTCGTGCCGAGTATCGCGATCAGGGTCGTTAGGAACTCGGCCTTAATCTCGATCCTAGGAATCAGCAAGCCGCGGACGGCTTGGCCCCACGGTACTTTCACGACGGCAAGGGCGATTACGTAGGCGAACAAGACCAAGGTCAGCCATTTGAGAACGGCCACATAACGCTTGTAATTGAGAAATATCTGCGCGGTGACCGATATGACCGCAAAGGCCACGACATAGAGCGGTGTCCAGCCGCCGATCAGGAGCTTGGTGGCATCTCCCATCGCAGCAAGGTCAGCCGCGATGTTGATCGTGTTGGCGACAAACAGCAGGATCACCAGGAGCCAGATGACCGGCGCCGGATAGTTGCGACACACATTGCCGGCAATACCTTTCCCGGTGACGCGGCCGATGCGGCCGGAAATTTCCTGGATCGCGACCATTAACGGATAGGTCAAAAGCATCGTCCAGCCGACGATGAAGCCAAGTTGCGCGCCGGCCTGGCTGTAGGTACCGATACCTGATGGGTCGTCATCCGACGCGCCAGTGATGAGACCCGGGCCAAGGCGTTTAAGAAAACTGCCCTCGTCTGGTGCTTGCGCTTCGTCTTTTTGCTTGCGCGCCACAGTCCCTCCTGCTGGTTGCAGCGTAGAAATATCGCGGTAAAATAGCAATGCGAGCGATCCCGTCCCTGTGTCCACTTTCGTACAAAAGACTCGTTGTCTGAGGCCCCATTGTCCATCACCCCAAAAACTGCATCATGCGCGGGGCGAGGAAAGTGGATACGATGCGATCCGGGGTCTTGGCATTCGTGGTAGTTGCGGCCTTCCTGCGCTGTGCCGTAGCGCAGGAAGACAAAAAGACCGACGATCTCAAGCCCGCCGATCCCGACACCGGCGAGAGCACGGTCGAAGAAGAGACGCTCGGCGTGCTGCCCAACCCGCTCGAGAAACAGGGCGTCAAATTTGCGATCACCTATATTGGCGAGGGATTGGGCAACCCGACCGGCGGCCTGAAGCAGGGCTCGGCCTACGAAGATCGCATCAATTTTGCCGCCGATGTCGATTTTGAAAAGCTGGTCGGTCTGAAGCAGCTGACCTTCCACGCCAATGTCTTCCAGATCGACGCCGGCGGCCTGTCCCGCGGCTCGCTTCTCAATTATCTCGACGTCAGCGGCATTGAGGCCTTGCCGACCACTCGCCTTTACGAGATATGGTTCGAGCAGAAATGGGGCACAAAGCTCGCCCTCCGCGCGGGCCAACTCGCCGCCGACACCGAATTCATGACGGCGAAATACACAGACGTTTTCACCAACGCTTCGCTAGGCTGGCCTGCCGGTTTCTCGCTCGACATGCCGAGCGGTGGCCCGTCTCCGCCTCTGGCCACCATGGGAAGCAGGCTGCGGGCGGACCTTACCGAGCATTTGACCCTCGTTGGTGGCGTGTTCGACGGCAATGCCGCCGGGCCCGGCACCAATGATCCTCAATTGCGGGATCGCTATGGGCTTAATTTCCGGATAAATGATCTGCCCTTGGTGATCGGCGAAGCCCAGTTCCAGTGGAACGCCGAAAAAGGAGATCCGGGCCTCGCCGGCAAGTTCAAGATCGGCGGCTGGCGCCATTTCGGCGATTTCAATGACGAACGTTTAAGCACGGCAGGCATCTCACTCGCGAATTCCCCGGCCGGCACTTTCGGCTCGCCTTTCGCGGGTGACTTTGGCATCTATTTCGTGTTCGAGCAGAAACTCCTGCGGGTCGGCAAGGATAATGACCGCGGCATCGGCGCGTTTGCTCGCGCCTCTTACAGTCCACCGGATCGCAACCTGATCGATGTTTATGCGGACGCCGGTATCGAATTCGTTGGCCTCAGCGACAAGCGGCCGAAGGACAAGTTCGGTCTCGCGGTGGGCTACGCGCGGGCCTCGCCCTGGGCCCAGGCGCTAGACGCTGATTTTCAAGCAATCTCTGGGCCGACGTGGCCGAGGCGAAGCTTTGAAGGTCTCTTCACTGCAGTCTATCAATATGAAGTGAGACCAGGGTTTACGCTGCAGCCGAACTTTCAGTACATCGTCCATCCTGGCGGTGGTGCAACCGATCCGCTCGGGGCGCTCCCCGGCGTCCCTCTGAAGGATGCAGCGGTTTTCGCATTGCGCACTGTTCTGAAATTCTAAGAAGTCAATGGCTAAGGTACCCACGATCAAGCCATCAGTCCCGACCGTCAGAAGTGCCTTCTCAGGACACCGGGGGCTTGTTGGCTCTTAGTAACAACTCAGCCGAAACGCCGCTTAAGTGGTTATTTACTCGCCACCGTGGCGCTGATGTTCTTTTTTGTCTTTCGAGTTCGTAAGGCATTGCTAAATGCTGATGCTCATCGGCTCCTACAGCAATCTCTGGCAGATCGTCGGCCTGGTCGGGTATCGTTCAAAGACGACTCGTGGCGACGGAACAAAAAGCGAGTACGCGGAAGGGGGCAATGCGGTGGCGCCAAATATCGCAAGACGTATCGCGCTGGACTGGTCAAAGGTTGGCATCGCGTGGCCGACGTACAGACTGCCTCCCAAGCTTACGAAACTTACGTCTTCCTTGGAAACTCTCCAACCGAAGCTCAGGACAAGCTTTGCGCAAACGACTTAGAGCGGGCGCGCGATGCGATATGGTGCCTGTAATATTATTTTAACACAGCATCCGCAGTTTGTTTGGAACAACGATTTTGCCTCCAAAGCGCCAGGCTCGCCGGTGGAGCAGCTTTTCCGGCGTTTCAAACGCGCGCTGGTTGCGCAGGGGGCCTCCGTGACGCGGGCGTGCCCGGTGCCCCGCCGAACACGAGCATCGGTTATAAAGAGAGCACGCGACATTGGCTGCCCATTCCCGGCAAGCGCGTTGTCGCCTATCTCTACGGCTCTTAGAAGGCTGGTAAGGCCTATTCCCAATTGGAGAGGATAGTAGATGATGATTGCCACTGGAACAGCAAAATGCCACCCCTGTGGGCGGCACAGGTTGAATTTGCGAAGCCCATATCTCGCGCCCGTGGGATCGTCCTAACGTGTGCGGGACCGGCGCTGCCGCGCGCTTTGCGGCTAATGCAATCGGCCGGCCGAGGGCGCTCAGCCACTGCCGTCCGGATTTAAAACCGAGATCGATAAGGACGGTTGGCGACACTGAGCTCCATGGCGGCGACGCGCGTAGGTATCGACACCGAGGCCAATGTATTCGAAATAAGGGAAGGATCGGGAAGCTACGCACCAAAACTCTGACTGTCCGAAAGCGGACGCAAGATGGCGCGCCACCGCTTTTATAAGTCGCCACATCCCGGAAATATCTATTCCCGTTGGACGACGAGGGGGGTTAATGCGTGGAACGGGTCGTCAACAGGCCGAAAGCCAGCAACGACCTCCCTGTGACCTGAAAGACCGTTCCGAATGCAAACTGGTCAAGTTGCGCGTCGGGCTGGTTGGTATCGATCAATGCTTCCCAACGGAGGCCTTCGGGCACTTCGGGCAAGATGAAGTTCACCACATCGAAGTGAGAGTTGAAGACTAGAAGAACCGTAGCGTCTTCGCCGCGGCGCGAAATGCCACTTTCCTGGGCGCGGCCGTCCAGCAACATGCCGAAGCATCTTGCGTTCGGGTCATCCCATTGCTCTTGGGTCATCTCGTCGCCGGTAGGTGAGAGCCAGGTTACGTCCTTGACATCGAGCGCCTCGTTGTAGGAGCCTACGACAAAGCGGCCGCGGTTGAGTATCGGGAAGGCCTTGCGGATCGCGATGAGTTTGCGGGTAAACTCCCGCAATAACTGGCCGTCCGTGTCGATCGCGAGCCAGTCGAGCCACGTGGTTTCGTTGTCCTGCGCGTAAGCATTGTTGTTGCCACCTTGCGAATGGCCAAACTCGTCGCCCGCGAGCAACATCGGCGTGCCCTTGGACAGCAGCATGGTCGCGAGAAGGTTACGCTTCTGTCGTTCGCGCAGCGCCCTAATCTCCGGATCATCGGCCGGGCCTTCGGCGCCGTGATTCCAGGAATGGTTGTTCGAATGCCCGTCGCGATTGTCCTCGCCGTTGGCTTCGTTGTGTTTGTCGTTGTACGAGACAAGATCGTTGAGGTTGAAGCCGTCATGCGCCGTGACGAAATTTACACTGGCCCATGGTTTGCGCCCACGCTTGTTGAAGAGATCGCCCGAGCCCGATATGCGTTTAGCGAGTTCGGGAAGCTTTCCCTCATCACCCTTCCAATAGCTACGGAGGGTATCACGGAATTTATCGTTCCATTCGGCCCAACCTGGCGGGAACTGCCCGACCTGATAGCCGCCCGGACCGATGTCCCAAGGCTCCGCGATCAGTTTGACGCCGGATAGCACCGGGTCCTGCCGGCAGGCGTCGAGAAAACCACCGCCTTCGTCAAAGCCGTACGGCTCGCGGCCCAGGATAGTCGCGAGGTCGAAGCGGAAGCCGTCGACGCGCATTTCGTTCGCCCAATAGCGAAGGGAATCCGCGACCAGTTGCAGTACGCGCTGGTGCGATAGGTTTACCGTGTTGCCGGTGCCGGTATCGTTGATGTAATAGCGCCTGTTGTCCGGCATCAAGCGGTAATAGCTCGCATTGTCGATGCCCTTGAATGACAAGGTCGGGCCTAGCTCGTTGCCTTCAGCGGTGTGGTTGTAGACCACGTCCAGAATGACCTCGATGCCGCTGGCATGGAAATGATTCACCATCGTCTTGAATTCGGCGGCAAGGCCGGTTTGCAGGTAGCGCGGCTCGGGTGCGAAAAAGGCGAGCGAGTTGTAGCCCCAGTAGTTGCGCAATCCCTTTTCGACTAGATAGCTATCGTCGACAAAAGCGTGAATTGGCAGAAACTCTGCGCTGGTAATCCCGAGGCCGCGCAGATACGCGGTAATCTGCGGATTAGCGAGGCCTGCGAACGTGCCACGCTCGGCTTCCGACACCAGCAGATGTAGTTTTGTAAAACCCTTGACGTGCATCTCATAAAGTATGGTTCGTTCCCATGGAGTGTCTGGCTTGCGGGATTGCCCCCAAGTAAAGGCCGGGTCGATGACGCGGCACTTCTGCATTAGCTTGGCGCTATCGCGTTCATCAAACGACTTGTCCTTGTCAGGGTGATTGAACTGGTAGCCATACAGTTCCGGCCCCCACGTCAGCTTGCCGATCAGTTGTTTCGCGTAGGGGTCGATCAACAGCTTGTTCGGATTAAAACGGTGGCCAGCATCGGGCTCGAATGGCCCATGAACGCGATAAGCGTAAACCGTGCCTGGCCGTGCGGCAGGCAAATAGCCATGCCAAACTTCGTCAGTATATTCAGGTAACTCAATGCGTTCCAACTCGCGCTCACCCCGTTCGTCGAACAAGCATAGCTCCACCTTGGTAGCGTTGGCAGAAAAGAGCGAAAAGTTCACGCCAAGCCCATCCCATGTAGCGCCTAAGGGAAGTGGCTTGCCCTCGCGAATGCTGGTGCGCTTCAGCCACTGAGCAGCCCGAGCTAAAGTATCCGTCGACTTCTTGTCCATCCGAACTTCCCGATGCCTGACAGATAACCCAATACCGCTGTGCTTTCGAAGTTCCAGGTCAAAAATATCGAAGCGACGTAGGACCAATGGAGTGAACGCCTTTGGCGACGCGGCGACCCAGACCCGCTTTACCGCTCTGTAGGTCATAACATCAGGAGCTACAACCAAGCAGCTTCACCGTGACGGTTTGCCCAATCGAGGTTCTCATTCGTCGAAAGTGAAAGCACGGCAACCCGGAACCGACCCGGTCCTCGCTCATAAGTGTTATCGGTAATTTCGGGGGAGATCTCTTCGATGCGAGCCGCTAACTGATATCCGGCTGAGCCTTCGGCGGAGACTTGAGCCTGTTCTCCCGAACAGATGCGGGAGGCGTCTCGTTCAGCAAAACAATCCGTGCGCGGCGGTTGCTATCGTCAAGCATCGTCATCAGCGTGGCTGGGGCCATTAAGCTGACCAGTTGACCCGGAGTTACGTGAACGCTCAGGACGACGCCGCTGATCGGCGCGGGCACGGTGCAATAACTCAAACGCGCTACTGCTGCTTCCAACCGAGCCTAGGCAGCGTCACGGCGAGATCGCGCTTCAGCAATATCTTCTACACGCGAACTGACCATCAGCAAAATTAATTTGGCGCGAACCTCTTCCAGCATTGCTGAAGCCATGCGCGCATCGCGCTCCGCCTGATCAATTTGTACCCGTGTTATTGTGACGCCTTCATGTGGGGTCTGCGCCCGATCAAATTCCTTTTGAGCTCCATACAATCGAGCCAAGGCAAGGTCCACGTTAGCTTCGCCGATAGCGATTTCTTCAGGCCTTGGGCCGTGCGTTACCCGGGAGAATACGGCCTCTGCTGCCGCCAAATCAAACTGGCGACCCACTATCTCGCTTTCGAGGTCGCGACACTCCACTTTCAACAAGCTCTGGCCGGCGTGAACATGATGCCCGCCTTGACCAGTACCTGTGAAATCGTACCCGTTACCGGCGCACCAAGCGTAAGTGTTTCCCCACCACCCTCGATCCGCCCGCGAACAGCAAAGATGTTCTCGGACTGCCCTCGCTGCACAAAGTCACAATGGCGCAAATGCCGGCAATCAAGCACTTCATTGTCGGCACAAGCTTTGGCCGCATTCACCTTCTCCGGGGGTATCTCACGATCTTGCACTTCCGCCACACTCTCGTGGAGGAACTGCGCTAACACTCAGCAGGATAGTATTGTTGGCTGATATCGACCGCGCGCCGTTACAAGGGCCGTTTGCGTCAAGGCCGGTATTTGCTCTCATAGAGGGACCGCTTCTGTCGCCGATCCAAGGTTGCTGCCGTTTCCCAAGCCGGCAGTCGAACTTGGCGTGGTGTTTATACCGAAATTTGGAACGGTGAAGCTCTGCGTGAATGGTCCGCTGTAAATTCCGACAGTGCTGTTCGTTCCCTGCGCGAAAGCGCTGCCGCAGGCATAAGCGCACACGAGTACTGCTGATAAAAATGCAATCTTCGACATAACCCTTTCCTTTGGGGACCACAAAATAAAGATGCCGATTGTCGTAAGTTCCTATTTCGGCGGCTTTCTTTCAAGAATATGCAATGGCAGGTGGCGCGCCTGAATTCGTCTGCAGCCGCTTCCATGGCCACAGCATCTTCTCGCGCACCGGCGCCCGACGTCTTGCTAAGCGCGCCTGCGCCGCTTTTAGAATGCGTCTCGACACCTTGTAGGCCTAGCGGCCTGCCAAAGCGCGAGTTGTGGGTATCTCGGCGCGGCGCCCCATCGCTGATGGTTCGCGCGAGGAACCGACTCCAACCAGCGTGGTTGCTATTGAGACCCACGACGGCGCAGAGTTGGCAAGAATGAAGCGGCCCGAAATCGAGGAGAGTGGAGGCGGCCGGATCGAAACCTCGCCTTTGGGTCAATCCAAGGCCATCATCGCCGTTCCTGCCCGCAACGAAGCCGAGCGCATCGGTCGCTGTTTGGCGGCATTCGCCGTCCAGCGCGACCATCTTGGTGCACCGATCCCCGCCGGAGAGTTCGGCGTCTTGGTGCTGGTCAACAATTCCACCGACAAAACCGCTGATGTCGCCCATCGAATGGGCCCTCGCTTACCATACCCGCTGGAAATCCTCGAGATACAACTGACAAATGCGACCGCCGGCCGCGCCCGACGCCTGTCAATGGATGAGGCTGCTGCAAGACTGCGGACCAGCCCGCGCGGCAGCATCCTGCTTACCACCGATGCTGACAGCGTCGTGAACCCTGTCTGGTATGCTGGCAATATCAGCCACCTACAAAGTGGCGCCGATTGCGTCGCCGGCTACATCGACGCCGAGGCACCGGAAATTGTCTCGCTCGGCAGCGCTTTCCTCGCGCGCGGCCGTCTTGAGGACAGATATCTTCGGCTGGTCGCGGAAATCTACGCGCTGTGCGATCCGCGTCTACACGATCCGTGGCCGAACCATCGCGTCTCGTCAGGCGCCAGTCTTGCCGTCGCACTCGCGGCGTACCAAGCCGTCGGTGGCATGCCGGACCAAGCTCTTGGTGAAGATGCCGCTTTTACGGCGCTCCTCGACGACCGAAATTTCAGGGTCCGGCACGCCTTGGACGTATCCGTGCTCACGTCCTGTCGGCTGGATGGCCGGGCGAGCGGAGGGGCCGCCGACACGATGCGCCATCGGCGCGATGTGCCGGACGCTCCATGTGACGACGACCTCGAGCCCGCTCTCGCTACTCTCAGACGTGCCGTCATGCGCGGCTTTCTGCGAAGGGCATTTCTCGAGGGAAAGCTCTGTCAAGCTGTGTCACGGCTGCTCGGCGCAGATCAATATCCATGCGAGCCATCCCTGTCGTTCTTAGCGGCCTGGCGGCAGATTGAAGGCCGCCACCCCAAATTACGAAGGGGATTTCCATTACGTCCTTCGGAGTTGCCGCATGAGATTCCTATCGCAGAGTTCATCCTCCGGCATCTTCGACTGCATGCGGAAAACTCAGGCGTTCGAGCCGATAGATATCATCGTGCAATACCTCTTGAGCCGGTCGATGCCTAGCAACCGCTTCAGCGAAAAGTTCGCTCGCGCGGCGTCCAGGTAGAGGATAGTCGGTCTCTCCGAGCCAGTGGCAAAGGACGATCTCGCCGTCTGGCTCAAGCGCGCGAAGGCATTTGTCGGCCAAGCGGTGCAAATCCGGCTCATTAAAGTAGTAAAGGACTTCCGAGAGGACAATAAGATCGAAAACACCCTCAGGGAATTCGTCTGGCAGGAATGCTATTTCGAAAGAGACATTCGAAAGATCTTGGCGCTTTGCCTCTTCGATCACAGTCGCTGAACCATCGACGGCGATGAGCCGCTCGCAGCGGGGGGCAAGAAGCGCGGAGAGAACGCCGATGGCACACCCGACCTCTAGTACGCGCACATAGCGTTGTCTCGTTAGTGCCTTCAGTGTGGCTTGATACTTTTCTTTTTCGTAAGGACTCGTCCGAAAGCGCCACGGATCGATATCAGTCCGATATTTTTCCTCAAAATAGTCAGGAGGTATCGATGATTGTGTGACCGTTGCGCTCATTGGTATGGTGCCTGAATGTAGTATTCGTACGGTCCCAGAAACGGAGCCAGCGCTTCGGGCGTGAAACGAAAGCCATCGGGGTCGTCGTCAATTAGATCGGTCATTTGCGAGATGTGAGCAGCTATGGCCGCTCGCTTTTGTGTCAGCACCCCGTCGATGGCGAGGCGAAAACCTTCGGGTGGTGGTGCCGGCAGGATTTCAGAGGATGCCAAATGCAATCCCCAAATGGGGTAGAACCACAGCTCAAGCGTGGGAGTTCTCGCGCGAAGCTTCAAACCGAGATGAGCGGCCGCTTGATGGTCGCAGTGCGGATCGTGTCGCCAGGTGACAAACGCGCTACGCGCCCCCGAAACGGCGACAAGGTCGGCCACGGCATCTAGCGCTTTCTCTAATTCGGGCCCATTCGTGGGCGCAGCAGCGTCAGGAAATCCCAACTCAAGAAGGCTGCCTGGCGGCAAACCAAGGATCTGGCCTGCCGCGGCCAGTTCCGAGCGCCGAATAGAAACCAGCCGATCATGCGGGTACTTTTTCGAGTTAGGGTGTGATTTTGAACCATCGGTCAACAGCACAACGGAAACCCGCTGACCTTGGCTGCGTGCAAGAGCGATCAGCCCGCCCACGCCGAGGCTTTCGTCGTCAGGATGGGGTGCGATGACGATAAACGGCTCGTCGTGGGTCAGTTCCCGCAACCCGCAGACCGGAAGAACATTAAGTAGCGCAAAGTATTCACCCGCCGTCACGTTACCCTCCGATCGCGATTTCACCGGCCAGCACCGCCCGAGCCGCATCGCTCATGGCAAGATCCGGAACCGGCTGTCGAAGGTAGGTAGTGAGATCGCGGGCGATCCGCTCGATCGGATTGCCACGCATGAAGGCACCGAGGCCAGCCCCTCGCTGCACGCATTCGATGACTTCCAATGCAGCGCGTTCGGTGACCATGCGCGTGAGGTTGGTGAACGCAACAACTGCTTTCGGATCGAGGCTATCGTCGCCAAACCGGCGCGACGCTTCTTCGATCCACAAAAGGCCGGTGCCGCAAGCAGCGGCGCATTGCGCGACGCGTTCCAATTGGTACGGGTCGCTGCCGCGGCCTCGCGTCCGCAGCTGATCGGCGTACAGCGCCGTCAACCGCTCCATCGCGCCAAGCTGGGCGGCACAGAACCGCCACGCTCCGCCCGAAAAAAACGGCTGCCGCATAAAATCGCCCGGCTCGCCAATTTGTTCAGACCTTCCAACAACAATATCGGAGAGATTGACGTTTCCACTTGCGGTGGCTTTCATGCCCAGCGGCGTCCATCCCCCGCAATCGGCTCGACGACCCGGCTGTAAATTCAGCATATATAGGACCGGTCCTTCCGGTGTCCCCGCCGTGATCAGCGGCCTTCTCAGTAGGCCGGCGCCAGACGCAAACACCTTTCTTCCCTGCAACGACCACTCCTCCCCACGAGGTTCGCGCCGCAAGCCGATCGCATCCTCGGCACCCCATACTCCGGTGAGGCCGCCTTCTGCTACGCTCGCGGCCAGCGAAGTGAGTTGAGCACTGGTGCCGTATCGCAACACCAGCATGATCGCATTGGCGTGGCCTTCGAAAAGGCGGGCGATAGAAAGGTCCGCTGCGCCAATCCTTCGCAGTATGGTGCAGAGCGTCGGCTGCTGCTCCGGCACGCCGAGACCGGTGCCCCCGGCGGCAGCGTCAAACGCTGCCATCGTCAAGCCGGAGTCAAAAAGGGCCTGCCACACGGCCGGGTCGATAACCCCCGTTTCGTCGGCCTTGGAAGCTGCTTCACTGGCGATCCGCGCAAATCGGTCGGTTCGCTGCAAAAGCTCATGGTTTTGACCAGGGGCTAAAATACTCGACCTCGTGCGCTCTGCGACTAAAGCCATAAGTAGCCAGCGCTCGTTCTGTTCCAGTAGGAACGCCTGGCGCTACAAACGATTTCCTTTCCATCACGCTGGGAAGAACAATGGCGACCATTGAGATGCGGCAGGACGAGACAGACGCCAAGGTCTGGTGGCTATATTGGCTTGAACGACGCGAGATCGTCGCACGAGTGGAGCAAGACTTACGCGGACGGTGCAGGGTTACACCGCAAGGTCCACACTGGAGTCCCATGAAAAGTATGGCGACCCCATTCGAAAGCCTGTCTAGCGCTCTTCACGAGGTCCAGCTGTATTTTCAACATCGTTGACCGATGATCGCTGGGCTTCTGGCTCGGCTATTCACGATGCCTGGTAAAACAGCATCGCGCAGGAGTCCCCGCAAAGGCAAGTCGCAGTAAGTCCACGCGCGGAGATCAAGCCGTCGGCGGCGGCGATGCCCGGCCGATTGGCGTCTCGCCGGGCTCATCCGCGCCCGCGATTTCACGCTCGGCCTTCATCCAGAATTCATCCTCCCGATCATCCGGCTTACCCCCGTTCTCCCATAATTCATAAGCCCTGCGTTTGATACGCTCTTCGCGATTTTCCATACGTAACCTCGACTATTGCTTTTGCGACCGCCCCGGAAGGTGGACCGCCCGCGAAGGCGGTCCGACCTACCGGTCTTGAGCTTACACCAACAACTTCTCGTGATCTGCGGAAGCTTTAGCTTTCGGCTGAGCGCTCGACGGCCAAGGGCATCCTCGCTATTGACATTAGGCTTCGTGCGACTTGGTTCAACAATTGATCGGCGTTCTCTTCTTCCGCAAGCGATTTCGAAAGAAGGGCAACCACCGCACTATGGCGCAACTGCGAAGCGAGGTTTTTGGCGGTCGTATAGCCGGACATCTCATAATGTTCGACCCGCTGGGCCGCCGCTATGAGCGCCAGGTCAGCCAGAGCGTCGTCCTTCTCCTTGCCGTCCGCGATCACTTCTTCCCCTTCTTCAACAAGACCCATCATCGCTTTGCACGCTTTCGCGCGGGAGGCGGTGCCGAGCAGCGAAAAGCATTCGTTAATGCGCTCGACCTGCTCCGCCGTTTCGGCGAGATGGAGCTCAAACAGCTCCCGAAGCCGATCGAACCGGGCGGCCTTCGCCATTTTCGGGAGCGCTTTTAACAGCTGCTTCTCAGCGTGAAGCAGGTCCCGCAGTTGATCGATCAAGAGCTCCTGCAAACCGTCCGTCGCATCCGCCGGCGAACTCTCCGTTTTGATTGCGGTCGCTTCACCCGCGTCGACGTTTTGCAAGGCTGGTGAGGCGACATATTCCCAATCACCGCCCTCGTTCCACGGTCCCCGGGTATCGATCTCTCCCTCATCGCCTGATCCGGTCGATTCGTTAAAATACTGGCTCACGAGACCAGGCGTGGGCGCGATCTTGCCAATAGAAAAGGCCGGCTTTTTCATGCTTTCCAACGCGGCTGAAAAGGCTTTCATATGCGTGATTTCACGCGTCATGAGAAACTGCAAGGCGTCTTTGGTGCCGGCGTCGTCGCAGAAATTAATGAGCCTTTCGTAGACAATCTTGGCCCGCGCCTCAGCGGCGATGTTACTGCGAAGATCGACGTCGAGCTCCCCGGTTATCTTCAGATAATCAGCAGTCCAGGCGTTACCTTGCGAATTGAATAGGTTGACGCCTCCGCCGCCAGCGATCGCGATTAGAGGATCTGCCTCGGCCGCCTCGCGGTCGAACTTCGATGGCTTGAGATGGAGGCGCGCTAAACAGCCGACGACTTCCAAATGGCTCAGTTCCTCGGTTCCGATGTCCATCAACAGATCCCTACGATCCGGATCTTCGCAGTTGAGCCCTTGGATCGAATATTGCATCGCGGCGGCCAACTCGCCGTTCGCACCACCGAACTGCTCGAGAAGCATGTTGCCAAAAGGAGGATCGGGCTCGTCTACGCGAACCGTGAACATAAGCTTTTTTACGTGATGATACATAGGCGGTCCTCCGTTTGCGATGAAGGGCGAACGCTGCACTCGTAGATGTGTTCCTAGCTTATTTGTTCGATCCCTCACGTCGTGCCATAGGGCTTCGCTAGGCTGCTATTCGCCCAACGGACCGCGTCCGTTTGCAGGGGATCGATTTCGTGACAGCGCAAGCAAGCAAGTCGCGTGCATCCGATCCGACCGCCCACGACGATCAATCGACGCCCGCAATTGGGACATCGACTGACATCCATCGAAATCTTTTTGGTCATGCGGGATCAATGCCCGTTTATACACTTGACCAAAAACTATATTGCCAATCTGCCATGCGACATATCATATGATACGTTGGGTTATAATTCTTTGGACCGCCCATATGTCCGACACCATGGCCGCGCTGAATCGTAAGCTTTTGGAGCATTCGCGGCTTACCGCCGCGGATTTGAGGGCGGTCACCACCCTGAATTACACGATCCGAGCTCTCGATCCGAACGAAGACCTAATCCGGCAAGGGGATGATCCGTCCGTCTCCGCGCTCGTCGTTTCCGGAATGCTCGCGCGCTACCATCTGCTACCCAGTGGGAAAAGGCAGTACATTTCTTATCACATGGAAGGCGATATGCCGGACTCGCAAGCACTGTTTATTGAAAAGATGGATCACGCGGTGTGCGCCATCGGATCAGCGAGAGTAGCCCTAATCCCGCACGTGCAACTTTTGAAGCTATTTGAGGCGCGCCCGTTTGTCGGTTTTGCAATCTGGCGCGAGACACTCATCGACGCGGCGATATTTCGCGAAGCCATCACGAACAATGGCGCCCGGACGAAGGTCGCGCGCTTGGGCCATCTGCTTTGCGAACTGTTTTACCGGGCAAAGGCCTCGGGTTTGACCGACGGAGAAACTTTTTACATGCCGATAAGCCTCGTGCAATTCGGCGAGACCCTCGGCATGTCTATCGCCACCCTAAACCGCACCCTCCAAAGCCTTCGGAAGTCACGAACGGTTGAACTTCAAAGGGGTACGCTCCACATCCGGGATTGGGAGCGGCTAGCGAAGATATCGCAATTCGATCCAGCCTATCTGCACCTAAAGAAAGCCCCGCGCTAATGCTCGATCCTTGCTTTCTTTAACTGCGGCGGCTGCAACCCATTTGCTCATATCTATCGCCGGTCCAATTCAGTGATTTTTGCCAGCAGTGCGTCGCTCCACCGCGGCATAACCGGCCGTTCTTCGGAGCTGGTTCTCGCGGTCCGAGAAAAGGACCCCTGGCGCTATAGCGGGCACGTTGGCATCGGTTTCAGTCACGAAACACTGACAATTCTTTACGGCAAACTGGTGAATCTGAACGCCACAAGATGCCCTTTCCCGCCAAGGTCAATCATGAGGCCGTCACCACGTGGGTGCGGCCGTCGCTGGTATCCTCCTACAATATTGAACGCCTCGACGGGAACAGCTTCCAGATTTCGGTCGCGCTCACAGCGAGCGCCGACGGCGTCAAAAGGAGTGAGATTTTTTAACTAGGTGGCGGCTTTGTAGCTCTTCCTTTGCTTGCCTTGCAAAGTCTGGCCCACGCCTTGACGTTATCGAGCAGAGCGCGGACCAGGGCGCCCCCTGCGGATGTAAGTATCAGTCGCCAGAACTTCTGCTGCCGGTGAGCGGTTTGAGACCACCGCTCGCGTCATCATTGGTCTTCGATGGCCGAACGCATTCGACAATCGATCGCGGCTGAGCTACCGCCGAATCTTCCACCGAAGAAATGCAGGCTGGAAGCCTCGTTTTAGCAAGCGCTCCCACATCCGAACGCTACCTTTTGGCCAACTCTTACATGCATTGCGCGGCTCTCTGCTCGCGACTTGGACGATCCAGGCTCTTCCGCAGGGTTGAGCAAGGGAGATTTTCGAACTTGGTTCAGATACTTGGAGTCCGTTTATTGTTGCGCACGGCAGGCGGCTCCCTTGTTCGCACAACGATGTGCGATGCCGCTCTTTGACAAAGCCAGAATGGCTCATAGATCTCCTCGCAGTGCAGGATATTCCTCGGGGCATTCCGTCAGCAGTCTGATCGGCGTGCTCAGCCAGTCCGACTCCCGGACATATTCCGTAACAATTTGCATGGCACCGCAGATAGATCTGCTCGTTTTGGGCACCCGATTGCGGGGCTGCCCCTTCCGGCCCGAAATTTAGATATGGATGGACCCGCAGCGTTTCCCCAGCGTTTCAAATTTCGACACCGGTGCATGGTAAACAATATGGGTGGGTGGGTGGAACCAATCGACGCATATCTCGACAGGAAGTATGAGGAGCTTAAGCTATTAAATAGCTGCCTGCGAAGGCCTTTGTCACTAATCCGTCCACGATCAATCGGTGAAGTGATTGGCAGAAAATTTCAGCTCACAGCTTCGATCAGGGCAGAACACGAACTCGAAGCTTGGACGGCGACGGAAACAGCCTGGTCCTCGCTCGACCGTGGACGCTTTGGGCCTTTCCGTTTCAAATACGACTACCAACGGGCTGATCTGGAGGTGGAAGGCCCATCCGTCTACGACTTTAGCGGCGAGATCACCTGGGATACGGTCTATACCGGGTCGGGGATGGCCGCGATCTCGGCCCTTTTGTTGGCGTCCGCGCATGTTTTGGGCCGAGCAGACATTTTGGTTTTACCTAGCACGTACGGCGAGAGCCTTGAATTGATCGACCGCTATGCCGGCCACCTTCGGAAGGTGGTGGTTAAGAACGGGCTGGATAATAAACTCGCCGGCGCTGGTATCCGCCGGATTCTCTTGCTGGATTTTTGCGCCCCCGACGGCGCTTTCGAAGCGACGCTTCGCAGCGCAGGACGATCATTGGATCTTCTTGTTTTCGATACCACCTGTTTTATGGGTAGCTCGGGAAGGATTCGACGCGTTCTACGCTGGGCGCGCCACTGGAACATCCCCACAGTGATGGTGCGCAGTCACAATAAACTAGACTCACTTGGGGCGGAGTATGGTCGATTGGGCTCCGCTTCCTTCGTACGTCCTGCAAGCGCCGTTGCAGGGCCAGATCCCAAACTCAACGATTTGCTTTCCGAGACAAGGAATGCAATCCGTCTGTTCGGCGGAGCCGCTCTTCCGGCGCACTTTCCACCCTATATTGGAGACGATTCCTACCGGTCATTGACGAGCAGAAGGGTTGCCGCAATCTTGCGCAACTCGCGCCGCACCAATCGGTATTTCAGGCCTGACCTGAAGGGGCCGGTTCGAGAACTCCATTTCGCTCATGGCCTCTACGTAACCCTGAGCAGCAGGCAGCCGCTGAATGAAGCAGTTGCGAGGTCGGCGGCTGCAAGGATGGCCGAGGATCTCGGACGAGCAGGCTTACCAATCCGCCACGCTGGAAGCTTCGGCTTTGATTTTGCAGCCGTAGAATGGTTTCGGGACGTGTTGACGGAAGAGTACAGTGTCCGCATCGCGGTACCCGATCTCCCAACGAAGCAGTGGGACGATCTCACAATCGCGATCGGGCGTTGGTGGTTGTCTCACCTACAAAGTTTGGGCGCGGCATGAAGGTCGTTCATTTGACGATGGACCGGCCTTCTTCGAGGAGATCCCCGCTTACTGGCGGGATCGGGCTGTGTTGGCGCGGGGAGGGCCCCGGGCGGTCGGCAGCCATTTCGACTCAGCGAATCAGATCGAGACGGTATCCTCACAGGAGGGTGGTATGCCCGACCAGACCGAGGAACCATGGCGGAACTCTTACGTTCCATTGGACATGATCAAGCGGATTCGAAAAGTCGAGATCATCGAAAATGAAGAGGGCCGCAGCCTGCTGAAGGTTTATACAGATGGTAGCGAGGACAGAACGCCAATCGTGAAAGAGAAGAAACTGAAGAAGCGGCTTTCGTCAAAGATCGCATGGTACCGCGATTTGCGAACGGGTCGCCGAATATTCTACTAGCCGGGCAGACTGCCGTAGATGCCCCAATTATAGCACCGAACGCAATGGCAGGAGTGTCTCCATTGGGTCAAAGTGAGTCCCTGGCCATTAACGGCCAAGTGGTCGTCTCTACCCCAAAGGAGACATTGGGAGCTGGAAAGGGCTCGACCTTCCAGTTTGGATTACAGAAGGGACCGAAGCCGGATGGCCGAGACGCCTTGCGGCTCGGTTCACAAGAGCCCGGTGGGCATTTGCGACGGTCAAGCCTTCAGCTTGAACTGACGGCGCAGACCGGCCCGGGCTGGGCCGGGCTTGCGTCCGACCCTCCTCACTTGCCGTCCTCACTTGCCGTTGATCGCAATCCGCTTCACCTTCCGCTGAGCTGTCGGCAATTTCGGCAAGGTGACGGTGAGCACACCGTTCTTGAACGACGCGGCGACTTTTTCCTGGTCGATGTCATCGACCGGAATACGCCGCTCGAAACGTCCGTAGTAGCGCTCGCTGAAGAAACGCTGCTTGTCATCGGTTTCGCTCTTCTTTTCTCCACTGATCGTCAGCACGCCGTCCGAAAGTTCGAGCGCAATGTCGTTCTGGTCGAGGCCGGGAAGTTCAGCGACAACCTTGACTTCCTTATCGGTTTCGTTGAGTTCGACGCTGGGCCAACCCATCATCCCGGACGAGCCGAACGAACTGATATCGAAGCTGCGGAATGCCTCGTCGAACATGCGGTTCATCTCACGATGGAGCGCAAGAAACGGATTGCCTGTTTCGTTGCGCTGCACGGCCACATTGCGTGAGCTGTCCTTCCACGGAACGAGATCGCGTAGTGCCATTTTCTACTCCTTTCATGTTTTCGGTTGTTTAGCGGCGCAGCTCTCCGGAGCACGGGTTGGCCGCGCCCCTGGTCGCTGTTCCAGATGGCGGTCCCTCGTTGGGCAGGCGCAAACGGCAGCCCGAACTTTTTCAAATGCGCGAATTTCGATCTGCCGCACCCGCTCGCGCGAAATGCCATATCGTGTCGCGAGCTCCTCCAGCCTGACCGTCGGTTCGGACAACAACCGCGCTTCAAATATGCAGCGCTCGCGCGTGTTGAGGACTTTCAGGGCGCCGGCGAGCGCCCGACGACGCTGTTTGGCTTCCTCCTGCTCGGCGTACACGGCTTCGGGAGTGGATGCCGGATCGACGAGCGAGTCCTGCACTTCGCCACCCTCGTCGGCATGCACCAGAGCGTTGAGTGACACATCACCGCCAAGGCGCCGGTTCATTTCAACAACGTCGTTCTCCTGCACGCCGAGCCTCTTGGCGATCATCGCGGTGTGCTCAGGACGCAGTTCGCCATGCTCCAGCGCCGAGATTTCCGCTTTTGTCCTGCGAAGTTTGAAGAACAGTTTCTTCTGGGCCGCGCTCGTGCCCATTTTTACCAGCGACCACGAACGCAGGATGTATTCCTGTATCGAAGACTTGATCCACCACATCGCATAGGTTGCGAGCCGGAAGCCGCGCTCCGGCTCGAAGCGCTTTACCGCCTGCATGAGGCCCACGTTTCCCTCAGAAATGATGTCCGCAATCGGCAGCCCGTAGCCCCGATATCGCATGGCGACCTTGGCGACGAGCCGCAGATGGCTGGTGACAAGATGATATGCTGCTTCACGGTCGCCATGCTCGCGCCAGCGCTTCGCATAGGCCGACTCCTGGTCCGGCTGCAACATGGGAAACCTGCGGATTTCCGCAAGATAATGCGTCAACCCGACGTCGAGCGACAGCATCGGAACAAATGCAGTACCTCCCATTGTCCACCTCCTCGTCTCTATGCGACAGCTCGTATCGCCAGCGTTTTCGTACCCAAATCTGAAACCTAATTTGGCGCACGGTACCCGTTGATGGATGACGTTACGACTGAGGGCGGCGGCGTGTAAGTTTGCGGTGGATCGGGCCGCATCACAAGATAGAGTTCGCCCGCTACCAGCATGACGGCAGCGATCGCCAAAGCAAACATGCCCAGCACCAGATCGTATGGGTCATCCATCGCTTTCGAAGTCTTGCGGTTCTATTCGAACCTAGGCGCATCTGCAGCACGGCGAGAACGTCTGACGGTGACAGGGATGTCTCGCGCACCGCAGGACTGCACACGGCGTAACCGGCCCGAACTGCCCCTCTCGCCGCGCCATGCCTTCGCGTCCTGCTGCAGCCGGTTCGCCCAGCGATGCTCCAGACGGTCGATCACGTGACGAGGTAACTGCATATCCTCCATGCCCACCTCCTCAAGCTGCCAGCGCCCGCGCCGTAGAGAACCGGCGCTTTGGCGTGCCACCGGGCGGGTTGCGCGGGCCGCCATCGAGTTCACATAAGGCCTCGAGGATGGCGTCAATGCTTACTGGCGCCTTCAGTCCTTCCGGAGCTCGCAAAGCGGGGCATGAAGCGATCGCTGAAGCGTCGGAAGCCCAGGAAGCAAGGATCGCCCGCTTCTCGGCCAGCGTCAGATCCGGATGCGATACCACATCCTTGGGATGCTCGAAGACGGTGCCGGGGTGCAGCAGCGCCTGGAAGTCGAAAACGTTGTCGTGGTTGGCGGTCGTCGGCCGCATGTTTTCCTCCATTCTAAGACGAGTGGGGCGGCGGCCCGACACAACGAGGCGGGCCACCGCGGGGTATTCGCTCAAGCCGCCTTGGCTTCGATCCGATGGACGTTGCTGCCGTTGATGGCGATCCGCCGCGGCTTCATGGCCTCGGGGATTTCCCGGACCAGTTCGATCTTCAGCAGCCCGTTGTCGAACGAGGCGCTCTTGACCTGGACGTAGTCGGCCAGGTTGAACTGCCGCTTGAAGTGCCGGGTCGAGATGCCGCGGTAGAGGAACTCGCGCTCGGCCTTTTCGGGCTTATTGCCTTCGATCGTCACGACGTTCTGCTCGGCCGTGATCGAGATTTCGTCGGGCGAGAAGCCGGCCACCGCCAGCGAGATTTGGTAGCTGTCTTCGCCGAGCCGTTCGATGTTATAGGGCGGATAGTTGTCCTCGGTCGCGCGCTGGGCGGATTCCGCGAGGTCGAAGAGGCGGTCGAAACCGACGGTCGAACGCCAAAGGGGAGAGAAGTCGTAACTGCGCATAGCCAGATCCTCCAAAGAGCAAAATGGGTACGAGCGGCACCGGACACGACCGGTGCCCGTCTCAGGTTCCCGGGCCCATCAGGCGCCCGGACCACCCTGCGGTGGCGACTGTAAAATTATAAAAACCGGTTTTGGTTTCAAGGAGTGCCTGAAAAAATTTTCAGCCTAGCCATAGGTGGTTTGGTCAACGATTTCCACCCGCCGCCGGCCGCCCACAGGAAAACCCTGGCCAGCGTGGCGGAGAATGGAGACGCCGCGATTTCACCCGAGCGCAGGATCCGGCCTTTGAAACAGTCCTTGACGAATTGCGCGGCGGCCGCAAGCAAACCCATTGGATTTGGTTCATATTTCCGCAAGTGGAAGGCTTGGGACGCAGCGCAACGGCGCGCTTTTTTTCCATTCGGTCGCGCGGCGAAGCCGAGGCAGGTTGGACGAATCGTTTATGGTGCCGATCGTGCAGATGTTCACAAAATGTATTTCGAAGCCCGGCACGTCGACACACTCGAGTTCGTGACCAAGGCGTCCCGGAACGATCTTGTTTGAGGGCGGCATCCTTCGCGATGAATGCGCGAAGCCCTATTACCGTCCTTGGGACAAGGCGCCGAAACAAGATCAGGGCAATATTTAGCTGATCAAGCGGGTCAGGATTTCCGCCGCTTCGGGGCTTTCTTGCCCTTCTGGCGGGCTTTGGAAAGGCCAATAGCGATGGCTTGTTTGCGGCTCTTCACTTTGCCACCACGGCCGCTCTTGGCTTTGCCTTTCTTATAGCGGCGCATTTCGTTTTTGACGTCGCTACCGGAGCTGCGTGAATATTTGCGCTTCTTGGCTGCCTTCTTTGCCATGATGATCTCCTTGGAACTTTACAATGCCGCAAGATTTGCGGAGTTCCATACTGCGCAATGGCCGTGCAAAAGTTCGATCAGAATTACGTACCGAGCAGCTTGACGGGCCCTCCGCTTTTTGGATCGACCCGTTTCTTTCTTTCTCGCACGACCTGGCGGGCCGGCTTGTCCTCGCGCAGGCCTTGGTAGGAAGGGTGTCGCAAGGAATTGGCGCCGGTCCACTCGGTGAAAATAATCTGCGCGACCAACTTCGGCCTGACCCAGATCGCACCGCGCTTTGCCAAACTCGGAACAGATTTAAACGGCGCCGCCTTTTGCTCAATCGGCTCAAGCTTTTTCAGTAGCCGGGCAGACTCGGCACGATCAAATCCCGTACCGACCTTGCCGGCGAATATGAGTTGATCTTTCTCATAAACACCGATCAACATAGCGCCGAGCCTCTCCGGATGCTTGGGCTGGTAAGTAAAGCCGCCGATGACAAACTCCTGTTCGTTGATGCATTTTTCTTTGAGCCAGGCTTCTGTACGGCCCGAACGGTAGTTCGCGTCGACGCGCTTGGAGATAATGCCTTCGAGCCCCATGCGACAGGCATGCGCAAGGACATCGGGACCGGGATCGGTGAAGTGGCGGCTAAAGTGAATAGAGGGGTGCTTGTTGGGAATGACAGCGCGCAACGCTTCCTTACGTTGGAGAAGCGGCTTGCGCCGCAGATCTTCACCATGGAGATACAGCGCATCGAACAAATAGTAGTGCAAGCGATCCTGGGCGTTGTCGGTCAACGCCTGCTGTAGTGCCTCGAATGAGCTGCCGCCCGGGACGATCGGGCTGGTGATCTCGCCATCAAGAATGGCGTTGTCGAGATCGAGTTCAGCAATTTGATCCGCAATAGCCTGGAATTTCTTGGTCCAGTCATTGTCGTTGCGCGTGACCAGTTTCACCTTGCCATTGGCGATGCGGCACAGTGCCCGATAGCCATCGAATTTGATTTCATGCACCCAGTCATCGCCGCTGGGCGGGGTGGCCACAAGGGTTGCGAGCTGCGGGGCGATGAAGCGCGGTGGAGGGTCGCCGGCCTTTTTGGCGCTCTTGCGGTCACCGGATTTCGCAGACTTCTTTTTTGCCGCGGTCCCGGCTTTTGGTCTTGTACGCCTGGCTGTCTTGGTGGAAGCCTTGCTTTTTGCGGTCTTGGCCACCCTGGACACCCATTTTTTTTACCATCGGCGATCGCCGCCATGCTACGCCCGGATGCCGCACTTTTGGTATAGCGCTCAAGCACCGCGTCACCATTTTTCTCATTCGCAAAATGATCGTGTGATTTGATCAGAAGCCAATTGTCACGTTTGCCGCCGCCCTTGCCCATGCGGACCAGATGCCATTCACCCTTGAGGCGTTTGCCGTGAAGAACAAAGCTCAACCGGCCCTTGCGGTATGATTTGTCGGCATCGCCGAGCGGCTCCCAGGTGCCCTCATCCCAGAGCATGACGGTACCGCCGCCATACTGGCCTTCGGGAATGGTGCCTTCGAAGGATCCGTAGGCGAGGGGGTGATCCTCCACGTGCACGGCCAAGCGCTTGTCGGCTGGATTTAGGCTGGGCCCCTTGGTGACGGCCCAGCTTTTGAGGGTACCGTCCAGCTCGAGGCGGAAGTCGTAATGAAGCCGCGAAGCATCGTGCTTCTGAATCAGGTAGCGTAGGTCGCCCGCATTCTGGCGTGCGACCTTGCCTTTCGGCTCCTGCGTCAGCTTGAAATCGCGCTTCGCGTGGTAGCGATCAAGCAGCGATTTGATGGCGGACCGCGGCGACATGAGAAGCTGTCATCGATCAGGGCTGGCCGGTGCCACCGGCAGCACCGTAGACGGCGCCGGTCGTGTAACTGGCGTCACTGGAAGCCAATTGAACATAAATCGATGCCAGTTCGGCTGGCTGCCCTGGGCGGCCGAAGGACGACATGCCGCCGAACTTCTCGAGCTTCTCCATGCTGGCGCCGCCCGAAACTTGCAAGGGTGTCCAAATCGGACCCGGTGCCACGCCGCAAACGCGGATGCCTTTTGGCGCCAGCTGCTTGGCGAGCGATTTGATGTAATTCATGGTCGCCGCCTTGGTCTGCGCGTAATCATAAAGGTCGGGCGACGGATCGTAAGCTTGCTCCGATGTCGTGCCGATGATGACCGAGCCCGGCTTCAAATGCGGCAATGCGGCTTTGATAATGTAAAACGGAGCGTAGATGTTCGTTTTCATCGTCCAATCGAATTGCTCGTCGGAGATATCGAGGATCGAGTCGTGGGCCTGTTGACGGCCTGCGTTGCTGATGAGGATATCAAGACCGCCGAGTTTCTCGACGGCCTCGGCGACGAGTTTTTTACAAAACGCGGCATCGCGCAGGTCGCCCGGTAGGGCAATGCCGTTGCGCCCCGCATCCTTAATCAACTGAATAACTTCCTGCGCATCCGGCTCTTCGTCCGGATGGTAGTTGATGGTGACGTCCGCTCCTTCGCGGGCGAAAGCAATAGCGGCGCCGCGGCCCATGCCACTGTCGCCACCGGTTATCAGGGCCTTGCGGCCCTCGAGGCGACCGCTGCCTTTATAACTTGTCTCGCCATGATCCGGCTTGGGATCCATCTTGCTTGCGAGGCCAGGCCAGGGCTGCGACTGCTTCTTGAAAGGTGGCTTGGGATACTTGCTGAGAGGATCTTGCATGGGTTGTGCCGTCCTTTGAGAAAGGGGAGTGTTGGCTTGGGCGAAAGCGGGCCCGGCGGCCAGGGTCATGAAGCCGACGCCGACCCCACCAACAACCTGCCGGCGCGAAAAAAGGTCCCAATCGGGAGGCAAGCGCATCATCATGCGGCACTCTTGCCTATTGCCGTGCCCGGGCCAGCCATCTTCGCATGCATCTCGGCCGTCAGGTCGGACGGGGCCAGATGAGCGATGGCGGCCTGCATTTTGTTCATCCAACCGGCGATCACCTGCCCTTCGCCATTTTTCATGGCGTCGAAGCCGAGCTTGGCTACTGACGCCGGATCGGCCTTCTTGTCGGTGCCGATCTTCGTGTCCAGCATATCGGCGCGGGCAAAAAATTCGGTCTCGGTAGCGCCGGGCATCAGGCAGGTGACACTGACACCGCTATCCTTCAACTCATGGCGCAGGGCAAAGGAGAAGGAGTCGAGGAATGCCTTGCTGCCGTTGTAAACCGCCTGAAAGGTGCCGGGCATGAAACCGGCGATTGATCCTGTAATGAGAATGCGGCCGGCGCCGCGGCTGCGCATATCGCGGCCTACCTTCTGGATGAGATAAAGCGTGCCCATGATATTGGTGTCGACCACGCGGGACCAGGCGTCGAACTCCTGATCAAGGAAGCCTTTACCGAGGCCGACGCCGGCATTGGCGAGCAGGGCATCGACTGGGCGGCCGTTGAAAGCATTATAGAGCTTTTCGCAGCCTTCGGGCGTGGCGAGATCCGCCTCGACGGCTTCCACGTTCGCACCGAGGGCGCGCAGCTCGGTTGCTGCGGTATGGATTTGCGGCTCATCGGCCGCGATGAAGATATCATATCGGTCATGCGCGCAGCAGGATGCTAACTCGAAGCCGATGCCGGTGGACGCGCCAGTGATAACGGCGAAAGGACGTGCTGAGATGCTGGCCATGATGATGCTCCTTACGCGAAGGGATTGAGAACAACTTTGATGCAACCGTCTTTCTTGTCACGGAAAGTCTTGTAAAGTTCGGGACCGTCGTCGAGTTTGGCGTGATGGGTGATGACGAAGCTCGGATCGATTTCGCCGTTCTGAATGCGTTCCATCAGCTTCGGAAGGTAATGCTGCACGGGGGTCTGAGCCATGCGGAAGGTAAGGCCGCGATTGACGGCGGAGCCCATAGGAATTTTGTCAACGTAACCGCCGTAAACGCCAACGATGGAGACCACACCAAAGTTACGGCAGCACTGAATGGCCTCACGCAGAACATGTGGCCGGTCGGTGCCCATAAAAGTAGCGACTTTGATGCGGTCCACCACGCTGTCCGCGCTGGCTGTCGTTTCGGGCTCGGTGCCGACAGCGTCGATGCAGGCATCGGCGCCCCGTCCTTTGGTTAGGTCCTGAATGCGCTCATAGACATCCTCTTTCTTGAAATCGATGGTGATGGCGCCGGCTTTCTCGGCGAGCGCGATGCGCTCCGGCACCGTATCGATTGCGATGACGCGCTCCGCACCAAGCAGAAAAGCGCTGCGTATGGCAAATTGCCCGACCGGACCGCAGCCCCAAATGGCGATCGTGTCGCCTTTCTGAATGTTGCAGAAGTCGGCCGCCATGTAGCCGGTCGGAAAAATGTCCGAGAGAAACAGCACCTGATCGTCGGTTAGGCCGTCCGGGACTTTCATCGGCCCGACATCCGCATACGGCACGCGGAGGTACTCAGCCTGGCCGCCGGCGAAGCCGCCGAGATTGTGCGAATAGCCGAAGAGGCCGGCGGGCGAATGGCCCCAAAGCTTCTCGATATCCTTGGCGTTGGGATTGGAACGTTCGCAACCTGAGAAAAAACCGCGCTGGCAAAAGAAACATTCGCCGCAAGCGATCGTGAATGGTACCACGACCCGGTCGCCGACCTTGAGCTTCTTATTTTCGGACCCGACCTCGACCACTTCACCCATCGTCTCGTGGCCGACGACATCGCCGCTCTTCATGGAAGGGATCAAGCCATCATACATATGCAAGTCCGAACCGCAGATTGCGCAGCTGGTGACCTTGATAATAGCGTCTCGCGGATGTTCGATCTTGGGATCGGGAACCGTCTCACACCGCATGTCGTGTTTGCCGCGCCAGCACAGAGCTTTCATGAGATCGTCCTTGAAGCGAGAACTAAGAGACAGCCGCCTCACCTGTTGCTACGACAACTGTAAAATTATCATGTGAAAACTGTCGCATCGCGCAAAATGTTCCAAAGCGCTGGTGGCAAAGCGCGGAGCCGCAAACGATGAGGACAGCGCCTAGCGCTTACGTCCGAAGACGACGCCGATCATGAACGCAACCGCGAGGCTCGCCAGTGGCGTCTGACGGACGGCATCCGCTAGAACATCGAGCGGCATGCCGGGCTTCCTGGCTTCAGTAACTGCCTCGCCCATCTGCTGCGCGGTATGTCGCACGCCGTGGATGACCTGCTCTACGGTCGATGGGCCTTCCGGCGTCGTGAAGTCATCGGTCATATCAGATACTCATCTTGCCTCGCATGTCCCAACACGCTGGCCTATCCTATCCGGCGTTTGCCACGCCGGTCGCAGTGCCGCGCCCCGGGACCGTGACGCGAACCTCATGGCCTTGCCGTAGCGCCAGCGAGGCCGCGGCGACGGCCGCCTCGAAGGCGGCTTCCTTGGTCTCGTAGACATTCTCCGCTTTGCCGTCATGGCTTACGCGCCATTGCCCGGCGTCGCCGACGATCTCATAAGACGCCAATCCCATGGTCTCTTCCTCAGTGCGTGTTCGTTTCTTGCCACTTATCCGGATCGGTCTTTTGCGTTCCGGACCGCTGCTCCTTCTCGGGGTTGCCTTTCCAAGGCTTTTCGGTCTGAGAGGCGGAACCCCAGTCAGTGCGCTCGCGCGGATCGTCCTTCGGCGTTTCTTTGCTCATGCATGTCCTCCGATGGATGCAAAACTGCCAATTGGGCAAACGGTTCCTAACGGTGGGGAGGCGCCGATCCCTTCGCACATACGAAGCGCGATCGTAGGCCTTCGCCCAGCCCGGCCAACCGTCAAAGCGACCGCCGTTTCCCAATGGATTTCTAATGGCGCCGGAACTAGAAAGATGAGATCGGCATTGAATCGCTTGTGAAGCGTGGCCAGGACAGTTTGATGGGAGGGCTCGCCTTGCTGGCTTTGGCGGCAGCGATCGCTTACCTCGGGCCCGAGCACCAGAGTGACCATCCCTCGCGAGATTCGCTGTCCGACGACGATACCTCGCGCACTCAAAAGCTGGCGCCTGAACATGGCCGTCTTGCTTCAACGCCGACGCATATTCCTATGCGCGGCTGGAAAGATATCTTGTGGCGTACCTACGAGCAGGTCGGCGAAGACCGACTTCTAGCGGTGGCGGCGGGCGTCGTTTTGCGGCTTGCTAGCGCTTTTTCCGGCGATCACGGCGTTGGTCTCGTCCTACGCGTTGTTTGTCGATCCGCAATCGATCAATGATCATCTCGGCTTCCTGTCGACCTTTCTGCCGGAGGGTACATTTTCGATCGTGCAGGACCAGGTCAATCGCGTACTCTCCAAGGGTAATATCAAGCTCGGTTGGGCCTTTGTTTTCAGCTTGCTGCTGGCCCTTTGGAGCGCGAATGGCGGCATGAAGGCAATCATCGATGCCTTGAATGTTGTCTATGACGAAAAAGAGAAGCGCAGCTTCCTTGCGCTCAACGCCTTGTCTCTGACGTTCACAATCGGAGGCATCCTGGCAGTACTCGTCGCGGGCGCACTCGTTATCGTCGCACCCGTCCTGTTCCAGATGATCGGCCTCGAGGCGCAAACGGAACTTTTAATCAAATTCGGGCGCTGGCCGGCCCTTGCCATTCTCCTTCTATTGGCGCTTGCCGCTTTATACCGGTTCGCGCCGAGCCGGCGCTCGCCAAAATGGCGTTGGATATCGGTCGGCAGCCTCGCGGCAACCGTGACGTGGATGGCGGGATCGGCCCTCCTTTCCTATTATCTCTCCAACTTCGGACATTACGACGCGACCTATGGCTCTCTTGGCACGGCGATCGCCCTGATGATTTGGATGTGGATGTCGACGATCGTCATTTTATTTGGCGCGGAACTGAATTCCGAAATCTAACATCAGACCGTCATCGACAGCACGGTAGAGATGCCGCGACCTCTTGGTGAACGCGGCGCGAAAATGGCGGATACCATCGGCGTCAGTTATCCGGCATGACGTGCGACACTGTTGGTGCGCTCAGATCACACGCTCCAGCAGGCAAGGATTTCGTTTGTTGCAGCAACTCGATTTGAATATCGAATCTCTTTCGATATACCTGCATGAGCGCAGCATGGCTCTCGTTGGATGAGCTGCAGAGGGCGTCCTCGGCGAGAATGACGCGGTAGCCCCGGTCCACCGCGGCGAGGACGGAAGCAAGGACGCAGACATCGGTCTCGCCGCCCGAGAACACCACCGTATCCACATTGTGCTGGGCAAGAAATGCCTCGAGCCGGCCATTAGCGAACGCGCAATAGGTCTGACGGTCGATGACATGGGCAGGCGGTACAAACCGGGCAAGCGGGCCTGCCAATTCGAGCATATGAGGATCGAGCCGCGCGCGAGTGACGCATTCCCATTTTTCGTAATAGGCTTTCCAGACACCGCGCGCCGCCTCTTTGCTTTTCGGTGGAATGAAGCCGGTAAAGACAGTGCGCGCCGGAGCGTGGGCGACTAGTGCTGCCACGAACGGCATGACGCGCTCCATCCAGGGCGTTGCCCACGGTGCCCCGGGCGCGAAAAGGTTTTGCATATCGATACAAAGATGGGCGGTGCGCGGCCCCGGTGGGCTTAGAAGCCTTCCCATCGGCTAGCTCGCGCGCGTTTGTCCCCGTCTTTGGCGCGGGGATAAAGTGAGCCTGCGTAAACCTCGTTCCAGCCCGGCACCGATAACGAGCCCCGCCACCACGTCGGACGCCCAGTGGGCGAGGAGAACGATGCGGGTGCCGACCAGCACCACACCCGCGGTCCAAACGGCGTTCCTCCACTTGGCCGGCAGCAGCGTTGCCGCCGATACCGCTGCGCCCACGTGCAAGGCGTGACCGGACGGAAAAGCATCGTTGGCGTTTCCCGAAAAAGGCGCGCCGCGCAGATGTCCTTCGACTGTCAAACGATCGGGCCGCTCCTGGTCGATCACCCTCTTCATAAGATGCGGAAGGACGGCCGTCACGAGCGAGCAGGCCAGCGCATGATTGGCGAGCCGGCGGTGAGAGGGATTAGGCGAGCGGCGGCTGAGAAGCCAGCCGAAAGTCGCCAGTGCGGCCAAGACATACTCGTCGGCGCCCCAGGTCAAGGCTTCCGCGACATGTTCGATGCGCGGATCGGTCTCGGCCACGATCTCACGCGCGATCGCCTCGTCAAATGTGAAAGGATGTACCGTGACAAGCGCCATTTCAGAATTTCCTTGAATGTCTGAACTCTTAGCGTCACAAAAAGTTCATAAGCGAGCTATGCGGAAAGGGTCTGACTGTGGATTACGCGGTGCGGTTTTTGGCGGGAGGGCTGATTGTTTCGGCGTTCGCGATGCTTGGCGATGTGCTGCGGCCGAAGAGCTTTGCCGGGTTGTTTGGCGCCGCTCCGTCGGTCGCCCTGGCGACGCTGGCGTTGGCCTTTGAGAAGCAAGGCTCGGCCTATGTGGCAATCGAGGGCCGTTCAATGACCCTCGGCGCAGTGGCCTTCCTGGTTTTCGGCTTTCTTGTTTGCCAGCTATTAATGCGGTTTCGCATCGCAGCCCCCGCGGCGACAATATCAATGCTGGCGGTATGGCTAGGCGTGGCGCTCGGCCTTAAACAGATTTTGCTCGGCTCGCCATGATCGTCCGCGCAAAGCTCTCTTCGCTCAAAGAAGGCCATTGGTACGAATACGCGATCCGCTTCGCGCTGGGAGGTAGCGCCGCCCTGGTTGCCGGCATCATCGCCGACGTTTGGGGACCGGCGACCGGCGGCCTTTTTCTCGCCTTTCCGGCCATTCTTTGTGCCAGCGCGACCTTGGTCGAGACCCACGAACGGCGTCAGAAACGCGCACATAAACTTCGAGGCCAGCGGCGCGGCACCGATGCGGCCGGGCTTGAGACGGCCGGCGCCGCGATGGGCAGCGTCGCTTTGGCGGTCTTCGCGCTGGCGGTATGGTGGCTGGCGCCCGATTTTGGTCTGCTGTCGCTTTTTTTCGGATCGATCGGCTGGCTGCTCGTCGCGATCATGCTCTGGCGGCTACGGCGGGACGTCCGTTACACACGATGATTGCTGATTTCCGTAAGGTGGTTCGAGTGCCGTGTACTGTACGCGTTACCAACACGTCAGTATCTAATCGGTACTTCTTTTTTATGGATGGCCATTTATCAAGATCGGCCAGCGGCGCACGATCCGCACGGTGGGAACCTTCCTCACATGTTCGTGTTAAGGAGCCGATTGCCACATATTTTGGGAGACTTGCTATGGCTGAGAAAGACCTTAATGCCCTGTTCCTCGACACCTTGAAAGACATCTACTACGCCGAGAAGCAAATTTATAAGTCCTTGCCGAAGATGGCCAAGGCCGCCAATTCCGATCAGCTACGGGCGGCATTCGAAAAGCATCATGACGAGACCGAAGGTCAGATCAGCCGGCTCGAGCAGATCTTTGAGCTTTTGGGAAAGCCCGCGCGCGGCAAAAAGTGCGACGCGATCGAAGGCATTCTCGACGAGGGCAAGGAGATCATGGACGAGTACGAGGGCGAGCCCGCTCTCGATGCCGGCCTTCTCGCGGCGGCGCAAGCGGTCGAGCATTATGAGATTTCGCGCTATGGCACGCTGAAGACCTGGGCGGGAAAACTCAATTTGAAGGATGCGGTCGAGCTGCTCGACCAGACCTTGAGCGAGGAAAAGAAGACCGACGACGCCTTGTCGAAGCTTGCGCTCACGGCGGTCAACGTCGAAGCAGCCTAAGTAAGGGAGAAACGATCATGAAATGCACAGTGAGCCTCGTCGCTCTAAGCGTCCTTCTCTTCTCGTCGGCCGCGTTCGCGCAATCGGCGGCCGAGAAGATGGGCGTAAATTCGACGCTCGGCATCGCTCCGAAGACGGCGGATTTCATCAAGGAAGCCGCGATGAGCGATATGCTTGAGATCGATGCCGCCAAGATCGCCGAGCAGAAGGGCAACGCGACCGAAAAGACGTTCGCCGCTCAAATGATCACAGACCATACGAAGACCTCCACCGAGCTCAAGGGTATGGTCTCGGGCGATATGAAAGCCGACATCCCGACGGCGCTCGACGATTCGTCGCAGAAAAAGCTCGACAAGCTCAAGAACGCCAAGCCCGAGGATTTTGCGTCGGAGTATGATCCGATGCAGGTCAGCGCGCATAAGGACGCGGTCTCGTTATTCGAGCGGTATGCCAAGGGAGGCGATGATCCGAAACTCAAAGACTGGGCCGGCAAAACGCTTCCCACCCTGCAGCATCATCTTGAGATGGCGCAGGACATGGA
>Ga0134126_10001251_pt1 | contig 32325 bp, 32 predicted proteins | sample KB31752_FD_96881 | JGI IMG/M metagenome (GOLD analysis project Ga0134126, IMG submission 96881) | Terrestrial soil microbial communities with excess Nitrogen fertilizer from Kellogg Biological Station, Michigan, USA - KB3-175-2 | ecosystem: Environmental > Terrestrial > Soil > Unclassified ...
AAGCGCGAACGCAATCGGTTCGGCCCCGAAAAGCGCGAAGCTTGCCCGAAGCTTCGCGGTTGCTGAACGCCGGATCGCGATCGAAGGAAGCGGCTACCGGAAATATCGGGCCGCGAAACGGCCGTCGTGCGGACTTCGGTGAGCGGTGCGCGATACGCGCGTGCATTCGCGCTCGCCTCCGCGATATGCTGGACGACGAAAGGATGCCTTCGATGCTGCGTCTCCCTCAGGGCATGAATGTCGGGCGTCGCGCGATCGCGCTTGCCGCGTCGCTCGTGCTCGTCGGCTGTGCCGGTTATCCGCCGCGTGGGATGCGTCCGGGCACGACGGAGAGCGACGTCCGGCGGCAGATGGGGTCTCCCGCTCTCGAGCTCGCGCAGCCCGGCGGTGGCCGCGAGCTGATCTATCCGCACGGGCCTCTCGGTGAATCGACCTACATCGCGCACATCGGCGCGGATGGCCTGTTGCGTTCGATCGAACAGGTGCTGGACGACGATCATTTCCATGCCGTGGAGGTCGGCATGAACCGGGACGAGGTGAGGCAGCGGATCGGGCCGCCGGGAGAAATCCTGCGCCTCGCCTCGGGCAAGACGACGTGGCTCTACCAATACACGGATACGTGGGGTTACGCCGCCGAGTTCTCGGTCGACTTCGATCGCGGCGGCATGGTCGTCAACAAGGCGTCGGTCCGCCTGCCGTACGGCAGCGATCGTCGCTAGCGGCTTCCTTTTCCAGCCGGCGGATCACGAGCTGCATCACTGCCGCCGTGTCGTTCGCGCCGCTCGCGTCACATCTGGCGGAAATGGTGGAGATAGCTGCGGCTCACGGGCAGCACGTCCCCGCGGGTCTTGAGGTGCAGCGTCGCCGTCTCGTTCTCGCCGCGCGTCACGTGGCTGATCGAGCGGCGGTTCACGACCACCGCGCGATGCACCTGCAGGAAATGATCGGGATCGAGCTGCTCGAGGAGCTCCTTCAGCGGCGTGCGGATCAGCGCCTCGGCGGGACGGCCGCCTTCGCCGCGCCACGCGACCAGCGTGTACTTGTCGTCGGAGCGGATGAAGTCGATGTCGTCCACCGCGATGAGCCGCACGTCCTGGCCGACCGATGCGTGGATCCATCGCAGCGGCTCGCGGCCGTTCTCCCGGCCGAGCCGCGTCGCGAGCTGCTCCACCAGCGCTTCGATGTCGGGCGCGGTGGACGAGGCGCGCATGCGTTCGCGCAATCGCGCGACGGTGTCGCAAAGGCGCTCGGCCTCGATCGGCTTCACGAGATAGTCGAGCGCTCCCTGCTCGAAGGCCTGCACCGCGTACTGGTCGTAGGCGGTGACGAACACGACGTGCGCGCGCCGCCCGATCGAGCGCGCCGCCTCGATCCCGGTGATGCCCGGCATGTGGATGTCGAGGAAGCAGACGTCGGGTTTGGTCGCCTCGAACATCTCGAGCGCTTCGCGGCCGTTGCGCGCCTCGCCGACCACCCGCAGCTCCGGCCATGCGCCGGCGAGCATCCGCTTCAACGTGCTGCGCAGCAACGGCTCGTCGTCCGCGATGAGCGCCGCGGGCTGCGAGGTCTTCATGCGGGGCCCGCGCGCGCGGGAAAGTCGAGCGTGGCGACGGTTCCATGCGGCGCGAGGGCCGCGAGCTTCACGTCGGCGTCGCCGCCAAAGGCGAGCTGCAGGCGCTCGCGAAGCGACGCAAGGCCGGTGCCGGTACCGACGCTCGCCGTGGCTGCCGTGAGGCCCGCGCCGGTATCGACCACTTCCGCGTGCAGCCGACCCTGGCTCACTCCGACGTGCACGTCGATGCGTCCGCCTTCCTCGCTCGGGTCGATGCCATGGCGGATCGCGTTCTCCACGAGCGTGAGGAGGGTCGTGGGCGGACAGCGCAGCGCCAGCGCGGCCTCGTCCACGTCGAGCGAGAACGTGAGGCGATCGGGCATGCGCATCTGCATGAGCTCGAGGTAGGCGCGCACGAGCTGCAGCTCCTGACCGAGCGTCGCCGTCGGATCATGCAGGCGCGGCACGGCGGCGCGCAGGTAGGTGATGAGCGTGTCGAGCACCTTCGAGGCCTGGGGCGATCCGGAGTCGACGAGCTCCCGGATGTTGGCGAGCGTGTTGAAGAGGAAATGCGGCTCGACCTGCGCCTGCAGCAGCCGCAGCCGCGCGTCGAGCGCCTTGCGCTCGAGCTCGCTGCGCTCCAGCTCGAAGGCGAGCGCCTGGCTGCGCGCCTCCTCGCCGCGCTGGCGCACGAGGGCCGCGAGCGCGACCCACGACGCGAGCATCACTCCGGTGAAGGAGAGCACGAAGACGCCGCTCAGCCGCGCTTCCTGCTTCCAGAACGGGATCTGGTCGCCGATGCTGATGAGGAGGTAGAGCACGAGCACGGCGGCGGGAATCGTGAGGACCGCCCCGACCACCTGCAGCGCCCATCGCTCCAGCCAGGAGGGAAGGCGCCGCGGCCAGTGCTCCAGCCATCCGAACGTCCCGAGCGCGACCAGCCCGACCAGCATCGCGCGCGCCATCACTTCGATGGTGGGAATGATCCAGAGCGGGCTCACGAGGAGCCCCATGAACGCGGATACGCCGATCGTGATGAGCACGCGGCGCGGCTTCAGGATCCGCGCGGCTCCGCGAGGCGCCGGCTGTTCCAGTAGGGCTTGCATGGGAGGCGATGGTAGCCGCTTCCGCGCCTCGCATGAACCCTGGTGCGACCGCCCACGGTGAGGGACGCCCGGGCGACGTTCCAAAGCGACGAACGACGGCGGCGGCATGAACGCGCGCCGCGAGCATGCCGCATCGACGTTAGAATCCGCAGTGGATGCAGTCCCGGCCGCGGCGGGCGGCAAGACGAACGGCATGAACAAGAGCGAATCGAAAAATGGCGATCCCGCTTCCCGCAGGATCGACGAGAGGATCCGCGAGCTTGCGGATTGGCGCGGCGAGACGCTCGCGCGCATCCGCGCACTGGTGAAGGAAGCCGATCCCGAAGTCCTCGAAGAATGGAAGTGGGACGTCCCGGTGTGGTCGCACGACGGCGTGATCTGCACCGGCGAGACCTACAAGAACGTCGTGAAGATGACGTTCCTGAAAGGCGCGTCGCTCGACGATCCTTCGCGGCTCTTCAATTCCAGCCTCGAGGGCAACATGCGGCGCGCGATCGACTTCCGCGAAGGCGAGAAGGTCGACGCAGCGGCGTTGAAGCGCCTCTTCCGCGCGGCGGTCGCGCTCAACCGGTCGAAGAAAAGCGGCGTCTCGAAGGCTGGCCCTCGCCGCGGTACGTAGGACCACTGCGACTCGGCGGGCTGTCGCACGGCGTAAGTCGAGGCCGTGCTGAGCGCGCCTAGCGCACCGCTTGGGCCTCGCGCGCGGCAGCCTCGCGGCCTTCGAAGAGCCGGGCCACCTCGTGCGCGATGGGCGAGTACTTCGCGTGGGTGCGCATCATGAAGGCCTCGAAGCCGTCGCTGTTGTGGTGCTTGCGGCGCTCGTTGGGAAGCTCGATGCGGATGTTGCGGGCGGGATCGCGCACGATGCCCATCGGATCCTTGCCTTCCTCGATCTTCTTCAGCTCGCGCTTGAGCACGCGGCGATAGAGCGCGACGCCCTTGTCGGAAGCGCCGAGGTTCTCGCGCGTGCGATCGGCGATCGGGCCCTGCGTGATCCACGCCATCATGTCCTGGCCGTCGATGTTGTCGACGATGAACTCGCCGTTCTCGTCGCGGTAGGGCACGTCGTAGACGTGCACGCGCTCGAGGAGGTGCGGCGGCGCCTGCACGCCCTTCGGAGGGATGTAGGCGTTGTACCAGAGGTGCAGCGTGTGCGTGTCGTCGACCGGCACGCGGATCTGGAACGAGTAGTAGCGCTTCGCCTCGTCGCCGTTGCCCACCGCGAGGATGTTGGGAAACACGACCGGATGGCCGATGCGCCAGTCGTCGCCGTCCTCCGGATGACCGGCGAGGAGGCGGTGCTTGGTGAGGCCGAACTCGAACTCGCGGAAGTCGATCTTCTCGTGGTGCGCGCTGATCGCGACCTTGACGCCTTCCTGCTCCTTCTGGAATTCGTAGTGGTGCCCGTGGAGCCACTCGGTATGGATCGGGTCCATCGAGTTCTCCATGATCTGCAGCCAGTTCACCGGGAGGAGGGCGCGCCCCATCATGCGCACCGCGCCCTCCGCGACGAAGCCGTCGAAGCGCGGCAGCAGCGGGCGCGGCGCGGGCCCGAGGTACGCCCACACCAGGCCGCCCATCACCTCGACCGGATAGGCGGTGGTGCACACCCGCTCGCGGAACTTCGGGTTGTCCGGCTCGTTCGGCTGCGAGAGGCATTTCCCATGGCCGTTGAACTCCCAGCCGTGATACGGGCAGCGGATGCCGTCCTCGGTCGGGATGCCGTGCAGGAACGAGGCGCGCCGGTGCGGGCACTGCTCCTCGATGAGGCCGAGGCGTCCCCGGCGGTCGCGGAAGAGCACCAGGTCCTCGCCCAGCAACCGCACCTTCTTCGTCCAGCGCCTCTCCAGCTCCACGAGCGCCGCGACCGGCTGCCAGTAGCGGCGCATCAGCGCACCCATCGGCGTGCCCGGGCCGATGCGCGTGAGCCGCTCGTTCTGCTCGGCGGTCTGCATGTCGGTTTCCTCGAATTCGCTTAGTCGTCTATTCCCGTGCCGCGGCCACTCCCTTGCAGGCCATGGCGCGCCGGCCGCCGTCGCCTTGACGGTTAGAACTTAGGTAACTAACATGAGTGTACGTTCCCATGAGCGCCGCCCGCAAGCCCTCGCCGCCGCAGGAAGCGCCCGTCCAGCGCTGGCGGGAAGCGCTTTCCGACGAGCGCATCGCGCACCTCCTGAAGCTCGCGTTTCGCGAGACCTCGCGTGCGCTGCAGGATCGGCTCGCGCCGCACGGCGTGCAGTACGGGCACTGGACGTTGCTGCGCGTGCTGTGGAAGACCGACGGCCTCACCCAGCGCCAGCTCGCGGGCGAGGCGAGCGTCTCGGAGCCGTCGGCCTTCACGGCGCTGCGCCGGATGGAGGAGCTGGGCTACGTGAAGCGGCGCAAAGTCCCCGGCAACCAGAAGCAGGTGCGCCTCTTCCTCACCGCGAAAGGCGCGGCGCTGCGCGGAGCGAGCGTCGGTGCGGCCGAGGAGGTGAATCGCGTCGCGCTCGCCGGGCTCGCGAAGGCGGATCTCGAGGCGGCGCGACGCGTGCTCGTCGCCATCGTCGAGAACCTCGGACGCGCGGCGGCCGGGTGAGGCGAGCATGATCCGCATCGGAATCGCGGGGCTCGGCGCGGCGGGGCGTGCGTTCGTTCCCGCGATCCGCGCGAACCGCGCGTTCGAGCTGCGCGCCATCGCCGATCCTTCCGCCGAGATCCGCGCGGAGTTCGAGGGGCAGCTCGCGGCATATCCCGATGTCGAGGCGATGCTCGGCGACCGTGCGCTCGATGCGGTATGCATCGCCACTCCGACGCAAATGCATGCGCGGCAGGCGTGCGCGGCGTTCGCGGCCGGCAAGCACGTCGTGCTGGAGAAGCCCATGGCGACCTCGATCGACGACGCGCGGGCGATCGTCGAGGCCTCCGAGCGCGCCGGCAAGGTGCTGCTCGTCGGCCATTCGCACAGCTACGATGCTCCGATCGCCCGCATGCGCGCCTTGGTGGAGGAGGGCGCGCTCGGCGCCCCGCGCATGGCGAACACCTGGTGCTTCACGGACTGGGTGTATCGTCCGCGCCGGCCCGAGGAGCTCGACATCGGCAAGGGTGGCGGCGTGACGTTCCGCCAGGGCGCGCACCAGCTCGACATCCTGCGGCTCCTGTGCGGCGGCCGCGCGGCGAGCGTGCGCGCGAAGACGTTCGATTTCGATTCCGCCCGCTCGACCGTCGGCGCGCACGTGGTGTTCGTCGATTTCGTCGACGGCGCGGCCGGCACGGCGGTCTACAGCGGCTACGGCCACCTGCCTTTCGGCGAGCTCACGTTCGGCATCGGCGAGTGGGGCTTTCCGCACGTCGCGGCGAAGCGAGCCGGTGCGGCGGCCGCGGTCTCCGTGGAAGAGGAGCGCCGCGCGAAGGCGGAGCGAGCCAAGAACGCGATTCCCGCCAAGGCACCGCGTCCGCCGTTCTTCGGCATGACGATCCTTTCCTGCGAGCGCGGCGACGTGCGCCAGACGCCGGAGGGCCTCGCCGTGTATACGCGCGACGGCATCTCCACCATTCCGGTTGCGGTGGACCGCTCGCCGCGCGACCTGCTGTTCGAGGAGCTGCGCGAGGCGATCGAGCACGTGCGCCCCGCGGTGCACGACGGGCGCTGGGGCCTCGCCACGCTCGAGCTCTGCATCGGTGCGCTCGAATCGGCGCGCATCGGGCGCGAGGTCGTGCTGCGGCACCAATGCGCGCCACGTTCTCCCTCTCGCCTGGCAGAGGGTCGGGGACAGGGTGATCTGTGACGCAGTTCACGTCGCCGCGGACGCTGCACCGGTAAACTGACGCCCCTGCGGCGAGCTCCGCCCCCTTTCCAGAGCCGCCGCCCACGCAGCCCACGGGACCGGAGTGACCAAGGCCAACAACACGATGCGCGTCGTGCTCACGTACGGGCACGAGCTGCTGCGCGAGGTGCGCATCGAGAAGCCCATCGTCGTCGTCGGCCGCGATCCCGCCTGCGACCTGGTGGTCGACGACATCACCGTCTCCAAGCGGCACATGAAGCTCGAGTACGTGGACGGCCAGCTTTACGTCGAGGACCTCGAGAGCACCAACGGGCTCAAGCTGAACGGCCATTCGACCCGGCGCCAGGCGCTCCAGCACCTCGACGTCATCCAGATCGGCAGCCACCGGATGCACGTGTTCGACGACGACCTGATGCCGTCGATGAAGATGGGACCGGAAAGCACCGTGCAGACGGCGACCGCGCCCGCTCGCGCGCCGGCTCACGAGCCCACCGCGCGCATTCCGCTCGCCGATACCCAACCGACGGAAACGCCCGTCGTCGCGCCGCTCCTCGGCCTGAAGCGCGTGGGCGACGGTTCCTCGGTGCAGCGCCTCGACCAGCCGAACAACATGATCGGCGCCTCGGGGCAATCGGCGGTCCTCGCGTGGCGCCGCGACATGCTCTACCTGAGCCGCCTCTCGCGCGACACGTTGCGCGTGAACGGCCGCGACGTGGGCGCGGGCTCCTCGCAGATCCGCGCGGGCGACGTGATCGAGGTGGGCGACGCGCGCTACCTCGTGGTGACGGTGGAGCGGTAGGGCGTCGGCCAGGTTTCTTCATCGCAAGTGGCGCGTCGTCGGCGCTCGCGTACAGGATCGGATCAGGCCAGCGCGAGCCGCGACAGGTGCAGGCGCTGCGCCTGCTCCCCGAAAAACACCAACAGGTTTCCGGAAGCGTCTTCCTCGCCCTTGGCGGCGAGCTCGCCGGCCAGCCGCTCGAGGAAGCGCGGCAGGTGATCGGCACGATCGAGACGCAGTCCGTTCCGGTCCATGCGGAGCCAGAAGGCATGGGCATCGAGCGCGGCGAGCAGCTCCATGAAGGATTGCAGTCCGCCGGCGTAGCGTTCGAGCAGTCCGGGAGCGAATTCCATCAGCACGCCGAGATGTGCCCGTTCACGCCCGATGAGTCGGCGCATGCCGCGAAGGATGCGCGGCTCGGCGCCCTGTGCGTCGATCTTGACGAAGTCCACGCGGTCGTCGGCCAGCAGATTGTCCAGCGCGTCGGTGCGTACGCTGCAGTGCGCGCGGCCGGCGCCGAAGTAGAGGCGGTGGTCGCCCCCGTTGTCCGGCGAGAGAAACAGCTCGTCGGTTCCGGCCGTGTCGCTCAAGGCGAGCGCGTGCGCCGCGACATTGGAACAGTCGTTGACGAGCAGGTTGGCGCAGAGCAGCCGATGGTTCGACGGCTCCGGCTCGAAGGCGTGCACGAAGCCGTCCGGGCCGCACAGGCGCGAGAACATCACCGTGAAGTAGCCGACGTGCGCGCCGACGTCGACGACACGCAAGCCGGGGTGCAGCAGGTCGACGAACAACGCCGTCTCCGCCGGCTCCCACAATCGCTGGGAGGCGATCACGGGCGCAATGCGGTTGTCGCGCGTGTCGTCGATAAGCAGGTGGTAGGGCGCCTGGCGCGGAACGAGGACGGGCAGCAGCTGCATCGCCTGGCTCAGACCTGCATCGCGCCCGAGTGCTGCGTCACGACCGTCGCATCGACGTGGATTGCATAGCCGAGCCGACGCAGCGTTCGGCAGACCCAGAAATCCTCCGACAGGTACTCGTCGTCGACCACGCCGACGCGGAACACGTCGTAGAAGATGCGCGCTTGCAGCGGTGTGCCGAGCAGCGCGGTAGTCCCGTGCGAGTAGACGTGGCCCTCGGTCCGGGCATCCTCGACCAGGCTCGCCACGGCGTCTCGCGAGAGCATCAGCGCGGCCGTTCCGATGCGGTCGCAGAGCAGGAGCGGCCCGTCCTCGCCGCACGCGTTGCCGACGTTGAAGATGCGCCCCCCCTCGAACGTACGCGCCTTGAGCGCGACCGGCGCGCCGATCACGTGCTTGCCGTAACCGATCATGCGGGCGAGGCCCGCCGCGGGCAGCAGCACGTCGGCATCCAGGAAGAGCAGGTGGCTGAATTCCTCGTGCACGACGAACTCGGAGAGAATGGTGTTGCGTGCCCGCGTGATCAGGCTTTCGTTGCCGATCGTCATCAGGCTGAAGCGGATGCCGGAAGCCTGGTAGCCGAGCAACGAGGCGACGTAATCGGCGTGCATCATGCCGCCGTAGGCGGGCGTGCCGATCAGGAGGTTGAAATCGGGGCTCACGCGGAGGGCGGGCGGTATTTTTCCCGGCGGCCGATCACCTGCATCTGCACTTCGGCGAGCCGGTCGAGCTGCGCATCGGCATACGTCTTGTAGTCGTCGAGCAGCTGCCGGTTGGCGTTGTAGAAAGGCTGTTCGAAGGTCGTTTCGCGCGGGCGAGCGTGCCACAGGTGCATTGCGGGGCTGATGTCCAGCTCGGTGCAAGCGATGCGGCTGCGTTCGATGCGGTAGGAGAACGCGTCGTCTTCGCCGCCCCAGCCGCGGAAGCGCTCGTCCCACCCGCCGAGCGCGACGAATGCATGCCGGTGGATCACGAAGCTGCCGCCCGCGAACACCACGTGCTCGCCGATGCCTTCGCGATTTGGCGCGGCACGCGGGTCGCGTGCGGGGATGCGCGCGTCGCCCGCGCGTACCGTCCTCGATTCTTCTTCGGTCAGGTCGATGAGGCGCCGGTATGGCTTTACCGCGAGCAGCCCCTGGCGCAGCAGCTGGAACGATTGCCACAGCGCATCGCCGACGATCACGTCGGCATCCCCGAAGCCCAGCCATTGAGTCTTTGCCGCGTGGAAGCCCACATTGAACCCCCAGCCTTTGTTGAATGGGCCGGGGTTATAGGCGAACACGGCCTGGCAGCGCGAGTGCGGCAGTGCCAGTGACGTCGGCGCAACGTCCTGTTCGACGACCACGACGTCGATCTGCGCAAAGCCGCCGAGCCAGGCGAGCACGGCTTCGAGATTGCGCTTGCGCTGCCCTTCGCGATCCGCGCGATAGGTCAGGACGTACGTTGCCTCGCTCATGGCGCATTCTATAATGCACTCTCCGGCGCCCGGGATGCATCGATCCGTACGGCAGCCCTTTCAACGTCGAGCCACGCACAGAGTCGATGCAGGAACGGAACGTCCTGGTCCTCGAACAACCGGGCGAAAGCGGTCGCCAAAGGCCGGCGCTTCCAGGCGAAATAGCCGGCATAGCGCGCTTCCGACGCGCTCGTTTCTCGCACGTGCCGCGCCAGGGCCCGCGCATCGAAACGCCGCGCATCGACGTAGCTGTCCGGCGCCGGCGCGAACTCCGCGATGTTGGGCGCGCTGAAGTATACCGGCACACAGCCGGCAACCAGGCAGTCGAACCACTTCTCCGGCCCGATGTGTGTTATGCCATCGTCCATAGTGATGCACCGGCAGATGCCGCTCGAGCTCGACAACGCGCGATTCGCGATCGCTCCGCGAGCGTGGGTTCGAGATGAACGCGCAGACGAGGGCGTCGTCCGCTTTCTTTGGGGGCGGCAGCAGCAGCTCTGGCAGCCGCGCCGGCGACGTGTAGTTGATCGGGAAATCCGAATCCTGTGATAGCTCGCCACGGCATCCAGGCACGACAACAAGCCCTGATCGGCCTGGCGAGGGTAGTTCACGTCGCATTCGGCAGTCACGCCGATCCATACCTGTCCTGGCGGCTTGGTCAGATGGCGGATGTTGACGACCTGCGGCAAGTGGAACACGACCGCGTTGGCCTGGGCGAAATTCGCGAGACGCTCCGACACATCCCAGCCCGGCACGCTCCCGCCGGCGTCGACGAGCCACGACCTGTCCCACATCGGCGTGGTGAGCAGCAGCAGCGGCGGCGCCGGAAACGCGGCGAGCCCGCGCCTGCGCCGGGAACAGCGCGAGCCGTCGCGATCATGCCAGGGCCCACTCATCACGCCAGCGGCTCCATCGGGCTCTTGCCGAGCGAGGGCGCGCATCCGGTTCGAGCCCGCTGCCGGCCCTTTTGGGAAGCCGCGCCATGATTTCCTGCCTCACCGTGACGCGGCCGTCGCGCCTGCTGCTCCTCGAGCTCGCGCTCGGCGATTTCGCCGTGCAGACGTACGCCGATGCCGAGCTCGTGATCGTGCACGACGGCGACACGCAGTTCGACGCGCGCGTGCGTGCATTGGCACAGCGCCACCCGGCGCGGCGAATCCGCGTACACGCCGCCGAGCCCGGCGCCAGTCTCGGCACGCTGCGCAACCTCTCGGTGGAGCTCGCCGAGGGCGAGCTCGTCTGCCAGTGGGACGACGACGACCGCTACCATCCGTTGCGGCTGGAGCTGCAGTTGGCGGCGTTGCGCGAGCAGCGCGCCGAGTTCTGCTTTCTCGCCGATCAACTGCATTGGTTCGCGCGAGCCGGCGAGCTGTATTGGGATGATTGGGATCTCGAGCCCTATCCGTTCAACTTCGTGCAGGGCACCCTGCTCGGCCGCAAGGCGACGATGCCGCGGTATCCGGAGCTTGCGCGCGGCGAGGACACCGGACTCGTCCTCGAAATCGTGCGCAACGGGTCGGGCATCGCGCGGCTGCGCGACCGCGGCTGGGCTTACGTCTATGTCTATCACGGCGCCAACGTCTTCCCGGCCGAGCATCACGCGGCCATCTCGCGGCTCAAGCGCTACTCGGGGGCGCGGCTGCTGGCGCGCGAGCGCGAGGTGCGCGCTCGCCTCGCCGAGTACGCTCCGCCGCTCGGCCAGGTGCGCATGCCCTACGACGCCGGCGTGCTGTCGATCACGTGACTGCGGCCGGGCTGCGCCCTTCAGCCGCGCCGCCTTCGTCGATCGAATATCGCGCCGCAGGCGGCCATCAGGACGCCGAGCAGGGCGAGCATGCGCGCGGAGAGCGTGGGGACCGGGACCGGCGCGGCCGCGGCGACGACGTTCAGCGCAAAAGCTTGCGTCACGTCGGGATCCACACTGTTCGAAACGTCGAGCGAGATCGAATAGGTGCCGCTGGTGCCCGCTGCCGCCGTGCCGCCCAAGGTGCAGGTCGATGGGTCGAACGTGATGCCGGCGGGTAACGCGCCGATTTCGCTGCAGGTCGATGCGGGGAAATCCGGATTCGCCTTGGTCATCGCGAAACTGCCGGCCCTGCCGATCTCGAACGTGGTGGAAGCGGGACTCGTGATCGCGAGCGACGGCCCGATCATGACTTTCACCGACCCGTAGGTCACGTAGAGGCCGTTCCCCGCGCCGAGCCCGGTCGCGCTCACGGCGGCGAACTTCCCGCTGACGTTCCCGGACAGCACCGTGTACAACTGCCCCTGGGGCGGCGGTGCCGTGAACGACAGGTTCAGCGTGCCCCCCAGCGTGGCGGTGCCCGAGGTGACCACGAGCTCGCTGTTGTGTCCCGCGTTGTCGGCGTGAATCAGCAATGTGCTGCCGGCATTCTCGATCACATTCCCGGCGATGGTCAGTGCACCTGACGCGGCTCCGGTGCCCGGTGCCACGGTGGCGCCGCTCGCGCTGCTCAGGTCGCCGGTGACGCTGCCCATGCCGCTCAGCGTGCCGCCGCTGTTCACGGCGATCGCGCTGCCGGCGATCGGCAGGCTGCCGTCCAGCTCGAGCGTGCCGGCATCGATCGCCCACGTCATCGCCCGTGAGGCTACGTTGGCGGCCATCCAGGTGCTGGCGTCTTTCTTCGCGAATCGAGCGAAGCCCTGGTAGAGACTGCCGACCGTGGACAGGTCGAACGCGGCGTTGCCCGCACCGCCCAACGCCAGCGTGTCTCCCGCGCCGCTGCCGTCGCTCACCACGTTGCCGGAGAATCGATAGCCGGAGTTCAACTGCAGCGTGTTGCCGCCGCCTGTCAGGCTCACCGCGTTGGAGCCATTGCCGCCGCGGATGGAACCGGCGTTCACGATGCTGGCGTTGCCCGCGGCGAAGACGCCGGTGCCGCCGTAGCCACCGTTGGTCGTGCTGCCGTTGCTACCGCCGATGCCGCCGCGGATGGATCCGGTATTGGTAAGGCTGCTGCCGGCACTCATCAACACGCCCGCGCCGCCGCCGCCGCGACCGCCCACTCCCACACCAACGGGAGGACTACTGACGGCGCGATAGCCGGTGCCGGTCGAACCGCCGATGCCGCCGTGGATGTAACCGGAATTGGTCAGCGCAGCAGATGCGTCGAGCAGGACGCCGGCGCCTCCACCCCCGCCGCCTCCGCCGGAACAGCCGCCGGCGGCCAGACCGTTACACGAGAGGAGGTTAGCGATCGGGCCGCCATTGCCGCCATTACCGCCGCTGATCGTGCCGGCATTGACGTAGCTGCCGCCGATTTCCTTTCCCAACCCGCCCCCGCCGCCGCCGCTGCTGCCTCCGAACTTACACAAAGGACTGAAGGTACAACCACCATAACTCGCCGTTGCGTAAGCGCTCCCCCCTCCGCCGCCTCCGCCACCGAGGCCCGAGCTGGTGAATCCACCGCCGGCGCCGCCACCGCCTCCAACCAACCATCCGGCTTGTGCGTACGCCCCGCCATCGGCACCCCGGCCGCCACCGGCGCTCGTACCGCCCGCACCACCCGTACTGACGGCGCCGCCGCCGCCACCGATCCCCGCGGGACTTCCCGATCCGCCGGGCGCATTCCAAGGGCCGGCCCCGCCATCGTTCGTACCCGGATTGGATCCTGTTCCCCCGGCGCCACCGAAAGCGCCATTGCTGCCGTTCGTGCCGGCGTAGGCCGACGAAGGTGCGCTCAGCCTCAATCCCAGCGCGAGGAGGCACGCCAGTACGAGAGGACGCTGGGTATTGCGTGGATGAGGATCAGACAATTCGCACCTTGCGGGGATTGAGTTGCGGATGGCGCCAGAACGCGTCGTTCTCGAAGCGCTTGAAGAGATCGGGCGGCAGCACGCTCACGCGCGGGCTCGCGGCCACGCGCTCGCGCACGCGGTGCAGGCCGGGCGTACCGGCGCGCGCGTCGAAGCCGCGGTCGTCGAATGAGACATGCTCGAAGTCGTGCTGGAAGTGGGGTTCGCCGATGAAGTCGTAGATCGCCCGTAGCGCGCCCGCCGGGTCGGTCGTCAGCGTTTCGTATTGCACGAGCAGCAGCCGATCGGCTTGCTCGCCGTAGAAGGCTTGCTTCAACGCGTCATAGGGATAGCCCACCATGCCGTCGCTACCTGCTACGCCGTTGGCGCGTGTGTAGACGGTGCCGCCCGCCTTGAAGCCGAAGATCGACGAGGGACTGAAGGCGTTTTGGCCGACCACACGCTCGATGCTGTCGATGATCCAGGACATCTCGCGCACGCACGCGATCACGCGCGCGTCCGGAAACAGCTCCGCGAGCGCCGGCATGCGCGCGCACCACGCGCGGCTGGTGTCGAAGATCACGCTCCTCGCGTTGTCGCCGTAGTAGTTGTCGACGATGCCGCGGAGCACCCGTTTGCGCGCGGCATCGTCGTAGAACACCGCGAATTCGTTGCGCGCGCTGAGCTCCTCGAGCATCGTGCCGAACAGGCCGGCGACCGGGCTGCTCATGCTCGTGTGGAAGCGTGGGTTCTGCCCGAGCAGCGCTCCGAGCAGAGTGGAGCCCGAGCGCGGTAAACCCGAAATGAAGTGGAAACGGCCCGACACCCATCAACCTTTTTTGTCTTCTCTCCCGGCGTCGGAGGTGAGTCGGCCCCGCACGCATGTGCATCATACTGGCCTGCGGTCTCTCCGGGAACCCCCGACGCGCGCGAGCACGACGAGCTTGTGCTGCGCGCCCGTGCGCGATCACGAGGGCGGCAGGAAACGCCGCGCGAGCCGGGAGAGCGTGGTATCGGTGTCACGGATCGTGTCGACGTCCAGTTGCCCGGCATGCACTTCGGAAAAGTCGGTGCGCTCGCGCGCCCACCACAGGTGCGCCCAGAGGTGCAGGCTGTACGCGGCCGGCGGCACGGGCACGTTGTGCTCCAGCAGCGCCTGGAGGCCCGTCGTCGTACAGGGGAAACTGTAAAAGCATTCCTCCGGCAGCACGTGCAAGGTTTCCGGCCGCTCTCCCCAGAGATTCGCCGCCTCCTGGCAGGAATGGCGGCTCCACGTGCCGTCGAAAGCGCGGCCCATGCGCTCGCGCCAGGCGCGCGCGAAACGCGATCCGGGTTGCGCGAACATCACGGCATTGCACAGCGAGGGTTTGATCAATCCGTCGCCGGCGATCACTCCGGGTTCCTCGCCGATCGCGAATTCATGGGCGTACCAGTCGTCCGGATACGGGCGCACGAAGATGGTGTCCATGTCCGCGTAGACGCCGCCATGTTCTGCAAGGATGTCGAGGCGTATGAAGTCCGCCTCATGCGCGTAGCCAAGGCCCAGGTGCGCGATGAAGCGGCCTTCCGGCGTCGCGGCATAGCGCGACGGATCGTAGTCGTGCGGCCGCGCGTCGAGCCGGTGCAGCGTCAAATGCGGACGGATGCGCTCCCAAAGCGGGCCGTAGGGCTCGTTGCGGTAGTGGAAGTGGATCGCCGGCGGGCGGTTGACCTGCCTGCACGATTCCAGGCAGGCGTAATGCAGCGCATGCAGCGGCTCGGTTTGCGCGCGCAGCCCGAAGACGAAGTGGAAGTCACGGGACGTCTCAGCCATCGATCGCCTCCAGCAATTGCCGAATGACGACGGGCTCGGCGAAGCGGTTGAGGATGTCCGTGCGGATGGCGCGCGCGGCGGCTCGCATCTCGTCGCCGTCCTCGTGGAAGCGTCGCATCAGCGCGGCAGCCGCGTCGAGATCGGCCTGCGCCCAATGCTGGCCGGGGAAGAAGGAAGGCAGATGAGGCGGAAACACCGGCGCGTTCACGAGGCGGTACGGAACCGCGCCTGGCCATGTGCCGCTCGCGCCGGCCAGGTAGTCGAGCTGCGCGCTCCAGCCGGTCATGATCACCGGCTTGCCCAGCGTGGCGGCGTCGAACGCGCCCAGCCCCCAACCCTCGCCGTGCGAGAGCGAGACGTAGCAATCGCCCAATGCGTGCAGTGCGTTCAGGCTTCGGTCGTCCAGGTCGCCGTCGATCAGGCGCATCGGCGCAAGCGGACGGCCGCAAGCTCGCTCGAGCTCTTTCGTGAGGGCGTCGAACATCGCGCGCGTCGCGCGCGGCTCGTGGAATGGGGGCTCGCCGTAACCCGACTTCCCGGTCTTGACGAGAAGCGTCACGCCGTCGTCCGCCCGGAATGCGCGAGCATAAGCTTCGAGCAGATCGGGCACGGCCTTGCGCGGATCCCATGCGCCGATGCAGTAGAACACGCGATGCCCGGCGGCAATGCCAAGTTGCCGGCGCATGTCGTCGAGCTCCGTGGGCGCGTAGGTGTGCGGCCTGTGCATGCGCACGTGCGGCACGACATGTACATCGGGCCGCACGCCGGCCTTGCGGAAGTCGTCGCCGTTCATGCGACAGGGGACGACGATGCGATCGGCCACGTTCATTAGTGGCATCCAGTACGCGGGCGGCCTGTCGGTTTCCCAGACCGTCATGCCGACGCGCTGCGAGCGCCCATCGCGCGCGAATACGGCGGGCCAGTAGTCGGGTTGGGTATGGCAGATCACGGCGTCGCAACCCAGCGGCTGCGAGGTGCGCACGGCTAGCGCGTGCAGGTCGGCGAAGTTGCCGGAGCGGGAACCTGCAGCGCCTGCAACCAGCGGGCAATCGATGCCGAAGGCTCGCAGGTTGCGGAAGTTTCCATCTTCCGGCCACTGTAGCCGCAACCACTCCACGGATACGCCGGCATTGACGAGGCCGCGCACGTAGCCCACGGCCGCGATGCTGCGACCCGACAGGTCGCCCATCGAGTAGTACCGGACGGCGCGTCGGCTCATGCGCGCTTCAGCGCCATTTGGATCGCGAGGATATCAAGCAAGGGTTCGGCCGGACGCGCGGATGCCTCATGTCGAATCAGTGCGCCGGGAGTGCTGAAGTCGCGGGTTTGCCTTTCGGATAAGTTCCTCGACACGCGAAGAATTCACCGCCCAATGGCGAGCGGCCCGGCTGGCACCGCGCCACGTCCGTTTCGATTCTGAATGCCGCCAAACTGGACTCCGCAGGGGCGTCCGATTTGCGGAACAACACGTATAACGCCTGCGCATGCGCGGCGATCTTCGCTTGCATGCGTCGTCCCTATTCGTGCGTGAACCCGTCGGCGCCAAGTTGTCCCCCGCTCGAAAAGCCGTGGGGGATCGTCATGAACTGCAGGTCTTCACCGGCCGCGGCAAGCCCGGGAGCCATGAAAGCCATGGGCTGACTTGCGAAGATCACCAAAGCTCCGCGCTCGAACCGGGGCGCTTGCACGGCAAATATGTCGGTACCCACGGGCGCACGTCCCCACGTCGGATTGACGTTGTAAGCGACGATCGAGCCGGCGATCGAGACCATGCACAGAGCGGGCATCCAGGCGGCGCGCTTCCCCAGGCCGCGGACGACAGCCATGATTCCGATGATGATGAACAGGGCGGCCAGGCACTCCGTCGCGACGAGATACCGGAAGATCGAGAATTCACGCATCCACACGATGTACGAGACGACGAGGAACAAGACGAGGGCGTGGATGGCCCTGTATTTGCCGGAGATCCACCTCGTTTTCAGGTCCTTCCTGGCGAATGCGATGGCCGCGAAACCCGCCAGGAAAAGATAAGCGATGGCCAGGCGCGCGTCGCGAAACGGCACTTCCGTCACCAATGACGACTGCAGCCGGCTCCAATAGAAGGGATAGAAAAGCCATTGCGCCCAGGACCTCGGCAGGAACCGTTCATCGCGGACATCGATGCTCTTCATCCAGTCGGAGTGGAAGAGGCCGTTGAGTAACGGGAAAAACGGATTCCCGGTGAGCTCATACAGTTTCCACGCCCATGGCCCGTAGATCGCGACAAAGAGCGCAAGTACACATCCGCCGAATATGGCGAGGCTGCGAATCCTGTTGCGAGAGCCTTGGGCGACCGAGAAGATCACCACGGCCAGCGAAGGTACGTAGACGCCTGCCGTCAACTTCAAGCCCGTCGCCAGGCCCAGGAGCACGCCGGCGATGGCAACCCGACGCATCCAGGGCGCCTCGTCGCAAGCGCTCGTTCCAACCAGGATCTGGTGGAAGGCCGCAAGGACCATGGCGGCGATGGTGATGTCGTTCGACGTCGTGCCGACCATGGGCCAGGTCGCGGCCCCGGTTCCCGCCAGGAGCACGCAGGCAGCAACGAACCCCGTGCGGTCCCACTTCCCGAGCTCGAGGCAAGAGGCGATGCGTCCGCTGATGAGGTAGATGAAAAAAAGAAGGGCCCCGTACGGAAGCCCGGCGAGCGCCACGACATACGCACCGTGCGACGGGAAGAGCGCTCTCGCGACGAGATAGTATGGAACGTCCAGGAATGGGGAAAAATAAGTCTGGCCGCCCGCGGCGAAGGTGTCCTGCGACCATCGGCCGGTCAACAACGCCCAGGCGTTGTAGATGTGGTAATTCCTCAAATCGTAATTGCCGTCCTGCCCGAGATAGAGCGAGGCCGCGCAGGAGGCCGCGCAGAAGAGCAGGACAGTCCGCAAGCCCTTCGTCACTTCCATGTCGTGGACGGGGCGGGACCGGCCGACATCGAATTCAGGTCACCGTCCGTACGCGGCCGCGATCAGCGCGACGCCGATGATCGCGTAAAGCAGCCGGTAAGCGCGCTGCAGCCGACACAGGCTTTCGAGCGTGAGGCCAACGCGCAGAGCCCGCAGCGACATCCACAGATGCAGCGGGTAGAGCAGCGAGGCCAGGAGGAGCACGTGCGGCACGAGGCCGGAGGCCGCGAGCATGGCGAGCCATGCATAGGCCGCCGTAAAGAGGACGAGCCCCGTGGCGAAGCTACGTGTCTTTCCGAACGCTACCGCATTGGTCCGGATTCCGTTCAGGAAATCGCCCTCGTAGCCGCGCGCCTCGTGCGTCAAGTGGCCGGCCGTGAACACGAGCGCGAAGAAGCAGCCGATCAGGACACCGCGCGTGTCGATCGAAGAGAATGCCGCGTAGCCCAGCAGGAAGTGCAAGACACCGCCCACGAGGTGAAGGGCGGAGCCGAAACCGGGGCGCCCCTTCATATGAAACGCTGGAGCCGAATAGAGCGCGCTGGCGCCTGCGATCGCGGCGGCGATGGCGAACGGGATCGCGCCAACGAGCGCGAACAGCAGCAGCGCAAGGACCAGCAGTGCGATCGCGAGATATCCCAGCCCGGTGCGGCTCACGCCCTTCGCGATGAATGTGCGGTCGGCACGGGCCGGATCCCTCAGGTCTGCGTGAATCCCCGACCAATCGTTCAGTACGAACACGTGCGCCACCAGGCAGAGGCTGCCCGCGATGACCAGAGCGAGGACGAGCGCGTTCTCCAGGCTCAAGGCATCGATCGAGAACATCGCCCCGATCAGCGGCGCTCCCTGGAGCAGGCAAACCTCGTCGAAACGGACGCAGGAGAGCAGGCGTAGCGGCGACCGGTCCGGTTGTGAACGGGTCGTTTCGACGCTCGGCGTCATCATCTGCCAGCCCGTTCCGGCTTACGTCGGCGCGGATGCATGCGGGCCCGGCAGCGAACGCCGGCTCTCGAAATAGAGCCGCAACCAGAGGGCGTAGCCGACATCCTCCGACCAGTAGAACCGCCTCACATGCGCGGTGAAGTCGTTGTGATAGAGAAGAGGCGGGGTGCTCCGGATCGATGCAAATTCGTTGGCCGCAAGCCGCTGGAGCAGATCGGCGGCTCGCGAGTATTCCGCCGAAGTCGCCTGCGCTCGCTCGATCCGCCCGAGAAGGCGCACCACTTCGAGCCACGCCGCCTGTCCTGGTACGGCGCTTTGCAGCCGCGATTGCTGCAACCGCAATGGGCAGCCGGCCCTATGCAGATCGGCGAGACGCAGCATGGGGATCAACGGAGCCATCTTGTAGTAAACCCACACGTCGTCGTCCGGTGTTTCCTTCGAAAGCGCGCGGCACAATGCGGCCGCGGCGGGAGGATCGGCTTGTGCCAGCAGCATGAGCACGTGCATCTGGATGCCGATGTCCGTCGGGTTCGGATCCTTGCCCGGATCGATGCACTTGTAGCGATCGCGCGGCGCGAGCCAGGTCCTGTACAAGCCGTCCGCGGCGCGGAACTCATCCAGCTTCGCGAGCGCCCTCGACAGCAGGCCGTGCTTCGCATCCGGGGCGATTCTCCAGACGAGCGCCGTGTCGTCGGCATCCGGCGTGATGACGCAACCCAGCCGCCCGATCGTCGGTGCATCCGGCCGGCCGTGATAGCGCACCAGCCCGTCCGCCTCGATCTGGTTGCCCAGGAAAGCGCGCGCGCGCCCGAGCAGCCCGGTGAGGCCGGCATCGTCCGCCACCGGAGCGGCAATGTCGACCATGACCGCGTTGGTGAACGTGTTCATTTCCTGGCGCGGGTTTTCGAACCGAGCTTCGGCGGTATACGCGGTGAGCCAATAGCCGGGGCCCTGCTGGCGCTTCGCGAGGATCCGGGCCGCACTGCGAGCGAGGTCGGCGAGGTCTCGACTACCGGAGTCGCGTCGATTCGTGCTTGCCACGGTGAACGTTGGGCGCTCGGAGACGTGCGCGTCGGCCACTTCGTCCGCCCGCGCAGAAACGCCGTGTGGAGGCCCATCCACGAAGGGGTGAGCCGGAAGCGCCAAGGCGTCGATCGACAGCAACCACGAAAGCAGCAGCAGGAAGTACATGGGCAATGCCGATGATGGATGCAATATTATCTATCAGGAGTGCATCATTGGGTCCGGCCCGGCCGCGATTTGACCGGCTGGCCGGGCTTATTCAAACTTGGGCCCCATGAGCGGGATGCACTCGGCCATGCGCGCATGCGCGATCTTCATGCTCTTCGCCATTGGCGCGCTCTCCAGGCCCGCGGGCGCCGTGCCGATTCCCTGGAAGAACTGCGGCGGGGCTGCCGATTCCCTGAAGATCGCGCAGGCGAACGCGAGCGCCTGGCCCCCGCCGGTCGCCGCGCCGGCGGCCGCGACGGCGACCTTCGACGCGCACGGCAATCTCCTCGACCTGCGCTTCGTCCTGCTGCAGGGAGTGTTGTGGTCCTTCGACAGCGGTCCGCTTTCCACCACGACGAGCGCCGGATTCGTCTCCCTTCCGGCATCGTTTCCGGTCGCTGTCACGGCCCCGGCATTGCCGCTCGCCGCCGGTCCCTACACGACGACGCAGACGTTCACCGACAACGGCTCGTCGGTCACGATCGTGGACAAGGCCGCGGTGGCGCTACCGGTGAGCGCTCCGGTCACGACCACGATCGGCCTCTCCTCGAACGGCACGCCCGGCTTTCCATTGGTGTCGGCCGCGGGCGATACGTACGAGCTGCGCGTGCAGATGGACGAAGCGGGCGGCGCCGGAGTGTTCTGCATGGACATCGTCGTGCCGTTCAAGACCGCCAATCCATTCGTGACGGTCGTCCAGGCATCCGATGCCCCGACGCTATCGACCGCGGGACTGATCCTGCTCGCGCTGCTGCTTCTGGCCACCGGGGTGATCGCGCGCCGCGGCGTGCGCGCCCGCGTTCGCGATCGAAACCCCCTCGAATGAAGACCCAAGCGTCCATTCCCATGAGCTCCTTCCTCGAAGCGCGCGACTTCCTGTTGGCGAAGCGCGAAGACTATGCCGGCGCATACGCCGGATTCCAGTGGCCGAAGCTCGACACGTTCAACTGGGCGCTCGACTTCTTCGATGCGCAGGCGCAGGGCAACGCGCGGCCGGCGCTCTGGATCGTGAACGAGAACGGCGCCGAGGAGAAGCGCTCCTTCGACGAGATGCGCCGGCGCTCGAACCGCGTCGCGAACTTCCTCCGCGCGCAGGGCGTGAAGCGGGGCGATCGCATCCTGCTCATGCTCTCGAACGTGGTGCCGCTGTGGGAGATCACGCTCGCGGTGCTGAAGCTCGGAGCCGTGGCGAGCCCCGCGACGTTGCTCCTGACCAGAGCCGATCTCGCCGACCGCGTCGAGCGCGGCGAGATCCGCTGCATCATCACGGACGTCGCCGGCACCGCGAAGTGCGACGAGCTCCCGTCGCGATGTACGCGCATCGTCATCGGCGAGGTGCCCGGGTGGGCTTCGTACGGTGCGGCCGATGCGTGCGGCGAATCGTTCTCCCCGGACGGGGCGACGAAGGCGCGCGATCCGTTCCTGCTCTATTTCACGTCGGGCACCACCGCCAAGCCGAAGATGGTGCTGCACTCGCAGCAGAGCTATCCGGTCGGCCATCTCTCGACCATGTACTGGATCGGCCTCAAGCCCGGCGACGTGCACTGGAACATCAGCTCGCCGGGCTGGGCGAAGCACGCGTGGAGCTGCTTCTTCGCGCCGTGGAACGCGGGGGCGACGATCTTCATCTACGAGCAGTCGCGCTTCGACGCGCGGCGATCGCTGCAAACGGCGGGCCGCTGCGGCGTCACGAGCCTGTGCGCGCCGCCCACCGCGTGGCGCGCCTTCGTGCTGCAGGACCTCGAATCGTTCGACGTGAAATTCCGCGAGCTGGTGAGCGCCGGCGAGCCGCTCAATCCGGAGGTGATCGAGAAGGTGCGCGCCGCCTGGGGCGTCACCATCCGCGACGGCTACGGCCAGACGGAAACGACCTGCATCGTCGGCAATTCTCCTGGGCAACCGGTGAAGCCCGGCTCGATGGGCCGGCCGATGCCCGGCTATCGCGTGAAGCTCGTCGATGCGGAAGGAAGGGAAAGCACGGAAGGCGAGGTGTGCGTCGAGCTCGATCCGCGGCCCGTCGGCCTCATGGACGGCTACCTCGGCGATCCGGCACGCACCGCCGCGGCCCTGGGCGGCCGGTACTACGGCACCTCGGACGTCGCGATGCGCGATGCCGACGGCTATTTCATGTTCGTCGGCCGGACCGACGACGTCTTCAAGAGCTCCGACTATCGCATCAGCCCGTTCGAGCTCGAAAGCGTGCTGATCGAGCACAGCGCGGTCGCCGAAGCGGCCGTCGTCCCGAGCCCCGATCCGCGCCGCCTCGCCGTGCCCAAGGCGTTCGTCGTGCTCAAGCCCGGCCACGAGCCCAGCGCGGAAACGGCAACCTCGATCCTGCGCTTCGTCGAGGACCGCGTGCCTCCGTACAAACGCATTCGCTGCGTCGAGTTCTGCGATCTGCCGAAGACCATCTCGGGCAAGATCCGGCGCGTCGAGCTGCGCACGCTGGAAGATCGCCGGCGCGCCGCGAACGAGACGGTGCGCGGCGAGTTCTGGGCGAGCCAGCGCGGATAGTCAGGATTTCCGCCTGGGCCGCCGCACGGCCCGCACCTTGCCGCTGCGGCTTCCCCCGCAGTAGAAACGATCGCCGCCGTCGGCTTCGAGCCCGGACACCGCGACGCCCGCCGGCATTTCGATCGCTTCGAGCACCTCTCCCGTGCGCGGATCGACGCGCCGGATCTCGCTCTCGTCGCCCTCGGACGTGGCATGCCACAGGTCTCCGTCGACCCAGCTCACGCCGGTGACGAAGCGGTTGGATTCGAGCGTTCGAAGGACCTTTCCGGTTTCGGGATCGACCTGGTGGATCCTGCGCTCGCGATACACGCCGACCCAGAGCGTGCCTTCGGCCCACGCGAGTCCGGAATCGCCGCCGCCGCCCGGTGCCGGAATCGTGGCGAGCACGCGCCCGCTCGCCGGATCGATCTTCTGGATGCGGGCCTCGGCGATCTGGTAGAGATGGCGGCCGTCGAAGGCGGTGCCGGCGTGCGCACCGACCTCGATCGAGCGCCCGGTCTCGCCGCTCGCGGGGTCGAGCGAAACCATCCTGTCGCCGGCCGCGAACCACACGCGCTCGCCGTCGTAGGTGAGGCCGTGCACGTGATCGATGTCGGGGAACGGGCCGTACTCCCGGAGGATCTTCGCGCGGGATCGTTTCATGGTGGCATCCTACTCATTCGCCGATCGGGGCGGGGAGTAACAATGTCGTCGTGAATCCGGGCAGCGGCGAGGTGGCCCAGCGGCGCGCGCGGCCCTTTCCGAACGATTGCACCTTGCCTGCTTCGGCGAGCGAGTCGAGGGTGCGCTGCACGGTGCGCTGGCTCGCGCCCAGCGCGAGCGCGAGCGCCGAGCTCGACCACGATTCGCCGTCGGCGAGGAAGGCGAGCACCGCACCATGCGCTTCCTCGATCGGCGCGATGAAGACCACCGCGCACGCACGGCGCGGCGCGAGGATGAAGCCGCGCTCGGTCGCGTGCACTTCCGCGAGCCCGCGCAGCGCCGCGCGAAGCCGGCCGATCTCGACGCGCAATCGCGCCCGGTACGACTCATCGGCGTGCTTGCCGCGGAAGGCCTTCGCGACGAGGGCGGTTCTCGCCACATCCTCCGGCCAAGCTTCGGCGAGCGCGCCCGCGAGCGCGAAGAGCACCGGACGCCGTGCGAGGGCGACGAAGCCGCACGCATCGCGCACGCCATGCCGGCAGCCGTCGACGACGAGGGCGCCCGAGGCGAGCAGCGCTTCCACGTCCTCGAGGCGCAGCCGCCGTTGCGAATCGCGGCGCACGAGGCGGGCCGCGGGCGTGTCGAGGATGCGCGAGACGCCCTGCACCTCCGCGGTGAGGGCTGCGATGCCCGACTCGCGCGCCGCGACGGCCGCCCGGGCGAGCGCCGCGCGCGCTTCGCTCGTGCGCAAGCGGCGCATCGCGATCCCCGCGGCGACCAGCTCGTGAGCGGCTCTCCAGCCTGGTGGAAGCGGAAGCGGCTCGAGCTCGGCGAGGCCGCGTTCCGCCTCGTCCAGGCGACCGAAGAGCAGCAGGCGGCGGATCTCGAGATGGCGCGCGTGGGCCGCGTTCAGGCGGTCGCCGTGGGATTCGAGGACCTTGCGGGCGGCGGAGAGCCTCGCCGCCGGCCAGCCGAGCTCGCGCGAGGCGAGCGCGATCTCGGCCTCGGCGAGCACGCAGCGCGCGCGGGCGAGCGCCTCTTTCGCTTCGAACGCGCGTCCGGCACGGCGCACGAGCGCCCGCGCGCGGGCGAGATCCCCGAGCTGCGCCATCGCGATGCCGCGCAGCGCGAGCGCCGGCGCGTCCTCGCGCAGCGCGATCCGGTTGAGGGCCCCGATCGGGTCCCCGGCCGCGAGCGCGCGCGCCGCCGCGGTGATCAGCGAGTCCATGCGAATCCCGCCAGGCTTGTCACTCCCAGGGCTGCGCGCATCGGCCTAATCTTCTCACGGCATTCGCACCGCTCGACCGGCGGCTCGTCGAGCCGCTGAAGACGAACGCCCGGCGAGAACCAGCGCCCCCATCGATCGGCCCAGGGGAGCATTATGGCGTCCGCGTAGTCCACGGAGTCTTCGGGAATATCGGCCGGACGCGCATGTTGCCTCGACGTCCACTCCTGGAGCCCGCGATGCGAATCCCGATCTTCCTCCTGCTCGTCGCGCTCGCCGCACCGCTCGCGAGGGCGGACGGTCCGGCGAGCGGCGATGATGCGCAGCTCATCCGCATGGAGACGCAGAAGTGGCAGGCGTCGAGCCTCGCCAATCCGATCCGGCTCCTGTCCATGTTCTCTCCGGAGATGCTCTCGGTCGATCCGGGGGCCGACGTCCATGGCGGCGCCGAGCGGCGTACGTGGAAGGAGATCATGGAGTACGGGCCGCTGCCGGCGTGGAACGTCGATCTCGGCGAATGGCGCGTGCTGCACCCGACGCGCGACGTGGCGATCGTCTCCTATAAGGTGACCGGCGTCTCGATCCAGTGGAAGGCGTACGCGACTTCCGTCTGGGTAAGGCGCGACGGGCGCTGGAAGACGACGTTCTACCAGGCGTCCACGGCAAAATAGCGGAAAGGGCGAGGTCCATGCACAACGCGATCGCGGCCGGCGCTGCCGGCTTCCTGGGCGGTCTCGCAGCCGCCGTCGTCGCCGGCCATTTCGGCGCTGCCCTTGCGCTGGCGCGCGAGCCCTCGGCGGCGCGCGAGCTCGACGCGACTGCCATCCGCCTCGTCGACGCACACGGCAAGCTGCGCGCGGAGCTCGCCATGTCGCCCGAAGGCGGACCGGCGCTCTTCTTCTTCGACGCCCAGGCACGCAACCGGCTCGTGCTCGGTCTCTACGCGCCCGCGGAGAAGGAAGCGCCGTTCGTGGTGCTCAACGATCCGTCGCAACGCGCGGCCGGCATCTTCCGGCTCTTCGGCGCGAACGACACGCCGGTCGTGGTGCTGAAGAATGGCGGAGTCGACCGCTCGATCTACGGGCTGAATCCGGGGACGTTCGAGCCGTTCCTGGTGAACTATGGCGCGGATGGAAGGAAGGATGCGGTCTTCGGGAAGTATTAGCGCGCGCGGCGTGCTCCTCGTCGCCTGCCTCGCGCTCGCGGCGCTGGGCGCATCCTGGGCGTGGAAGCTGCACGCGCGTCCGCCGCGCCCGCGCTACGTGCTCGTGAACGAGACCGGGCGCCATGACTTCGACCTTGCGCTGCGCATGAGCTTGAGCCTCGCCGAGAAGAAATCGGGGATCGAGAACGCGCTCGTGCTGCTCGCCTCGCTCCCGCCCGGCAAGACCATCGAGGAGGCGGCCGCGGACTATTTCTCGCGGTTGAGGATCGGCGAGCGGCGCAACGGCCGCGGCGTCCTGTATCTCTACAGCGCCCGGGAGAACCTCATGAAGATCGAGGTCTCGTACGCGCTCGAAGGAGACATTCCCGACGCCTATTGCCGCGAGCTCGAGGAGGCGGCGCGCACCTACATGTTGTCCGAGGTGCCGCAGGACTTCGTCTCCGAGCTCATCATCACGACCAACCTGCGCGGCATGGGAACCAAGGACGCGGACGCGCTCTCCCGGCCCCGGTGGATGAGCGACGACTTCCTTTCGGGTGGCGCAGGGGCGCTGATCCACGGCTATGCGCGCACCGTCGAGGACTACGAGCGCGCCATCCGCAAGCTCCCGGAGGCGGATTTGCGCGACTACGCGCCGTCGAAGGATGCCGAGGCCACGCTGCGGCGCTACCTCGCCTCGCTCGAAGCGGGAATCGGCGATCCACGCGTGCCGCTCCTCACGAAGGGCGGCGCGGTCTTCCGTTCCGTCGTGCCGCGCGATCCCGCCCAGCTGCGGCGCATCTTCGAGTTCCTCCAGGCGGGCTCGCCCCTGCGCCTCTTCTTCTCGGGCGATCTCGCGCTCGCGGTTCCGGCGCCGGGACATTCCAACCTTCCCGTGGTGCTGCGGCGCGCCTCGGACGGGCTGTGGTACGTGGACGAGCCCAAAGCGTGGACGTATTTCCATCGCTTCGAGGACGGCGTCGATTTCCAGGTGAAGTTCGCCGACAATCCCTTCCTGCGCGCGCTCGATGGCGCCGGCCTCCTCGTGACGCGCCAGCCGATCTATGGTGGCCACGCCGGCACTCCCGCGCTACCCCGGTACCCGTTCTCGCCGTCGGTCGCGGTGCGCGAGCTGCAGGAGCGCATCGCCGGGCATCCCGACGACGCGGCCGCCTACGCCGCGCTCGGCGACCTGTACCTCTTCGAGATGGACTGGATCACGAAGGCGATCGGGATGTACGAGAAGGCGCAGGCGCTCGCGCCCGAAACGCTCGCTTATCGCTGGCGCCTCGTGGACCTCTACCTCAACGACTCGCGCGCGGACAAGTTCCTCGAGGAGCTGAAGTTCCTGTCTTCGCGGCCCGATGCGGACGGGCAGGCGCGCGCGTGGTACCGCTACTACAAGGCGCAATACGACGCGGTCATGGCCGGGGCCGGCGCTGCAGCCGCGGCGCGTTGAGCCGCCGCGGCGCGCCGAGAAAAAAGAAAGGCCTGCCCCAGGGCAGGCCTCTCCACTCGCTTCGCGCAGGACGATCGTCGCCGCCTCGTCCTATCCCTGTCCCCTGGCAACTGCAGCCCGGCGCGGAGACAAGTCCGGCGAAGCTCAGTACGTGACGGTCAGGATGCGCGCGTCCGTGCCGGAGCAGGAACCGAGCGCGCAGGTGCCGCCCTGGCCGGAGGCCATCGTGCCGTTGATGGTGTAGGCCTGCGCCACGCCGCTGCCCGTCGCCGAAGCGGCGGAGAGCGCGAGCGAGTAGTTGAGGCCGCTCACCGTGCCGGACGTGGCGTCGAGCGACATCGTGTAGGGCAGCGTGTTCGTGCACTGCACCGAGTAGCCACCGCCGGTCGAGGTCGCCGCGGCGCCCTGGAACGACGTATAGGTGAACGCGACGTCGGCGGGGCCCGAAGAGATCTGGCACATGGACGTGAGCGTCACGGTGACGTTGAAGTTGCCCGTGGCGGTGGCGGCTTGCGCGGCCGGGACCCCGGCGAAGATCGCCACGAAGGCCGCGGCGAGTGCGATGCGTTTGTTCATGTTCGGCTCCATTCGTTGGTTGGGGGACAGGTGCGTTCGTAACGGCGCCCATCATTGCCGCATGGAGCCGATTGCCGTATGACGCGATTCACAAAGTGCCCGTGCGCCGTGTTACAGGCGCAAGCGGGGTGACGGTTGCAATCGATGAGGCGCCCGGGGATTACGAACGTTGCGGCTGAAACGCGGCGGTGTGCGTTGCGTCACAGCGGCGCGCCGTGACGCGGTTCACATTCCTTCCCATCGAACACGGGCAGGGGAGAGGACTCGTGAGATCGATCTTCAAGCCATCCGCCGAGCGCCACCTCACGGTGGTCGGACCGAAGCGTGCGTCACGCACGCTCGCCGCGCTCTACCGCCTGCTGCGCGAGGACTTCGAGCGCCGGCGCACGCCCGGCTGCGACTGTACGATGCCGATGGTCTTCGAGGCCGCGCGCCAATCGCCCGCGGAGGCGAACTGGCGCGTGGAGGCGCTCTGGTGCGGGTCGCTCGACTGCCAGTACGCGCTCTCCGAGTGCGTCGCGATGCACGCGAGGCTCTACGACCTCGAGCAGCCCGAGTCTCCCACCTTCGACTTCGAAGCGACCGGCGGCTTCTGAGCTTCAGCGCACGAGCCGGCGCAAGGCGGCGAGCAGCCGCTCCAGGTCCGCGCCGTCGACGTGCAGGTGCGGCGAGAAGCGCAGCGACCTCCCGCGCCGGCTCACGTAGATCTCCTGCGCGCGCAGCGCCGCGACCAGGTCGCCCGTGAACCCCTCGGGCACTTGCGCGCCGAACATGTGCGGACAGCGCAGGGCGGCCGGCGGCACGCGAAAGCCCAGCGCTTCGAGCGTGTCCGCGATGCGTGCGTTGATCGAGGCGAGCGTTTGCGCGATCGGCGCGACGCCCCACGCGCGCAGCTGCTCGAGTCCCACGATCGCGCCCGGGAGCAGCGCATTGCCTTTCTCGCCCATGTCGAAGCGGCGCGCGCCGCCGGCGTACTGGCTCGAGGGCGAGACGAGGCTCGCGAAGTCGTCGGCATCGCGGCGCGCGAGCCACGCTTCCTCGAGCGGGCGCGCGGCGCGCCAGCGCGGCGCGACATACAGGAGCGAGACGCCGTACGGGCAGAACAGCCACTTGTAGCCGGACGCGGCGACGAAGTCCGGCTCGACCGCCGCGAAGTCGAACGGCATGCCGCCGAGCGCCTGCGTGCCGTCCACCACCAGCGCGGCACCCGACTCGCGGCAAGCCCGCGCGACCGCGGCGAGGTCGACGCGCGCGCCATTGGTCCAGTGGCAGGCGGAGATCGCGACCACCTTCGTGCGCGTACCGATGCGCGCGCGGATCGCCGCGGACCAGTCGCCGTCGGCCGGCTCCGCCGCGACCACCACCGAAGCGCCGCGCTCCTGCGCGATGCGGCGGAAGGCGAGCACGAGGACCGGGAATTCCTCGGCCATCATCACGATCTCGTCCCCCTCGCTAAGGCTCGGCTCGATGGCGCGCGCGGCGGTCGCGATCCCGTAGCTCGCCGAGGGCACGATGGCGTATCCCTCCGCATCGCCGCCGATGGCCTCCGCGACCAGGCGACGGACGGCCTCCGCGTCGGCGAAATAATCGGACGGTTGGCGCGTCCACGCATGGCTCTTGCGCCCGGCGGCGGCGGCGAGCCGCTCGCGCGCGGCGTTGAGCTGCGGCATGTTCGACGCGCAGTTGAAGTACGCGACGTCGCGCGGAACGTCGAACAGGTGGCGTTGCGGGGGAAGGATCATGGGCCTCGTGCGAAAAGGCTATCACGGAGCGAGCGCGAACCTTTCGCATGCCCTACACTATCGCCCGCGGTAACCACGGCACCCACGACAGAGACACCCTGGAGGATCAATGAAGAGCTGGAAAGCGGTACTGGTCGCCCTCGCATCCTGCATTCTCGCCGGCTCCGCAGCGGCGGCCGACAGCTGGCCCGCGCGCCCCATCAAGCTGATCGTGCCCTTCGCACCGGGCGGAAGCACCGACCTCATCGCGCGCGTCTTCGCCGACCCGCTCGGGCGCGAGCTCGGGCAGACGGTCATCGTGGAGAACCTCGGCGGCGCCGCGGGCGCGCTCGGCACCATGCAGGTGAAGAACTCGAACCCCGACGGCTACACGCTCGCGATCGCCACCGTGAGCACGATGATCGTCTACCCGGCGGCGCACAAGAAGGCCGAGTACACGCTCGAGGACTTCGCCCCCATCACCAACATCGCCTCGATGCCGAACGTGATGACGGTGAACAAGGACTTCCCCGCGAAGGACCTGAAGGAGCTGATCCAGGTGCTGCGGGCGAATCCCGGCAAGTACTCGTTCGGCAGCTCCGGCATCGGCAGCATCAACCACATGCTCGGCGAATCCTTCCAGTCGGCGGCGGGCGTGAAGATGATCCACGTGCCCTACAAAGGCTCCGGGCCCGCGATGCAGGACATGATCGGCGGCCAGATCAACGCGCTGTTCGACCAGTTTCCCTCGTCCAAGCCGTACATCGACAGCGGGCGCGTGCGTGCGATCGGAGTGATCTCGCCGCACCGCATCGCGGGCTACGACGTGATGACGATGGAGGAGGCGGGCCTCAAGGGATTCGACGACGAGGCGTGGTACGGGCTCCTCGCGCCCGCGAAGGTGCCCCCGGCCGTGCTCGCGCGCCTCTCGGCGGCGGTGAAGAAGGTGATGGCCGACCCGACCCTGCGCGCGAAGCTCGAGAAGATCGGCGCGCGCCCCGTCGGCAACACGCCCGACGAGTTCAAGGCGCAGATCCACGCCGAGATCGCGCACATGAAGCAGCTCGTGAAGGAGCGCAACGTCACGCTCGACTGACAGGCGCCCCGAAAATCGTCGCGCCCGCGGGATCGAACCGCTGGCGCGGCTGTTCACTCCTTTCGCAGTCGTAGGTACGCCCCCGCCAACCCGAAGAGGAGAACCGCATGTCGCCCCTGCGTCTTGCCATTGCAGCCCTGGCCGTCCCCGGCGTCCTCGCTGTGCTTCCCGCCGCCGCCCAGGCACCGAACCCGCTCGACAACGTTCCTGAAAAGATGCCCTTCGACGTGCCCTACGGCGAGCCGATCGCGCTCGAGAAGGCCCAGGCGCTCGTGAACGCCGCCGTCGCCGAGGCGAAGAAGCACGACTGGAAGATGAACGTGGCGGTCGTCGATTCCGGCGCGAACCTCGTCGCGTTCGGCCGCATGGACGGCGCGCAGCTCGCCTCCATCTCGATCGCCGAGCACAAGGCGCGCAGCGCGGCGAAGTACCGCCGCGAGACCAAGGCCTTCGAGAACGGCATCCAGCAGGCGGGCATGCATTACCTCGCCACGCTCGACGACGTGGTGGCCTCGCGCGGCGGCATCCCGCTGGTGCAGGGCGGCAAGCTGGTCGGCGCGATCGGCTGTTCCGGCGGCACCGGCTCGCAGGACGAGGTGGCCTGCAAGGCGGCGCTCGCGGCGCTGCAGTAGGCATCACGGGGCTACCGCGCCGCAGCCCTGATTGCGCGCGCGTCGCTCGAGCTGCGGCCGATCGTTGCCTCGCTGCTCACCAAGCCTTCGTGGCGCTGGAGCCCCGGCGCGCTAAGGAACAGTGAATACGCCCACCAGGCTCACGCCGACTCCGCCGCCCACGCCCGAGACGATCGCGGTGTAGGCGCCCGGATCGAGCGCCACCAGCAGCGCCGACTCGTGCGGATCGGTGGGCGCGAAGCCGGTCGCCATGATGTCGGCCGCATTGGCGTTCGTCTGCCAGTCGTCGTTGGTGGCGATCACCACGTGGTCGCTCTGGCGCACCAGGGTGAGGCTCGGGTTGGCGAGCGGGTTGGTGATGCCGAAGGGTACGAGCGACGGACCGGCGGCCGTGATCACCACCTTCTGCGGACCGGTGCCTTCCACGATCAAGCCGGCGATCATCACGTTGTTGCCGCCTTGCACGAAGCCGCGCGTTGAGATGTTGATGAGCGGGATCTCGGGATGGTCGAGCTCGAAGACGCCCACCAGGCTCACGCCCACGCCGCCGCCCGAGCCGGACACGATCGCGGTGTAGGCCCCGGGGGGCAGCGTCACCACGAGCCCGGCCTCGTGCGGATCGGTGGGCGCGAAGCCGCTTGCCAGGAGCCGGGAAGCGTCGGGATCGGTCTGCCAGTCGTCGTTGGTGGCGAGCACCACGTGGTCGCTCTGGCGCACCAGCGTGAGGGTCGGATTCGGCAGGGGGTTCGAGATGCCGAAGGGCACGAGCGACGGTCCCGCCGCGGTGATGGCCACCGTCTTGGGCGTCGAGCCGCCGATGATGAAGCCCGCGATCATCACGTTGTTGCCGGTGAGGACGTCCATGCGCGTCGAGATGTTGGCGAGGCGCGGCGGATCGGGCGGCGGCGGCACTACGGGCGAAAAGTCGGCCTTCACGGTCGGCGGCTGGGCGGCGTCGATGCCGAAGCCCGGATCGTTCAGCGCATCGTTGCCGAATCCCGGCGTGGCCGCAGTGGGCAGCGTCACGCCGTCCTGGTTCACCGTGATGTTCATC
>Ga0134126_10001252_pt1 | contig 32324 bp, 27 predicted proteins | sample KB31752_FD_96881 | JGI IMG/M metagenome (GOLD analysis project Ga0134126, IMG submission 96881) | Terrestrial soil microbial communities with excess Nitrogen fertilizer from Kellogg Biological Station, Michigan, USA - KB3-175-2 | ecosystem: Environmental > Terrestrial > Soil > Unclassified ...
ACAGGACTGCTCGGCAGTTGTTTGGTGCATAAGCTGTTGGATGAAGGTGCGGATGTGGTCTGCCTCGTGCGCGACTGGGTCCCCCAAAGCGAGCTGGTTCAGGCCGGCCTGCTCGAGCGGGTAAAGGTGGTACGGGGTGACGTACGCGACCAATCTCTGCTGGAACGCGCGCTGGGCGAATATGAGGTCGACACAGTCTTTCATCTTGCTGCGCAGACGATCGTCCAAATCGCCAACCGCAACCCCGTCTCGACGTTCGAGACCAACATCGGCGGCACCTGGGCGCTTTTAGAGGCCTGTCGCCGCAGCCCGGGCGTTCGCCAGATCGTCTTCGCCTCTTCTGATAAGGCTTACGGCGAGCACGAGAAACTTCCTTATGACGAGAGCGCGGCGCTACAGGGCCGCCATCCCTATGATGTGAGCAAGTCATGCGCCGATTTGTTGGCGCAGGCCTACGCCAGTACTTATCAACTTCCGGTTGCGGTCACGCGCTGCGGAAATTTTTATGGCGGCGGCGATCTGAACTGGAACCGGCTGGTACCCGGAACGATTCGTTCAGTCCTCCGGGACCAAGCGCCCATCATCCGTTCTGACGGACAGTTCGTTCGCGATTATTTTTACATCGAGGACGGTGCCGCGGCTTACATGCTGCTCGCTGAGCGCTTAGCGGCAAAACGCGAGCTGGCCGGACAGGCCTTCAATTTCTCAAATCAAATTCAGGTGACTGCTTTAGAGCTGGTGCAAAAGATTCTTTCGTTAATGGATTCCAGGTTGGAACCTCAGATTCGTAACGAAGCAAGTCACGAGATCTTTTGCCAGTCTCTCAATGCCGAGAAAGCGCACCGGTTGCTGGGCTGGAAACCTCTCTATACGCTCGATGAAGGACTGAAAGCGACCATCGAGTGGTACAAGGATTTCTTGTCCGCGTAAACGTGTATTAGTTGTATATGAATATCGAAGTTCACACCCGTACGCATTGCCGCGTTTGTGGCTCAGAAAGGCTGCGCGAGTTCCTCAACCTTCCCAACACGCCCTTAGTCGCCGATTATCTGCGCAAAGAAAAGCTGGGCACCGAGTTCATCTGGCCGCTGAGAATCTTTCTTTGTTTGGAGTGCGGACTGACGCAAACAGCGCACGATATAGATGAACGCAACTATTACGATGATTATCAGTACGCGCCTTCTCTCTCTCCATTTACGCAGCGCTTCATGAAGCGGTTGGCCGAAGGGCTGTGGCAGAAGTATGAGTTGAAGCGGGGCGATAACGTAGTCGAGATCGGCAGCAGCGATGGCAGCCAGCTCTCGTATTTTCAAGAGTTGGGCGCGCGGGTGCTTGGCTTTGAGTTTTCCACGCCGTTAGCTCATGAAGCCAGACGAAAAGGAATCGAGACCCTGCAAACGGAGTTCGGCGATCAGTCGGAAACCATTCCGGCTGACCGGTTGCCCGTTCAACTCGTGATCACGACGCACACCTTCGATCACATGCCCGACCCTGGCGGTTTCTTGAGGGCCGTTAAGAAGGTGCTCGACCCGCAGCGAGGTTTGCTCGTGATCGAGGTGCATGACCTCGACGAGATTATTGCGCGCAGAGAATTCTGCCTGTTCGCGCACGAGCACCCCGGTTACTACTCGGAGCAAACCATGCAAATGGTGCTGCGTCGGGCCGGATTTGAAATGATAAATGTTGATCTGATTCCCAAGCCGGAGCGCCGGGGTAACTCGCTGGTAGCCGTGGCCACGCCACAAGGCTCACGCTGGGCAGCTGACGCTTTGTCACAGCCGCCGCTCGATCCGCAAAAGTTGGAACAGAGCTACCGGAGCTTTGGCGATTCCATTCAGACCAGTCTGAATGGCCTGCGCCGCTTTGTGAAGTCGAAACGCGATGCGGGTCTCAAGCTGGCGGGCTACGGTACGGGCGGACGTGGTGTGATGACGCTGGCGGCGATCGCTGAGCCCGGTGACTTTGCTTATGTTTGCGATAAGAACCCCGGCTTTCACGGCCGCTATACACCTGGGTCTCATATTCCGATCTATCCGGCTGATCAGTTACTGGCCGATCCGGTTGACGAAGTTATCGTATTTTCGTTCGGCTATTTTCAGGAAATCTTTGATGAACTGAAGGACTTTAGAGCCGGTGGCGGGCGCTTGATCTCGCTACTCGATTTGCTGTGACAGCAATCGGACGGCGACGCTTCACTTCGTGATAGAGAGAAATGCGCGAAGGTGACGGACTACGCTGCGGCCCTAACAACAGAATGAAAACAAAAGATTACATCGCGCAATTCCTTGCCGAACAGGGCGTATCAACGGTTTTCGAATTGCCTGGCGGCATGAGCGCGCATTTTATCGACTCGCTCTATCAACAGGATCGCGTTCGAATTGTAACGGTGCATCACGAACAGAGTGCCGCCTTCGCGGCGGATGCGGTGGGCAGACTCACCGGATTCCCCGGGGTGGCGTTCGCTACCAGCGGGCCGGGCGCCGTAAATCTCCTGACGGGCGTGGGGAGCTGCCACTTCGATTCCTCGCCGGCAGTTTTTATCACCGGTCAGGTAAATCGAAGTGAGCTGAAGGGTGATCGGGCAATCCGGCAGCTTGGTTTTCAGGAAACTGATGTGGTCACCATGGCCATGCCTATCACCAAAGCAGCGTGGCAGGTACGGACACCTGAAGAAGTGCCGCATCGCCTGCGTGAGGCATTCGCACTGGCGACCGCCGGGCGGCCTGGCCCGGTTTTAATCGACATCCCGATGGATGTACAGAGCATGGAGGTCCCAGGTGACGCGCCAAACGCCACTGCAACGGAGGCTAATCACCAACCGAAGATCGACGATAAAACACTGGAAGAATTATTCAGCGAGCTGAAAAAGGCGCGCCGGCCATTGCTGCTCGTCGGCGGTGGCATTCGCGCGGCGCGCTCGACGGAACTGCTGCGCACGCTCGTCAAGCAAATACAAGTTCCCGTGGTTAATTCCGTGATGGCGGTCGATGCCCTTCCGTTTGCCGATCCGATGCGCGTCGGCATGATTGGCACCTACGGCAATCGTTGGGCGAACCTGGCAATTGGTCGCAGCGATTTCCTACTCGTCCTGGGAAGCAGGCTCGATATTCGGCAGACGGGCGCTGACACCAAATCGTTTAAAAGCGATCGCGTTATTTTTCATGTGGATTGTGAAGCCGGCGAAGTCAACAACCGGGTCGTGGGCTGCTATCCGATCCTTGCCGACCTTGCGGGATTCCTAAAAGCGGCAAACGATTTCGCTGCCACGCAACAATTTGACGCCCGGCCTGACTGGCTTGCAGAAATCAGTGAACTGCGCCACACGTGGCCCGACACGAAAGAGGTTTTCGACATTAGCGGCATCAATCCGAACTCACTAATGCACATGCTCTCGACCGTCTCGCAGGCCGCCGGCGCTTACGTTGTTGATGTCGGTCTGCATCAGATGTGGGCGGCTCAGTCGCTCGAACTCACTGACAGCCAGCACTTCCTGACATCCGGTGGTATGGGCGCCATGGGCTTCTCGCTTCCGGCGGCCATCGGGGCGGCGGCGGTGCTGGCGCCGCGGCCGGTAGTCGTAATTGCCGGCGACGGTGGGTTTCAATTAAATATCCAGGAATTGCAAACAGTAGTGCGTAACAATTTTCCGATCAAGATCATCGTCATTAATAACAAATCGCAAGGCATGATTCGTCAATTCCAGCAGACATACTTTGACGGCCGTTATCAGTCATCAGTCTGGGGTTACAGCACGCCTGATTTTGCGCGCGTGGCCGAGGCCTACGGCATTCCCGGACGAACGCTGGCAAACGAAGAAGACATCGAATCAGCCCTGGGCTGGCTTTGGCAGAATCCAGGTGAACCAGCGCTTTTGGATGTGACCATAGATCTGAATGCAAACGCGTACCCGAAGATCGCGTTCGGAAAGCCGCTCACCGAAATGGAACCATTTGCATCTCCGGTGGAGCTCGAGGGCACTTAACTGCGCTGGAAGTCAATCGCCTCATGAGCACCAAACCGCCGCTGTTATCCATCTGCATCCCCACTTACAGTCGTGCTGAACTGCTGGAATCAGCGCTCACCTCGCTGGTCTCGCAGGTGAGCGAAGTAGCAGGTGAGGTCGAGTTGATCGTTTCCGACAACTGCTCGACCGACCAAACGGCTGAAGTCGTCGAGCGCATGTCGCGGGAATGCCCCATTCGCTATCACCGGAATGAAGAGAACGTCGGCGTGGTGGACAACTTCCTGGGTACCGCCAAAGATCTGGCGCGCGGCGAGTTCTGCTGGATGATGGGGGACGACGAGCTGGTGCGTCCGGGCGGTGTGCGAAGTATTTTGGAAGCAATCAAGGCGCAACCGGAACTCGATTATTTTTACGTGAATTATTCGATAGACACGTTTGACCGCAGGCCCGCCGGCGTCGTCAGAACAGATGACTTTTTCACCTGGACGCGCACGGGGACCGATAACGTCGATGAACGCCGCATCGAGCGTTGGGAGTCTCTGCTCGCTGAAGACTTTAATTGCCTGACGGCAATTTACTGCTCAGTCTTTCGGCGTTCGATGTGGTTGAAAGTCGCGCGCAATTTGAAAGCGGGTGAACCTTTCACTTCTCTCGAGCAGACCTACCCCCATTCGTGGATTTTGGTGCGCGCAATGGTGGGAAAGCCCGCGTGGGCCAGCGGCTATCCGTGGATTGTCATGTGCGGCAAAGAGAGCTGGGCTGATTTTATCCCTCTGGTTGTCCTGGTGCGTTTCCACGAATTGCTCGACGACTATGTGGCGCAAGGCGTCGAAGCGCGCTACGTGGAGGCCCACCGCAGACGCATGCTAAGCTACGCGACCGAACCGCTCACGAGGATTCTGCAGGGTGAAAACTTACCGCGACTGGAGTCGTTTTCCGCTGTAGGTTTTGTCGTTAAGCATTGGCGTTACGATGAGCTGTGGCGGGCGCTATACCGGTCCACCCTCACGGCCTCAATCGGGCAGGTCGCACGGCGCTCGCCAGTGCTTCTTCCGTTTGCGCTGGGCGCGCGAGCGCACCTGCGTCTGACCCGGAGTTACGAAAAGTTGCGGGCACGATTCAACGGATCGGCGCGTGGGGCGATTTACTGAGCCGGCATGTGTGGCATTTGCGGAGTTTGGGGCAAAGAAGATCGCGGCGCGGTTAACCGTATGGTTGCTGCGATGCATCATCGCGGCCCCGATGATTCCGGCGTCTTCACCGATACGCAAGCGGCGCTGGGAATGACGCGGCTGGCGATTATCGATCCCACCAGTGGCGGCCACCAGCCCATGACGACTCCCGACGGCGCTCTCGTCGTCATCTATAACGGAGAGTTGTACAACTTTCACTCCGAGAAAACCCTGCTGGAAAAGCAAGGCTATACATTCTCATCAACTTCCGACACGGAAGTTGTGCTGCGCATGTATGAACATTATGGCGATGATTTCGTGAAGCGTATGCGCGGGATGTTCGCACTCGCCATTTATGATCGCCGGCGCGGTCCAGGTCGTGAGCGTCTGTTACTCGCGCGCGATCAAATGGGAATCAAGCCGCTCCTCTACGCCCATGTCAACGGAACTTTTGTTTTCGCCTCTGAAATAAAGTCACTGTTAGCCAGTGGCTTGGTCCCGGCAGAAATCGATCCAGTTGCGCTCCGTTTACTTTTCACTTACGGATCGATCTATCAGCCGCGCACGATCCTTCGGGGCGTTCGCATGCTGCTGCCCGCGCACCGCATGATCCTCGAAGGCGGACGAGAGCACAGCGAGCGCTATTGGTCGCTTGGCTTGGATCGTGACCGTTCACTGCGCGGACGTTCGTATGAGGAACAAGTGGAAGAGGTTGCCGCAGCGCTGGACGAATCGGTGCGGCTGCAAATGATTTCTGATGTTCCGCTGGGCGCGTTTCTTTCGGGCGGACTTGATTCAGCGCTATTGGTTGCATTAATGGCGCGGCAAACAGGAGTCAGCCGGCTAAAAACCTTTTCCGTCGGCTTCGAAGATGAGGGGCGCGAGATCGACGAAACTGATGACGCCGAGCGCACCGCGCGACACATCGGCACGCAGCACTCGCGGATCGTGGTTACGGGCACAGACGTGCGCGAACGCATTAGTCACATTGCGCGCGGTTTGGATCAGCCGACGGTCGATGGCGTTAACAGCTATTTCGTTTCACTCGCGGCGCGGCGCGCCGTAACCGTCGCAATTTCCGGCACCGGTGGCGATGAGTTATTCGCTGGTTATGACTGGTTCGCCAGGATGGCGCTGGACGAGGCTGAACGTCGCGAAACACCCAGGTGGAAATCTCTCGCGCGTGCGGCCGTGGCTCCCGCGGTGCGCATGCGACTGTTCAACTCGCTGCCTGAGGGCCGCGCCCGAAGTCGCGTCGAGCAGCTCCGCCAGACGACTGACTTTCGCACGCGCTATGTCGGGACTTATCACGTGTTCGGCAGCCAGGGAGCGGCCCGAATTATCGCTGCGCCCTGGCGTGATGAAGCCGAAGTGGGGCAATCCGCTTATTACGATTTAGGTGAGATCGATGAATTGCCGGGCGGCTCGGCGATTGAGCGCGTCACCGGCGTCTGCTTGCGCGGCTACACCACCAACCAATTGCTGCGCGACATTGACGCGGCTTCCATGGCGCATTCGCTCGAGGTGCGCGTGCCCTATCTCGATCCAATAGTAGCTGACACGGCGCTGTCGTTACCGGACCGCGCCAAGCTCGGCTCTCAACCGCGCAGTCGCGCCGACATTGCGCGAAGTTACCGCGAGGCCGGCACGAAACGCGTGTTGTTGGACGTCGCCAGACCCTTGTTGCCGGCGGACTTTGACCTGAAGCCTAAACGCGGCTTTGCGATGCCATTTGACAGCTGGTTGCGGGGGCCGCTTCACGACGTGATGACAGATACGCTGTCAGAAATTTCCGTGCGGCGCCGCGGCCTGCTGGACGCTAAAGAGTCAACAGCCGTGCGCGATGAGTTTCTTGCCAACCGTTCTGACTGGCCGCGCGTCTGGCTCTTGATGATGACCGAACTTTGGGCGCGGGAAGTGTTAGACTGCGCACCCCAGGAGCTTATTGAAACTCAAACTGGCGAACTGCCCGAAGTGATCGCGGCGCGCCGAGGGGCGGCTTAAGCGGCGTGGGCCATCACGCCCGACCCGCGCACGATGAGTCGAAACTTCGACACAGACGATTACCCAGGCAGGCCCAGAATCCTTTTTCTCGGTCAGGGCGAAAGCACGCACAGCCACGCCTGGATTGATCTTCTCCAGGACTCATCCTTCAACATTCGTCTGTTTTGTACGTCCGACGGCCTGCCGCCCGATGATTGGCCGGTGCGCACGTATGTGACGGCGTACGAGCATGGGCCACTGAATTCCGCAACGCGGGCCGCGCTGCACTCGTCAAGTCAGGCGGTGCGGTTTACCAGGAGGAATGTCGCGCGTGCCGGTCGCGTCAACGTTCCGGAGATGGCGGATCGTTGGCTGGCGAGAATCATTCGCGATTGGCGACCTGACATTATTCACACGCTGGGATTGGAATCCGCGGGCGAATATTTTTTCCGATTGCGGCGAAGATTCGCCCTCGAAGGAATCGGCAAATGGGTTTTGCAACTACGCGGAGGATCTGATCTGGCGCTCGCGCATCTCGATCCGGATCGCGCGACCGCGCTTGCAGAGGTGCTACAGGCGTGTGATCAGCTGCTCAGTGACAATCAGCAGAACTTTCGCATCGCGCGAGAGTTTGGAGTTCGCGAGGAGCAGCTTTCGCGCATCGGCACGGTTCCCGGCACGGGTGGTGTGGACGTTGACGCGATCGCATCGCGCCGGCAAGGTCAACCGTCGGCGCGGCGAGTGATTCTTTGGCCGAAGGTTTATGAGTGCGCCTGGTCAAAAGTCCTGCCTGTGTACGAAGCGCTGAAAATGTGTTGGGACCAATTGCAGCCGTGCGAACTGCACATGCTGGCGATGACTGACGAAGCGCGGTTGTATTTCTGGACGCTGCCGGAATCGATTCGCCGCGGCTGCCGGTTGATGAATCGAGTCCCGCGCAGTGAAGCGATTGAGGCGATGACGCGCGCGCGTCTGCTGCTGGCTCCATCGCTCGTAGATGGGACGCCCAATTCGATGTTCGAGGCAATGGCCGGCGGGGCACTCCCGATTGTTTCGCCGCTCGAGACGATTAGCGCCATCGTGAAGAATGAAGAGAACGTTCTGTTTGCGCGCAACCTGTATCCGGAGGAAATAGCGTCGGCGCTGGTGCGCGGAATGACTGATGACGCTTTGGTAGACGGTGCAGCGCAGCGGAATCTCGAGTTGGTGAGTCACCTGGCTAACCGCCGAGAAGTGCAACCGCGCGTCATTGAATTCTACGAGTCTTTGGCCGCTGAAGCGCGCTAGAATTGTGACGCGCTGCCGGCAACGATTGAGATGAGAGTGTTGATTATTGGAGGCACGGGAATGCTGGGCCATAAGGCGTGGCAAACATTCGCGCCCAGGTTCGACACTTACGCTACAGTTCGGGGCATTCCCTCGGACTACAGTACATCCGGGATATTTGATGAAGGCCGGTTGATTGGGAACGTTGTTGCCGAAGATTTTCACAGTGTCGAACGTGCCGTTCAATCTGTTGAACCCGAGGTCATAGTCAACTGCATTGGCATCGTCAAGCAGGACGCCTCAGCCAAAGATCCAATCGCCAGCATTACCGCTAATTCACTCTTTCCCCATCGTGTCGCCAGGCTTTGTCACGGATCAGGCGCTCGGTTGATTCATCTCAGCACTGATTGCGTCTTCTCAGGACGCCAGGGCAACTACCAGGAAGACGATCTGCCCGACGCTGAAGACCTCTATGGCCGTTCAAAGCTCTTGGAGAAGTGTCGGGTGACAAATGTCTGACGATTCGAACCTCAATGATCGGACGCGAACTCAAAGGCGCGCACGGACTGCTGGAGTGGTTTCTCTCGCAGTCAGGAAGCGTACGCGGGTACAAGCGGGCGATCTTCAGCGGCTTTACGACCGGCGCTCTGGCTCACTTGATTGCTCGGGTCATTGCTGAAGCTCAGGGCCTGAGTGGAATTTGGCACGTGGCGGCGTCACCCATTAGCAAATTTGACCTTCTAACACTGGTAAAGCAGACTTACGGACTTGCAACCGAGATAGACCCGGACGAAACATTCGTGTGCGATCGGAGTCTTAACGGCGCACGCTTTCGCGACGCCACCGGGATTCAAGCGCCGTCATGGAAGCAGATGATCGAAGATATGCATGCTGATGTGACCCGATACGAGGAGATTCGCAGCCGATGATTTTGCAGGACAAGCGGGTGGTGGTGACCGGCGGGACAGGCTCGCTGGGTAAGGTGCTGGTCAAGCGTTTGCTCACGGGCGAATTGGGGATGCCGCGCCAGATCACGATTTTCTCGCGCGACGAAGCGAAACAACACTCGATGCGTCTGGCGTTTCAAAACCTGCGCGCGCCTACTGACGAAGTCATCTACCACAACTTCGAGCAGCTATTGCAATTTCGTATCGGTGACGTGCGCGATTTGGCCAGTGTCTCAACCGTTTTGCGCGACGCCGATGTGGTCTTCAATGCCGCCGCGCTGAAGCAAGTTCCTTCCTGCGAATACTTTCCGTTTGAAGCTGTGCAAACCAACATCACGGGCGCCGAAAACATCATTCGCGCGATCCGCGAACATCGGCTGCCGGTGCAAACAGTGGTCGGAGTTTCAACCGATAAAGCCTGCAAGCCGGTCAATGTCATGGGCATGACTAAGGCCGTGCAAGAGCGCCTGTTCGTGCGCGCCAACCTCGACATTAGTGATACGCGTTTTGTGTGCGTGCGCTATGGAAACGTACTGGCATCGCGCGGCTCAGTGATTCCTTTGTTTCACGAACAGATTCGTCGGGGCGGCCCGGTGACGATTACCACCGCCGACATGACGCGATTTCTGCTGAGCCTGGAGCAAGCGGTGGATACTGTCTTCGCGGCGGTGCGTGAAGCCGCGCCGGGAGAGACTTACATTCCGCGCGTGCCATCAGCGCAGGTGACCGACGTAGCGAACGCTCTGATCGGCGAACGCGACATCAAAACGAGTGTGACTGGGATTCGCCCGGGTGAGAAGATTCACGAAATACTCGTCTCAGAAGAAGAGGCACACCGCACGATCGAGCGGGGCGAGTACTACGTAATCAAGCCGATGCTGCCTGAACTGCGCTCTGCCGCAGATGCTCCGAATCCGATTGGACGCGAGTACAGCTCAGCAGATAACGTCATGAATTGTGAAGCTGTCACCGAACTCCTGAAGCAGCATAAACTGATGGTGGACGACCGGTTTGTTTACGAGGAAGACATGCTGGCATGAAGATTCTGACGATTCTGGGCACCCGCCCTGAGATTATTCGGCTGAGCCGCGTGATCGACAAGCTCGATCGTCTTGCGGATTCGCACGTGCTGGTCCACACGGGGCAGAACTACGACGCGCGGCTGTCCGACTTATTCTTTGATGAACTCGGTGTGCGGCGGCCCGACCACTATCTCGGCGCGCGCGGCGACACCTTTGGCGAGCAAATCTCAAACATTATTGCCGCGTCCGAGCGCGTGCTTCGTTCCGAACGTCCCGACCGCCTGCTGCTGCTCGGCGATACCAACAGCGCTTTGTCGGCCATCGTCGCGAAACGCCTCGGAATTCCCGTTTACCATATGGAAGCCGGAAATCGATGCTATGACGATCGGGTCCCGGAAGAAGTTAATCGCCGCGTCATCGACCACAGCAGCGACATCCTGATGCCTTACACCGAACGCAGCCGCAAGAACCTGCTGCGCGAAGGGATTGACGGTCAGCGAATTTACGTCACGGGAAATCCAATTCTCGAAGTTATCGAACACCACAGCGCGCAGATTGAAGCGTCAGACGTATTGCTGCAACTAAAGCTTCAGCCGCGCGAATACTTTCTGGTGACGATGCACCGTGAAGAGAATGTGGACAGTGAAGAACGGCTCCGCGCGCTTGTCGAATCGTTGGTCGTGCTAACGCGCCAGTACAACCGGCCCCTGATTGTCAGTACGCACCCGCGCACGCGTGCCGTGCTCTCGCGTTTCGGTGTCGACGTGGCCGCCCATGAAGGTGTCCGTTTCGTCGAACCGTTTGGCCTGTTCGACTTTGTGAAACTGGAACGAAACGCGCTGTGCGTGTTATCGGATTCCGGGACGGTGCAGGAAGAGTGTTGCATCTTTGGCGTCGCGAACGTGACGTTGCGCGACGTCACTGAAAGACCCGAAACGGTCGAGTGCGGCAGCAACATCCTGAGCGGCGCGGACGCGGTCGATGTGCTCAGGTGCGTCCGTACTGCTCTCGACAACCGCAACAAATGGACTCCACCCGCCGAGTACCTCGCGAAAGATGTAAGCAGCACCGTGGTCAACATCGTCCTCGGCTACGATCATGAATCGGCCGGCATCCCTCGCGCCAAACCGGTTATCAAGCAATCTCACACTCAGCACGCGTAATGAAAATCGCTTTGATATCTCATAGGCTGCCGCCCTCGGGAGCCGGACAAGCGTTGGTCATCTATCGAATACTTCAAAACGTCGACCCGACCCGTTACTGTCTGATATCTCCGGAACCGCAACCTGGGTCTTCGAAAGCTACCTACACTGCGGAGCTACCGGGCCCACACTATCGATTGCCGCAGCCATTTCGCGTCAAGCGCGGCGAACGGTTTGGGCTGCGACATCTGCGTGAAGGAATGAATATTCCGCTCGCTGTCAGGCAACGCGCTTCCCGCATCGCTGACATCGTGCGCCGCGAGAAATGTGAAGCCATCGTTGCTTGCACGGGCGAAGTGACCCTTTTACCGGCTGCGTATCGCGCCAGTCAAAGCCTGCGAGTCCCGTTTTATGCGTACATCTTTGACGATTATTCGTACCGCGAATGGGAAGACCCAGCTGCCGCCTTCTGGGCCAGACGCTTTGAGCCGCGCTTGATGAAAAATGCGGCGAAAGTAATCGTGCCGAATGAAATGTTGGGTGACGATCTGCGGAAACGATATGGCATCGAACCCGTAGTCATTCACAATTCGTTCGACATCTCTCCGTATGAAGTCAACGGCCGGCCACGTCCTGATAATGAGGAAGTTAAGATCGTCTACACCGGCGAAATCTACGAAGCGCACTTCGATGCGTTTCGAAATATGATCGAGGCGCTCAAAGCGATGAACCGCCCCGACGTGAAACTGCACATTTATACGAACCGCTCGGCGGAAGACCTCGACAAGCTGGGAATCAGCGGCCCGGTCGTGCATCATCCCGGTCGCCCGGTGACAGAAGTTCCGAACATACAGATGAACGCGGATATGCTGTTTCTGCCACTGGCGTTTGATTCGCCTTATCCGCACCTGGTGAGAACATCATCAACGACAAAACTGGGCGAATACCTGGCCGCCCGGCGGCCGGTGCTCGTGCACGCGCCGAAAGACTCTTTCGTTAGTTGGTATTTTCGCACTCATCAGTGTGGTGTCGTCGTCGATCAGAATGATCCCTCGCGTCTGGCAGAGGGAATTCAAAGCATTCTGCGCGATGACGCATTGCGCCAGCGCCTAACGACAACGGGTTGGGAACGCGCGCGGCAAGACTTCAGTATCGAGAAGTCTCGCGCAGATTTTGCGCGGCTGGTCGGCTGGAACGAGGCGGAACACAGATGAAGCCCTTGCGCATTCTCTTCGTAGCTCGGCCGTACAGCGTGCACACATCGCGGTGGATTAACCAAATCGCCGACGAAGGTTGGGATCTGCACTTGTTCCCATCTTCCGAATCCCCGCTGCATCAGGACTATCGCAACCTGACGGCTTATTATTTCGAGCGAAATCCTCGGGCGCAATTGCACCAGAGTGTGAAGACGCGTGTGTTGTGGCCACTGACGCGTGGTGGTTCGCGAGTACGTTCGCTCGCCGGGCGGTTATCGCCAAACTGGACTGATCGCGCTGAATGGCTTGCCCGCGTCATTCGCAAAATAAAGCCGGACATCGTTCACGCATTGGAGTTTCAGGAGGCTGGTTACTTGATTGCCAGTACGAAAGCTCTCTTTGCGCCCGGGGAGTTTCCGCCGCTCATCGTTTCGAACTGGGGCAGTGACATCTATCTTTATGGCCCACTGCCGGACCACACCGAAAAAATCAAAGGAGTGCTCAAGGCTGCCGACTATTACACCGCCGAATGCGAACGAGATGTAACGCTGGCGCGAGAGTACGGTTTCACCGGGAGCGCCTGGCCCGTGCTACCAGCAGCCGGTGGCTTCGACATTGAGAATATGCGACAGTACGCGCAGCCGGGGCCGGCATCACAGCGACGCGTAATCGCGCTGAAAGGCTATCAGCACTGGGCTGGTCGAGGGTTGGTCGGCCTGCGCGCTTTGGAGTTGTGCGCGGACGTGCTCAGGGCGAAAGATTATTCGGTCGCTGTCTATTCGACTTACAACCCCGACGTTCATTTGGCGGTGGCGCGCGCGGCGAGCCGAACTGGTTTGCGATTTGAAACCACCACGCGCGAAAGCCGCGAAGATGTGTTGCGGGTTCAGGGCCGGGCGCGAGTATCTATCGGCTTAAGCATTAGCGACGGCTTGAGTACATCAGCACTGGAAGCATTGATTATGGGAGCGTTTCCGGTTCAGTCAGATACAAGTTGCCTGTGTGAATTAGTTCGGTGTGGCGAAGGCGTGCTGATGGTGCCGCCGGAAGATCCGGCTGAGGTGGCCGCGGCGATACACCGTGCGGCGACGGACGACGACCTTGTCAATCGTGCGGCTGAGTTGAACGCCCAAGTCGCCCGCGAACGTCTCAGCGAATCGGTCGTTCGGCCACTCGTAGTCCAGATGTATGAGCAGGTGGCGCGCGAAACCAGAAAACAGAACTCATAAACATGTCCAAACAAACTGTTCTGATCACGGGCGGCACGGGCTTTCTCGGAAAACATCTAGGCGTGTTATTGAAAGAACGATTCCACGTTGTATTGGCCGCGCGAAATAACAATCTAAACCGCGATACTGAGGAACTCACCGGCTGCAAAGTTCTACCTTTGGATGTGTCGAACATTGAATCAGTTCGCGACGTGTTCTCAGAAACCCGCCCCGACATCGTCGTGCATGCGGCCGCAACGAAATATGTCGATCTTTCTGAACGACAGCCGATGGAATGTCTGGATGTCAACATTCTGGGCTCGCAAAACATCGCGCGAGTAGCAGTGGAGCGTGGCGCCGAAACAGTCATCGGCATGTCAACAGACAAAGCCGCTCCCCCGGTGGGGAATACCTACGGGTTGACGAAAGCGCTGATGGAACGGCTCTTTTGTGCGATGAATGGAAAATCAGCTACGCGCTTTGCCTGTGTTCGTCACGGGAACATTGCCTGGTCTACCGGTTCAGTCTTTCCCATCTGGAAGCGCATGCACGACAGCACGGGAGTTATCGGCAGTACCGGGCCCGACATGACCCGGTATTTTTCCGATGTAACTGAAGCGGCTAATCTGGTCATAACGGCGATCGATAACATTGATACTTTGCAGGGCCGAGTCGTATCGCGCGCGATGAAGGCAGCACGCATTCGCGATATTTTGGAATTATGGATTAGTCACAAGGGCGGATCATGGAAACAGATCGAGGGACGTCCAGGAGAACGACCTCACGAGTATTTGATCGGCGCGCCGGAATTAATTCATACCGAATCAAAAGAGTTTAATGGAGCGCAGCATTACGTTATCAGCTTCAACGAGATATCCGCGCATCCGTTACCTGCTCCCCTTTGTTCGGACGAGGCTGAACGTCTGTCGGATGACGAGGTGTTGAAGATTATTAACAATCCGCCGGCGAGGGGATTTGCCTCATGACTTCGATACGCCACGCGGTAATCATGGCTGCCGGCCGGGGCCTGCGCATGATGCCGTTGACCAGCAGCATTCCCAAGCCGATGGCGCCTTTCAACGGCTCGACGCTAATTGCGCAAGCCGTTGCTCGTCTGGCACAACGGTTACCCCACATTCACATTACCGTGGGATACAAAGGCGCGATGCTCGCCCAACACGTAATCGAATGCGGCGCCAGCTCGGTCTTCAACACCGAAGGGAAAGGCAATTGCTGGTGGCTTTACAACACCGTTCTCAGCACGCTGGATGAGCCGGTTTACGTGCTGACCTGCGACAATGTTGTTGATTTGGATTTTGAATTGATCGAACAGAACTATCACGCGCTCAACGATCCGGCATGCATGCTCGTGCCCGTACGCCCGGTAGAAGGGCTGGACGGCGATTATGTTTTCCGGAACGATCACGTCGTTAACGAGATTAGCCGCAGCAAGAAAACGGACATCTACTGTTCCGGAATTCAAATCCTGAATCCGCGGCAAGTTAACAGATTAACGGAAGAGCCTGAGAATTTTTATGGCGTATGGAATCAACTTATCGCGTCACAGGCTTTAATGGTTTCGTCCGTTTATCCCAAGAAGTGGTACGCCGTCGACACGGTTGAGCAACTCCTGATGCTCAACCGCGCGGGCATGACGTGAGTTAGCGTAGGGCTCTGCCAGCGCTGGAAAAACTCTTCGTGGAAACCACTCCTTTTATCAGCGTCATCATGCCGGCATACAACGCCGAGAAATACATCGGCGCGGCGATGCAGTCTGTCATTGCTCAGACCTATTCACAGTGGGAATTGATTGTGGTTGACGACGGCTCAACCGATAACACAGCCGCAGTCGTTCATGAGTTTTCGGCCAAAGACGCGCGCATCAAGTCTTTCGCTCAGCCGAACGGGAAACAGGCGAAAGCGCGTAATACCGGAATCAAAAATTCGCGCGGTGACTTGCTTGCATTTCTTGATGCTGACGATCTGTGGCTGGAGAAAAAGCTCGAGCTTCAGGTTCAGGCGCTGTCAGAAACCACGGCGGACGTTGTTTACAGCAGCGGTTATATTTTCCACGGCGACGATTCGCATGCCCAGGCAAAAATTTGTCCGGCGACCTTGGGCCGAACTGATGGCGCGCACATGTTCGAGATGTTGCTGTGGCGAAACACCGTTCCCGTCACTTCTGTCATAATGCGGCGGGAGACTTTTTTGAAAGCCGGCTGGTTTGACGAATCGCCCGCATATCAGAGCTGCGAGGATTATGACCTGTGGTTGCGGGCGGCCAAGTCGGGAGCACTATTTTATGGCTTAGATGAAAAGCTGTTTCGCTATCGTCGTCACCTTGCGGCGAGCACGAGCAAAGACAGCGCTTGGCTGCGGCCGATGCTGAGAGTCGTGCAACGACATATAGACGAAAGCCACTTTTCTGAAGCAGAGAAACGAACACGATTGCGAGGGTTGTACCGCGACTTGATCACGGCGCTCATCGATGAAGACAATCTGCCGGAAGCACGCAAATTCCTGGGAGAGCTGTCGCAATTGGACAAAGCGGGCGCGGTTACCTCGATTCAAAAATTGTTAATGGCGGTCACTCCGCGCGGTTTTAATTTTTTGAGTCGCCACTTTCTTTACCGCGTCGAGTGGCATTTGCGACAATTGGTGGGCAAAGATAAAACGATCCACCAGGCGTGACGCTCTCGCGCCGTCAGTAATACGATGAACGATCAAAACCAGGCTTGCTTATCTGTGGTCATCCCGGCGTTCAATGAAGAACGGACGCTGCGTTTTGTCGTGCAGAAGCTTCTGGGTCTCCCTCACTTGCTGGAAATCATCGTAGTAAATGACTGCTCGCGCGACGGCACCCTGGAAATTGCGCAAGAGTTGGCTGGAAAATATCCCCAAGTTCGGGTTGTCTCGCATCAGAAGAACGCGGGGAAAACTGAAGCTCTGAAGACCGGCTTCGCGATGACTCGCGGCGATATCGTAATCATCCAGGATGCCGACCTGGAATACGATTCCGACGAAATCCCCGAAGTAATCAAACCCATTCTTCAGGGCCACGCTGATGTTGTGTACGGATCACGTTTTCTCGTTCGCAAAGCGACGCGCGTTCTTTACTTCTACCATTTCGTTGCCAACAAAGTGCTGACGTTCAGCTCGAACATGTTGACTAATCTCAACATGACCGACGTCGAGACAGGTTATAAAGCGTTTCGTGGCGAGATCATTCGCCACATGATCATCAAATCCAGCGGCTTTGGGTTTGAGATTGAAGTCACTGCGAAGGTCGCTAAACTCGGCTGCGCCATCTATGAGGTTCCGATTAGCTATTACGGCCGCACCTATGAGGAAGGAAAAAAGATCGGGATTCGAGATGGCCTGCAGGCATTCTGGCTCGTGTTCCGCTTCAATCTTTTCTGCAGCCTATCGTCGTCGTTTCGAGAGATCCCAAAAGTCGAGCGGATTGGCGCCTCAGAACCAGGCGCCATTGAGGACAAAGCGACTGACAAACTTAAGCTCAGGGTCGCAAACGATTCCGGCACGTGATTGCGAATGGGTCATACAGTTTCCGAGATACGATCTTCCCCCACAAGTAGATTTCAGCATCGCGCTTTTGTCTTCACGATCATTTTGCTAGCCGCGCTGGGGCTGCGCAGCGGCGCAGTTTTGTTGCAGCCGGAGACACCGGTTGGCGATCCCGCGGATTACCATCAGCTTGCCGCGGCGCTGGCCGACGGCCATGGTTACGTCAATGCCGCCGGCCGGCAAACTGCCTGGCGACCCCCCGGCTATCCTCTGTTTCTCTCATTCATCTATCGCCTGACGGGACCGAGTATTTCTGCCGCCGCACTGTTTCAAGCGATCGTCGGCACACTCACAGTTTTGACGCTGATGTTGTTTGCCTCGACGATCCTCAGTTACACAGAGACTGTCATCGCCGGGGCGGTCGCCGCAATTTATCCGGGACTGGTATGGCTGCCGCGATTGTTGTTGTCAGAGAATCTCTCACTCTGGTTGACGCTCGTCACGCTGTGGAGTGTCGCGATGTATTTGAGGTCGCGCCGCGTAATGTGGCTCGCGATATTCGGCGTAGTCGCGGCTCTAAATACACTCGTTCGTGGTGGCAACCTCGTTTTGCCAGTTTTGCTCGGGGCGGGACTTCTCATAGTCACATTCAAGCGTAAGTCGATGGATTGGAAACAGACCTGCACCGGGCTGGTGTTGGCCGCTGCTTTATTCGCCGTCGTGTTGACGCCATGGACAGTGCGGAACTATCGAGTCTTCCGCAGCTTCGTTCCGGTAGCCACTCAAGAGGGCTTGACGCTTTATGCCTCGTATTGGCCTCCGGTGAAAAACGGCAGACTAATCTGGGGCACGCTGCCGGGAATGGAAGATCCTAACGTGGCCGCGGCCGCGCAAACAGGCAGTGAAGTTGTCGCGTCGAAGTATCTGGAGCACGTCACATTACAACGGCTGCGCGCTAACCCAAGTTACTTCTTTCGTTTGATTCCTTCGAAGATGGTTTCCTTGCTCATCCCTCTGGACTGGGAGATCCTGACTCACCCGGTGGGAACGGCACGCAAAATCAATTTCGGGTACGTCCTAATTCTCTTTCCCGCGCTCGTTGGGTTCCTGGCGCTTTGGCGAAAGTCGCGGGCAAACCAATGGTTATTGTGGATAGTGCCGATTCTTGTCCTAACTCAGACCATCTTTTTCTATGGCTCGCCTAGATTTCGCCTCCCGGCTGAGCCGATTGCCATACTCCTGGCCGCAATCGGCTTGGTAGCCGCTTGGGCTTTTCTCAAAAGGCGGCGGCGGCTGGTACGATAGCATCAGCTCGGCTTTCAACATTCACCGCCAGAACTCGATGCATATTTGTTACCTCGCGGATGGTCGATCGGTTCATACCTATCGCGGGCTAAAGTTCTTTAGCGATCGCGGTCATCAAATGTTTTTGATTTCCTTTGCTCCGATGGAGCCGGAGCATGTCAGGGCCGTGGAAAGCGCCGGCGCTACGTATCTCAGCGAGTTGGATGGATTTCACGTTAAGCGATTTTGGCGCACGATTGGCGCGTTAAGCCATCTGAGACGGGTTTTGCGCCGCGAAGCAATAGATATTGTGCACTCCCATTTTCTGGGCGCTAATGCCTGGTATGCCGCCCTAAGTGGGTTTCACCCAGCGGTAATTACGGTGATGGGCGGGGACATACTAGGAGAGAATTGGGAGCCTGAAAGTTCACGCGAACGGTGGTTAACTCCATTCGCTCTTAGAAACGCGGATGCCCTGACTTGTTGGTCCGCTAAACTTACCGCAATCGTAAAGCGTTATGCCCGTCCCGGCGTTCCGCTTGAGGTGATTCACGGCGGAGTCGACTTGGATCTATTCTCGCCGGGACCGCGGCCATCGCACCTGATGGAGCGCCTGGGATTGCCGCCGAACGCCAAAGTTGTTTTCAGTCCACGCCTCATGCGGCCGCTTTACAACCTGGACCGCGTTGCCGAAGCCGCGCGCAGGTTATGCGAGGACGATCCGGATGTCTATTTCGTCTTTACCTATTTGCTGGAAGCAAAAGATGACGTCTACGAACAGCGCGTGCGCGACATCGTTGAAGATCTGGTGGCCGCAAAGCGCGTGCGCTTCGAGCCTGGGATTACGCATGCCGAGATGGCAGATTACTACCGTTTGGCAATGGTGACCATTTCAATTCCCAGCACTGATGGCACACCCATGTCTGTGTTGGAATCACTCGCCTGCGGAACCCCGGTTGTCGTCAGCGATATTCCTAACTATGATGAACATTACATTGAAGCTGACAAAACCGTGTTGGTAGCCAATATCAATGACACGAGCGAAATCGTCTCGGCTTTGGATCGCCTCATTAATGACCGCGTCTTGGCAAACCGATTGGCGTCCGCGGGACAGCGGCGCGTCGAGACGAGCGGATCCTACGAAAGCCAGATGATGCGAATGGAGCGACTCTACCAACAGCTCGTCTCAAAGTTCTGAATCGCGGTAAACAATACAAAAGAGGAAACTGGATTTGCTGATTATCGGGATTAGTGACAGTCATAATTCGACAGCCTGCGCCTATGAAGATGGGCAACTGAGCGCGGCAGTCGCCGAAGAGCGCCTGACGCGCGTTAAAAACTGGATGGGGTTTCCCGTCAAATCAATTCAGGAATGTTTGCGCATCAGCGGACGACGCATAGAGGACGTCGACGCCGTGGCCTTGACGGGTTTAGCGGTGCCGTTTCCTTATCCCACACGCGAAGCGATCATTAACGCCTTTCGCGGCACGAACGGAACAAGCCCCGGATTGCATCGGGCGCGCCGGGCGTTGGTCGAGTCGATTTATAAGGGCCGCGTGCGTGACATTTATCGTTCCACTTCATTTTGGAAGAAGCGCGATCGCAATCGTTGGCGCGAACGAATCGCGGGCGTAACGGCGCTGGGCGTTCCCGAAGATAAAGTGATGATAGTCGAGCATCACACCGCCCACGCATCGGCGGCGTATTACGGCTGGGGGAAGTTCGATGATGACGTACTGGTGCTTACCAACGACGGCGGGGGTGACAGCCTTTGTGCAACTGTAAACATCGGACGCGCGGGCAAGCTCGAGCGGATCGCCGCGGTGCACTGGTGGGAATCGATAGGCATGGTTTACGCAATGACCACCTGCATTCTGGGAATGGTTCCTTTAGAGCACGAGTACAAGCTGATGGGCATGGCTCCTTACGCCGGCGCCAGGAGCAGCGAGGAAGTTTTCAAAGATCTCAGGGCGCTCTTCGAATTTGATGGAGCGGACGGGATTGTTTGGAAGCGCCGGGGGGATTTGCCGGAAGCATTCGGTAGCTATGATTATTTGCGACGCTTATTTGAGTTACGGCGATTCGATGCCATCTGCGGAGGACTGCAGCGGTTCGTTGAAGAATTCGTTACCCAATGGATCAAAAACTGTATTCGCGCGACGGGAATTAGAAGAGTCGCCCTTGCGGGCGGGTTATTCATGAACGTGAAGTTAAATAAGATCATTATGGAACTTCCCGAAGTTACAGACTTGTTCGTCTATCCTTCCTGCGGTGACGAAACGAATGCCATGGGCGCCGCTTATAATGTTTACGCTCAACTGGCCGACTATCGGAGTATGTCGCCGCTTCGCGATTTTTATACCGGGCCAGAGTATTCGGATGCGCAGATTCGGGAAGCTATAGACAACTATCGCTTCGATAGGCCGGTTTCGGTTCAGGAGACCGATGACATTGAAGGCGAGGTGGCGCAGTTATTGGCGCGTGGCGAAGTCGTGGCCCGGTTCAAGGGGCGCGAAGAATTTGGCGCGCGCGCGATGGGCAATCGTTCGATCCTTGCCGATCCTTCCCGCCCCGAAGTCGTTAAGTTAATCAATGATGCGATAAAGTCCCGCGATTTTTGGATGCCGTTTGCGCCTTCGCTTCTGGATCGTCGCGAGCAAGACTATGCAGTCAACCAGAAGAACGTCGCAGCTCCCTACATGATTATGGCATTCGATTCAACCGACCGGGCAAATGAGTTTCGGGCGGCGTGCCATCCGTATGATCTGACGATTCGACCTCAAGTGGTATACCGGGATTGGAATCCAAGCTACTACGATCTGCTGGAAAAGTTTGAACGTCTCACCGGTCGAGGGATCGTTCTAAACACTTCATTTAACCTGCACGGATATCCAATTGTTAGCCGGCCTGAGGATGCCTTGCATGTACTGGATCAATCGGGGCTGGCCTGGTTAGCAATAGGCAACTTCCTCCTGCACAAGCAGACATAGATCGCTTGAATCCAATGAAGATCAGCGTTGTCATCCCTACGCATAATCGTGTGGATGCGTTGCAACGCACCCTGTCACATCTGGCAAAGCAAAGTTTTGATCATCCGTGGGAAGTGATCGTAGTAAATAATCGCAGCACCGATGACACGGATGCGGTAGTTCGTAATCAGACATATCCCGTGCCCCTCGAGTTGGTGCATTGTGACATACCTGGAGCTGCGGCCACGCGCAATAAAGGCGCAGCGCACGCGCGGGGCGAATTTCTGGTTTTCATCGACAACGATATTCTGGTCGAGCCGGACTTTCTGAAACATCACTGGGACACTCTGCAAGCGCACCCAGGCGCATGGGTAGTCGGGCAAATATCTACTTTACCCGAGTACGATACGACGCCCTTTGGCCGGTTTCGTGCATCGCTTTTTCCTTTACTATCGGCAACCGGCCCCCATAGCGAGACAGACGCGATCACCACAGCGAACCTTTCACTTCCGAAAAAAGATTTTGAGGCACTGGGCGGATTCGACGAGAGCTTTTTTGTCGCCAGTGGAGAAGATCGCGAACTGTTAATGCGCGCGCAGCAACGAGGGGTGCGTCTGGTGCTCGACCCTGGGATCGTTGTGCTTCACAACGATTGGGCGGGATCAACTCTTCGCGATTTTTGCCGGCGTAATCGTCTCTATACACAAACCGAGCCGCTTTTTTGGCGGAAATATGGAGATGAATATCCTCGTCAGGAGCTGGTCAAAAAAAATTCACCACCTAATGCCAGGACAGATCCGTTTTCGCTGCGTCTTAAAAAACGCTTGAAGCAGATGATAGGAAGGCCCGCAGGCCAGACCGTCCTTATCGGCCTGAGTGAAGTCTGCGAGCGCGTTCTTCCATGGCCGCCGGTGCTTTGGCGTCTGTATCGTTGGGCAGTGGCCGGCGCTATCTACCGAGGCTTTCAAGAGGGCCTGGCGATCCTTGGATCAAGCGAACAAAGTAGAGAATCCGGTTCGGCCACCCATCATGGGTGAGAAACTCCTGCGTTAACTTTAAAATTCCATGGGCTGTCCACTCTGCAAACATCAGGATTCGCGCGAATCGTGGATCGGCTCAATCAAGTACGACGGAAAAGTGTTCGAGTATCGTGAATGCGCCGGTTGTGGTGCGCTCTTTTGTGAGCCGATGCCCTCGCCTGAGATGCTGAAGAAAATGTACAGCAGCGAATACGCCGAACTCTTTCACACTGCTGAGAAGATGGGCGGCGATCGCGGCGTTCAAGCGCCGGCGGGCAGCAACCGAGATGCCTCCCTACCACGGAGGGTTGTGGGGCAATCGATATTTTTTTGCGGGCGAAAGCGCGACTAAAATCGGCCACTCTCAGATGCCGGCACTTGCACGGCCAGAGCGGCCCGTGCTACTACGAATCAGTATTAATTCATGGTTGTTCCTGCGCGCGAAGTTACACCGCAAATCATCGCTCACCAGACGACGATGGCAGCACTGCACGTTGTGCACCTGATTGAGGCTCTTGGGCCGGGTGGCGCAGAGCGTCTGCTGTACACGAATCTTAAGCACTTCGATCCGGCGCGCGTGCGCAGCACCGTCTTCACAGTCTATGCGCGCGCGAATCATTGGCTGGAGCCGATTCGCGAACTAGGTGTGCCGGTGTTCAGTCTTGATTGTGACGGGCCACGCAGTCTGCCGAAAGCAATCAAGAAGTTTTCAGGTTGGTTACGCGCGAATCGGCCCGACGTAATTCACAGCCATCTTTGGGCCGCGAACGTGGTCGCGCGCGTCGGCGGACGGCTGGCAGGTGTGCCGGTGGTTAGCTCAGTGCACAATCCCGATCATGAAGCGCCGGCATGGTCTGATGGCGCGGGCGTCAGTTTGACGAAGCGGCGGATCGCGAAGGGCATAGATCGATGGACGGCTCGAGTCGGCAACGAGCGTTTGATTGCCGTCAGCGAATACGTACGGCAAAGCGCCAATCGTCATTTGAAGTTTCCGTTGGACGAGATAGACCTGCTTTACAATCCGATTGATGTAAGCGCGTTAACAGCTGCGCCCGAGAAAGATCGCGCAGAGGTGCTGCGCGAATTGGGTTTGCCGCCGGACGCGATCATCCTGCTGAACGTCGCGAGGTTGTCGCCGCAAAAGGGATTGATTCACGCACTGCGCGCCCTGCCGAAAATTATCGAGAAGTACCCGCAGACCAACCTGGTATCCGTAGGCGCGACAACCGATCCCGCCTGGCATGAACAATTGAAGAGCGAGGCGAACCGCAGCGGCGTCGCCGATCATTTTCATATCCTCGGCACCCGGCGCGATGTGACCGATTTTTTACGCGCGTGCGATGTATTTGTTTTTCCTTCGCTCTATGAAGGACTGGGCATCGCTTTGATTGAGGCAATGGCCGCCGGCTGTGCCTGCGTGGCCACGACGGCGGGTCCGATTCCCGAGTTCGTGGAAAGTGGAAGAAACGGTATTCTAGTCCCGCCGGCTGATGCGGAAGCGATGGCTGCTGCGGTTTGCGAATTGCTGGCAGATCCTGAACGGCGAAAACAATTGTCTGACAATGCGCGGCAGACGGCGCTGGCTCGCTTTCAGCCGCAAAGCGCGGCAGATCGCTTGACGCAAATTTACGAAAAGGTGGCGCGCAGCAAGTCGTAGGTTGAACAAATGAGTAGTGAGATTTCCCAAAGTTCTGCACCGTCCGTTGTCGAACACTTCGACAAGCTGTCGCTCAATCGCGGTTGGTCGCAACTGTACGCGGTCACGGACGGCAAGTCGTACCACTTTCATGTGCGACGGGCGCGCGTGCTCGAGCTCTTGCCCCAGAAGCTCGGCCGCGTGCTTGATGTGGGATGTGGACCCGGCGTAATGGTTAATGCCGTACTGGAGCGCGGAGGAAGTTTTGAAGGACGCGATCTTTCTCCGGAGATGATCGCTGAATCAATCCAGAAGTTCGGTCATATTCCAAACGTGAATTTCAAACAAGGCGATATTGAGAATATCGACTTGCCCGACGCTTCTTGCGATCAAGTTCTGGCGATGGCGGTGATTGAATATCTTTCATCGCCCGATAAAGCGCTGGCGGAGATTTCGCGCGTGCTGAAACCCGGTGGGATTGCCGTGATTACGATTCCAAAGCGGCGGCACATCGACAAGACCATGGTTTCCATCGCTACGCCCCTTCGTTGGCTGGCCCGGGCAGCGGGATTCGCGACCGGCGACTTGCTGCCGCGGCTGTGTTTGCAACCCGCCGAACTCGATCGCGCTGCCGAACGCGCTGGACTAATCCCGGATGGCGGCTCGCAATACAATTTCACGCCATTAGCCTATCCGCTGACGCGACTTGCGCCTGATTTATGCATGCGCCTCAATACGCCGTTTGAGCGTTGGCACGAAACGAAGTCAGCGCTGAGATCTTTCTTTGCCCACGGCTATGTCGGGCGCTACCGCCGCGCCGAATAAACTTGAAGAGACTCGCTTTTCAATTACTGTATTGGACGGGAGTGGTGCGCTTCGCGGCCTGGCGCAAACGGCGAGAGGTCGTCGTGCTCTGTTATCACGGTGTCACGCACCGGCCTACGCGACATCCTGACGATCGTTTCGGCTTGAATGTGCGTGAAGATCGTTTTCGTAGCCATCTCGAATACCTGCGACGTAATTATCGGGTTATTTCGTTTCGTGATTATTTGCGCGCGCGCGATGGCAAGTTGCAGCTGCCGGATTATTCAGCCGTGATTACGTTCGACGATGGACACCGGAACTTCTATACCGCCGCTGCGCCTCTGCTGGAAAAAATTCACATGCCGGCCCTGATGTTCCTGATTTCAAATCGTGTCACCTCGAATGGTTTGAAGCCGCAAGCCTGGGGCGACACTGACGATCAGGATTACTTGTCGTGGTCTGAAGTGCAGGAGTTGACAGCACGAGGTTTCGAGTTCGGCTCCCACACTTGCTCGCACGCAAAACTGACCGAGATCTTGCCCGACCAGGTAGAGGATGAGCTGCGCGATTCAAAGACCGCTATCGAACATCACGTAGCGACTAACGGCGTGCCGCTCGCGTATCCCTACGGAATGGCAACTGATGATATTGCGACGCGGGCGGATGCGCTCGGCTACTCATGCGCCTTCACGACAGAAACGGGCTTTAACAATCAAGAGACGCAGTTATTCAAGCTTCATCGCACACTAATTGGCGACGATGACGATGTGGTGGCCTTCGCTGCACGCGTTGCCGGCTTGACGCGATAGGGTTGCGTGAACTCTCAAATGTCTTTGACTTGGGCCGCCGCGCCACGTTACATATGCATTCCACAACTAATCGAGTGGGTCAGAGAACAACAGTTCAACGAAGCAATATTGGCGACCGAGGAGCTTGAGAAGCATCAGCTAGTTCATTGAACCGGGCCGGCTTCTTTTGCATGAAGAATTTCGACTCCACATTTCCCTACCGAAGGGTTCTGGTCTCCGGTGGCGCCGGTTTCCTGGGAAGGTCTGTCGTGGAACGCTTGCGAAGTTTTCCCGATGTCGACGTAACGGTTCCGCGCAGCCGCGACTACGACCTGATTCAGCGAGAGAATTGCCGGCGGCTGATTGAGGACGCGCGGCCCGACCTGGTGATTCATCTGGCGGCGCTGGTCGGCGGCATTGGCGCGAATCAAAAAAGTCCCGGCAGGTTTTTCTACGACAACCTGATGATGGGAGCGCAATTAATGGAAGAGGCGCGCCTGCGCGGCGTAAAAAAATTCGTCGCCCTTGGCACTGTCTGCGCTTACCCGAAAAACACGCCGACACCTTTTCGCGAGACGGATTTGTGGAATGGCTATCCGGAGGAAACCAACGCGCCGTACGGGTTGGCCAAAAAAATGCTATTAGTACAGGCGCAAAGCTATCGCCGGCAGTACGGTCTTAACGCGATATTTCTGTTGCCTTGCAATCTGTACGGCCCCGGCGATAACTTCGATCCGCAGACGTCGCATGTTATTCCGGCTTTGATTCGCAAATTCGTACAGGCGCGTGACAGCGGCGCCGCCGCAGTCGAGGCGTGGGGCACAGGAAAAGCTTCGCGAGAATTTCTGTATGTGTCGGACTGCGCTGATGCGATAACTCGGGCCAGCGCAATTTACGACGACGGCGAACCAATGAATATTGGCTCGGGTCGGGAAATTACCATCGCAGAGTTGGCATCAATGATTGCTCGGTTGGTCGGGTTCACCGGCCAAATACGTTGGCAAGCCGACAAACCGGATGGCCAGCCGCGGCGGCAACTCGACGTGACGCGAGCGCGCGAGAAACTTGGATTCCAGGCGCAGGTGCCGCTCGAGGAAGGTTTGCGACATACGATCGAGTGGTATGAAAAGAATGTAAACGCGCTTCCGCTGGAGCAGAACCTGGCAAACGTTTCCGGCTAGGTTTTGGATCGCAAACTGGACAAGCAACCGATGACGAACGCAACTAAGAAAGCTCTCATCACCGGCATCACCGGCCAGGATGGCAGTTATTTGGCAGAACTCTTACTGGCAAAGGGCTACGAAGTTCATGGCCTGGTGCGCCGCGTGGCCCTCGAAGATCCACAGCGCCGCTTCAATCGGATTCAGCATCTGCTCGATAAGATCACAGTTCATCCCGCGAGTCTCGAAAGTTACCCCAGCATCTTCCGCGTCGTGAGCCAGCATCAGTTCGACGAGTGTTACCACCTGGCTGCGCAGTCGTTCGTCGCTGAGAGTTTTGCCGATGGATTCTCGACGATGAACACGAACATCAACGGCACGCATTACATGTTGGCGGCATTACGCGAGCTGCAACCCCAGTGCCGGTTCTATTTCGCCGGTTCGTCGGAGATGTTCGGCAAAGTGCGCGAGGTGCCCCAGACAGAAACGACGCCGTTTCATCCGCGCTCGCCGTATGGCATCAGCAAGGTCGCGGGCTTCGATCTAACCAGAAACTACCGGGAGGCCTATGACATGTTCTGTGTCAGCGGCATCCTCTTCAATCATGAAAGTCCGCGGCGCGGATTCGAATTCGTAACCAGGAAGATTACTGCCGGCGTGGCCCGGATCAAAAGCGGCCTGCAGGATGTAATACGTCTGGGAAATTTGGAGGCGCGCCGTGATTGGGGACATGCGAAGGACTATGTGCGCGCGATGCATCTGATGCTGCAACAGGACGAGCCGGACGATTTCGTAGCCGCCAGCGGACAGGCTCATACGGTGCGTGAGTTTTGCGAATTAGCATTTGCTGAAGCCGGGCTCGACTACCAGCAGTATGTTGTCCAGGACGACCAGTTTTATCGCCCCGCCGAAGTCGAGTCTTTGATTGGCGACGCCAGGAAGGCGCGCGCGGAGTTGGGCTGGCAACCCGAGTTCGATTTTCGCGGACTGGTCGAAGACATGGTGCGAAACGATCTTAAAGAAATCACTAATTCAACGGCGGCGAATACGACCACCGCGATGCACGCTCCCTGATGTTTGCGCCTCTCCGGTAACCATCTGCGCGCCAATTCTGAATTGAAATGCACTACCACCTGATCGGAATTTGCGGTACCGCCATGGCTTCACTCGCCGGCATGCTGCAAGCGCGGGGGCATCGCGTCAGCGGCTCGGACGAGAATGTCTATCCTCCCATGTCCACGATGCTTGAGTCGCTCGGGATTCAAATCATGAAGGGTTATGACGCTTCACATGTCGGAACGCCCGATTGCGTCGTCGTGGGCAATGCCATTCCGCGCGGCAATGCGGAAGTGGAAGAGACTTTGCGACGCCGGCTCTTGTACCGCTCGCTTCCGGAGGTACTGAAGACTGAGTTCATTCGTGCCCGGCGCTCTCTCGTCGTTGCCGGGACACACGGGAAAACTACGACGACGAGTCTCGCCGCGTGGCTGATCGATCAAGCTGGACTAAATCCCACGTTTCTGGTCGGTGGAGTCGTGCAGAACTTTGGGGCGAGCTTTCGCGTGACTGACAGCGACTACTTCATCATCGAAGGCGACGAATACGACACTGCCTATTTCGACAAAGGCCCAAAATTCATGCACTACCTGCCGGAGATCGCGGTCGTTAACAACATCGAATTCGATCACGCGGATATCTACAAGGATCTGGACGCGGTAAAGCTTGCCTTTCGCAGGTTGATGAACCTCGTGCCCAGTAACGGCAGAGTGATTGCCGGTTGGGATAGTCCTCATGTGCGGGAGGTGGCGGCTTCGTTTGGCGAAAAGCTTTTCACCAATTTGGAAACATTCGGAACTTGTGAAGACGCGAAGTGGCAGGCCCGCGACATCAGCTTCGCCGATGGCTTGACCCATTTCTCGGTGTTCCGAGACGGCGCGGAGTGGCAGAAGTTTCAGACACCGCTGATTGGTGACTTTAACGTGCGTAACAGTCTGGCCGCGATCGTCGCGGCCGATGCATGGGGCGCGGATCGCAAAACCATCTCTGAGGCAATGAGGAGCTTTAAGAGCGTCCGCCGACGTTGCGAAGTACGTGGCGAAGTGAATGGCATCACAGTGATCGATGACTTCGCGCATCACCCTACAGCCGTGCGCGAAACACTTGCGGCGCTGCGCACGAAGTACGGCGACCGCCGCCTGATCGCGGTCTTTGAGCCTCGCTCGCGCACGTCATGTCACGCGACTTTTCAGCAGACGTATGTCGATGCCTTCGCACCCGCAGATCACGTCATCGTCTCGCGCGTCTACGATGCCGGACGCGCGGCTGAGATGGGCGGGGTGCTGGATATCGAAAAGTTAATCGAAGACATTAGCGCGCGGGACACACCTGCCTTCGCCATCACCGAAGTTGAAGAAATCGTGGGAGCGTTGAAGTCCGAACTCCGCTCAGGCGACGTCGTCGCCATCATGTCGAACGGCGCGTTCGGTGGGATTCACGAGAAGCTGCTTGGGGCGCTGTCGTAGGAGCGCCGACATCCTTGTCGGCGGTTCGCGAGCATCCTGCTCGCTTTTTCGTGCTTGGATAACCGAACCGGCTGAGATGCCGGCGACCGCACGCAGGATGCGTGCGCTGCTACTGCGCTCCGATGATGTGCCAGTTGTTTGTGGCTTGGGTGGGAATGGTTTTGTGCTTCTCGACCCAGTCGATGATTAACTCGCGCACTTCCGCGCTCGATCGATAAATCACTGGAGCGTCTTTGTACATCGTGAAGCCGCCGCCGCCATTCACGCGATAGTTATTCGTCACTACGCGTAGTTTCTGGGTCATCGACAGAGGTTGGCCTTTGAATTTCAGGTTCTGAATGCGCTGGCCGAATGGCTTTGTGAGATCGATGTCGTAAGTAACACCTTCCGCGACATCAAAGTTGTATCCGGGAATGCGCGTGTCCACCAGGTCGTCCAGCGATTTGCCCGGCTGATACTCTTTGAAATAACGTGCTGAATGTTCCAGCGCGTCCTTCACCTGTTGTCCCGTCAATTCCAAGGTCACCAGCGTGTTTTCATATTCGTAGAGGCCGGCGATGTCGCGTACAGTGACCGCGCCTTTGGAGATGCGGGCACGATCGTTGAAGCAGGCGGCCATTGAGACATCCGCATTCCCAGCTTCAAGTTGCACTCGCTGGATTAAATCGATGATGGCCGTGTCCTGAAAGCGGCATCTGTTGGCGGTGAGTTCTTCCGCAGATTCGCCAATGTTACGACCCAACCATGCTTGCGTCTCAGTGTCGTAGGGCTCGCCCAGTTTGGCAATCTCAGGATCGATTTCGGTTTTCTCAGTGACGGGAATTGTGCGAGCAGATTTCGCCACGATGTGCCAATGACTATCGACTTCGCTTTTCTCGAGATAGAGATCGACGCGGGCAATGTGACTCGCCCAGCGATTGGCCTGCGTCAACAGCACGCCTTCATCAAAATAACCCGAGGTCTTTTGGTTCGGGATATCCATGTAAGTTTTGATGACCGTGTTGTTTACCACCAGTGAAGACACATCACGATGGGTGTGCCCCATGAGGATCACATCCACGCCGGTCACCTGTCGCGCAATCGCAATTGCCGCATTTTCATTCGGCACTGAAGAAGGATTGGGAATCCCGGTGCGGAGATCCTCTTCGAGGCCCATGTGCATCGCGATGACCACGACATCGACCTTCTCTTTGTCGCGCAGAATTGGAACCCACTTTTTTGCTTCGCTGACGTTCTCGTGGAATTCAAGGCCCTCGTAGTTCGGCTTGTTCTCCCAGTAAGGGATGCCCGGCGTCGTCAGTCCCAGAATCCCAATCTTCACGCCCTGAACTTCTTTGACGATGTAGGGTTTGTAATGCGTGTTTGTGGTACCGGTGTCATACGTGTTCGCGGACAGCCACGGGAACTTTGCTTCAGTGCGCGCCTTCTCTAAGACCTTGAGGCCGAAATTGTATTCGTGATTGCCGACGGCCATGGCGTCATATTTCAGCGCGTTCATTGTCAGCATCATCGGATCGATGGGCGTGTTGTTGCGCTTATTGTGAAGATATTCGAGCGGTGTGCCCTGAATCGTGTCTCCCGAATCGAGGAGCAACAGGTCGGGATCGTCTTTGCGCGCCTGCTTCACCAGCGTCGCCACTTTCGCAATGCCTACGTTGTCATATTTGTTCGTGTAGTAATCAATCGGAAAGATGTGCCCGTGCATGTCCGTCGTGCTCAGAATGACCACGTGAGCTCGGCGCAAGGTTGGATTCTGGGCCGTGTTGGAAATCGGCAGCCAGAAGATCCCTACTACCCACAGAACTGCGAACAGAAAGCTGAGTCTCTTCATGTTGATCTTCTTATTCCGAATTCGACAGATCTTATTCTCACCTCGCTTCAGCGAGGTGTCTATGCCCGAAAAAAACCGAAAAACCCTTTCAACGGTTTCCTTAATCTTATGCCGTTGAAACGGCTGAATCTTATCAACTCCCGGCCTACCACGTCTGAAGCGAGGTGTGAACTAAAGCACCGCCCGTTCATCTTTGTGCGTCACCGCAACGCTGCGCTGTCGAAGTGGCGCCCGGCTGCGCTGAATAGACTTCGGCCGCGGTGAATTCGCGCACACAACTCGCATAGACCAGCGGAAATTGTTCGCGCACCTGTTTCATCTTGTCGCGGTTTTCGAAATATGTGCGGCCGCGTTGCAGGATGAAATAAACCGCGCCTTGATTGGGGACTGCGAAATTCGGATCCGAAAGCACCTGCGACTGTAAATCCTGACGGCCAAATTTTTCCGTGTAATACCGCGCCACGCCCGGCGTTTCAGTCACGATCGTCGCATTGGCCGGGGCGTTTGTGCAGACAAAACGAATGGCTTCGTTCAGGCCGTCGTCGTAAAACTCGTCGTGTGGAAAAAAGTATGCGGTGTAACGCTCGCCAATAATGTTTGAGTACATGCCGTAATGCGGCGCGCTGGCATAAGCGCTAAACGCGGGCGCAATCACTGTCGCCAGCAATAGCAGTCCCGTGACGGCGCCGCTGACCCAGCCGCTCGAGTTCCATTTCGCAAACGTTGAAGCTGTCCAGCGAATTAGAAGTACGATTCCGACAGCCGCACTCATATAAACAAACGGCATCAGCGACAACAGATAGCGCGGCCACTTGGCGCCCATCAGCGAATAGGGAACGATCCAAAACAAAATCATGAAAACGACAAAGCCGTAAGCGGGATTACG
>Ga0134126_10001253_pt1 | contig 32321 bp, 27 predicted proteins | sample KB31752_FD_96881 | JGI IMG/M metagenome (GOLD analysis project Ga0134126, IMG submission 96881) | Terrestrial soil microbial communities with excess Nitrogen fertilizer from Kellogg Biological Station, Michigan, USA - KB3-175-2 | ecosystem: Environmental > Terrestrial > Soil > Unclassified ...
AAAAACTAACTGCTAAAAAGAAAGGTGAAAAATTATTTAAAGCAACCCCGGAAGAATACTATCGTAAAAACAAATCGATAGCAAGGATATGGGTTAATATTGGCCCTACCGCACAGATCACAGCTATTATGGTTTGCTCCATTATAAACAGGTTTGACATTTATTTCTGGCTCATTATCGGTGTGTTCAATGCGATAGCGACTCTAGCCTGGATTGTTCAACGTAATATTGATAAAACATTTATCCCAAAAAGATAAAATAAATGAAAGCAGTAATTTTAGCAGCAGGAATCGCTTCCCGGTTAAGGCCCTTGACAGATGATATGCCTAAGTGTTTGTTGAAAGTTGGCGAAAAAAATATACTTCAACTTACCATTGATAATATTATTGCCAATAATATTCCAGAGGTTATTATAGTCACCGGATACCTCGAAGAAAAGATCAAAAATTTTGTTTCAAATAAATATCCTGGTTTAAACGTAACCTACATTTATAACGAAGTTTACGCCTCAACCAATAATATCTATTCATTATGGCTAACAAAGGAAAGTTTATCGGGAGATGAAATGTTGTTAATGGATAGCGATATTATTTTCGACAAAGAAATAATAACTACACTTCTTGCATCTAAATTTGAAACCTGCCTTGCATTGAAAAGACATGATGTGCAGGACGAAGAAATAAAAGTGAAAGCCGATGAAAATGGAAGAGTGCTTGAAATAGGTAAAACAGTGAAATTCCAAGATGCCATTGGCGAATCTATCGGCATTGAAAAGTTTGGTGTAGAAACGCTGAAAGAATTATTTACGATTATTGATCGTAAAATCATTGTGGAAAAGAACGTAAATCAGTTTTACGAAGCTGCTTTCCAGGAGCTGGCAGATAATGGAGTTAATATTTTTGCGGTGGATACTACTGAATATATTTGTATGGAGATAGACACTGCTGCCGATTTAGACACAGCACGCAAAATTCTTTTAAGTCAGGATTAAAATTATGTACGTTGCTAGATAGTTTAATTACGATTTCTATTGTTGGTTTAATCGTTGGATTTATTTTTTCAATGCCAATTGCAGGCCCTATCAGCATTTTGGTAACTTCCAATGCCCTCAAAGGAAGAATAAAGTATTGTAACCTTGCTACTTTAGGAGCGTCCTTTGCTGATTTAGTTTATGTATTTGCTGCTGTTTACGGACTTACAAAATTTTACACAGCTTACCAGCCTTTTATACCTTATATATTATTAGTTGGCACTTTTTTTTTAATCTACCTCGGTTATAAAATTTCAAAAACTAAGGTTGATCTTGAACACATTGATGATAAGAATAAAGTATTGGGAAAAGTAAAAAAAGAAAGAAATGGTTTCTGGACAGGATTCTTATTAAATTTTTTGAATCCCACTTTGTTTCTCGGATGGCTCTCTTCTTCCTTTATAATTATCTCGGTGGTTGCTGCTTTAGGGTTTAATACGGGTGGGCTTGACAAGAGCGTTGACAATAGTTTTCAAACCATCAACAAAAAGGGCGATGACACTGCATTAAGAAATAAAACACTTTCTTATTTACATATTGATTCAACTAAATTTAAAAAGAAAGAATCTGTATCTACTCAGCAGTTCCCAAAATATTTTCCTTTGATATTAAGCGCTTGTTATGCCTTTTTTCTTTCGCTTGGCAGTATTATTTGGTTTTTTTACCTGGCATTTCTGCTAAATAAAAACCGGCACCGGATAAATATTAATACGGTAAACTCAATTATCCGGATATTAGGATTGGTATTGTGTATATTCGGTTTATTCCTTGGTTACAAGGCTATCACTATGTTGATTTAGTTTTACCTAGCATATTTTATTACTTGCTCTTCTGAAATTCTAAGAGTACACAAACAACAAGATTTCTCCTAGCGTATTTTGGCAAAACTCGCGACACTTTATAAGGCATTGTTTTCGTTTAAGCTTCATATAAATGGATAAAGAATAGAAATTTGAACTATTTGTTTGTTTACTAGATGCATTGCGGTTAAAAAGCCGGTTGTAATTTCTTCTCATAAAAAGAAAAATATGCGTTATTTAACTACCTTTGGCGGCGGAAAAGTTCTTTTACCGGCATGTAATAACGCACACATACCTACGCGCCTAATTTGCAGCTGGTTAATGGGCTTAATTTTGATCAAAAAGCCAAACATAAAGCATTCGAAAATAATAATTGAAATGCCAAAGATTGACTGTTGAAGTTTATAAAGATGACACATGTATAACAACCCTTTTACAAAAAAATTATTACTTCATAGATTTAATTTAAATTTCTTACTGTAAAATTTCATTTTTTTCTAAATTTTTCTCCCAATGGACTATAAACAGAAATTCACATTCTCAGATAATATATCACAGGAACAACAGGATTTTTATAATGAACATGGCTTTATTCATTACAAGGCGTTTTTTACCAAACCGCAAATTACTGATGCATTGAATGCCATAGAAGCCCTTCAAAGCGATTGGATAAATAAAGGCCTGGAAAAAGTAAATGGCATTCCGATTAAATATGGTAAAGATGAAAATGGCGACAAAATTATTCAACGTTTTGCTTTTGCATCTTTACATAGCGAATACCTTCACTCAATGATACAGGATGAACGCCTGTATAAGCTGAGGTATTTTATCGGCGAAGATGCACGTATTGCTGAAAACGAGAAAGATGGCCTTGTTGTGAACCATTATGTAAATACGGGTGAAAGTAAATTTTCAAAATTGGGCTGGCATACGGATGGCCTAAGGGATTTGTTTACTCAATTTACCCTGAACCCAATGCTCAACATAGGAATTTATTTAGACGATTCCCCGGTTGAAAAAGGTGGATTACGATTATTGGATGGAACTCATAAACAAAGCATCTATCAAATGTTATTTCGAAAAAGATATTTTGTAGACAATGAAGCCGATAAAAATGAAATAGCCCTTGAAGCGGAATCTGGCGATTTAACTGTTCATTCCGGAAGGATATGGCACCGTGCTGCGTTAGCTACTGTTCAGGGAGCAGCCAGCAAAAGAAGGGTAATGTATTTCCCAATAATAAAAGGAAAATACCAACCAAAATCTGATGAAAGCCGCACTCCATTTTACCATAAATTCCAGCATTTGATTAAGTAGGATGTTTTAGTAAATTATTTTTTATGATGAGTTACGCCCTGGTTACAGGTAGCAGCAAGGGCATAGGTAAAGCCATTGCGGAATGCCTTGCGAAAAGAAAATACAATTTATTATTAGTTGCCCGTTCAGAAAAATTACTTCAAGGCTTAGCGGCTGAGATAAGCCAGAGATATGAAGTAGATGTAAAATGGCTGGCACTCGATTTATCAGAACTTACGGCAGCAACGGAAGTAAAAAACTGGGTTTCACAAAATAATTTCCCGGTTTCTATTTTAATCAATAATGCCGGGTATGGATTGTGGGGCAATTTTCACGAACTGCCTTTGGAAGATCAAAATAATATGCTCAGGTTAAATGTATTTACGCTCGTAAACCTTACCTATTTAATGATCCCCGAATTGATGCTTCAGCCAAAATCATATATTCTGAATACAGGCAGCCTGGCCGGCTACCAGGCTATGGCAACGTTAAATTTGTATGCAGCCTCTAAAGCCCTTGTCAATACTTTCACGCGGGGTTTGAGGTATGAGTTAAAGGATACCAATATCAGCGTATCGTTACTTTCTCCCGGCAGCGTAAGGACAAACTTTATGAATAGAGCTGGAATTCATCACTTGCAAAAAATGTCGGAGAAGGTGTCTATGGACCCGGAAGAAATAGCAGCTATTGCGGTGAAAGGAATGTTTGCTGAAAAAACGGAAATCATGCCTGGTTTCGTTAATCGTTTCAGCGCCGCTATGGTAAAAATATTGCCCAAATCTTTAATTGAAACCGTTGTGGCTTCAACCTATAAAAAGAAATCATAGTATTTAGAAAATATTATTTGCATAATACCAAACTGGCTTAAGTTTCCTTTATTGATCACTAAATGATTTCAAAAACAAAGTATTGTTAGGTTATAGTTAGGTTATTTATTTTTCCGAAAAACATAAATCATCGCCACCAATAAAGTAGCTATAACTAAAAAATCGGAAAGCCCATTTCTTAGCGCCGGGAATTTATTGCGAACCAACGCCACACCCAATAATGTTACAGTAAGGCAAATCAATACATAAATTTTATTCTCTAAAGAGAGTTTGCTTTGCCGTTTTGAATTGTCCATAGTTATTGATTTTGAAAACCAAAGTTGATTTTAAAATGGCCTTTTAAAGGTAATAATTCTTAACTGCAATTTTTAAAAACACTTTATTTATATTCCGTTGCAATCGATTTCTTTTAAATGATTTATTATAAATAGAAACGCCCCACCGATGGCGGGGCGTTCATTTGTTTTTTTTGAGGCCTATGCACTGTCTCTTAAGGCTTTCACCTGGTTGTGTGCTTTTAAGATTTCATCATATTGTTTTTCAATAGTTGCATCGGCATCAGGTGATAAATCACTCCTTTCTGACAGTGCATCTTCGTAGGCTTTTTTAGCAACATCCTCACCGTATTCACAGGATGATAAAATCTTTTTACGGTTGCCGGAGTCTATGGCGTTCTTGACATCCATCCAGGCGCGGTAAAACTTTCCTGATATGCGGGTTTCATCCCTCTCGGGTGTTTCATGCGAAGCAGGAACTAAAGAACGGAGTTCAACATTATTTGCTTTACTCTGCATACTAAATTTAGAAAACAGGGTTTTTAAATCTTCGTCTTTAGCTTGTTCCATTGCTTTTTTATAACCTTCAAACCGGTCATTATTAATAATGATCAGGTCATTTAAGGTTTCGGCTGTTGTTTCAATGATTGTGTCCATAAAGTATAGGTTTTATTTTAATGATTAATTACCCATACAAATTCAACAAGCATACCAACCTTCTTATAAGTAGTATATCTGCTTGGTAAAGATGATAAAAAATTAGTTGTGGAAAATGATTCCTTTAATAGGCAAGGGAATTCCCACAAAAGCTACATTCCTATTTAATGCATATCAGAAAACACAAATCCATGTTATTTGTTTGTTTACTGCCTCGCCGTTTGTTAGGCGTTAACAACCCTTTAAATTTTATTACCCTGGATTTTTGAGCCAGATGGCGGCAAATTGGTAAATAAATCGAAACTAAAGGGTAATCATATAATCAACTTTTTTTAGTATCAGGCTTATACTTATCCAATATATTTTGATAAGCACTGCTCAATGCTTCCAGGATAATACCACGATCCAAATTCTTAATTTCAAAAGTACACCAGCCATGCGTACCCCATTTATTAGGAATGGGGTAAATAGCTTTATTCATTGCGCTAAATATTTCCTGCTCCGGAAGGCTCAATAAGATATTCGCAGATTCGCTTTCTTCACGCAGTGTCGCATATATTCTTTTGCCTTCCACTTTAAAAGCAATTCTGTCAAAATGTGGCCGGGCAATAGTTCCAGGGAACGATAATGCGAGATCTTTAAATTCTTCTATACTCATAAAGCTATCAAATAAAATGTAAATAAATGTAAGAAAATTCCACCATCAATTCCCATCTGGCTGTTTAATATTTGAGGTGTAAGAAAAGCATTCCCCTTCTTCTTACAGGAACATTTAATGAGTGGAAAATATAAAAATCATTTAGCAAAATTTCGTTCTTTAGTAATAGTTTGTGAAATTTATTTTAATACCAGTAAACAAACAAATAAATAGATTTTCTATTTTCCATTAAAGTTGAAGAGTTATCTTTTTAATGCACCCAGCCAAATCTTTCTTTATTTCGTGTTCCCAAAACCGCAAAACGACATAACCATTTGACGCCAGGTATTTGGTATTTTCCAAATCCCTTTCCATGTTTCGTTCTATTTTTTTGATCCAGTATTTTCGGTTGGCTTTTATTTTGGGCTTTTTCTCGGTCCAGTTATATCCATGCCAAAACTCGCCATCAACAAAGATTACAAGCTTGTGCTTATTAAAAAAAAGGTCTGGCTTGCCCTTTAATTTTGTGACATTTAGCCGGTACCTGTATCCCAATCTCCACAATTCTTTTCGTAATAATAACTCAGGAGTTGTATTAGTACTACGAATCTTTTTCATTAGGTCGGAACGGCTTCGCGTTGTATGAAATTTGAAACTACTTCCCATTTCTTTTGCCTGGAGTGAGCTGATTTTGAAGTTATGTTTTTTAAATCTTTCATAATAACCTTTGCAATTGCTGCAGCCAATTTCACGGGCACCGCATTGCCAATCATCTTATATCCTGCAGCTACATTTTTGTAATAAAATATAAACTCATCCGGAAACGTCTGAATCCTGGCACATTCACGAAGACTCAATCTTCTATATAAATTTTCTTTACCCGGTATAAATATTCGTTTGTCCTTGCCCGTCAGTTGCATTTTAGGCGCTTGTGGATGGAGAGGGGCATGCCGGCCACCGGCTTGTATGGTAAAAGAAACTTCATCCCATGAACGTACGCGGTTCCTCGACATAAAAATAGAAGAAAAGCCACCTGTCATATATTCGTGATTGGGCAAAGCGCACAAAACTCCATTAGTACTTTGATTTTTTCCTGCGGGAATAGCACTGCTTTTTAAATCGCCAATTACATCTTTTAGTGTAACCTTGTTTGTTATGGTAGTGCCAGAAGGAAATTTAAACTCAATACCTAAATCGCTTCTATACCCAACAAAAAAAACTCTTTTCCTATCCTGGGCTACACCAAAATCTGATGCATTTAATAATTGGAATGACAAAGTATAGCCACATTCTTTAAACATACTTTTGATATTCTCAAGCGCTTTTTTATGAACAGGCAATAACATCCCGGAAACATTTTCAGCCAAAAAAAACATAGGCTGCTTATCCGCAAGTATCCGCATAAAGTCAAAAAATAATTGCCCGCGCTTATCCCCTATTCCCCGCAAAGCTCCTGCCTCGCTCCAACTCTGGCATGGAGGCCCTCCGATAATACCATCGCAATCGGGAACTTCATCTGCTTTAATATTTGTTAGGCTTCTTCTATCCAAAAAAGTTTCCGGATGGTTTCTTTCATAAGTTTCCCAAATGTCTTTATCATATTCGTTTGCCCAAATACATTTAAAACCCGCTTTCGTAAACCCAAGGTCCAAGCCACCCGCACCAGCAAAAAATGTCGCCAACTTCATACAATAATATTTAGAAATAAATATTTACGATTCAATAATTTTTTTAGGCTTTTCCTTTTTTACGAAAATAAACAAACCTTTTTACTCTATTTAAAATATACAGAATTTACTTTTGTTATCATTCTGAAAATTAAAATTACTACAGATTGTAATAAAATTATTTTACTTTTTGTGTTTCTTTATTTGTGATAATTTGATTGAAATTATTGACATATTTTTCAACAATATCTTTATCTTTAATCACAATAAACTGCCCCACTTCACTATAAATACCACTGTATGATTTACCTGGATTATTAATAAATTTTTCTATCGTTACGTTTTCCAAATAAATAAACTGTGTAGGCGTATAATTGAAAGTGGAAATAAAAACACAATTGTCAATAATTATATATTTATGATGGCAGTTTTCATTTACAAAATAATTTATGTTAGCGCATCTTTCAATTTGGCTGAAAAACTTTTTGAAGTTCCTTTGGTTTGAAGGCTTTCTAAATTTAGAATCATCAGATGCAAATGTTTGTGAAAGGATATTAACACCCACATTTTGTTTTGCTTTCTCTAAAATAGAATCAACAAGCCCGGCCCTTTCATTATTTGAAGCGACATAATTAATCGGGCAAACATGTTGCCCCACAATAATGATCCTTTCATTTGCACCCTCAATCATTTTCTTTAAAATATTTTCTATTTTAAAAGACGCATTTCTATAAAAAGGAGCCATGAAACCTCCGGAATTATTTAAATCGTAATCGTTTGCTGAAATATTATAGTTTGAATAATCGCGTTTAAAATCAAAGTCAGAAATATGAATTGAGCATTTATTTAAAGTAACAAAAAAATCAAGGGCGGCTTTTTCGTGCTCATTTTCATGGCAGATGAATAATAAATTCTCTTCTTTTACAAGGTCTCTCACAGCAAAATTAGAAGAACTGAGAGCCATATCGCATGAACCATTTTTATGGATGAACAAAAAAGATTTTGTGTGTAATGAATAAGGCATATTTCCTCGGGAAAAAGTTTTTAATTTAGGCGATCTCAGGTACATGTGAGGAAAGAAATATAATTTATAGTTTTTGTATTTATTATAAAAGTGGTTTTCAAAAATATCTTTTGCCACTTCATATTTAGTTTGGTTAGAAATTACTAATCGTGTTTCAATATCAATAATATCTTTAGCGCTTTCGGCATCGTAACCTTCTATCGGAATAGTGTAAACATTTACTTTTGTTCCCCTTTCTGATAAAGCAATCAGATTTTCATTAAGTAATTTGTTATTAAAAAGATATAAAGCAATATTTATTTCGGCTAACGAATCACCATTTTTGTTCAAATATTCTAAAAGGTGTTTTAAGAGTTTGGGGCTTGACCCGCATGAATAAAAATCAAACTTATTTTCATAATATTCCGGCCCATCAAAAAATACTTCGTAGGGCATTTTAATTTTTTAATTTAAAAGTGAGGTAAATATTTCTTCCTTTATTGCCTTTGTATCCGTGGCCCATTTTCATATTGGTTATTTCTGGAAAGGTTTTAAAATAAATTCGGTGAATTGAATATAAACGCCACAGAACTTTTCTGTAAATAAAAAACTTTTGCCTGTTTGAAAGTATAGCCTCTAAGATAATTAAAAATCCTCACCAGGCATCATTTAGAAAAGCTACATTTTCATAGTAAAGCAACAAATTCCTTTGATTTTTATTTTATCAAAAATGATAATACCTGAGAAGTTGTTGTTAATGTTTCGCAACATTTATTGTATTATTATTTATCTTTTTTTATTTGCAGGTACAACCTTATAACTTTAAACTGCATTTACAAATAAACATGCGCCAAATTTCAATCTTTCTTATTTTTCTAGCCTTGTCAGCATCGGCGAATGCCCAAACAAAAGTATTTGGAAAAATAACTAACAGCAGGATGGAACCATTAGCTTTTGTAAGTGTTGAAGTGAGGGAAATAAAATCAGGCACTATTACAAAAGAAGACGGGACTTATGTACTAAAATTGGACGAAGGAAAATATGACCTCATCATCAGCATGATTGGTTACAAAACTCAAATCATTACAGTGATTGTTGGAAAAACAGATATGATGAAAAACATCATCATGGAAGATGAAGATACTAAAGGGTTGAACGAAGTAATTATAAAAGGCAGGGACCAGGCTGAAGAAATTATCCGGAATGTAATAAGGCACAAAGATGAAATTAATGCGGCTCATGGAGCTTATACATGCAGTATGTACATTAAAGCAGTTCAGCAGGATTCTTCAACTTCTAAATCAAAAATTAATAAAAAAGATTCTGCTGATACAACAAATGCCGACCTTAAAAAAATGGCAATGACGGAAGTGGTTTTGAAATATGATTACGAGTCGCCAACCAGAACGAAAGAAGAAAGAATTGGAGTGACGAGAGGAAGAAAAGCGGACGGCTTATTTTATTTATTAACAACCGATGGTAATTTTAATTTTTACAACAACCTGGTAAAAGTGCCCGCGGTTTCTGAAGTACCAATTCTTTCGCCGGTGAGCTATAGCGGCTTGCTCGCTTATAAATTTAAAACAGTTTCCATAAAAAATATTAATGGCAGAAAAGAATTTGTAATCAGCGTAAAGCCTCGCGCATTAAGCAATGCAACGGTTGAAGGAGAAATAACAATTGCAGATAGTTCCTGGGTAATTCTTCATACTGATTTTAGTTTTCCTAAATACCATCTTCCGGAGTATGACTTTTTTGAAGTAGGACAGGATTATCATTTTGTGAATGATAAAGCATGGATGATTACCAATCAACGATTTACCTATTATTCAAAAGCAGGTAAGAGGACACTTTCAGGAAATACCACTGTCACCTATAAAGATTTTGTGCTCAATAAAACATTTGATAAAAAATATTTTGGTGCAGAAATTAGTAGAACTGCGCAATCGGCGTATGAAAAGGATAGCTCTTTCTGGCAAACAACTCGTACTGTTCCGCTTACCCAAAAAGAAGTTCGTTACATACATTATAAAGACAGCATTTATACAGCCACTCACGCCAATGCTTACCTGGATTCGATGGATAAGGTAATTAATAAAATTACTTTTAAAAAAATATTTATTTCAGGATTAGTCTTTAACGATCATTACAAAGAACGCAGTTGGTATGTGCAGCCTGCCACTACTTTATTCCAGCCTTTTCAGTTTGGAGGCTCGCGAATTATGCTTTTTTTTAGGTATAGTAAAACATACCCGTCAAAAAAATCCATTTCGTTATGGAATAACCTAAGTTATGGTATCCGCAACCATGATGTAAATGGGAGCATTCGTTTTACTAAATTATATAATCCCTTTAACCGCTCATATTATAGCCTTACATTGGAACGCAACTTTGAATATATTTTTCAGGGTGATGCGTGGATCAACATGCTGAAACGAAGTAATATTTATTTAAATAATGGCATTGGAATAGGGCACAGTTTTGAAATAGTAAACGGATTATTTTTATTTACAGATATCAACATGTCTCTGCGGCGTTCAGTGAGCAATTATAAAATCAACTCAAAGGTGGACACTCTTTTTGGTGATTTACTAACCAATAATCAACCTATCAGTTTTGAACCTTACAACGCATTTTATGGAAAAGTAAGGCTTCAATACACACCTTTCCAACGTTATATTCGTGAACCAAAAGAAAAAATAATCCTTGGTTCCAAATGGCCTACTTTTTACACATTATTAAGGAAAGGAATTCCTGGAATTATGAACAGCGCTGTTAATTTTGACTACCTCGAATTCGGGATAGAACAGGAAATAAAATTGGGCTTGTTGGGAGTTTCCAATTATTCTTTCAGGACAGGTACTTTTCTTTCACGTAAAAATTTACAATTAGTAGATTACAAATTCGAGCGGCGCGGCGACCCATTTTTATTTCTAAATCCAAATGAAGCATTTCAATCACTGGATTCTACCTTTCCGGTCTTCAACCGGTTTTACGAATTCCATTACGTGCATAATTTTAACGGAGCTATCATTAACAAAATTCCTTTGTTAAAAAAATTAGAATTACGCGAAGTTGCGGGTGGAGGTATCTTAATAGCACCCGAACGCAACTTACGTTATGTAGAGGGGTTTGCAGGAATTGAACGAGTAATAAAATGGCCTTTTAATCCGCTTACCAAATTTAAATTAGGCGTGTATATTGTTGGCTCAGCTGCCAATCAATTTAAAAATCCTGTTCAATTTAAAATAGGGATTACTTCCTGGGATAAAGTAAAGAATAAGTGGTTTTAGAAAAAGTATAATTTTTTAAAATGGTATATTCAACAATATCAAACATTTGAATTTAAAATATCATCCCTATTACCATTTTTAAAATAGTTTTGCAGCACTAAAAACTACAGAATTGGAAATTATTGATTTTATCCGCCAGCCCTGGCCCTGGTACGTAGCTGGCCCCATTATAGGCCTGATGGTTCCCTTGCTTTTACTTGCCGGCAACCGGCTGCTGGGTATTTCAAGTTCATTGCGTCATTTATGTGCTATGTGTGTTCCGGCAAAAATTCCTTTTCTAACTTACAATTGGAAAGATCATTTATGGAATATATTTTTCGTAGTTGGCCTTTTAGTGGGAGGATTTATAGGTGGTGTTTTATTACACCCTGTTAACGCAATGCCGTTGTCAAACTCGACTCTGAATAGTTTACAGGAATTAGGAATCACTCCTCAAAATGATATATTGCCAAAAGAAATATTTAGTTGGCAAAATTTATTCACCTGGCGACATCTATTGATTGTAGCCGGTGGTGGATTTTTGGTAGGCTTTGGAACCCGTTACTCAGGCGGTTGCACAAGTGGGCATGGAATAGCAGGAATATCGACAATGCAATGGCCTTCACTGGTTGCTACTATTCTATTTTTTGCTGGCGGCATACTTACCGCCAATTTTATTTTACCCTTACTACTTCGTTAAATGAAAAAAAGAAATTTTTTATTCCTGTTGTTGGGAACCATATTCGGAATTGCGCTTATGAAATCTGATGCAGTATCCTGGTTTCGGATGCAGGAAATGTTTCGTTTCCAGGGTTTTCAACTATTTGGCATTTTCCTCACAGCCATCCCTACTTCTGCTTTGGGAATATTTATTATAAGAAAACTTAAAATAAAAACTTTGGATGGCGAACCTATAAAAATCGAAAAAAAACAGTTCAATAGGGGCTACGTGTATGGATCACTGTTGTTTGGTATTGGCTGGGGGCTAACAGGGGCTTGCCCTGGCCCTATTTATGTACAAATAGGCAGCGGGCTAAGCATAGCCGTTATCACTTTGGTAAGCGCAATAGCAGGAACCTGGGTATACAGTTACCTGAAACCAAAATTGCCGCATTGATCTTGCAGGGATTGCCAGTAAACAAACAATTAAGTAATATTATTATTTTGAAGTTTAGTAAAGTACAAGAATATAGCCTTCAACAAATTCAAGTAAGTACTTCACCAGCCTCATTCATAAATAGTAATTTATCTTTTAAAAAATACACACCAATTTCCTGCCCAATTTCTACAATATCAGTTGCAGGCCTTCGCGCAATTAAAATCTGTGCACCTAAAGACAAATAAATAATTTGTTCGTTACCCATATTTTCAAAAGCGGTTACTTTTAACCTGCAGTCAAATTCATTTCCATTGCCGCTATTTACTAAAATATTTTCCGGCCTAATGCCTATTGTAATTGGCTTACCCCTAATTTTCTCATTATCTTTTGGAAGAAAATTTTCTAAAGACAATAATGGTTCGCCGTTTTTTGTGTAAAATTTTTTTTCTTCATATTTTATGGAGCCGTCAATAAAATTCATTGCCGGGCTTCCAATAAAACCTCCGACAAAACGGTTAGCAGGATGTTCATATAAATTCATCGGAATATCCAGTTGCATCAATTTGCCTTTATTCAAAACGGCAATCCTGTTTCCCAGCGTCATGGCTTCTGTTTGATCGTGAGTTACATAAATCATCGTTGCGTTTATCTGGCGATGAAGTTTTTGTAATTCAATTCTCATTTGGCTTCTGAGTTTGGCATCAAGGTTACTTAACGGCTCATCAAATAAAAATACTTTTGGCCTTCGAATAATCGCTCTTCCGATTGCAACCCTTTGGCGCTGCCCTCCGGATAAATTTTTTGGCTTGCGGGATAACTCATCTTCTATTTCAAGCAATTGGGCAGTTTCCATTACCCGCTTTTTAATTTCGGATTTACTTGTCCTTTTAAGTTTTAATCCAAAAGCCATGTTATCGTAAACAGTCATGTGTGGATAAAGCGCATAGTTTTGAAAAACCATTGCAATATCCCTGTCGCGCGGGCTTAAATTATTTATTAATTTTCCGTCAATAGAAAGTGTGCCTTCAGTAATATCTTCCAGCCCTGCAATCATCCGCAGCAATGTAGATTTGCCACATCCTGAAGGCCCGACTAAAACCATAAATTCATTATCATGAACGCTGAAAGAAATGTTATCTACCGCTTTTTTCCGGCTTTTTTTATCATTCGGATCATCGTAAATTTTCGAGATATTTTGTAAGATAACTTCAGCCATAACTTTAATTTAAGAAGTAAGTTTAAAATGATTTTGTGGAATTTTTGTAACCCTGCATGCAAGGTCTAATTCTCCGGAGGCGATGATAAAATCATCTTCATGTTTTGCGATCCCTGTTGTAAAAACAACCTCCTTAAGATAAATTTTATCACTGATTGATTTTGTAAGATTCTGAGCCGCTTCTAATAAAGCCACGCTATCTGATAAATACAATATTTCCTGCGGGTTTTCTTTATTAAGAAGCGCCCAAAAAGTACGGTAAATGCCAACCCCTGAATTATTTTCAACACCATGGTAAAGCATAAGCCAACCCTCAGAAGTAAGTATGGGCGGGGTTCCACCACCAATTTTTTCATTTGATAAGGAAGAACGCCTTGCCCGAAGGAAATGGTTGTCGCAAGGTTTCCAGTATCTGAGATCAGGTGAGATAGCCATTTGGATTGAAGGGCCGGGATGATACAAAGACGAAGGTGGAGACGCAAAATAACATTCCCCCAAAGGCCTGGTTAAAGCATAATAATGGCCATTAATATTTCCTTCAAAAAGCAACATATCTTTATTTTGATGGTCCAGGATAATTCCATCGCATTTGTAATTTAATCCATCATCAGAAACATATAACATAGTAGAATGCCTTTCAGAACTTACGCAGCAAACCGTCATATAGTAACGGTTATCTATAAACGAAATCCGAGGGTCTTCAATTCCATATTCCTGGCTTGCAAATTGCGGCGAAATAATTTTATCATAATGAATCTTATTTATTTCAGTAGCATCCTCATTCAATTCCACCGGTAGCAGCCAGGACAGGGATGTTAGCGCATACACATTAAAGCTATAGCCTTTTATCTTAAACTTTCTCGGGTCTGCCATATCCACGTCGGAAAGTGGCCACGCATCTGTTACAAACCCAGCTTGCTTATCCCACCTGATTGAATAGGCAAACCCATCCTCTACCGGATTTTGCAATGCTTCCGCCACCCGCACCATCAATAATAAATTACTATTAGGTAAGCGGCAAAGTGCGGGGTTAAAAGCCCCAAGCACATAGGTATTTTCCTTCAATTCATTTCTCATTGGAGATTGATTGAGGTCTACATCCCCGGGGGAAAAAATTAAATAATCTGATTTGATAAAATTATTTTGCATTCATTATTTTTTTTGCAAAATGGAAATTTGCTTTATTTGTTTGTTTACTAAGTAAAGATGCGATCCATTGCGCCACTATTTTTTATATTTATTTAAAGCTATTTTTACCTCCGGAAAATCTTCTACTTTTTCCATCGTTAGTAAGGCTTCAATGGTAGATTCGGCACCTGAATTTTTATTTATATCAGATCCCGCAGATAATCCGTCAAAACAAATCCCCGTATTTGTTGAATACATAGCCTGGCCGGCGTCATTCGCACCCAAAAACCAGGCTGCAAGATGCCCCGCCATATCTGCATATTTTTGATCACCTGTTATCCGGAATGCTTCTGTTGCCGCAAAAACCATTGGTTTTACGCCATATGCAATCTGATCGTATGACTTCTGGCTTGCCAATTTTACACCACTTCCATTATTTTCAACTACAAAAGACGATTGAAAGCCATTTTTTAGAAGCCATGGATAAAAATTATCAATTTCAGCCATTGCCGCTTTAGTGTACTTATCATCATTTAAAAAAATACCCGCTTTTAAAAGCGCATAGGCCTGGCCGTTACCATAAGCATGCCATGTGTTTTGCCAGCTAAGAAACGCCCCATAAGGGAAATTATCAGCATCTCCCTGCTGCATTAAAACGATACCATCTGCAAGCTTTTTTACATACATTTTCATTACCGCGTCATTTGTTTTTTCACAATATGGAATCAAACCCAGTATGAGCAAAGCAGACTGGTCTGTTCCACTGCCGGCAGGAAGCCATTGCGGTATTGTAATTCCACTAACGACTTCCGTTGTTTGAGAAAGGTTTACCAAATCATTTTTCATGGATGCAATTAATTTATTTACTGACGCATCCATTTTTCCTGATAAGGTTGGATTAATCGATTTTATCAAGGAAGAACCTTCTGTTAAGGCCTGTAAGGCGCGCCATGACCACCATTCGGGGTTATTGATACTGGTAGCGCCATTTGTATTTATCTCGGTTCCTGTTAAAAGAAAATTATAAAAATAGCCATTATCAGATTGCATTTCCAGGAGGAAATTAATAAGCTTAATAGCTTTAGATTGTACAGAAGTGTCGGTTGTAAATTTACTATTTCTAAGATAAACCAACGCAGCACGCGAGACATCATCAACGCAGGTATAACCTTCGCCGGAAGCTGTTGTTAATTTGTAATCCGGTGCATCAGCATAAACCCAAACCCCTGCAGAGTTGGTTCCGTCAGGAAAAGTTATTGGAACATAGAGGTAATCTAGATGTGCAGTATTTACAAGCGAGGTGTCTTTAGCCGGGGTTACCGGGTTTCCCGAACTTTGTTTTTTGCAAGTAACAGACATGCAGCTTACCGCAAGGAATAATAATAATAATTTGATTTCGTTTTTCATATTAATTATTTTTTTCAAGCTCATTTAAAATTTCATTTAACTCAATAGTTACAAACCCTGTGGCAGAATCAGAAACAGCATAAGGAATAATTAGTGTATTGCCATGTAGTAATAACCCGCATGTGTACACTACATTTGGAACATATCCTTCCCTCTCCTCACTATTGGCTTCAATAATTGGTTTATTTAAACGGCCCAATATAATTGATGGGTTTTCCATATCAAGAAGAATGGCGCTTATAACATAGGTGCGCATGATTCCAACGCCGTGCGTCAACAACAGCCATCCTTTATCAGTTTTAACCGGTGAGCCACAATTGCCCAATTGCACCAATTCCCATGGATACAATGGTTCCATCAAAATTTGAGATTTATCCCACACATAAAGATCATCAGAAAACATTATGCTGATTTTTTCGCCACCTTGCCTTGAAATCATTACATATTTCCCATTTATTTTTTCAGGGAATAAGGCCATTCCTTTATCATTTATCGCATCGCCATATAACGTTCTTATTTTAAAAACATCAAAATCTGTAGTTTCTATCATTTGGGTTTTTATCCTGTGCCCGTCGTATGCTGTGTAAGTTCCGTAATAAATGGCTTTTTTATTATCCGTAAACTTTACCCACCGGACATCTTCTATGCCCATACTTTCTGATTTTGAATTTGGAAAAATCACTTTTTCATCGAGCGGAGAATTTGCTGATGATTCCAATTCATAATTCGAATCCAATATTATTTTTAAAAATTGAATAGAATCATCAAATGCAGCATCCTTTGAAATTTCATTTCCATCAATTATTTGCAACGCTTTAGATGCGGTAAATTTTTCGGGTAAAATATATAATAATTCTTTTTTAAATCCTTTAAAAAAAACAGATCGTTTTTCAATAAATGATTTCTCATAATCTACGTTTTCATTCTTCGAAAGTTTCGTGAAAAAACGGGAAGATTCATCAAGGATAATATTATTTTGCTTGTTAACAATTCCGGTTTTAAATACCATAGAAGAAATATGGCCTTCACCAGTAGCACGCAAACTCATTATAAACCTCTGTTCGCCTTGCTGCAAGCCTGATTGATCCGGATGAAGAATAATAGAAGGATTGAATAAAGCGGCGGATTCGATAGAATATTCTTTGGTAAAATAGGCGCCGGTCAACAATTTTTTTTGAGAAGATAAAAGAGAAAGATCTTTTTCTTTAAACTGGTTCTCTACCTTTTTAAAATGACGTAAAAGGATTTCATCAAGATTATGATGACGATTGGCAAAATCTTTTTTTATTTTATCAAGGCATTCGTCAACATTTTCGTCTGTTAATTTTTCAACCCGCTCAATTATATTTTTCACACGATCATTTCCCGGTAAATTAAGGAATTGAGTTATCACTGCTTTTGGAGAAGCATAAAACCGGATATCTTTCTTTGTAATCTTCATCAATTAAAATCTTTTAAATAATTTACTAATCTTTAAGGCCCGTAGAAGCCATGCTTTGAATAAAATGTTTTTGAAAAAATAAAAAAGCAATCATCACTGGCAACGCCAACAAAACGGCTGCGGCAATTTTAACTCCGAGTTGCGCATCCGCCCTGCCACCAACAGCAAACAAGGTTACTAATTGCGGCATCGTCATTAATTTTTCATTTCGTATAACGATCAGTGGCCACAGTACTTCGTTCCATGAACCAATGAAAGACAATATCGCAACCGTAACAATGGTAGGTTTTATATTAGGCCATAATATTTTAAAAATTATTTGTGTTTCATTGCAACCGTCCATCCTTGCTGCATCTATCAACGCCTGTGGCAATCCCTGGAAAGCCTGCCGGAACATCAATATGGCGAATGCGCTTACCGCAAATGGAATAATCAAACCGAGATAAGTATCTACCAACCTTAAATTAACGATAGTAATATAATTAGGAATCAACGTAACCTGGAAAGGAAGCGACATGGTAAAAACAATTATATAAAAAATTAATTGCCTTCCCTTAAACCGCATTTTTGCCAAAGCATAACCTACAACAGAACCGGTAACAATAACTAATGAAGTGGTAAAAGCCGCGACTAATAAACTATTGAAAAGAGAACGCCAAATCGGGATTTTATCAATCATCGTTTTAAAGTTTTTCCACGAAGGATGGGAAGGCCATAAATTCATTTTCCCGATTTCCTGCATAGAAGCAAAAGAAGCACCAATCATCCAAAGAAAAGGATAAATAAATGTGAGCGCCGCAATAGAAAGCGCCGTATATAAAAGGATTTTTCTAAAAGTATTTTTTTTATTCATTTTTTCATCTGTTAAATTGTGCTCCGGAATTGTAAAAAATAATTTTTTACAAACACAGTAAACAAACATTTAAAGGGTATTTTCATTTTCACGTTTTCATATTTTCCATTTCTCATTATATTTCCTTTTCTATAAATTTTTTCTGAAGCACTACCACACTCATTATCATAATGGCATAGAAAAAACCCAACGTTGCCGAATAACCCATATTATAATATTGAAAAGCCTGCTTATAAATATAAAGCACTGCCGAAAGTGTAGCGTTGAGCGGGCCGCCGCCTGTCATAATATAAGGCTCGATAAATAAATTAAACCCACCGATAGTTGATAAAATCACTACCATAAAAATCGTTGGATTGATCATGGGCAAAGTAATATGATAAAATTGCTGCCAGCGGGTTGCACCTTCCATTTTCGCAGCTTCATAATATTGGGTGGGCACTGTTTGTAAACCCACCAGGAAAAGAATTACATACAAACCCACATTTTTCCAGGTGGCCATAGCTGCGATTGAATAAATGGCGATGTTAGGATTAGTAAGCCAGCCAACTTTACCAATGCCGAGCGAGACAAGCGCCCTGTTGATGATTCCTGTATCAAAACCTAATAATTGCTGCCATAAAATAGTAACCACCACGCCGGAAACTATAACAGGCATAAAAAAAGATGCGCGGAAAAATGAAGCGGCTTTTATCTTTTGATTTAATAAATAAGCAAGGAATAAAGAAACCGCCAGTTGTAAAGGAATGTGTAGCAATAAAAATTGAAGCGTATTAAGAATGGCTTTCCAAAACAAACGGTCATGTACCAGCCTTGAATAATTTCTAAACCCGATAAAATGCATGGGAGCGATAATATTCCATTTATTAAACGTAAGAAAAAAGCAAAACAACACGGGGAATACAACAAATACCAGCAAGAAAAGCAGGTAAGGCGATACCAGCAAGTAGGGCAAAAAGTTTTTCTTTTTACGTGCTTTATTTTCAATATGAACCACTGTTGTATTCATTAAGTGCAATTAAAATATTTTTGACATTTTCGTTGCCTGCTCTGCCATTCTTAAAGATTCGACTGCATTGGTTTCATCAATAATTCTTTTATGGTTATGGTCTTTTATCCAATTCCATTGGTCTGCGAGCATGCCGATTAATAATTGCTGGTACCTGTTTTGTTTTTCTGAAATATCGCCGTATTGATATCTTACCTCCTTATCAAAAATGATATCTTTAAACCTTCCTTTAACCTTATTATTTTTCGTTTGTTCATTACCGTTATAAATAATTGCCGGTGTTTTTAAAAGCCTTTTCAAAAATTCTTCCTGATTCGAATTTAGCAAACCATGGATTGTCATCTCTACCGGAATCCAACCGTATAATATGATTTCACCTTTCTCAAATTGTAGCCTCATTTCCTGCCGGTCTAAAATTTTTGGCTGATCGAAACCATGATAGAAATTAACGATTCCATATTTATACGTAACGCTAGCCTGTACACGGTCTTTTATTTTTTTGTTGCCCCGCCTTCGGATTTGCAAAGCATTTCTAACTTTTCCTTTTCCTAACCAGCCGGAAAACATATCGAAAAAATGAACTCCATGCTCAATAAATATTCCTCCACTTTTTGTTTCATCCCAAAACCAATGATCAACATCAAGATTTTCATCGCTTGCATAATTTTCAAAAAAGCCATGCAAAAAATCTCCTAGAATCTCTTCTTTTATAATTTCATTTACAAATTGATAAAGCGGATTGTAACGTTGCATCAGGTTTACTGTATACAAAAGATTTTTAGATTTTGCTAGCAAGGCCAACTCTTTTGCTTCTTCTAATTCAAGCGCAGCAGGCTTTTCACAAATAACATGCTTGCCAGCGAGCAGCGCCATTTTGCTTTGCTGATAATGCAGGAAAGGAGGTGTAGCAATGTAAATCAAATCTATAAATTCATTTTCAAGCATATTATCAATATTAGAAACCGTTGCATTTATTTCAGAAGCTAGCTTCTTCGCTGCTGATTCATTAATATCTGTAACCGCAATAATTTTTACACCTTTTATTCTTAAAAAAGCTTTCAGGGCAAACTCGGCAAATCCTCCGGCGCCAATAACACCAAGGTTTAAATTCTCGTCTCTTCTTTGCTGTGTATTATTCAAAATAAATAGTTTGATTTTTTCAATTTTATTTTCAATCGTTAGTACTTAATAAAACATTTACGGCACTTTCAGCGTCACTAATGGCTTTTTCAGGTGTCTTTTTTCCATACACTACGCAGGCTTCATATTCCTGTGAAATAATATCCAGCACTTCTACAATTTGCTCGCAATTATCTACGCCTTTCAAATAAGGGATTTCTTTAGCAAACATGATCATCATCGGATTCTTTTTGAAATAGTTTGTAAAAAAAATGTCAGATTCAAGATTTTTTCTCCTGGGAAGTTGTTGTGTTAATTCAAGTAATTGCAAATCACCTTGTTTGTCGATAACGGTTTTAATAAAATCCCATGCAACCTGAGGGCTTTTACAGGAATTAAATATGACAATATTTTTAGGGTCTGCATATGTAAACACCGGGCCAGAATGATTATCCGGAACAATTGGCGGATAATAATCAAATTCAAAATGCCTTGTAGGAATATTTTTTAAATAAGGAATTTCCCACGGGCCCGTCCATTTAGTCGCTATCGTTTGTTCTACAAACGGATCGCTTGAGGAACCGGAACCTTCTTTAGAAAAATAATCATTCGTATAAAGCGATTGCAGAAAACGAAAAACTTCAACTGCATATTTGTTATTAAAAACTGCTTTGTTATTTTTAACAAGTGGGGCGCCATCGGACGCTGCCAGGTATAACGGATAAAAATTAAAAAGTCGCTGGTACCAAAGTGGGCTTACTTCTGTATAGCCGAATCTTTTTGTAACCGAACTATTTTGATTGTTGTTCTTAAATGTTTGCGCATCCTGCAAATAAGCTGAATATGTTTTAGGCGGCGAATCAATATTATTTACAGTAAACAAACTTTTATTGAAGATTGTCATTATAGGATTCACTTTCCATGGCACCTGGTAAATGTGGCCATCAGAAGAAGTAATTTCTTTGATAACATTACTATCGCATCTTTCCTTTATAAATTCTAAAAAACCTTTTAGAGTATCCAAAGGAATTAAGTCGTGCGCTTTCGCATACATTTCCACACTTCCCTGCCACATATTTGCATAAATATCCGGAGTTGTTTTTCCTACGACAGCGGCCAGGACAACTTCTTCGCTTGATTGGCCTTCGGGAACCGGCTGGATATGAATAGAAGCGTTGGGATTATTTTTATTCCATGAATTGGTAAGATTAGTACATAATTTGATTTCCTGGTTGTTATTGGAACACCAAAATAATAATTCCTTATGCTTTGTTCCGGTTCTATTACATGAAACGAATAAGAAAATTTCAACTACGATAAAAACAGAACGTAATCTTAAAAACATAATCTTTTTTTTGAAAAACTGATGGAATGAAATATTTTTTGGAAATAATTAATTTTTTAAAATAAAAAACCCCCACAGTTTAAAGTTTATAGACTGCAGGGGGTATTATCAAACTTTAACTGCTTTTATTGTGTTTTTTGATTAGTATAAATAGATTTTACCTGAGGGCCTGTCAAGGCTACATTGTAAAACATTACATCATCTAAATCGCCAGTCCAAAATCCACCATAATCCACAAGGAAATTTCCGGTTGCATCTGTTGTTAAATATTTATTTGTTGGTAAATCTGAACCAATGGTCATATTTATATTGTCAACAGTAATCGGAGTGCCGGGAACATCAGTCCATTCTTTTACCAAATCACCATTTATATAAAAATCTTCTACACCAGATTTAAACGTAACCACCAAATGATACCATGTTCCAGGAACTATAGCAGTACCTGCATCATCCCTGTCATAATAAGTGGTATCGCCGGCGGGTTTAATAGCGTGTACTGTAAAGAAAGGAAGCGTTGGTTGCGTTTGAAATTTCCAACCATTCCAGCGGTCCATTGAAATCATATAACAGTTGGCAGGGTTAATTGTTCTGCCGGCTGTATCCTGCAAGGCCCATAAGCTAATAGACATTTCTTGTGGGTTTAAAGAAGATTTATAAGGCACTTCAATGTTTCCACCGTGGTCAAAATGATAAGCCATATTTGCTTGCCCGAAACGATCGGCAGTAAGAGTAGGTGTGCCGGCTCCAAAAAAAGCAGCTCCAACGCTAACTGTACCATTATTACCGTTACCTGATGAATCGTTGGCATTGCCATTCATCTTCCAATAACCGATTAGATTTGCGGCGGCAATTTGGTCAATATAATGGCTTTTGTATGCAGCTATAGCAGCATTCAACTGAGCTATTGTATTATTGATATCAGTCTGGGTAGCTGTAGCATTATTTAATACGGCAGTAGAAGCAGTCAAGGCAGCAGTAAGAGCAGCCTTTGATCCAACCTCATATTCACCAGGCTTGGTTCCTTCGGCCGTATTGTCGTTGAGCATTTGAGCAGTATCAACAGATGCTTTTAATGCAGTTTTATCGGCAGGCGGTGGTGGTGGCGTGGAATCTTTCTTGCCGCATGAAATTACGGTTACCGAAATTACAAAACATGCCAGTAAAGCCTGTTTCATGATTTTTAATTTAAAAAAGGATGATTTCATAATTTGAAAATTTAAATGTTTAAAAAAATGTTTGAAGAATTATAGTTTATTAATGTAAAGCTTTATTTCTATCTCTTTCAATCTGAGGAATCGGGAAATGTTTATCAGCATCATAATCAAAATTTGGTTTATCGCTTAACGCCTGTTTAGCATAATCTTTGCCCCATCTGATCAAATCAAAATAGCGATGAAATTCCATACCCAGTTCTACTCTTCTTTCATGGCGTATAGCATCACGCAATTGTGACGGGTCTATAGTGGTTATATCCGGCAAAAGCCCGTCGGGAATATTTGGATAGCCTGTTAAGGTTGAATCATATAAATAACTGTTCCTTGCCCTTTCCCTTACCTTGTTAAGTGGCTCCAAAGCTTCTGCCGATTTCCCGGATTCATTAAGTGCTTCTGCATACATAAGAAGAACATCAGAATAACGAATGGATTCGTAATTAAGGTTTCCATCACTTTTATTAAGAACCTCTGAAAGAGGCTGCTGGTGCTTCCTCGTAAGGTAACCGGTTGAAGGAGACCAGGATGCACTAAAAATTCTGCCGTTAAACCAAGGCATAGAATCCCTCGCTACAGTATAATCAAGGCGCGGATCGGCAACACCCCCCGGAGTTATTTCAAATTCATCCACAAAATTTTGAGTAGGTGCGTCAAAGAAATACCCACCGTCTATCTGAGGAGCAAAAAATTGATTTAATTCACTTCCCAATTTTGGGTCCTGCCCGGTTAAATGCTGAACTGCAAAAACCGATTCTTCATTGTTCTTAAATTTCTGGTTCCAGTTTTCAGTATATACTGGCATTAAGCCATATAAATTACTATTGATTACCAAAGCTGCTGCTGTTGCTGCGCTGTCCCATTTTGCCTGGAATAAATAGGCCTTTGCTAAAAGGGCATTAGCTGCCCCGGATGTAGCCCTTCCAATATCACCACCATTATAAGAAAGAGGAAGTGCATTAACAGCGTCTTTCAGGTCGGCTTCAATAACAGATTCAAAAATCTGCTGCTCCGGTGATTGAGGTATTTGTAATTGCCCTGCATTTAAAGGTGTTAATATAATAGGCACATCGCCGAATATATTAACCAGTTCAAAATAATAATAAGCCCTTAAGAATTTTGCTTCACCCAAAATTCTCTGTTGCAAACTATTATCCATTTTAATAGAGGGAACTTTCGCCAGTACAAGATTACAACGTGTAACTCCATCATATAAAAGAGACCACATACTTGCCAAATTCCCATTCGTAGAATTCACATTAAAATCATCAATAAACCCGATATCAGCCTGGTCTCCGGGGTTTCCGCCCTTTGCAGCATCGTCAGATGCCACATCCCCAAAAACCCATAACCTGTTGACATTGGCGGTTGTAAAAGCAAGCGGTGCATAAGCTGCATTAATCGCCAATATAGCCTGAGCTTGTGTTTGATAAAATTCTGATTCTGTGTATTCTCCGACAGGATCTTTTGTGATGAATTTTTTACAACCTGAAATGAACACAAACAGAGTAAGGATGATAAATATGTTGCCACTATTTTTTTTCATTTTCTTCTTTTTATTTTTAGAAAATCTGAACTAAATCCGTTTATTAGTTTCATTTAAAAACTTAAATTTATACCTACGATATAACTTCTTGCGCTCGGATAAGTTCCCCAATCGATGCCTGCTGCAACATCACCCCCATAGGTATCTTTGTTTACATTGTTACTAATATTCATTTCAGGATCAAGCCCTGTGAATTTTGTTAATGTCCATAAATTTTGACCGGTTACGTAAATGCGAAGGTTGCTAAGATGGGCACGTTTTATAATTTTATCGGGAATTGTATATCCTAGTTGTAGGTTTTTTAAACGTAAATAAGAACCGTCTTCCAAAAACCTACTGGACGGATATTTGTTATTTGATGCATCATTAAAGGAAACTAAAGGCATTGAATTACTGGTTCCTTCGCCGTGCCACCTTTCGTCATACACTCTTTGCGTTACATTGAATGGGCGGTAAAATCCTTCAATATCCATATTTACCTGCGAGTAAATCTTATTGCCATATTGCCCCTGGAAGAAAATTGACAAATCAAAGTTTTTGTAATTAAGGTTAGCCGTGGCGCCAAAAGTATATTTAGGAATGGCGCTTCCTAGAAAAACACGGTCCTTCTCATCAATAACTCCATCGCCATTCTGATCCTTAAATTTTACATCCCCCGGCCTTATATTTTTACCCTGGTATGCATGAGCGAAAATATCTCCGGCATTTTGAAAAATACCTTCCTGCTGGTACAAATAAAATGAACCAATAGGATGGCCTACAGCAGTTAACGTAGCATTGTAATTATTATCAATTCTCCCGCTGGCAATCGGTTGACCGTTACTTAATGAAAGTACTTTATTGGAAAGTGTCGAAAAATTAACGCCAATATCATACTTTAGTTTGTGGGCGTCATTTTTGAAATCGATTTGCGTTTCCAATCCCTCGTTCTGTACTTTTCCTGCGTTTAAATAAGGTGGGTTAGCTGTTCCGCCGATTAAAGGTACAGGAACTGGTATAAGCATATTAGAAGTTGTTTTTACATAGTAGTCAACCGTTACACTTAATTTATCCTGCCATAATCCTAAATCTAATCCCCCATCAGCCTGGGTTGAAGATTCCCATTTCACCTGCGGATTGCCCCTCGTGGAAACAGTTGACCCAGGATTGCTTTGAGGTGTGGCGCCAAATGGATAATTGTATTTATTTCCAATTATCGAAACAAAACCATAATTCGGTATTTCCAGGTTGCCCAACTGTCCGTAGCTGGCTCTTACTTTTAACCTTGAAATAGAAGGAATATTTTCTTTTACCCATTCAGTATTATGAATATTCCATCCGGCAGACCCTGAATAAAAAGTACCATATTGATTATCGGGTCCAAAGCGGGAAGAACCATCCCGGCGAATATTACCAGATAAAAGATAAAGGTTTTTATAAGAATAATTCACATTTCCAAACAGAGAAAATAAAGCAGATTCAGACTGGCTTTCCGTTGCACCTGTTGAGCCGATCAAACCACTACCGTTTCCAATATACCTAAACTGAGGAGACTGATTAGAAAAATTCCTGTCAGTACCTTGTTGAAAATTAATTTTATTAGTAATGGCTTCAGTGCCTGCAAGTATACTTACATTATTAACTCCCGCAAATGTTTTATCATAAGTAAACGTATTATTCCAAATCAGGTTCATATTAGTAGTGGAACCGACTGTCAGCATACTAGGATTATTAATCCGCAGATTGGTCCCATAATTTTCATCAAAACGTTTGTCATCGGTTATGATAGCATCGATCCCGATATCTGATTTGAATTTCAGGTTGGAAAGGATTTTGTATTCAGCATACAAATTGCTAAATACCCTGTATTCAGTTTCTTTGTTATCTGTATTATTTGCCAATGCTACGGGATTATAACCATCGCCAAAAAATGCCGGATAAGTCGGAAGGTCAGAATATACCCCCGAACTATCATATACCGGGATTGCGGGGGTACGGAATAAAGCATACCTTACTACGCTGCCTCCATTTCCTCCATAACCATCACCGGAGCTACCAATCATATTTTTGTTGGAATAAGAAACATTGATATTATTAGCAATGGTTAATTTATCGGTAAGCTTGACTTGCAATTTGGACAGCAGCGAATATCTTTCATACCATGAATTGATAATAATTCCATCCTGCTTAAAATAATTTCCGGAAATATAATAAAGTGTTTTATCAGAACCTCCTCTTACTGAAATTTGATGGCTTTGTATTGGGCCTTTATGAAAAATAGCGTCAAGCCAATTTGTATTTGGCAAAGCTAATGTAGATGGAATTTTTGGCCTTATCAGCGCAGGATTTGTTACACCAGCATTGTCATTATCAGCAGCTTCATTATATAACTCAACATATTCAGCAGTATTGGCCATCTTCGGCAAAGTGCCATGAGTTTGAAAACCACCGTAACCATCATATGTAATTTGAGCTTTTCCTATTTTCCCGCTTTTTGTTGTAATCAGCACGACTCCATTTGCCGCTCTCGAACCATAAATTGCAGCCGAGGAAGCATCTTTCAAAACAACTATTGATTGGATATCATTAGCTGAAAGAAAATTGATTCCATCTTTAGTAGGTACACCGTCAATTATGAAAAGAGGATTATTGTCATTAATTGTCCCCACGCCCCTTATTCTTACTATTACGCCATCGCCTGGCTGGCCCGTATTTTGAGTAATTCTAACTCCAGGTACTTTTCCCTGCAATGCCTGGTCAACACTTAGGTCCGGCAATTTTGATATTCCTCCTACATTTACTACTGATACAGCACCTGATAAATCGCCACGCCTCCTTGTTTGATAGCCGACGACCACGACTTCATTCAATTCCTGCCGGTTCCTAACCATGTGAACATTTAAAGAAGCACTTCCGGTAACTGATATTTCCTGCGTTTTATATCCAACGTATGTAAAAATCAAAACGCTGTTATCTGGAACATTAATGGTAAAATTACCAGACTCGTCCGTTTGTACAGCAACCTTTCCCCCTTTCAGAGAAACTGTAACTCCTTGTAATGGATTGCCGGCAGAATCAGAAACAGATCCCGATATTGGAGGAGGATTAAATTCCTCGGGGGTTTTCTCCGCTCCTTTTCTCTCCACATGCTCTGAACTAACGAGGATAATATTTTTTTTCTTTGTGAACCTGACGCTTGCTTGTTCCGAAACCATTTTCAACAATTCATATAGAGGCTGTTGCCCTTTCCTTAACTTTATTTCACGTGAAAGGTTAATATCGTTTTCATCATATACAAAAGAGAAAGAAGTTTGTTTTTCTACAATTTCAAAAACTTTAATTAGCGTTGCACTATTAAAATCTACACTTACCAAAACATCCATAGAAGGAACTTTTGTTCGTTCACCTGCCAAAACAGGGCTATTGAGGAAAAATATAAAAGAAGCAACGCTTACAATTCGAATGAAAAGTTTACTCATATCTAAAAGTTTAAGCTTTACGTTTAAGTCGGGCCATCTTTATTTGATCAGAATCGAATCGCCATGCTCGGAATAACTCAAGTTCTTTACAAGGCAAATATTTTCAATAATATCTTTAGCAGTAGAATTTTTAAATGTTCCCGTGAAGCTCCATTGCTTTTTAGGGCTTTCATTTATGAGGGTTATTCCAAAAACTAATTTAATCTGGGCTGCGATGTCATCAAAATTACTTTGCTTGAAATTCAATGAATGTTGGGTAACGATAAGGTTTTTATAAAGATGTTTATCGTCTCTGATGTATACTGCTCTTTCATTTGGCGTTAAAATAACCGACTGCTCCGTCTCCATTTTTGAATTTAAAATTTCTACATTTAGTTTACCTTTTAACAATTCTACTACAAGGGCGGAGTCTCCGGATTTCTTAATATTAAAAACGGTTCCTAATACTGTAGCTACCATGTTTTCAGAATGAACTTTAAAAGGATGCTCAACATCTCTTTTTACTTTAAAATTTGCATTCCCTTGAAGGTACACGTTTCTTAGTTTAGATTTGAAAACTTCCGGATATTCAATTTTAGCATTTGGCTCGAGTGTTACAACCGTGCTGTCGCTTAAAATTAATTCTTTTGGAATGCCAGTATTATTAGTAATTGCAGTTAATTTTTCGGTGTCATTTCCTGAACGGTTAAAGAACCAAAACATTCCTGAAAAAATAATCAGGAAAATTGCCAATGCATACCTGACAGCCCTTCTCCGCCTGCTTTTTACCGCCGGAATTTTTTTTAACCTGGATAGACCCGCAGGCTCTCCGGATTGTTCTACCACATTTTTAATTTTTAAAAATTCATTTTTATATTCTTCTTCTGATAGAGATATCGACAATAACCTTATAAGTTCATTGGCTTCATTTACCAATAATGATTTTTCAGGATTTTTTATAAGCCATGCTTTCCAAAATTCAGAATCATTTATGTTAGAATTAAAATGATAATTGATAAATGACTCATCAACTATAAAATCTTCTACTTCATAATTTTCTAATAATTTCTTATCCATAATTTATCAACGGTTACCTGGCAGATATTTAGTTTTTACAAGCAATGCTACTGGGATGAATCAACAAATCAACACGTTATTAAAATATAGTGCGAAGAATTATCCTTTTTTACCGGATTTTTTTTAAAAATATTTTGTAGGTATAATTAAGAAAGGAAAAGAACACAGAAATCAGAAAAAATCAGAAAAAAACCGTCATAAATTCCCTCAATTTTACGATGGCTTCATAAACAATATTATATACGGTGCGGGTTGCCAGGGATGTTTTGTCGGATATATCATCATAACTTAAATTATCATAGAATTTTAATTTGATAATTTCAAGTTGCTTTTTAGTGAGTTTATTTAGAGCGCGTTTTAATTTTTCTTTTTGCTCTTCACTTTCCTGGAAAGCTATTAAAAGTTCTTCATAAGGCAACTCAGTTTGTTCAAATGCGGAAGACTGATTCTCCACCACATTTTCTTTTTTCATTTCGGATAAACGAAGGCTAATTTTTCTTCTTAACCAGGTAAAAAGATATGCCCGTACATTTTGTACATCCGGGGAAATGGTACTCCTCTTGTTCCATATCTCAAGGAATATATTTTGAATGCTGTCTTTCGTTAGTTCTTTATCAGCGCATAATTTAAATCCATAAGAAAATAGATACCTATAATTTTCCTGATAAATAGTAAGGAAGGCTTGAGGATTGCCTTCGGTCATTTCTTTCCAGGCGATATCATTTAAAGGCATATTTTAACTACTAAATCCAATGTTCAATGAAGATTCAAATACAAAGTAAAAGGATTAAGAATAAATATAAAATTTAAGTTTGAAACACCCTCCCTGAAATAATAAAAATAATTTTTTATGAATAAATATGATGTTGTATAAATTTTTCTCTATAAATGAATTTTTCTCATTCAGTTCGTTACAATAGTAAACCAATAAATAATATGAATTCTTATTTTAATTATCAATAAGGTTTGCAATAGAATGCACCCCGGTTTAAAAAGCTTTATCAAAGCTTTTTCATGAGCCTGTCTGTATTTCCTGGTTCTGTTCCTGCTTTATAATACGTTCTGAAAAACTCATCTGCAGATAGAGTTCCGCTTCCTTTGATTGCGAATAAAATCAACAAAATAAATACAATTATTGAAAGTATAAATTCGAAAGTGCTTTCCCCTATATTTTTGCTGTTAACAAAAATTATTGCAATTAAAAGTATGGGGATTTGCACAATGCACGATGTTCTGGTGAAGAGCCCACAAAGAATAAATAATCCACATAATAGGGTTAAATAGGCTACTATGAAAGTAAGTGTTTCCGCATTGTTAGAAAAAACACCTATGCCTGAATGTTCTAACAAAGATTTTAAAAATTCAGTGTCCCTGATGAATACAATACCTTTCCAAAAAAGAATAAGCCCTAACGCAATTCTAATAATAGTAAGCCACGCAGGCTGTTTTAAACTTGTTTTTTCTGTTACAGGAGATTCCATCATAATAAGGATATTTGAAAGTGAAGATTAAATATTCAGCCGAATATTTTTTAGCGATTTCAGCACCATTTTTTATATAATTAATACTTAATACAAACTTCGTGCAGAAATTACAATATCCTCTTTTTTGCCTGCCTGTTTAGTGATAGGTTGTTTTTTAATATTATAGATTTTAAAAAAAAAATGAATTAAGATTCATCTTTTAATTAAAAACCTGGAGAAGAAAAGCATTGAATCAATTATATGTTCACGCCAGTAATTCCAATCATGTCCGCCCGAATATTCTTCATAATCATGGCTGATCTTGTTTTCAAGCAATTGTTTGTGCAATAAGCGGTTATTTTCAAATTGAGGGTCTGACGTTCCACAATCAAAGCTAATTCCCGGAAGATTATCTTTGTATTTTAAAATAGTTGCAAGAACATCTTCTTCGCTCTTATCTTCCTGCGAAAAATTATCTACATCCTCATCTACTAATACACTCATTTGAGCAACATTAGTAATGGAAGAATGAGCCGCAACCGCCGTAAAAGCCTCATGGTATTTTACACCGATTTTAAACGCACCAAAACCGCCCATTGATAACCCTCCGATAAACATTTTTGAATGATCATCAACCTGAGGGATACATTGCTTAATTGCCGATGGAACATCTTCAGCAATCCATTTTTCAAAATTAAAATTGTTGTGTGGAAGGTAGGAGGAGCCGTTGCCCCACAAACCATCTGATGGCATTGCAATACAAACGGGCGGTATTATTTTTTTTTTGATCATATCTAATACAGATATATGGACTCCGCCCAATAATGCCCAACTCCATGAACTTCCATTAACACCATGTAATAAAATTATCAAAGGGCATGATGCCATATTTTCAATCTCAGGTGGTACAAAAACGCAGATGTCGCCACGCCCTTTTAAGTTTTCGGATTTGATGGTTATATAACGTAAAAAATCATTTTCAAAACGAGGGTTTGAGATTTCAGGATTTTTGAATTCTTTCATTTCTTATTTTTAAAAGCTGGGGGTTATCGCCGTAGAACGAAACAAAATTTTAGTGATAGTATAGCTTATCGATTTAGATGGATCCTTTTTCAAATTATTCCTTTTATTAGAGTAATATTTTTTGAAACTCTTAGATCAATTAGATTTTTATAAAACAAGTGGATTTAGTTCAGAATCAGCAAAAGAGCCTGGTTCTTTATTCATCAGCCAGGTTTTTAAATCATTTTCCTGCCATTTATTTTTCGGGTTTGTGATTTTTGCATTTTCGGCAAAATAAATTATAGTAAAAACTTCCCGCATAATTTCGGATTTGTTTCCCAAAGCATTATGAATAGTAAAACCTGAATGCCATGTCGCATCTCCGGCTTTCAAAGTTTGTGGGCAGCTGATTTCAAAATTATTTTGATGAACATAATTTGCAAATTCACTTTCGGATTCATCAGATATTTCATAATCGAAAATGCTTCCTTTTTTTTGTGAACCTGA